>Ga0179591_1351844_pt1 | contig 15717 bp, 10 predicted proteins | sample CZOMad2_1_08_16f_FD_182891 | JGI IMG/M metagenome (GOLD analysis project Ga0179591, IMG submission 182891) | Vadose zone soil fungal communities from Angelo Coast Range Reserve, California, USA - CZOMad2_1_08_16fungal (PacBio error correction) | ecosystem: Environmental > Terrestrial > Soil >...
GGCAGGAACCAAAATGCACCGCCATGCGGGTGCGGCTGGCGGCTTGAAAAGAGGGCGGGCGTAAAACCAAGGGGACAAGGCAGGAACGCGGGGGAGGAGGAAAAGACGACCGTAAAGGGGATAGGAGATTGGGATACGACTGCGACCGGTCGGGCCTCCCGAAGAAAGGATAAAAATTTTGCGAAGGTTTCGTGGACCGAGAGGAAAGAAGACGAGTGTAAAAGGTAACTTGGTGCTTGGGCTGATCGGGACAGGAAGCAGCCACGAATTGCAACGGGAATCAAAGTCATATACCCTCAACGGCGGTGGGAAAGGAGCAAGAATATCCAAAAGTAAGATAGTTCCGAATAAGGTCCAAGTGGCAAATAAACTAGGGTATCATGATACTCTTGGTACTCAGGGGGGGGAGTGTCAACCGCCAATTCCTCTCATTCGTGGGAATCGGGTCTAAAATACTCCGCTCGGCAAAGATGGGATTTAATAAAAAATCCACGAGTGAAAACTAGCTTAATTACCTGATTGGCTATGAGAATCCTCACGCGGACCGCGTCACTGAATCTGTAGGGAGCTGGGAATCAAGAAGCAGGGGTAGAAGGGGGCTCCCACGTCGTTCACCTGGACGGAAGAAAGGACCTTGGAGAATTCAATCTGACAAGTATCGAGAAACTTTGAATAGCGAGCAATGACATCCAGGGGAAAAATGTTTCTTGTCCGGGTAGATCTTCGGTCAGGGCGTTAGAAATTTCGGTCAGGAGCCGGAAAGCGGTCAAGCGCGGTCAATTGAAGGAAAAGACGACCACAAAGTAAAGTCGTCGAAAACCTCTACTCGTTGCCAACGCACGTATCCCGGGCATTGCCTAAAAAAAAGGCGGTCGCCGCCGAACGAAATGGGGAAGGGGCTCGGTTCCGTTCGGTCAGGTGAACGCCTGCAAAGGGTCGAGTAGGGGATGCATTAAGACATTAGGGGTCCATCATAAAAGTACTTCAGCTGGCAACCGGGCTAGAAAGGGGAAGGGAAAAAGAGGGAAGGGCGGCGTCGCGATCAAGGGCTTTGTTTCAGGAAAAGGAACGCTTCACGCGTATCATCGACAGGCGGGCCGCCGTCGAGTGCTTTCGAAGTTCGATGTTGAGAGAGGCTAAACTTCAGAGGCAAGGGAGTCACACCTACCAGGGCAACCGCTTAGGTTCAAATGCATGCTTTACCGCGCATCCTGAGTCTGACATTGACAAATGATTGAGGCGGACGGTGGTAGCAGAGGGAGATCGCGAAGACTCAACCAAATTTACGGGAACCGCTATACACATGATTCTGTCAGCCCTTACAAGGAAGGTTCGAAGAATAACAGGACGAATGCATTAAAGAAAAAATGAAAGAGGGACACCCGCGTCGGGAAATATATTGATGAGACTCTCAAACTGGGAGGGACTACCGACGGAAAGTATACTAGATGGCATGTTAGACGGGGAAACTGCCTTCGCGCATAGTACGGAGAGGGTGTACATGTTACCGGAAAGCGCCATCAGGCTTGCTTAGGGCGACGGGGTAATGCTACCGGGAATACAGCCAAGGGGGGGGGCACCCAGAAAGGAGGAAAAGAAAGGAAGGGTGGACTCCTGGAGAAAGCAATATTGAAGGGGGTACTCCAAGAAATACCAGAAGGAAAAAGAGAAAGAGTTGCTCTACCAATCATCATGTGATACCACCTTGCGTTGATCTGTCTCGATAGTCGCGACGAGTAGGAGAAGAGTACAGGCGGAGAAGGACGAGCAAAGGACGAAAAACCAATCGCTTGGAAAGATCTTAAAAAAAACGAAAATGGATCAGCGTGAGCCTCATGAGCGAAGTCGCGACTCCTACGATGGCCTAAAGTTAAGAGTAAGAACTTATCCGAGGGGGACTGAGTCCCCGGCCCTGCTGGCTAGGGGACAGGGGGGTGAACCTCATCCCCCGGATTTCCGATCTATCGAACCTAAAAGCGGGTGTTGTCGACATCTAAAGTGAATCAGCCGGGAAATTATTATAGGCGACTCCAAAGACTCTAAGAACAGGGGAGAACCATCACGATGGTCCGATGGGAGATAAACTATGTCCCCAATCTCTAGGACTGGAGAAAAAAAAAAACCGGCTTGACAAAAATGGCACTGGAAGACCGCATGTCTCAACACGCCGTTTCCTCAAGGAGACCCTTGACAAATAGAACGGAAGTAACACAAAAAACTGGGGGACTGTCATATAACTTCAAGAAAAGAGTACGAAAAAACAACCAAAGGAGGGGGGGGAGTATTAAAAATAGATAGATCGCAGATATGGGGGCCGGCAGGGGTAGGGGAACGCCGTTCTCTCCGGTGGGGAAATGGTCAAGAATTGAAAAAAGTTCTGGCTATCTTCCGGGATCCCATTGCAATGCATCCGGGTAATTTTGGGGAGACGGGACGACAAAGATGGGACGAAGAGAAAGAGTTCCCTACCAGATGTGATGGCCATACACAGTTTCTGTCGACTTTGGGGGGGGATTTATTGGCGATCAAAAAAAATCAGAGAGGCGGCCGGTCCATATCCGACAACGCGTCGTTGAACAAAATAGGTATTACTGTTGCTGAGGGGGGCCGCGACCAGACGTTACTCGGGAAAATCACCTTTATAATTTCATCTAGGCAGGGCGGACCATAGTAGGAATACATCGATCCTATATTCTCACGAGGGAAAAGGTTGTTAATATATTCAACTCTCAATTTATCCGGGTGCTCGTAAAGACAGTGACCTTCGTAAGGTCTCTTTAAAGAAGAAACTGTCCGCTCGACTAAAAGGAAAAGGAGGGTTTGATCAGCCTGAACGGGATGGATGATAGAAGGCGCTCTGGTTATTGGGGGTGGGAGGAAAAATTCCCGAGGTAAAGGCACGTCTTCACAGGAATGAAGGGTGTCGCACTTTTCGCCATGAACAACAGTTATGTAAGTCGTAAAGGGAATACTACTATCGAAATGTTTCTCTTTCTGTCAGACACAAGATGGGGGGTTCATGTCGAGGGACTCGGAGAAAAGTAATCAAAGAGGACGGGGAAACCTTCCATCTTCGAGAAACCGTTCCGTGATTTCCCTGCCGTGAGCTGGCCTCAAAAGGGCGGAAAACCGTAATGGGGGTGTCAAATAGAACGTCCTGTGGGGAAAGTGGGGCCTTACATTCCGTCCTGGTAGAGGGTATTTCCCTCGAACCTCCTCCGTACTGGCTGCCAGCCTCATGGGAGTCTGAGGGAGTGCAAAACGTCGTGTAGGGCGCCTATCGGACGGACTTCCCAACGAAAACGAAGCATCCAGCAGTTCGGGCATGGGGAATCACTTTTTCAATGGAACACTTGGGAAATCTTCAGACTTGTCCATCCACGACTGGGAAAGGGCTGTGAAGCGGGCGGAGCTCATCCTTCAGGCCGTCAATCCTAGAATAATAACCGATAGCTTCTGACCTCCGGTGAGGCTATTAGATCACAGGCAGCAAGAAAAAGGTACTGGCAGACACCACGAAATGCTCCTGGGAGAGCGGAAGTCTCGTCGGGGTTCTCGGCCCGTGCAAAAAACGCGGAACGGGGTTCGATGAGGCCGAAGCAGGGTGTCCTTCTGCATGCGATCACTAATGTGAGGGGAAAACATCTGGTCAGCCAGACCCAAAAACGGAACAGAGCACAATGACGTTAATGTCTGCCGGGGGAGATGACGAGAAGGGTTTTCTTGCATAGCCGGAAGTGGGGGCAACATCTTAGATGGTCGTCGACGAAGGACTGTGTTGCAAGAGTTGCGGAAATGACGCGAGGCACGCGTCATAGCCCATTCCAGAAAAATCCCGTCCCCGAATCTCTTGACCAGTTAGATCCAAGACTACGGTAACTGCTTCTGTCTGTGCATGGGCTCCCTTCCGACAGACACGGTTTTGATCCAGGGGGGCAGGGCCCGCGGTCACTCGGCTGCCGAAAAGTTAGAACGATGGGCGAAACCTGAATACACGCTTAAGAAAAAGTTTGCTGTGGGGACCAAGAACACATGAAAAATTACCTCCCGCGAGTAAGGAAACACGGCCGAGGGGTGCCTGGGACGCCAGAGATTCCCGCAGTCAGGAAGCTAGAAGAGCACTGGGCTGCATTGATCTCGGACTCATGCTTGGGCCGGGCGTCCTCGGCGCCGACGGCCTTAACGCCTTCGCCCACAAAAGTTTGCAGGGGTATTTTGGTCCAATCACCGGCCACTCCTATGGCTCACCCAAAGCCATGCTGTGCGGCCAGGACAAAAGGTGAAGGGGGAGGGAGGACGACAGGCCGGGCGGGCGTACTTGAAACAGGCCGGTATGAGGGTCTTCTGCTCCCCAGGGGTCAATAGGGGGCGGCAGAAAAAGTATGTCCACTACGCCACGCCCATGGACTCCTACGCAAGCGGCCGTAATTAAACCTGCGAGCTCCATAACGCGGTCCAAAGGGACGTCATCGCCAAGCTAAAGCATTTCGTGTAGGGATGGGCCTAAGGTGCGGGGAAGGGGACCCTCGGGGACCAGCCTTCTGAGTACAATCGATGACGGCACTACTGCCCAGCTCCGTACCTCACCGGTTCCGATCAGCACAGTCAAACCGTAAGGGGGGTCGCTTACTCCAGCCATCTACTAAAATCTCTCAAGCACGACCCACATTTCGGTCAACCAGGCTTTTCCCTATCGTCCAAACTCTCAAAGCACCAGGAGGAGGAAGAGGTTTGCTATGGCAAGCTCTTTTTACCAGTCTGTGCTTGCGGGGGCGCAGTGAGCGCGGGCGTAAAACAAGGTTGACAGACAGTTTACGTTTATAGGGGTTCCCTGGTAGATCCTGATCGTGGCAATCTGGCAGAACGGGGTGTTCCTATCTTATCAGGCCGTTCTTTTGTCATTGTGTACTCTGTCCCCTGTGTTCCTCTCACGTCGTGTCGCCCGACAAGCACGCTGCTGTGGGTAAGAGAAGGATTTCGTTTCGCGCAGCTGAAAGGGGGGGTCATATTAGGCCCGCTTTGGAGGGAGAATTTGCTTTGCTGAACAGGTACTTCGCCTCCCCCGCGGAAGGTGCTCAGAACCGAGAAGCGGTGGCAGTAGCAAGACTGGCTTCCTGGCGACCAGGGAATCTAACTGCCGACGGATTACATTAACTCCACTTCAATGAGTAATTTGTGAAAGGACCTGCAGTCTCGGGCTATTTGATGGAAACCCGCCAATTCCCTGTCTCGCTTGAGGGGGAAGTTATACTGATCAAACTACAGTGAACTGCCAAGAGGTGCTCTATAAATCCCGCGGATTCATTAGAAATAGGAAGACTTTCTTGTAATAGAGACATTACCATTCCGCGCATCAGGTCTCAGCTGTTGTTCGTAAGAATGTAGGTGTCAACATCCTAACTCGTGACGTTAATGGTCGATTAATTAAGAAAAAACAGCCGGAGAGCAATTCACTCTCGCGGCAACGGGTCCCCTAACATGTGTGGGGTACGAGAGAAAAACATAAGAAATGGAAGAGCGAAGCGACAAACTATGTCTTGGGCTATACTAAAGGAAAGTACGGGCTGATGTCTCTGGCGGGCGTTAGAAAGATTCACCGGAAAAGTCGTCAATTACAAAAGAGGCAACAAGGTCGTCCAAAGAACCTCGACGCGTTGCAAGAAATTATCGGCGTCAGAGACGAGAGTGATCCTGGCAAGGCTTTCCTATTTTTCCGGGGTCTGTAGACCCGCGTGGTACTTCGTGAACGACTAGGAACCAAAAATCGAGGGACATCCTAAGAAAAGGACCGAGTAGTTGGGCACACTCGAGGAATCGTATACGTTCCGCTCTTCTGCATCCGCGTTTTCCGAAAGTACCTGGCTTAACGTCGGAGAGAATCAGCTAACCTCAGTCTTTTCCTCATGGGGGACTCTGGGCGACGCTGTCCTCGAGGTTTAAAAGCACGGGGGACGACCTGAGCAGCGCAAGACCAGACTTGCCAAAAAGCGTCGGCCAGGTTAATATGTCCTTTTCGCCGAAAACGCCATTTGAAAAAAAGCATTCGGAGGCACTTTCTGTGAAGGTCGTTCGATCAGTCTAAGGGGACCCCACAAGTGCTGACCGCTCGATGACACAATGAGTTGGGGTTGGCCGGGGCACAGTACTTTACTTAGGTTAGATAAAGATAATTACTAAGGAACAGGTAATTCTCCAATTCCGCGCTTGAAGCAAACCCTGTAGGCCAAGGGGGCTGATTCATAAAAGGACGGATGAAGCACTGTAATTTATCAGAGCTTTCAGTTTAGATGTGACTGGGAATTAGGAGTATTACATTACCGAGGTTTCTTGTAACAGAACCGCGACCCAGCGCTACTTCTGAAGTCACGACGAGATTATGCGCCCCTCCTGCAGAAACAGTGAAAAAAAGCATTTGACGGGCCGTTTTTTAACAAGGGGCGGGGTACGCCTAACTTCCAAAAACCTGAAACAAAGCGCATCTCTGTGTTTCTATCCTCAACAGGCCTTAGTAAAACCACAACTTAAGGGGAGAGTAGATGGAGGGCGGCCGAAATTTCCGTAATCATCTCCATTAGCAGAGATAAATCTAAAAAGGCCTTACACAACGGCGCGGGGGGGAGCCGGGAAGGAACCCCCGTTTTTAGAGGGGTCTCCACTTCTTCAGAATGCGGTGCAGGACACTACTAGTTCCGCCTTCACTAGAGACACTGGACCATGGGGGGATTTGACTTCGGCCCCTTTCCCTTCTTTCTAAGTTTTCCCTGTCCCCATAAAGTCCGCGTCAGGTCAACGACCGGGGGCTTGTTATTCAGTTAAGAATGCTCTCGGTTGATTATCGCCACCACACGTCGACATCACCTTAAAAGGGCAAAGAACATCTTAGGTGCCTGTGTTACTATAAATGCACTATATAGTAGTCTAGGAGAAAAAATGACAGGCGGGATTGGGGGTAAAGAGGGGGATCCCCTAGCGGGGGGAAACGCACTTTACGCTTACCCTTACACAGTCTTCGGGAAGTACCAGAGGAGTCCATACGGGTCGACTCTCAGGAACAACAGTAGTTGAAAGATGAGATCTCATATATGTAAGTATGTGGGTAAACTGAAGCTAACCTTTGTACAGGGTCAGGAGGGCAGGGCTTTTCTAGGCGGATTATACAAAAGCAGAGTGGGAGACTACGAATCCTTTCCATGTCTAACAGGGGGAACAGCGTAGTTGCTTTACCGTCAAAGGTTCTGTTCGGGGGATTTAGGTCTATAGATCAAGCGCGGAGGACGGAGGCCAGACAGGGTCTGTAACGCTCTCCAATTAAGGTTTTGTGTACCCTTAACTCTCCATCAGGGAATACTTAAAGGAAGCCATGGATATTAAAAGCATAGTAGTCCATCTAGTATGGGTTCCGACCCTCCTAGTGGGCAGGGAAGGGCAATCTTATGAAAAAGGGGGTGGTATCTGCTACACCGATACGTTTCAGGCCTGGGCAAGGCTCTGCAGTCAGGCAGTTAGGACTAATATTGGCCGGAGATCTCGGGACAGATCGCCGTTTTTAATACTGACTTGAGGTAATAAAATGGAGCTTGGGGTAAGTTCTTGGTCGGGAGGAACCAGAATCTGACCGCAAAAGAGCACCAGGGCGTGTGCGAAAGGAGGTCACACATGGGATGTGTAGCTCCGTGGGGGGTAGGGTGGGGGGGGAGGGGGCTGAGTTAGACAACGAGGTCTGTCGATGGACCGAAGGGGCTAGTCTCACGTAAAGACAATCGCTTACAGGGCCGTGAGTCAGAAAGCCGGACTCAAATCAAGGGCTCGCGTACTGGTGACCGGCACCGTTGGGGCCAGTCAGGAAAATGTTCCGGGGGTCCTCTAAAATCACGTCCGTCTGGGTAACTCCTCATGTGGCAAAAGGGCTCTCTGGTTCATCACGGATGTCTGTAACTCTCTCCGTCACACTCTACACGCCCGCAAAAAGATACTCCAGCATTAATTGACCTTTTGAGATGACCGGTCATCTGCATAAAAATTCCATCCGCGGGGCAAGGGCGGGTCTCAAAGGGCTAAGATCTAGGCCGCGCTCTCAAAACCGCGATGGAGTACTAGCACCTTCGTTCGTCCATCGTTCGTGGATTATCGTGCAACTGGTCAAGAATTTAAGTAGCCCGCGGTCAAAGAGAAAAATCAATCAATCGCCCAGGGGGGGACTACTCGGACTTTAATTAAAAGCGGGGTAAAATCTGCGGGAAAATGCACGAATAGCAGCGCTTAACCCGCCACGGGAACCCACCAGCCGGGTTCAACGGCTAATCCGCTCTGGGGGGGGGCTTCCTCACCGTCTACTGAGCTTCGGTCAACGTCGTCATCGGTCAAATGCATGGTTGCCGGGGAGGACCATAGAGGAACTCCCGTTGGGCGACGGGCACAAAAAAACGGCCACCTGAACCAGAAGGAATCACCAGATCGGGGGACTCGTCGGGGCTGGGAAAGGGGCATAATCTAAGACAGGGGGGGACCTGGCAGGCGAGCTATTCATGAGTCCGTCCTTTTTAAACTACTGTGGGGGGCGAAAACCGCCTACACGCGGTAGAGGGGTGTCAAACTGCTTACCGCCCCTAGAGAATGACGACCACGCGCGCCGGAAAAGGTAGAGACAAATCAGGTAATGGTAAGCTCGCTGAAGGCCGCGTTTGGAATTGATCTTCAGACGTGAAGGAGATTCAGGAGAACCAAAAACTGGAATTTCTCGTAGGCCGTCGTTGACATCCCTAGTCCCGCAGAGAAGGACTCCACTCTCAGTGTGCACTAGTCCGGAGCGGTCAAGCCCTCAGGGCCAGGGGCCGAATAGGCGGAACTGCAAAGTAGCGGGGTTCACTGCGAGAAATTTTCATCGGTTCTGCTCCTAATTTGTACCACGAAGTGACGCCCTTAAAAAGAGAACGAGAACATAGGGACTCCAGACCTAAATGAGGAGAGACGATCTGCCTAATGCCCCCGGGCTCACGATGTCCAAATCCCCAGGTCTTGGTTCTTTCCTACATTTGAAGGATGTAGTTTACCTCTGTCCAAGCTAGATACTGCTAATCAGGGACAGGAGGTGCCCAAGCGTAAAAGGTTTCCGGCACTAAGCGATCACCTCAACGGTCCCTTGTTTCAACATCACCTAAGGGCGAATCAATAACAGACTGCTGTAATCCGTCTTTAGCCTAGACATAATCTTCGAAAAACAACACTTAAGGAAATATAGGCTAATTTACTGGGCCGGGACGAAGAGAGTTTCAGCTGGTGTGGCTTTCTGGTAATTCCCCTTCAGGGGCCGTTTTATCTTGCCGGGGAGGAAGGCTTTTTCATTTACCTGCTAGAGATCAAAAACGGGATGGATACATTTCAAAACTCATCTACCTGGCAAAAATGTCACATCCAAAAATACGACCAGCTTGCGATTTGTCTCCGTCGTTCTTGTCACTACTCTTCTCTACCTCGGGTGGTCCCGGAGATTCCGCGGGTTCTGCTTGGATCCATTTGGGGGGGGGGGTCACGTGATTTATACAATTCTTCGGTTCCTCCCCTGGTTCACACGTGGTTCTCCCGTTCATCGCTCCCGAGTCTTCCTAGGGGACCTTTCCGGGGCGGGCCCAGACTTCTTCCTGGTCTTTTTCCGACCCTGTCCGGGCCTCCTTTCGGTCCTGCCCTCCTTGTAATTTTTTAGGTCCGCTCATGACTTTTACTCGTTATTGAAGACACTTCCAGGGTCTCAGGTGGACCTTTAAGATCGACTGCCTCTCGGGAGCTGTAAGACTTCCAAGTCCGCAAGGGCGGCTGAGGAAGAGGGATTGACACACGTGTCGGGGCGTAATCAGGGACGCTCAGCTGGACGCTTTCTTGGTCGGTGATCTGTGAGGTTCAGGGGAGGGGAACCATACTCTAAGGTGTAGTCCGTGGTCGACACTTCTTACTCAACTGGGCAAAGTGAGCGGGGAACGAGGCTGGCAAAAATCGGAAGTACAAGAAAGGGAGCTAGGTGGATCCATTTACAAAACAGACTCTTACCATAGGAAAGAACGGGGAGAAATTCATCCGCTGTCGGCAGGCGTTAATGGGCGCTAAAAAGGCTTCCGCGGGTTTCCCGTAGAACATCGAAAAGGATAGTCGACGAAACGACCGTTGACAAGGATCCTGTCGGCGCAAACCGAGGCGTCGCAGACGTCAGGGGAATGGCTTTCCGTTTGGACGGTGACGCGGGCAGGGTCGACTGCGTTATAGGGAACACAAAATGCAGCGTAGTACCCTCGGACTGAGGTACTTGCAACCCGTCGCACCGCTCTTCCTCTTTCTTAGGGGGAATCTGTTGCACGTCGACGCTGCGTCTCTAGGTAAGCCTGAGCAACGCGCGATAGTATACCTTCAGTGTGGGCTCAGAGCTAGTTTCCCTTTCAGGCGTTTTTAGATCAGGAAATTCTCAACCGTCAACGCCCTTGTACCACACTTCTACATGATTACGACTAAGGGGGTCTAGGACAGTCTTCATTTACCTAGTCTTGTGGACGGTTTCTTTGGCTCCGGCTGTTTAATAGTTAAGAACTCAAACGACTTGCTCACGCTATGCACAGGAGCTTCCCGCCAGGACGGAGGTTTAAAGTAAAATCCTCTAAGGAAAGGCATTCAATCAGGAAGGTGTCCCAGTCTAGCCTGGATGTGCACTCCTTATTTCCTCAGAAAGGCGATATGGCAGGGGCGATGAATGGAAAAAGGTGGAGCGCACTGAAAATGACTTCTTTGGAAGGGGGTAACAAGGTAACTCTAGCCCACTTCTCAGGCGTTCGGGGGGGTCATATCACTAAGGTGTATTCGCAGGCTAAAACACGGCAGTTACACTGTGCTTCCGAGATGGGTACTGAAGAACCAAGAAAAAGAGGCGACATTATCAGTTATAGGCATCAAGGGGTCATTGAGGACACCAGGTGGGAGATTTGAAGGAGGGCTGAGCGAAGAGCGCGGTTTCTACCATAGGCCATTCCGGTCATAGGGAAGTCGCAACGTCCCCCCTTCGGTTGAGGGGGCTAACCCCCGTGGGATCATCTAAAACCAAAGAGGAGAAAAGAGAGGGCTATCTTTCTCCCTCCTAGACTTATAAATTCTGGAAGGTTCCGTCCCTTAAAAGAGTAGCTGGAAGGGGGGTCAACATCAACCATTACGTAGACTCGTTCATCCGGAGGGGGTCTATCTAAAGCCGCCTCTGTGAGGAGATACACACCATCTACACACCCGGTGGGGGGGGAAAATCACATCTGATGAAACTACTGGGTGGTCACTGAACTATTAAATAGTTAGTCTGCGCACGCCTAAGTCATTGCAGGGATCCCAGCCACTCATCCGAGTTTACCACACTGCAGAACAAGAGACGAAAGTACGACCCAAAGACTGCAAATAATCTGAGATCGAAACTCGATAAACCCAACAACGGAGGAAAAGAAAGAGGGAAAATCAAGGAAAGGCGGGTCCTTTTGACAGGTACGGTCCGAGCTCCGTGTTTTGTCCTCAGGGCAGGGGGGTAGTCGGCGGAATCAACGGAAAAAGTTCCGCGTTTTAAGCCGTAAGTATCTGGTACCAGTTCTTAACTCAAAACATCTATTTTAGGTCACCTAGTGGGTCCTTCTGGGTGGGGACTCATCAGGGAAGAGGAGGGAGCTTAAATCAACAGATGATGGACGAGACAGTACTGTGGGCTTCGGGGGGACCCTTCCCGTCATCATTTATGGGGGACGGGACTGGCAAGCAAAGGGATAAGTTAATAAGAAGCTCGTTCGACCGATTATGGGTTCCTAAAAGGGACTATTCTACGGTGTGGGCTGATCAGGGTGTTCACATTCCCAATCTCGCGGGTAGGGTGTTCCTCTTCATCGGGGGCCTTCTCGGGCGCTGGGTTTACGAAAAAAGTTACTGAGCCCGCACGAAAGTGAGTTTGTTGGAAAGAACCTGATGGGTGCTGAAAATCTGCTGTACTTGGCTTTCAGGTATTTGGCAAAACCTTCGCCTCGAACAAAATAAAGCAAGGGGCTTTCGCAGGCTGGGAATCCACCAAAATGGGATTAGGCAGGAAGCAGGGGGCCAGAGAAGCGTCGCTGTCCGGCCCATTACAAAACGGGGTCATGGAAGATTACCGAAAAGTCAAGCGCAAAGGCATCAAACAGCGGACCTTTCGTTGCAATGACTAAGGGGGAAAGCGGCGAAGACCAGGGATAGCGTACGTTGAAAAAAGAGCGGGGAAGTCCCATTAATTCCAGTTTCGGGGGCCTCTAAGACCTCCTACTGGGACTCGGGCTTCCAAGCTAGGGGTAAGATAGGGTCTTGTCCATCCTTCGGGGGTGTGATAGTCGAAGCAGCCCACCCTCCTCAGACAAATTCTTGGTCTGGGTACGCCTGGGTCATGTTCTGCACAGCTTCATACCGGTCCAGCCGGCTGGGAACAGGTAGGTAAAGCTGGAACAGCATGGTCCCACTTCAAAATCGGTAGGGGGGCCCCTATAGTCGGTCCTCCGTATAGATCCTCCTAAAGCATCAGTACTTAACAAACCCTAGAATACAGACGATCGAACTTGCGTTTCAAGGACCTTTTGCCACTACGATGCCTTGGAGGCAACCATCTGGTTCCTGTCTGCGTAACTGCATCCTAAAAAATTCGACAGCTCTTTACAATCCATCCCCTTGCTATGCACAGTTCCGTGTCAGTCGCGGAATCTTTGTGGATTACAGAGCCTTATAGTTTCGTTAAACGTAAGTATTATTCGGGAAGGGGAAGGGTGGGGGGGTTCTGACTGTACTGGAAGGGAAGCACTACGGAATTCTCCCAACTAGCATAACCCCGCACATCTCTTACCAAGTAGAAAAAAGACTAGGGGTAAAAAAAATGAAAGGAAGGGGGGTTCACCTGTCAAGGCGAGCCGAACTGTGTCCGGGTCCTTGACTCTTTCGGGATGGGGACTACTTTTGCGAAACCTTACTAAAAAAAGGTGAGGTATTTCTTGGGAAAAAGCATGCTCTAAATAGAATACGTACGCGTGGCATGGGGGTGACCCCAGAAAGGAATGAACCGCCATTTCAGTATCTGAAGAAGCGGGGGAATGAGGTCCATCGTTCACGAAAAGGACATGTAGGTGCTGGAGTAAACCAACGCCTGCAACGCCGGGGAGGGCCAGAACATAGAAAAACAAAAGGAGAAAGGCTCCCACCTCGTCAGTGTAGGCAGGACATCTCGGCGTGGGTCAGCCCCGACTGCAGGGCGGAGGGCCCCGCGAGATTTCCTTCGTAGCACCTGGGCAATCGGGTGCAGACGCCGTGGGAAGCTCCATTCTCCAATTCGTCGCACACATCAAGCTTCCCCCGCCTTTAACATCTTCTAGAGAAGAGAGGGCCAAACTCGGTATCTCAACCAAGCTCCCATTCAGGGGGGGGGGTGGGTGGTGGGGAACGACAGGAGACGGCTTTGTCCTCTTCATCAATAATCTTCGGCCAAACCGCCGCAAAAGGTCTCTCTCCCTCCATCCAGTCCAAGGCACCTTCCATGTCCTGTGTTGGGCCTCCCCTCCCGGTCAGCACTCCAAACAACGAATGGTCGGCGCCCGCTGTGCCTAGAGAAAATGAGGCTCAAACCAAACCTTATGAAGAGAAAATCTCTAGTGGGGAATTGAACGCCTGCTACCGGTGGTTCGTTAGGGCTGGACTTTATCTTTTCGGTCTGAAAATTACACCGGTTCAGGGGGGGAAGAGTTGGGGGGGGCGGGGGGGGGAGTAATTTTCAGAAAAAACGCTCATGTCTCTAGTCTACAATGCTTGGTAGTTTCAAGGCAGAGACCGGCTTCATCAAGCCACGACTACATGGGGAGATTTTCTCCTGGGAGGAGGGGAACGAGAAGGGCTAGCCGATGGGTAATGCCGCTTGATCAGTAAATGGGATTGATAGGGGACACAATTCGCCGCCTCCCAGATTTCCTACTGTGCAATACCGCCCGACTTCTGTACTTCGCGAGGGTCGTTTGGTCGGGCGGGACTACTTTCGACTCAAATCCTGCTGTTGAGCCTTCTAGGATTTTTAATCTTTGGGAAATCCTTAAGAAATTGGTGGGGACAAACTCAGGAGGAACACGCCTCTCACGGAAGAGGACGCGATCACTCGCCCTCTTCTTCATGAGGAGGCGCTACTGGATATATAAGGGGAACGGGCCATGCGAGTCGCGTCGTCAAGAGGGTAGGTGCTTGCTGTCTTGAAATCCTCTACATCTGGGTGATGCCTTTCGACCACGGCGGGACATACCATTGGGGAGAATCAGGAACGTAGGCCCTAGAAACAAAAGGTTCTATCATAGAGCGTAAGCCTGAAGCGAGGTAACCAAAGATCTTTTGCTATCCTTTGACGCTGGGCCTTTCTTTTCTTCGTCGGTAATGTACATAAGGCTTGCAGGCGCTCCAATAAGCAACAGCACATGGGAGGCTACTACATCAATCGTTGAACGAACTTGATCCGGCTACTTCACGAGCGTCGCCGTTTTCACTGATTGTCTTTTCTGGGGGCGGCTGGGACGATGTTACTTAGCTCGAGAAATAGGAAAAACGCTTAGGAGAATCTAAGAGAGTGTATCCATCGGGGATCATTTCCGCTCTTCTCTCCTCTGGGGCTAAGTACCTTATTCGAAAACGAAGAGAGAGACAGAGCACAAAAGAGAGGGCTTCCGACTTTTTAATATAATTACGGCCTGGAGAGACCTCATAACCGGGCCGCGAAAAGAAAGGAACGGAAAGCGGTCATCCTGGGAAAAGGGCACATGACCGTCTGTAGATTCGTCCTTCTTTTCGGTCTGTTATTATCGGACCAAGAAGGGCAGCAAGAGATGAAACAGCTCAACGGAAGGGATTATTTTCATATTTTCCGCGAACATGACTGTAATTCAGCGCAATTCCGCTTACCAACATTACTTCTATCCCAGGGCTGGACGCTCAGGCGGCACGGGAACCTCAAGTAGGTTAGAATGTCGTGCAACTGGAAAATAATTAGGGGGCATGTACATTAAAGGGTGGGCTTTGAAGCCTCGGCCTAGTCACTTCTTACGGCCCAGTAAACAGCGAGGTTTTAGGACTTCAGCCTTCCGACACAGCTCTCAGTTTCCGAGGGGGGGAGAACGAGGCGTTTTACTCCAATTACAGATTACAGTCTGACAACGGACTCCTCTCCAGGATGATCAAACAAAAAGCCACTTAAGTGAAAAGAGAAGGTATCAGGGGAAATCTTCGGAACAGCGCGCCGAAGTCTATTACTCTCAAAGGGCCGTTCCCTTCTCGTGCGCCGGCTTAACCGTGGGAGAGACGTGAGAAGTTAAGGGGAGAGAGTTGAGTCGGACAAAAGTAGGGAAGACCACCATATGTAACTTACCATCTTGACGTCCGTACCCCTTCGGGCGGGGACGGACACAGAGCACACAACGTTAAAATCTTGAAACGGGGGGGTCGGTAAAAAATGCCGCAGGATAGGAAACTCCTCGGAAGAGGAAATCAACCGGTGATTTACGAAAATCTAATTGGCAACCGAGGGACGAGACGAAATGGGGAAGAGAGTCTTGCGACACAAAGCCGGGTCAATGATGGTCATGATTCCGTCAAATCAAAACTACTGTTACCTCGCAAAGGACCTGAGCGCCTTCAGGTAAAAAGAAACAAGAGTTACGCCATTCCGCT
>Ga0179591_1366838_pt1 | contig 15717 bp, 8 predicted proteins | sample CZOMad2_1_08_16f_FD_182891 | JGI IMG/M metagenome (GOLD analysis project Ga0179591, IMG submission 182891) | Vadose zone soil fungal communities from Angelo Coast Range Reserve, California, USA - CZOMad2_1_08_16fungal (PacBio error correction) | ecosystem: Environmental > Terrestrial > Soil >...
AAACCGGCCTGTAAGCAGAAGAGGATAAAAAAAGTTGCGGGAGGACGGCTGCGGCTTAAAAACGTTTGCTAAAAAAAATGGCGCAACAAAAATGGGCTGCAAGGGGAAGGAAGCAAAGCAGGTCAATGAAATCGTTGAAACTTAAGCGAAAGGGAGTACGATCGGGGGGTCACGGAGATTTTACCAAATCACGCTGTAAGAGCATTCGCGGAACTAGGAGGGCGTAAAGAATTGCGGGGGAAATGATAAACGCCAGGCCGGGAACAGTAAGAGGGGGAGTTGGCACCGGCAATCAAATAAAGTGCGTGAAATGGAAAGAAAAGGCACAGGCGCACTGATGCATCGGAAAAAAAAACCATCGGAGCGACCAAAATTCTGGTCAGCGGGGCAAAGTCAGAAGTGATAATTGCGGTCGGGGGGCGGAAAAAGCCAATTTAACAAAAAAACTGAACGATATTAGTTCACAAAAGCGTGAGAACGTACTCGGTGTGCGCAAACGCATTTTAAGATCAGTAAAAGAAGGGGAAAAAGCTTGGCGGGATGGGTGACTTCTTTGCGCCAATAGAATGAGAACAGGAAGGGGCGAAAGGCATTACACGCAGTAATATAAGAGACAGGGAAGGGAACGGACACAAAAAAATCAATTCAAGCGTCGACGACTGAGGAGAAGACTCCGTGATTCAAAGAGATCGGCTGAGACGAATGAGCAGGTCAGGGAGCGCCAAAAATTGGGAGGGGCTGAAAAAGCACCCGAAATCCCAAAATTTGTCCAACGCAAAAAGATCAAAAAGAAAAAGAAACGATATGGGGGGGCAGAAGGGCAGAAGGGAAAAAGAAATGCAAGCCATTCAAAGGGCTGGAGCAGTGATGTCCCGTTCTGGCCCAACAGACGCTCGGCCGTTGAAAAAAAAGCGTAGATCGCATAGAACCAAAAAGGGAGCGCGACCTACATAAAAAACAGGAAGGAGCCGAAAAGTTCGAAAAAATGGCAAACGAAAACCAGGCAGCGGGCAAATCAAGCGACTGGAGGAAAAAGTTTAAGCTTGCGCAGAAGGTAGCAAGTTCAGGAAACGAGAAGACCAGAATGGCAAAAAAAATCCCTCTCAGTCGGCCCCTGGAGCGGCAATGGTCTATGAAAGGAAATTCTCGCAGTCAGGACAGGAAAAAGGACTAAGGTGCATCGGTCGGAATGGGCACCACCAGTGTTGAAAGGGGCTTTTGTTTCAACGTGGAAAACAAAAAAAAACATCGGACCTAGCGACCACTCCCTGAAAGAAAGCCTGAAATAAGGGGGGGGGAAGTTCAGGCTAAAGGAGGGGGACCAAAGGTACTGCAAAGAATCGCGCAGGGAAGGATTTTGACAGTAAAAGACGGAGAAAGAGAACGGAGACGGAAAGAGGAACGGGAGCTCAGGTACACTCGTGGTCGCTGAATGGTACATTGACTTCGGTGAATTAAGAATAAGGATACGGGGAACAAGAGAGCAAAAACCTTGTTAAGCAACCTTAGGTATTACCGGCTGGCACGCGTGAAAACAATACAGGAAGATGGAAGAGATTAAGGGTTAAAAACCGAAGGAAAAGAGCGCCAGATCCACAGACAACAAGCGCCATTAGGAACCGCAACCAAAAATAGGGGAATTTCAGAGGGCATAAGCGACATTGAAAGACGTGTTCGTCAAGACTAGGTGGAACATTCCGAACGAGCGACTATCAAGGAAGGAGCGCACGGGGTGATTCCGGTTCCCCGTTGAGATTGCAAGAAAAATCCAGAAAATAAAACCCAAGAGGCGGAATTGAGGGAGTACGGGTGGATTTGCTTTGGCAGTCTAATAGAGATAGATAAAGCTGACATAGAGATTCACGAAACTCGAAAAATGCATACGCGGCGAGCAAACATCACGACGAATCACCATCGATATAAGCATGAAACGGCGACGGGGGGAAAAGCGAATTTGTCAAATCTCAATGCCAATTGGTTGAGAGGAGAATGTAGAAAAAATAGCGGTTTCGGCTACAGAGATCGGAGCTGCCGGGAAGAAGGGGGGGTTTCAGGTAAGTGTTCGAGCAGTCTGGGTCGGGAGAAAACGAAAAAAAATTTAAGGGAGAATCGAGTGCAAAAAACTTACTCCTTGGCCGAGGGTGACTTTCCGAGGGATAGACGTGCCGTCCATGGTAATGGGCAACACTCGAAGAAAAACGGGTAAAAAAACCGGCCAGATAAAGAAAAATCGATCGTCTAAGCCAGCGACGAGAAAGAAAAACGGAAGAGACCTGGGTTAACGTTGATAGGGGAAGGACAATAAAGTGGTGAGGCTGGCGGGGGGACAAGAGGCCATTGTTGACAACATATTCTCTTAGGGCGGAGCCAGGGAGGAACAATGCAGCCTGCAAGGTTGGGGGAACTAAGCGGAGGGGCGTTCAAATTAAAACTGACAGAGACGTAAGGCGACACGAACAACTGAGTCGGAGGACCTGTCGGGATCGAAGAGGAATCCGTCTACCAAAGGGCAGAGGCGTGAATGGAGAGACGACCTCAGTTACTCCCTTCGGGTGGGGCGAGAGAGAGGTGCAAGGGACGGAGGCCCAGCGCTCTAAGAAAAGTGAGAAGAAAAGGTCCGCGGGTCGCGCGAGTGACAACTAAACGTCTAAGGGCCTGATATCGCAGGAGACAAAAGACCGTCGGAAAGATCAGGTGAGTGTATGGGCCGATCAAGAGGAAGAATCAGAACTAACTATGGGCGACGGAGGGACCGGGGTTGCCATCTTCGAAACAACAAGGGAGGAAATTGATGACTGGGGAGAAGTCAAAAAAGGGCCAGCAAGAGGCCGAGGTCGCTGGTATTTAGATCTCCAAGCAGAAACCGCTCTGGAAGGGGAGTTGCAGCCGGGTACTTAGCCAAATCTCTGATACGCAAGCCTAAGGGGGGGCAGAGACGAGGGTACAACGTAAGAGCTGTCCTGGAGGAAGATCATTCAGAGCGGCGCTGACCTGAGCACCACAGCTTTTCCTTACTCGAACCACGTAATCTTGAGGGGGGAGGCGAAAGCAAGGAAAATCGGCAGAATTGGCGAGAAAAAATTTCGCAGCGAAAAAAATCGTTGAAAGAGTACAAGTTTTGTTCGTAAAGAGAAAAGCCTTAGAGAAATTGGGAAGGGACGAAATGACGCAGCAGTACGGACAGCTAGGTTTGCGCAGAGAAGTGGCTAGGAAACGGAGACTAGAATAGCCAGCGTACTCTATGGCAAACACACATGAGAGGGTCTGAAAAGCCAAGAAAAAGTGCTTGAAGGAAACGCAAAAATACACCCATCGGACGGGGGAGCGCAAGATCGATGGGAGACAAGAAAACATGCATGTTCGAAAAAACCGAAAAGAAGGCCGTGGGGGGTTCTTGGCAACTTTACAAGGAAAAAGCACGATCAGTCCCGAAAGTGAAAGGGGACACTGACGATTCGCGCGTAAGGAGGCCTCGACACAAAGGGGGTGAAAATCCGGGTCATCTTAATCGCGTTCGCGCCAAGATTCAAGAAAGAAATCGAGGCAAACGAGTAATAAAGGACACTAAAAAAATGAAGAATCGGGTGAAAAAACGATGACATCCGTCGGAGCGTATTTTCTACAGCCTCCTCAGGTAGTCATCACGACATTGGGAGGCCTTGCCGCGATAGAAGTCGGAACATCGCGATCGCTTCTCCGACGTAGCAGAATGAAAACGGGGGGAGGGGATTTGGGGTGCAACTTGCCGGGCTCGTTTGTGAAGAAGAAAATGTCGACTCAGGATGGCGGGCTAAAGAGAGCGAAATGCGAGAGACTACGGACAGCAAAAACCCAGATTCAGCCGAGTGTGCTCTGAGTTGTCGGGCAAAGTAAGGCTGAGATCTACTTTCAACGTCGGTTCTTACCTCAGTTGAGAGTGTTCTAGGAGGTCTTCTTTAGAGGTGTATCAACCGAGTGAAGCGATTGTGGACACCATTGTTGCCCAACCGGCACGAGGAAAACAAAAGAGGAAAAAATCGAGGCTTTTGGGGTCGCTGGGGGGAGAAGGGGGTCAACTCGGGGCAAGCCATTATGGTATCCTGCCGAGAGAGCCTGTTAGCGAGAAGGGTGGGGGGGGAGCAGGCAGGGAAAGGCACCTTACGGTGAAGGGAGTATCAGCGTGCGAAGATTTGACGATGGCTTCAATATATAACGATCCAAGGGAAAATGGAATAGGCCAGGCGAGAAATTGTCGAATGGAACTGGTAACCGGCAGATCGGTGCGCTTAAGTGCAGCCGTTGAAAATAAAAGAAGAGTAATCTACAGGACAAGCCAAGGGCGGGACCGCATCAATATGACTTTAGGGAGTGGGAATGGCAACGAAACGAGGGGGCATCCGTGGGTTGTTGAAATCGGTAAAACGAGAAGGGGTCACGATCATACCGATTCAAGAAGGCAGAAGGTAACTGGTACGCGGCAGAGGAGGAAGCGCTGGGAAAGAGGGTGTAGGAAAAATGCCCGCGCCAGAATAGAGCGCAGGTGGCGGCAAGAGGATGTCGTAGGAAAAAGAAGGGCAGGTAGAACGGAGCAAAGGGGTGCAACGTCACGCCTGATGTGGCCAAGAAGAAAAAGCAAAGGGTTGGACGAAGATACCTTGAGCGAAATGCAGGAGCCAGGAAAAGGGGATCCATATGAGGCGAAGACCAAGCAGGGCAAGTTACCGAAGGCTTAACGGCAATCGTACAGGGGGGGGGGGGAGGCCAAGATTGCTGGACATGTAAAGAGGCAATCAGGGAATGGGCTGCTTTTTGGGGGACCAAGAGACACAGGGATTCTGCAAGCAGGGAAGGAGGGGGGCAAGAACATTCATCATTTGGGGCAAAGGGAGGGTTCTTGAAAAAGGGCCTCGGGCTTGAAAAGTTCTCGGCTAGAATACACGAGAAAATAAAGCGCCCGCAAGCCGAGGAGGTGTGAAGAAAGCGCACCAAACGATTGATGTCACAGGAGGAGGAAAAAACAGCGTACGCTGTTTCCGGGCAATTGGGGTGTCCGGAGACAATGCAAAGGGGCGCTAGGCTTATGCAATTCTGGATCAGCCATCCATGACGGAGCCCAGGGCAGAGGTGAGAACGATTGTAAATCCGATCTCCTTGGGAAAAACAGAACCATAAGCTGACGGAATCGGACGATAGGAGAAAAAAAATAAGCGAACACCGAACACTCATCAGACGTACAATATCCGCAGACTTGGCAAACCACGTTCAGGGGGGGAGAAAATGGTCGACTCAAGAATAAGATAGGAAAACAGCATTGTGGAACGTTACGGAAGGTCTGAAATGAAAGGAGCTTAGGGGAAAAGGACTTGCTGAGGGGGAAAATTTCACAGAAGGTTATGCAAAGCAGTGGAACAAGAATGAAAGTCTTTCCTGGTTTAGGTGTCTAAGGGTCAAGGAACCAATTCATTGAAACGGATAAGAGGTGTGCCAGAGAAGTCATCTTTTGCAGATAATCGAGTGAAAATCTCGGTGTGGGAATTACTCTGGGCCGCGAGTAAAGCACCGGGGAGAAAGGTGCTGAAATTAACCACAGCAGAGATGACATCCTCGCGCAGCGAACGCAAAAAAGCCGCTATAAGCAATATGTTCACATAGGCCAAAATCAGCGGCGTGGGGGGCGAACCAGCCTGTGAAATATACACACAAAGGAGGGAGTAAAAGAAGATACGGCACGTCGGGCAACGTGGCAAGGATCCTGCGTGTAAACGTCTGGAAATATTTGCTGACGGGGGGAAGGGGGGACTTTTTTCTCGGGTTGAGCAAGTCCGATTCGATTCTTGCTTGGAGGGCACACTCCCGTTAAGGGGATTAAGACTTCCGTCGAAAAAAACGGTAAGAAGTTGTCAAAAGCTATTCCTTTCAAAAAAGCGGGGTCGCTCTAAAAAGAGTCATGACGTGAGGGAAAAGGTAAGGGGACGCCAGGCCAAGAAACTAAAAGGGTCCTAAGAATTGGTAATCAAAATAAAGGGATGAAAGCATTCAGTCTTCAGCGTCCATTTCCCGAAGAAAATCTGGAAGGTAAAAAGATCAAGGCAAAGACTAGATGAAGGAGGAGGGGTCCCGTCTTCTTTAACGAAAGCAAGGAAGAGCCGGGAGGGAAAAAATAGCAGATAAGAAAAAGGGGCGAAACCTCGTATAATCCAGCATGAAGGATCTCCGCATCAGTGTTTCGTCGTTTGCGCCAAAAGCTAAAAGGAATGAAGGAGAAAAATCGGGGAAAGGCGACTTACGTCTACTGATCCATTCGTGGGAAGAAGCCGCGAAAGGGGGCAAACAATCTTTCCCGAGCCAGCGGCGTGGCAGAAAGTACGTAGCTACTGGGGGGAACACGATCGTGGGGGGAAAGGGAGGCCCACGCGACTTAGGGTAGTTTCACGCAAAGAAAGAAAAAACCCGGGCCGCCTGTTGGACGAACGCACCGCGGGGCGAAGGTCGCAAATAGACGACACCGAAGAAAACATCATGTAGAAAAAGGGGGAAAGCAGCACAATAGTAATTAGGGGAAAAGAGGACCTGTCCAGATTGGAAAAGGAAAAACGTGGGAACTGGAAGCATGAAAGAGGAGAAGGGGAGAGAGGAAAGAGGGAGGGAAACGCGGACCCATTTCGCAAGGCTAGGGTAAGGGCCGGAAACCGGTCCCGAGACTAAATCAAGCGCACTGTGAACGCATCAGCAAGAAGAGATTGAGGAAGTCAAAAGAGACCTGGGTCAAAAATTGCACTCCCCAGCATGCACTCGGACTGGGGGGCAAAGAAAAGAAGATGAGCAGGAATCAGAATTCCCATGAATTAAGAGAAGAGGAAAGACCAGGAAAGAGGCGGCAGAGATGTTTTTCAAAAGAGGGGGCTCAACACGAAAAGAAACGAAAAGACTACGTCGGGGGAAAAAAGTAACCTGGGGGGGGGGGGGGGGAACAAAAACTTGGGCGAAGGAAAGCATGTTTGGATCCGGGGCGGGAAAGGGAACGAAAGGATGTCGCGTAGACTAAACTGGCTTCAGTCCAAACAAAAAAAAAAAAAGAAAAAAAAAAAAAGAAAAAAAAAAAGAAAAAAATGTAATGGGTGCGGGAAGAAAAAAAAAAGAAACAACAAAAAAGAATGGAGAGCAACATGCCGTGATATAAAAGAGATCATCGGCAAGGGGCTCGCAAAAATTCATTCTCTTTAGAACCGCCATATTAGGAACAACTTATCTCTTCAGCTGGAATAGTCGGAAAGGAAAAAAGGGAAAGATAGAAGGTGATAGACAGAACGACTTCCGTCAATCTACATGGAAGAGCAGGGGGATGGGACATAAGATGGTGCGTCCAAGTGAACCTCATATGCGCCACAATCGCTTGAATGGAAACAAGCAGCGAAGGGGACTGAGAGTGAAAGGGAGTACTGCGGGAGGAAGGAAGACTCCAGACGGGTGCTCCTCCAGGCGCCTACTTGGTCGATCAGAGGGGGAAAAACGGGTGAGGGTTCGGTAATGAAAAAAAACACGATCGGGACTGAAGGAGAGGGAGGGGGGTATGGTATGAAAAAGTCGACGAATCGTGGAGGAAAAACAGCTAAAGTGAAGAACAACTCGAGATTGCCACGACGGAAAAAGCAACAAATCGCGCATCATCCACCTGTCAGCGCGTCGTAAGGTCGATGGGGAGAGAGAAGAAGCTGCGCGGGAGGGTGAGTTTCATACATGGGGGAAAAAGGGCGGGGAGAATACACTGGGATCGTAATGCCGGCATGGGTTAAAAACCGTATAAAGTGTCGAAAGTGGTGGGAAGAAACAAACGGATTGAGGGCAAGGAGTTTTTCCGACAGCGGCCGGGGACGACAGGGAAGGATCTGACGAGGTGCATTGCGACGGGAGGGGCGGTTGCGTGGATCAAGGGAACAGGCTGGACGGGCGTTCAGGGGAGTCGGTGGGGAGAATAACGCCGGAAAAGAGGGGGTCGTGCTCGTCAAAAATCAGGTTGAGAGGCTTTTCAGAGCTCAAATGGGGTGTTGCGGGGAAAAGGACATAGAGAAGCGAGAGTCGATGGGAAAGAGCAAGGGAATCTCAGAAACCGCAATCCTAGACGACGTCATGCGGGAAAATGTCAACACTGCCGACTGCAAAAAGATCCAACACGGGCAAGCAAGCCTTCTTGCGTGAGTGCGGCATGAGGGGGGGGGAGAGAGTTGGACGGTGACTGTTAGGCGCAAGCGGGACAACTGCTGGTCATTAAAAGGGGGGTGGGTGAAGAAGGAATCGCACTGGGGAATTCCTCAAACATAGAAAAAGCAGTCAAAAAATTCTCTGGGAGAAGAGATTCAACATGCAGGAGATCTTATCAGACCCTAAAGCAAGCTCGGAAGTGGCAAAAAAGGACGGTAACGACAGGGTATTTTGCAGAAGCAATCTCGGAAGGAGCAAAAAAAGAAATAGGGCGGTGGAGGAACGTTTTTCCATGACAAATACACAAAAGATGGGAGAATTAAAGAAGAAAGGGACAAACAGGACCGTTGAAAAAGAAATAGGTCATTGGTTGCGTCAACTATTTCTTTGAGATCGGACAACATAATGGTACTGAAAGGACCATCTCTGGGACGGAGGGGGAAGAACATACGTTAAGAATTGGTGGTTCGCTGCGCGAAAGCAGAAATGCGGAGGGCACTGACTGCGAAGTTTTGACTGAGACAGCAAATGGCTCTCGCTGAGGGAAGAGAGGTAAAAAACCCTTGCTCACCAAAAACCGGAGCATGGGGGGGACCAAAGGAACAGTCCTCTTCCCTTGTTAGAAGAAAAGGATACGAAGGAGAAGACCTCAACAAATTCATGTCTGTCCCGCGTCCAGGGGGGAGTTTCTCATGTCCTCCTCCCTGGGGGAATAAAAGACAAGGGAAACCGCCTTGACTTCAAAGATAGTGGAAGCACTGGGGGGGGAGCCAGACATCTGGGAAAAGGCCATCGAATTTCTTCAAAACACAAAAGTTCTTCTGGGCTTAACATCACATGAACTTATGGGGGGTTAAAACAGATCATCATCGGACTTGAGAGCGAAAGCGGAGTTTCTCCAAGCTGTTTCTACAATACGAAGACTTTTAGGATTAACTTTGGGGGGAGGGAGTCACTGGATAGATCATCCGGAATACTATGGGAAAAGCTTTCTGGCCCCGAACGAAACCCTGTCGGCGTATGAACACATTAAATTGGGTCGGGACCTATTAAGTAAGTACCAAAAACAGCAGATTAGCTATAAGAAGGACCAAAGGGACATAGGGGATGTCTCCCTTCCCTGCTATTTATAGAGAGCCTCGAAGCATAATAGAAACATTGGAAAGATTTAGTAAATGATCAAGCTGAAAACACGCAGCTCCGAATTTCATCGTCTACTGCTCAATTTTTATTCGAGGAGGGGGTGTTAATGACTCGATACTTCATTCTGGGTCTTTGTGTGCGCTGCGGAGCCGATGTGAAGGTTGTAAAGAAATGATAAAGCAGAAACACACCTAAGCACGCGGGAGGGGGGAATAGAAGGAAAACTGGTAGTTGTCATCCGGGGACGGAGAAAATTCACACATCTCATCCTCCTGCCAGAATGGATGGATCAGGAGGGCAACTACTTATAAGAGAGACAATCTTTTCAAGGAAGGTTCAACGGGCAAGCATTCCCTTAGGAGAAAAAACAGGGGCAAGAGGAGTTGGGGACACGGTTAGAAGTGGATTTTTCGAAAATAAAGTGCAAAGTGGCCTCGGCATAGCGTAACATGGGTTGAACCTTCATAAAAGCGCGCATGGAATAGGTTTTTTACGGGGACAACGAAGATCATACGAACAAAGTCTCTCTTGGCGGGGGGAAAAGTCTGCCAAGGTGCCGAGAAACGTGGCAAGGATCCGAGTGACATATAAAGCAATGCAATTGAATGAGTCAGCATCATTGAGACGCAAGGGTGGTCAGAACTGAAAGGGCTGGAGAGGAAGGAAAGGGGGAACTTCAGCAGGATTCCGGAATATCAAACGAGTCAGCGGAACACAGAACGAGAAAGCGGGCCAAAAAAAGGACTCCACTAGTTTAAAACTGGTTGATGACAAAGATTTCTTTGCCTGGCCTAGGCGACTCAAGACGGGGAGGATTTTTTCCCAAACCAAGAGCTGACCATATTGGGGACCAAAGACCTATGGAGTGAGGAGAGGGAGGTAGGGTTAAGGACTAGATGGAAATCGTCTGGTAGCGGAAAATTGACAAAGAACAACACGAAAAGGTCGGGAAGGATAAAAAATGGGGCTGTACGGTTCTTTGCGTTAAAATGGAATCAATGTCGGAGGCCCAGGAAAAACCTCGGGGGTAGTCGCTATTGTTTTACTACTTGTTGAGTTTGCTGAGCTGATCTTAAGGCATAGTGACACCCATTTATTAGAATTGGCTAATCCAGGGGAGAAATGCTCGACCTGCGCAATCGTGTCACTGGGAGGGAGATTGCGTCTGCAACTGGCAGGGATTTATGCAGATGGCTGGGGACATTTTGGGGAAAAGAAATCAGGTAAAGAGTAGAAGGGTCTATTCCATGTTGCCAAATCATCGGGGTTCTTGGGCAGGGGAAAAAAGAAGTTGAAAGGGGGTTGCGTACGAAAAAGCAAGAGGGGTTTAAAAACTGAGGCAAACGGGCGGAGAACTACCAAGAACTAAAAAAGGAAAGGAAAAGAGCGTGGGCCTGGAGCTCAAAGATTTGAAATCAGAAGGGGGTGAAGCGGTAAACAGTTCAGTACCTCGAAGCTTGAATGGGCAAGGGCACAGATGGTGGCCTGCTAAAAAGGAATTGAAGGCTGCCCGCTGAGGCAAGACAAGGCCCTGTAAGCCCTCGATTGAGACGAAAAATGGAGAAGGCAAGGGTCGAAAACTCAGACAAACATGGATATCCTAGGCAGGAGGCAATGATTACTTGGGGAGCGGAGCGCAACCTACGAGATCTCGCTTCGCCTATCCCGCAAGGCGGGTAAGCTAATTAGGGGCAACGTGTCCGACAAGAAATGCAGAATAAAGTGATTGGGAATCCTGAAAAGTGGTTGGGGGTATGCTATTACGGCGATGGCTCGGTATGCCTGAATCGAATGCATTGTAATGTTCACAAAAAGGGACTTGAGGGACGTGGAAACGAAACACAGGGGGGCCAGGGATAATGAGTCTTTTTTGGGTTTTCGTCATCTCAAAATTCCCTCAAGGGGGGAATTGAACTAGCGGGAAAGGAAGGATTCTTGCTTAGAGTGGATAGGGGAAAAATCTCGACCTTAATCTTACCCTCCGAGGAGGGAAAAGGGGGGGGGGTAAAATACTGCTCACAACCAAGAAGTAAATCCATCTGCCTCACTGGTGAAGGAACCATAACCTAAAACCACCTTCCAGATAGTGGAAACGGCCATAAGGAGGACGGCATTTATCTTGACTGAAGAACCAGACAGTCTAGGAAGCGAAAAAAAAAAAAACAACAAAGTTTTGAAAGAGAAGAAACTTGTTCTAACAAGATTGCAAGGCTGTGTAAAGCTGAAGGTAGGAGGTATGGGAGAGAGATCGGGATCTTGAGGCAAGGGGCCCAATTCTATGTAATGGGAGGGGGAAGGGGAATAAATGCGTGCGTAACGGGAAAGGTCTTTCGCGATTTGGGGGTTCAAGACGATCGAATGATCACCAGCAGGAAGGCGACTCCGAAGTCCGGAAATGACTGCGGGAAGAGGTACGACAAGGCCCGAAGAGACTGGGGGGAAGAACGGGGGCGAAAAGGATAAGGAGTTTAAATTTCAACGGGGGAGGCGGACCTACAATTGAAATCGCGGGAAAAGCCTGGCAATCGTTCGCGGACGATCCTCATTAGTTAGTGAGGGCGGGCAACTTGGGGGGAATCCCTTTAAACCAAGGAAATCGGATATTGGGTCGCACGAAGCGGAGAAGAGTAGGTAAGTCAACGATGGGAAACCTATGAAGGCTACCGCGATGACTGGGGGGGCGCTGTGTAAGACCAAAAAAAACTCTAACAGCTTCGGAAAATATAGGGGCCAATGGCTAACATGAAGAGTGGGGCTGAAATCCGGGGAATTGCATCACCTTGAGTTGCCTGGGGGCCTGGGACCCAAGAGAGTACGAAAAAAAAGTACTTGGCATGAAACTACTCATAGCGGTAAAGAGAGAATTCGTAAAGCGATTGGGAAAGAGTCATTGGACTATCCCTTGAGTTCGAAATCTAGACTCCCGGCTACTGATCGCTACCAGAACCTTAAGCAATGAAACAAAGCGTATGTGAAAGAATAAGGTTTTAAAAAAAAAGCAGACTGGAGAGGGAAAGGCGTATGAAGAAGGATGGGGGAGAAAAGACTTTGGCAGGTTTCCGCATTCAGCTCTTGTAATCCTAGGGGAATCAACTCCACGAGGATCATTCGGCGCACATCCTTCCCTGTCGGGAACTTCCGGAGAAATTTAGCTAGGGTAGGTACGGAGCCTAAACAGGGCAGCTTACATCATCGACTGTCGGAAAAGAGTGAAGAATAGCAGGAGAGGCTTTCAGCGATGACCGAGACTTGCCCAACATTTCAAGGGGCACTCAAAAAAAAAGCCGGAACGAAATGCTAGGGGGGTCATATCAGTTGGGTCGGCGATAACTCTCCCGGACGGGAAACGGACATGGACAGAGTAATAAAAAATCTGGTCTGAGCAACTCGCTATTTTTCAAACGTGATCAACAATCGTCTAATTCAGCTGGGATTACAAAGCGAAAAATCTGCCGAAGCATGTGTTACACCTAGGTTTAGGGACTGGGCGCCTCCCGTGACTGTTGAGCATGCCAAGACAGTGGTTCAGGGGTCCAGGCTGAGAAAAGGCACGATGGCATCTTCACGGGAGGGATCAACGGCGGGGAAAGTAGAATAAAGGTCCAAGGTCCAGCTGAAGAAGGAAAGCCTATGCTATGATCGGGGGACCTGGAGAAACGGGGACAGTGAAAGGACAATAGGAGAAAAATGACTGTAAGGGGGACAGTGCCGCAGGAGGAAACAGAACCAAATAGAGAAGTTTCAACCGGATGGTTTAGATAGCCCATGGATCCAGAGAAACAAAGCGGACAGGATAGTGACACTTTCCAAGGGCCTTCGACAAAGGGACAAAAACGGTAGCCAAACTATATAGGCGGAAGGTCGGCAGGTGAGGAAGCCCGAGTGGGGATGGCAGGGAAAAAAAGGGGCACAAGGGCCAGGAAACGAGTAAGCGGGTGACAGGCGTTTTGTTAGGGGTCCGTGCAGAAGATAGGGTTTTTCGACTGAGGGATAGAGTGTAACACTCTAATAACGAGGGCCTCCGAGAGCAAAAGTGCAAAACAAAAACCTCGAAGCGCACATGCTCAAGAAACCATCACTCTTGCGATGGGCCGTGGGGTTGGGCTGCTTGCAATCCAAAAACGTAGAGTCTTCGATCGTCTGAAAAAAAAATCTCGGGGGATTTTCTAAGAGATCTGGTGACCCGATCTGATCTCTAGAAAACGGATGGGTTCTGTAGTATACGAACTTGTGGGGGGATTAAAAAAAAATTCGAGAGGGCTCAACGAAAGTGAGCGACGCGGGGCCAAAACAGGCTGGAGAAAAAATGAACCTGAACGGGGGGCACGTCGGGAAGGAAGCAGAGAGCTATTCTTCCAAGGTACGTTGCGTAAAAAACCGCAGACGTCGATCAATGTGTCAGTCGAAAGGACCTCAAGTTTTGTTAGCAGGCCAAGGTGAGCCGTCGTGAATGCGAATGAATTGGATCCGTTGGAACTCGTCCTTCACAACATTTCAAGTGGGAAAAAATGTTTGGGTCAGTTCCGGTTTTGGTGGACGCCATATCAGACATTAAGGGGCCAGGGCGGGGATTAGTTGTAAAAAAATAAAAAAGCTTCAAAAACAGATCCGGACGAAAGCAGGAGCTTGCTTTCAAACTTAAGACGGCCGTCATTCGGGCGCCCCACTACAAGGGTGGAAACCACGGTCGAAAGGGCTTTTCTTTGAAGAGGTCTGAGGAGTTGCCTCCAATTAAGGCGGGAAGGGGCTCGCCTGCGAAAGTAACTAAGAAGGGGCGATCAATCAGTTTGCCGAATTGGTCATTCTCTCACGAAGGCTGAAGTATAAAAAGACATGCGCGAAGGAGCCTAGGAGACACAGTAGATCTCAAAAGGATAAACGGAAAGTTATTGTCCGGCAGGACCAAGCGACTTTTGGATGAAACTAAAGAGCCAAACAAAGGATTGGATTGTGCCGTCAAGAAAATATGAACCACCGCGGGGAACGGGAGGTTTTGTTTTAAACCAACGGGTTTTTGCCAAGAGACGACGAAAGAAACAACGGAAGGGAGAAATTAATGAAAACAAAGAAAGTCCATCACCTTCACCAGTGTCGAAGGAGTGGGGCTCTTCTTGACTAGCACCATAAAACAAAAAAAAGCAATAGTCCCTGGGCAGCCGCGCGGGGAGGACTCTCTCCTCTACCTCCTTCCGGCAGGGGGGGATGAGACGTTAAAAAAAGCATGCTTCGGAAAATACTCTTCGAGAGTCATTTTCATCGAAGATCGGAACAATTCTTAACCGCAACTTGGAAGCTCAGGTCCCCACTGGATCCACTTGTTGAGCGACACATCCTCTGACTCCCGGGAACGGAAAGAAAAGCTTACCTAACGGGGGCCACTGTCGTTTCCCGGACAAAAAAAAAAGAAAAGGCTTCAATGTCGGGAGGACGGGGGGAAGTTACTGAGTTTGAAAACTGAAGACAATACGACGACTTTAGGAAGAGGGGGTGAAGGAAACTGGACGTGCCTTGGCCAGAAGAGATCTCCTCAAGAAGATAGAGCTAGTCGCTTCGCATTCGGAAAAGACCCCATGCTTTGGCATAAGAACCGAGATAAACCCCAAACCAAAACCCCCGACTGGAACGTTGGAGGAGGCTATCTAGGGGTTTACGAAAACAGAGGGTTCGACCTTCGAAACTCAAAAGTTTGACGGCTGTCTTCAGTTGCTTTCAAACGTACCTGAGGCCAAAGGATAAGAAGGAAAAGAGGCTTGAACCTTACGAGGAACACCAATGGAGGGAAAGCGACTGTATCGAAGGCCGCACAGTAGACCTCTGTCCAAATTCGTCGCCAGCTTCGATCAGAAGAAAACTCTTAACTAAAACTTGAACGAGGGCAGCTACGATACAGTTACAGAAAGTCCCACCCCCCTAAGGGGCATCAGACTCATCGGACGAGTGTGCCTGCCCGGAGATAAGCACCGTTAAAACATAACACTCCGCATGGGGGGGGGTGGACCTCGGGAGCTGGAGCGCGACTAGGGGGGGGGTTAAAAAAAAAAGGGGGGGGGCGCATTGCCAGGAAGTTTGGTGCTTCCGAGGGGTCGCTGTCTCTACTACGGGCCTGGGAGCGACACGGATCGACGGAAAAAGTCAAACAACACGACCGAGCGCACGAACGAAGGGGAAGGGGGATCGAAGAGGTCCGGGGAACTCCCCGAAACTGCAAGAGGGCTCCAAAAATTCAAAAAAATGTCGAGAACTGAGGGGGGGGGGAACCACTTCGGAGGGTCTAAAAAGTTCCACTTTTTTGGTAGAAGGGAGAGGGATAAATTAAGTCTCCTCACAAACTTGGTGCGGGAAAGAAATAAGGAGAAAGGGGGGGCTGGAATTCTGGTAATCATAGGGCATCAGCAT
>Ga0179591_1310952_pt1 | contig 15716 bp, 22 predicted proteins | sample CZOMad2_1_08_16f_FD_182891 | JGI IMG/M metagenome (GOLD analysis project Ga0179591, IMG submission 182891) | Vadose zone soil fungal communities from Angelo Coast Range Reserve, California, USA - CZOMad2_1_08_16fungal (PacBio error correction) | ecosystem: Environmental > Terrestrial > Soil >...
TAGGGGAAGAAAGGAGGGAGCGGAGGGCGAGGAGGGATTGCCGGGAAAAATAAAGGGACCTCGTACGCACACTTTGTCCCCTAACGCTAAAAAAGAGGGGAAGGAAGGAGGAAAATCAACGGGGGCAAACGGGATGCCGGGAGGGCAGGGAAAGCTTCCGGCAGGAATGAGGTCGAAACCCGCAAGGAGTTAGGAAGCTTTACCTCGTCAGGCCTACAGAGACAAAGAGAGGGAAAGAGTTCAACACCAAGGGGAAGGGGGGGGGGGGAAAAGAAAGGAAGGGATCAATGTCGCTTTAGTCTAGCGGGAAAAGTCGAAAAAAAAAAAAATTGCGGGTCGAAAATTCGAAGTACGCTTTCGGCCAAAAGAATCCAGGGGGGGTCAGGAGGGGAAGCCGGGGGGGGTATCTGAGGGAGAAAGCTTTTCGGGGGGGGAGTGCGCGGAAAAAAAAAAGGGGGTTATGAGGGGACGCACAGAAAAAACAAATAAGACGACCAAGAGAGCTAGAAAAGCGGCAGTTTTTAGGGAGCAGCTGACTGCTGGAGGTAGTGTCGACTAAGACCCAGTTTATGGGGGTTAAACTCCTCGAGGGGAAAAGTAATTCAGACGAAAGGTCTTGCACGGGAAAATATTCAGGGGATCTTTCCTACTTTATTAAACGTGAGAGGGAGGGAAAGGCAGGAAGAGCGCTAATGAAGCAGCATCTGCATAAAAAAACAACAACGCTTGATTCGCGTCACTGGGAAATGTTCTTTGGTGGAGAGGTTGGGTAGGAAGGGGAGGATTGGACATCGGACCGGGCTGACAGAACCAGTTAGATGAGGGAAAGGACGGGGGTGTACGTCAAAGTCTTCTGCCAGCTCTCTGCGAGGAAGGTATTGCGGGAAAAAAAAAGGTGTACATGAAAGTTGAGGAGAAAAAAACCACAGCTGCCGCAGACTTTCCCGTTAGGGGGGACGAAAAAGGGAAAGGGGGGGATAGGAACGAAAGAACTAGAGTACCAGCAAGTGAGATAAACGGGTAGGGACGCTGAGGGGGGCGTTTCCCACCGGGGGGGAGGTAGATAGTGGAAGTCTTGTCGCGGGTAAAGCGGAGAAAAGTCAAGGGTTGGTTCAAAGGGAGGGGGAGCCCAGTTACTTGTCAGCAAAGAAGTTGGGAAGGAATGGGGCGCTAACCCGAAGGACGGGGGAAAAAAAGAGACAAAGGAAGAGGGTCTGGTCACGGGGGGGGGGGGGGGGGGGGGGGGGGGGGGGGGGGGGGGGGGGGGGGGGGGGGGAGTGGGTTGGGGGGGGGGGGGGGGGGGGGGGGGGGGGGGGGGTGTTGGGGGGGGGGGGGGTGGGTGGGGGGGGGGGGGGTGTGGGTGTGTTTGGGGGGGGAAGGAAAAGGGGCTCAGTTACAAGCAATGAGGCTATCGCTTTTCAGGGGTCTGAAATGAAATCAGAGAGAGCCTAGGGAAACATGGGAAACGAGGGGAAGAAATTTGGGAAAAGACAGAGGTGGAACTTTGTTCAGGACAATAAGAAAGACTTTTCCCATGGGGAAGCGGAGGATGTTGTCACCGGAGTGCCACCTTCTTTCATCGGGGGCCTCAAGAGGGGAGGAGGGTAGAGAAGAGGGGGGAAAAGCCACAGAGGGAATCTAGTCATGAGAAGAAGAAAAAACGTGAAGGGCTCGTTCAAGCAGGGAAAGCGAGAGAGTGGTCCCAGGGATCAAGAAAAAGGAGACGCCATACCCTCATTCCATAAGAAGGAGGGCGGATACATTGAAAAGTCTTCGGAGGAGGGAGGACAATGACTACGTATACAGCCGCCCCAAAAACAGGAAGCACACCAGTAGGAAGGAAAGTTCTTAGAAAATTCCTCCAGCCGCCCTGATCTCGTCCTGGGGAAAAAGGAAGGAAATAAAGGGAGAGGGGGAACGTAGCTCTGGGCATACAGACCATTGGCTACAGGAGGAAGGGAGAGAGGGAGTTTAGGCCGAGTTAGAGGTTTGACAACAAGGGGAAAGCTTTAGAGCCAAGCTGAGCGCTGGCCGGACGAGATCATTACATCGAAAACAGAGTAAAAAAACTATGGCGAGGGGAACAGAAGAGAAAGATGGGGATGACAGGGCGCAGGACGGAAACTTTGCTGGGGGAGGGGAGCTCAAGGAAGGTCTCGTGAATCAATGACGAAGTGTGATTTCAAACGGACGAGAGGACTCGACTTGATCCCCCCCCCCAAACCCAGACCAAAAAACAAAAACCACCACCCACAAGAAAAAGAGAAAAGCCAAAACCCCCCCCCCCACCCAAACCAAACCAAACCCACCCCCCCAAACACCACCCCCCCCCAAACCCCAAAAAACAAAAAAACCAAACCCCCAACAAAACCCCCCCCCCAAAAAACCCCGCACCCCCCCCCCCCCCCACCCCAAACAAACCCAAAAAACCAAAAACAAAAACCACCTCTATAGGAAGTTTGTCTCATAATTGAAAAAAGTGATCCTTATCGGGATCACTTGGTCCGTTTTACCCTTAGCTTCATCCTTCGTATAAAGACATCTTCGGTGCTCTCTGCTAGTTCAAGAATTTCATAGGAGAAAGGGGAAGGGAGAATCTCGGAAGAAGGAGGAGGACCGGGAAAGGATAATCTAAGGTATAGGATTGGCATTGTTGACCTGAAAGTTCTAAAATCCGTGTGAAGGGGGTTGGGAAAGGGGGAATAGGAAGGAAAGGGTATGGTTTACGAGGAGGGAAGGCTGCTACAGGAAGGGGAGAAAGGACAATCGTGGGAAAAAAAGACGAAAATCCTCGCTAGTGCAGGCTAAGCGGAGTCGCTCTTAGCGCTTCAGCCGATAGGGGGACAAAAGAAGCTGGCACGGGATGGGGGATTTCAAAGGGGGAAGAGAATATCAAAAAAGATGGATAGAGGGGAATTCTAGGACTGAAAATCGGAAGAAGGTAATGGAGAAGAGGAGGGACGCCGCGGTCGTCCTGCGGGGACGTCCTCCTACCAAAGCGGGAAATGGAGAAAACTTCACTGGGGGGAAGGGGAGGGGGGGAGAAGATTTGAATGTGGGTCCTAAGGGGCTGCGATCAGGAAGGGAAGGTGTGCAATAGAGATGAGAGGGGGATCAAGCTCAGGGGGAGGTGACCGACCAGAGAGGTGAGATCCAGCATCGAGGTAGACTCTCACACACTGAAATTATTAAAGCTATATATAGGAGGCCTATTCTATTTTTAGAAACTAGAAAAAGGAGGGGGCACGACAGAAATCTGATCCCAGAAGTGCATCTCTAGGGGGGAAAAGATGTGAATTTGACTCTCGAGCGAAAATAGTAGGACAATTCACATATGAGCACCGACACGTTCCCATTAGTTGCATGCCGCTGGGTCTGACCTGTCAAACGAAAAATTGGCCGCCGTACCTGGACTGAGGGGGAAAAAAAGTGGAGCAAGAGCAGACAAAGGGAAAGGCCGAGGATCAAGAAGGCGGGGGAGATAAGATAAACGGTGGGAACGAACATCCAACTGGGATTTTACTGCTAAACGAAAGCGGGCAGCAGCAAGAAACGCAGAAGGCCAAAACAAAAAACGGACGGAAGAGGGGAGTTTCGCAATGGGTGGGAACAATTGGCTCAGGGGAAAAGGGGACCCGATCGAAAGGGAAAGGCGTCATGAGAGCCGCGCTAAAAGCCCGGGAAAAGGGGAATAAAATGGAAAAAAATAGGAAAGGAACACCTGAAATCACTACAAAATCGAGTTCAGGAAGGTCCAGTCTGGCAAGAGGCTTTCTTCCGCAAAACGAGCAGGTAAGAGGCACTTTATGGGAAGAGTCGCGAATGCGTGCTGAGAGTGACGGCTGACGAGAAGAGAAAGTCAGGCGTCTCAAACGGAGGAAGAGAAGAAGGTCACCAGAAAAAGGGAACGCTCTCTAGAAGGAGAACGTATCTCAAAAGTGAAGGGGGGAGGAAGGGCAGTTCGGAAGGGCGACAAGACGAGCAGGAGCAGACACGTCCTACGCCCAGGGATCAAAATTATTGTGAGGTTATCAGGGGGGGACAAGGGGCCCGGGACATCAAGTGGGCGGCACGAAAAACCGGGGGTTTCGCTTGATGGAGATCGCAATCGTGCCAGAGACACCGACGAAAAGCATGTTTTCCTTGTTGGAAAATAACCAGGAGGACCAATGAGAAAGGGCCGATTTGAAACGGATTAAAGCAAGGGGAGAGAACGCACAATGCTGCTCGAAATTAAAAGAGGGGTCTCCCGGGTCATTGACGAATGGAGGGAAGTCTCGAACTTTCACCTACCTGGTGCTGCTCCGGACCGTGTGCTGGGGAAGTCGGCCTGGGGGGAGATACGGCAGAGAAAAATTCCGGAAGCGCCCTAGAGGGGATTTTTTCATGCTGAGGAAAACTGGGGGACGGTGCCACTGGCCTCAGTTGTTGGAAGCTCTCTGGTACGGCACGCTCTCTATAAACGGCCCTGCCTTGAAAGGACGTCGAGGGCATGAGAGAGATGAAGTGAAAAGGGGAAAAGGGGAGATGTCTCAAGCAAAAGACAAGGAAGGCCAGGGAGAAGACGAAGGAGGAACCAAGAAAGGACGGCTTACAAAAGCAATTCGCTGCTTCGTAGAAAAATCGCAAGATAAGAGGGTCGAAAATCATAAAAGAGGCCTGGGGGGAAAGGAGAAAGGACGATAAGGACTTTGCCCTTGAAAACTACCTGCAAAACGAGGAATATGAGGAAAAGTGAGGTCGCAAAAACGGCCGCACCTGCCCAGTGCATGGGAGACATACCCGATTCGATTCCTGGCTCTACTGAGAAACAAAGGGAGCAGACCAAACGTCCATCGGTGAGGAAAAAAAGAGAAGGGCAAGAAAACCAAGGGGAAAAAAGGGACGACTGCGTACGAGGTAAGACAGGAGAATTCGTACCCGTAGAACAGGCGTGGGAAACCCGAGAACTCCATTTACTAAAAGAATTTCAGACGAAAAGGGGGGGGAGACACTGAAGACAGTGTCGTACACGCAAAGGGGGGGGACCCGGCCTGGCGGGAGGAGACAAGGGGGGTGCTCCAATAAACATGACATACGAACTTATGCAATACGTCGAGAATCGCTACGATGTCCCCGAAAAAAAGAGGGACAGGGACGCCCCCCCCGCACAAGCAAGGAAAGGGGTATTGGAAGAAAGGGGTCCAGGAGAGGAGAGACGAACGTAAAAAGAAAAAAAAAAAGGCGTCCCGCTAACGATTCTTGCTGGGGAATTTACTGCCTCTCTGGGAAAAGGAAGCGCTGAGAAGTGAACGGAAAAGGACGTAAGGGAGAGGGGAGAAAATAAAGACCTTGCTGAGGGACGAGCCCGGAAGAAAGCAAAATTTCCTGCGACTGAACTTCACAAGAAGGGGGGGGGGTAAACAAGTCCTATTTGGGGGGGGAGTCGGGGGAATAAAAACATTGTACAAGCAGCATCACTTTAGCAAAAACCTTAGTGGGACGAGGATTCGAAAGCGGTCCGGAGGCTTCTATGGAAAAAATTCACCATCCAAGGAACAAAGAAGATGGAAGAGCCAGAACTCAGCATCCCCATCTGAGGGGACCCCCCAAAAACTAAAAAGGAGGTTAAAGGAAGAAAAGGAGGCCGTTCTGTCCAGAAGATTAAGGTCCTGAATTTACTGGGAAGGAAATTCAAAAAGGGGGGGTTAAAGATGAAGATGAGTAGACGACATCGACGGGCGAATGATAAGAGACTCTCAAAACACCCACTTCTTATGGGGGAGAGATAATCTCTCATGGGTTCTGTACGGACTATTAAGAACTTCCCAGCCTTCTAGAAGGAAGGAAGTCTTGCAGAAAATGAGAAGGGGGGGGTTCTTTCACTCCAGGTCTATGGATTGGGACATTGTGGAGTTGCTTGCGGAGGGTAAAACGATGCTGTTTGGAAAAGACCGTGCAAGGGGACAAAAAGGAAGAGGCCCATAAGATAAGAAGAAGTAGAGAAGGGGGGGAGATAACTAGGCTTAGGTACGTCGTAATCTCCTAATAAAACCACATCAGTTGAAACACGACGCTAGGGGGAGGGAATTGAGGGGGCAGTTCCAAAAGGGAGGACATGTAACAGAGGAGGTAGAGGGGTCCGCAGAAAGGGGAGGGGGCGAGACAGGTAAGTGACGAGAAGGAACTCAGAATGAAACAGGAGAAAGTAAAAGAGGCAAAAATCACGAAATAGTTGAGGGGGGGAAGGGAAAAAATGGAAGGGGGACGTGTTTCGCTTTTACCTTGACTTGAGGGGATCTCATCACCGGAGGACAAAAAAAGCGGGGGAAAAAAGTTCGAGGTGCGGGAAGAGGACAGGGCAGTGGGACCGGCCAATCCGACGGAAATCGTTCACGCTGGGCGAGGCAACAAGGCAGGGGTGGACCCGGGGATGAAACGAACAAAATCGTCAGGTTCGGGCCCGAAAAGAAGGTCCCGGTGAAGGTTTACGAAGAAAGCCCGGATCGGTTGAAAAACGTCGTCGACCAGCAGAGGCATCTCAGTGACCATTCGGCTTTCCCACAGGGCGAAAGGGAACGTGGGGAAAAAAGGCTAAGAGAGTGAACCAGGAAGTCGACGGGTTTTAAGAGGGATGATCCCGGAGAGGAGAACACGATGGGGGAAGGGGGGCCTCCCCGAAGGTCAAAGAAAGGGAACAGGCATCAAAATGGTGATGGTCTCCCTGGTAAAATTCGCATTTTCGAGCAAGGAGTAATCTGGGGAAAGAGTGGAGGGGAGGGGGAGGAAATCAAAAGACAGCTAATCCGAGGAAACGTGAAATAATTTTATGATTTTCGACCAAACCGGGGCATGGGCGTCCGTTGGAGTAACAAGGAAGAACAGGGAAGGCCATGTGGGAAAAAGGAAGGAGGGGCGAATCAGGCTTTGCGAGAAAACAAAAGCGGGCCGAGGTGGACTCAGGGAGAGAATATCCTCGGTGCCATAATGGCAACGAGGGGAAAGGAGAGGGACGAAAAACTATAGGGAAGGGACAAGAGGGCTCGAGATAGGGGGGGGGGGGGGAAAAGCTCATAACAAAATAAAAGCAAAGAAGACGCATGCATGCATAAAGATCGGGCGAGGTGAAGACGTCGATATACCAGGGGGGGAAGTAAGCCTGAAAAAAAACAGGAGCAGAACAAGAGGGAAGGGGGGGAAAGTCGGAGCTCCAAAGAAAAAGAAAGAACAACGAGGGAATGGGGGAATGAAAACAGCAATTCGTGCGAGGTCGAAATAGCGTAAATGGTCTGCGCTATATAGAGGAGCAGGTTTAGATTTTCAAAACCGGGAAAAGGGAAAGGGGCTTTTCGGAAAAGAAAGGCGGGAGGAAAGGAGTCAACATCATGAAAGGGGAAAAGAGCCCACGTCTGTCAGGAACGGGGAAAAGGACATACCCTATTGGAAGTTAGTCAGCGTCGGACTATCCGCCGTCTCGGGAAGAAAAATCCACGTCAATGTGGAAGGAAAAGGAACGGCTTAAAAAACAGGATTTATCAAAGGGAGCGTCAGTAGACAGTAGGTACGAAATTGGTAGGGGAATCGATAGCCAGGGAGGGGCGCCTGACAGCTGTCGACCGAGATCTAAATCTAGGAATCGGAAGGGGGGAAAAGGAAGGGGAGTAACCGGAGGCTCCTGATGGAAGCAATGTCGAAGAACCGCGAAAAAAAGGAGAAAGAGGGGAAGGGGAGAAAAAGATTGCAAGGGAAGAGATCGGCGTAAAGGCTGTAAAGCTTGCCTGGATTTTTAAACGAGGGCGGAAAGACAAGGGGGGACCACTTAGAGAGGAGGGGGTAAGAGCCATCAGATCGGAAAAAAAATGGGGGGGGGAAAAAATCAAAGAAGGGGGGGGGCGGATAATTGCTCTCAAGAGCCTTTCAGGCCGATGGGGGGGAAAAAAAGAAAGAGACCGGTAAGGGGATGAAAAGGGGGGAGGCAGAAGCCAAAGGCGGGGGGGGGGGGGGGGGCGCGGATTTCAGGCTGAACTCTGCCGAACCTCGATTCGCAGAACGGAAGAGAAGAGTCGTCCGGGAGATGAAAGGGAACATACACAGGAGGACTGCAAAAACGGCATGAGGTGGAGGGTGCTCATAGGTGAAGTGGGGGGTCTAATATTTGAGGGCGAGATCAGTCAAATTGCATGGGGTGGCAAGTGCAGAGGATGCCGATCTTTCCGGAAAGACCGTCGAATGGAAAGGCGCGCATAGAGCGTCCTTAGGAGAGACAAAAAAAAGAGGGGGGGGGAAAAAAATATAAGAGAAGGGGGGAAGACTATTTGGAGCGCCTCACGGAGCGGTCGAAAAAAAAAAAGAGTCATCCAGGGAGCTCTCCTATGCCAAAATGCGGAAATAGACTCTCGCACAAATCTTCGTACAATTCACAATATGGAAAAAAGGTGGGACCCATTGACTGGGAGGAAACAGGAACGGAGGGTGGAGGGGGGGACCGTCCTAAACGAAAAACGATTATCCGGCCGCGAGAAAATCGAGGAAGAAAGTTCATAAGAAGGGAAGAGGAAGGCCTTAGGAGAAATACCTGGGGAAAAAGTCACCTAAAGGGGTGTGGAAAGAAAAATAGAGTGCAAAAAAAAGAGGATGCTTCCAGAAAGTACCGCAGTTAGCATTGAACTGAGGTTCGCAAGTTGGCCGTCTTCTGGCTAAACAAGGAACTAGAGGAAGGAACGAGAATGGACTAAAAAAGGAAAGACCCAACAAATTAACCAAACACAGGACGCCGATCTATGTCCAACCTTAAAAAAAAGATAGCCTTTCGGGGGAGTATCAGCTGGAAGTCGACATGGAGGAGACAGACAGGAGCATCAGGAAGGAAAAAAGGTCGTGACCACTCTAGGAGAAAGGGGGCGAAAGCAGGGGTGAAAAATCTCTTGAAGGACTATAATACTGATCCAATCGCCCTTTCTCTCCGATCAAAGGAAATTGGAGGAAAGGACAAAACCTGCCTAAAAGGGAAGGGGGAAAAGAATTCGCCTGAGAGAGAGAAAGACAGGCCTTGGGGAAAATGGAAGTTCGGGGGATCGACGGGCAATGGCTTCTCCTACAGGAAAAATCCCGACGCTGAACCGGAGAAAAAAAATGACTGGAAAGATGGGACAGAAAGGACCGAATGGGGGGGAAGGACTCCGTTTTTCGATGAGGATCTCGCTTTATCGATGACAGCTCCTGAAAGGAGCGAAAAGCAGGTCAGGGGGGAGGGTTGTAAATGATAAAGGAAAAAACTAGAGGGATCGGCCTTGCAGATTTGAAACAATGGCCGGTTGGAACGAAAAAGAGGCAAAAGGGGGCTGCAGCGAAAAATGCCCGTAGCCGTGGGACGTTTCTTCGGACGAAAAGGAAAGGAAACGACATTGGAGAGACCTGTTCTGGGGGTGGTCGGAGGGGTCTATCGTAGACTTGGAGGTCAAGGGTCTATCGGCCGGGAGACGGCCAGCACAGAGCCCCGGGGAGGGTGCTATAAGGGAGAGGAGGGAAAGGAGAGATGGTTTAGTATTCGAGTAGGGGGGGGGAAAAAACCGATCTAGTCGGACGCCGTCCCTTCTTACGGCATGCTCTATAAAACGGAAGGAAGGGAAAAAAAGGATGGAGAAACTAAGAATTCGGGAAGGAAAAGAAAGTCCTCCAGGGGGGCTAGCAGGGAAGACGGAGAGGGGAAATAAAGGGAACTCGTTAGAACCTGGGTGGAGGGAGCTCTAGGGTAACCACGTCGCACTCTCGTCTTCAGTGGGAAGAAATCATAAAAGTAGAGGGGTAAAAGAGGGGAAGAGCCCGATAAAAGCAGACTGGTCCGGAAGGGGGGGATCAAGAAACCGATCAGCAGAAAAGAAAGGGAGGCCGACAACTGAGAAAAGGTCGCCTAAGTGGAGACAACTCGCAATGTGATGCCAGAAACAAAACGTGCTCAAAACGAATGGAGGGGAGGTCACACCTGAATTCGAAATCGTGTTATCATCTAAAAAAAGACCGCCGTTTGAAACAATGCAGTCGCGTCAACGAGAATCGGGTCCCTACCGGGTCTGGGGGAACGAAGATCCGGTCATGAATGGAGACTTAAGAGGTGAGGGGGGCGCAAGTGGAGTTATCACGCTGACGTTTTTTGAGGGGGACACAGGAGAAAAACGGAACACGGGGAAGGGGCGAAAGAACTCGGGTGTGGGAAGTCCCGACAGTGATTGCCTGACTTTACGCGAAGGAAAGGGCCGTCCGCAGAAAAGGGAAGGAAAGGGAAAGAAACCGCAAAAGGGGGTCTAAAAAAAAGCGACCGTGGTCTGGGGAAGCGGGACGAAAGAAAAAGAGAAATTATAAACCCGCCACTGGTTTTCCTCTACAAAAGGAAGGAGAGAGGGCAGGTTGGGGAAGGGCTGGTAAAATCCGGGGCGAGGAAGGACCGCGAGCTGAAAGGGGACTTGAGCGGGAAAAAAGCGAACAAGCGCTCAAGACAGTGCATACGAAGATCTCGCAATCGGAAAAAAAGACGGCGACAAAAAGACAGTCCCCCGACGGAGATAGTAGGTGGGGGTGAAAAGAAATGGTGATGGGAGGGCGTACAAACGCGTACCTCAATAAAGAGAGAAAAGGCAAGGAAAAAAAGTAGATAGGGAGGGGGTCGGGTCTTCAGGATGGGAGGATTGAATACCCATAACCGCATCGTACCATCGCCATAAACGAAGAGCAATGCAGCAAAAATCGAAGAAGGAGAGGTTTACCTGAGGGCAAAAGAAGAACTTGATATTGCGGGAAATCCGGCGGAATGGGAAGGGAAGGACAGGAAAAGGAAAAGGAGGAGCGGCTGGCCGCATCGGACAAGAGAGGAGAAGGCAAGATACTCAAACAACGAGGAGGAAAAAGATTATCTCTCTGCAAGCTGGGTAGAGAGAAGAACGAGTCCACACGGGCTAGGCGACCATAGGGCCAATGACGCCGGGAAGCTTTTCGGGACGGCATCCAGGGCGGTTGCTTCACAAATAGAGCTCGATGGGAAAGAAAGGGGCCTAGCGGGTCGGAATTACGGGAATGTACGGTTTAGGGGATTGGGGCACGCAGAAGAATCCAGACGCCCAGAGACTTCGACAAGTCGCGCAGTTTGTCGAAAAGCTGAGGGACTAGGGGGAATTGAAGGTTAATCAGACCAAAACAAAGCATAGGAATCGTATTGGAACAACGACCTAGAAGTGACGGGTGAATTGCGGCATGCAGATAACATTAGGGGGGGGGGGTACTGCAGCAAATTCGGGGGAAAAAAGAAAAAAGAATATTTGCGAGGACGAGGCAAGCCGGAAGCGCTGATTCCAAGCGAGGGGGATGTACAGCGAAAAACGCGAATCATTCGTCGATTAAGACGTGGCTGGGGTGAGAGGGGGACTTGACGTGCAAAACGAGGATTGCAGGAAAAAGCGTAAAGAGCGGCCCATAACCAGGGTCGAGGGGGAGCCAGGATCGGGTGGAGTTCCAATTCGAGTTTCGCGAGGGGAAGCGTCGGCGATCGGAAAATGAGGCAGACAAGAACTGGTCCCCTGGGATGGGAAAACAAAAGAGGAGGCAGTGAACCATGCCGTGGCAAGAAGTGTAATAAAAGTAAAAACCAGGGGAGAGTACGAACGAAAAGGAGGACCATATGCAGTCAGTTCAAGGTACCTTACCGTTGAACCAAAAAGGAGGGATAAGGGGGGGAAAAGAAACTCGACGCTCTTGATAAAGAAGTCGACAGTTGCACAGCCGGAGGGAGCAGGAGAGAGAAAAGAAAGGGGGGGGAGGGGGCGATCCCAGCATCATGGAAATTAGCGATGAAGAAGCAAAGGGCGTTCTGGGGATCGACGCGGACGTGCCACAGCTCGCGTCGTCTACTCTGGGGAGGTATTCTTAAAGTCAAAGCAGGGGAACGATCCTCGGAATCGTGGAAAGAGAAAGGGGGAAGGGGGGTGTCGGCCAAACCAAAGATGGGAACCTTGGTTGATTCAAGAGGGCAATCGAGTTGACAAGGTTGAGCAAGGAGTCTGGTCTAATCCGTCAGTCTCAAAAACCTGTCGTCCTCTTGGTCCTCTACTGAGAGGAAGAAGTTTGAAAAAGTGCAAAGGGAAGAGAGCATGACGAACGGGGGACCAGGAAAAGCTCGACGAAAGACTTGGGGAAAAAGAGCAAGTAAAAAGAAGGCCTGCCAGAACAATTCCTACCGCTGAAGGCGGGGCTAGAAGGGTCTGCGGCGAGTAAAGACTTCGACCGAAGGAACCCAAAAAAAAAAAGGGAGGAAAACAGATGGAAAGGGGAAAGGAAGACTCAGAACAGCCAGGTCCCCGACAAACGGGGCAAGGGGGGATTCCGAACAAGGACGAGGAGTTTCGGGCAGCGATGCACAACGCAAGGAGACTGCAAAAGGCTAGTTTCTTCCAAGGGTTCCAACCTTCCAAGGACGGGGAGGTTTCGCAAAAAAAGAAGGAGAGGAAAGAGAGAAGAGGTAAGGTAGTTCCCAAAAAAAAATAAAGACAAGGAATGAAAGGGCGGTCAAAAGGATAGAAGATTTGATTCAGGGTCAGAGTCGGAGGGATACGTAGGAGCGCCTCGTGGGAATCACTCCGACGTAGTTTAGTCAAAAAGGAAAAGAAGAACTTGAGGCAAAAGAAGAAGGGGCTCGAGGACGAGGGATTGTAGAAAAAGAACATGAAATCGCGGGGAGCAAGAGTATCGATCCGTCATCGCAACGCCTTCGCTCGGCGATGGCCACTAGGGACATCGACTGATGCTAAAGGACGTAGAAAATGGACGAAAAGGGAAAAAAAATAGAAGAGAAGGAAAGGGCAAGGGGGGGACATGAGGACGATAAAATGCAGAGTGATTGAAGGGGTTTTCAACAGGGAGGGAGTGCGGCCTTATACAGTGGCCCCGTACGGATCGTTACGGAAATCCAGCAAGATGACAAAAAAAAAATTGCGGAAAGAGCAGATTGCAAGCAGAGAGCGGAGTCGTGAATGGAAAGCATTTCAGGCGGGAAGGGAGGAAAATAACACGGAGAGGTCCAAAGTACGGGGGATTCGAATCGTGATCGCGGCTTAAACTCCTGGAGGGAAACAGATGAAAAGTCAGATATTCTCAAGAAAGGAAAGAAATCTTCGGAAGAAACGGCCAACAAAGGAGGAATCACGGAAAGGGGGGAACGGGGATTCAGATATGTGAATTGGAAGAAGGACTGGGAGAGTCATAAAGCGAGATACGGGGTGATCTTGTCTTTACCACGGAAAAAGGGGAGAACAAAGCATCGGGATAGAAAGAAAACACAACAAGGGAAGGGAAGAGGGAAGGGAAAAAGAGCTATTGATTCCCGATGCCAGGGGGGAAGAGACCTCTTCCTGCTCTGTACGGAAAAGAAAGGGCATCCCTGCATATGGAACCTTGAATCTCTCAGCACATCTGACGGAAAGGCACGAAAAAGACACCAGGGTAAGTGCCGGGGGGAAATGCAAGGGGGGAGGGAGGGCCGGGGAAGCGCGAATGGAAGGATTGATCCGGAACGTCACTGCGAATCGAGAATCCGGCAGTGACCTCGTATGAAACACTTAAGTCGGAATAGTTACCTTTGGAAAAAAAAATACCAGGGAGGGGGGGGGGGACGAAAAGAGAGGGGCTGAAACAAGGGGAAAGAGCAATACTCCAAAGTAGAGTTCAACTAGATATTTTGGCGGCACGATCTGCTGGCGTTTAACAGGGTACAAGGAGGGGGAACCGGGAACAGCAGGAAGGAAGGGACAGAAGGAAAGGGCAACATGGGAACGAAACTGTACGCCAGAAGAAGGCACACCTGCAAAAGTCAGACTGCGATTTCTCTTTTCCCAAAAGAGGGCCTGCACATGAGAAACGCTACGATCAGGAAAACGGGGAGGAAAGAGAAGAGAGGGAAAGGGGTTGGGGCGGGGAACTATTGACGCGGACGAAAAAGGAAAGGTTAGGGGGAGACTCCCTGGCTAGACCTCATATCCCTTTCGTCCGTATGCACTACTAAGGGTCATCAGTCACGTAGAAAAAGACGAAGGGGGAATCAAAAATGGCGGCAGGGAATCCCAGGACAAGAGCCTCCAGGATCACAGAAGGAACCGGAAATGAATCAAAATAGGGTCAGGGTAAGCCAGGGGAGCAACTGCCAAGGGAGGGGGGCCGCTGTTCATTATCTCGTGATCGAAAAAGCAAAAGTAAAAAAGACCAAAAGGGGGAGAGAAGGAAAAAAAAAAACTACCGCATGGTGGGGGGGGAAGATAAACTGCACTACGAACACATATCGACGAGTGCCGAGGGAGAAGGGGGGACCAAACACTGACAAACCTCCCGGACTGATTCCCCCATTAAACAAGGTGGGAGGGAAGGCGTACAGGGGGGGAAGACCTAATGAAAGAAAGACTGGGGGAGGGGATCCAGGGAGGGTGGGGGGGAAGACAATACTGCAGGGGACTAACGCTCTACGGAATAAAGGGGACGGGAAAAAGGGGCGCTCGGGATGGGGTGCATAGGAGGCCTGGCGCCAACTGGGATCGCATTTTGGTTATGGACTCGGTACCCCGCTCTCGGGGAGAGGGAGAGGAAGGGGGGAGGGGGCCTGAAAGGAGGGTAGGGAGGAAAATGCGACGATAAAAAAGAGGTAATTGAAGGAAAACCGAGGATCTCTCCAGACATTCCAGGGAAATTAAAAAAAGAACGAAAGGGTTTTCTCCGCTCAATCTAATACTCCAATCGAGGGAGTCCAGACAAGGAGAGGGCGCTGCTAGAAGAAAGAAACGGCTACTGGAGAAAGGAGCTTGTCGAATCAAGTCGCGTGAAAACTACTGCCGGGCCTAGAACAAAGGAGGGGGGGGGGGAGGAACCAAGGCGCCTACCTGGGCAACCGATTCATGAAATCGGGGGAGAATTGTAGGAGGGAATCAACAAGAAAATCTTCGCCGGAATGGAAAGACCAGAAGGGGAGGATGCAGGGCGACGTGCTCACTGAATTTGTGACGCCCTTCAAAGCGAGGGGAAGCAGCGACGGGAAATCAAGAGAAGACGGGAAAAGAGTCAGGACTGAGGCGGAAGCGCTGCCTAATTGGGCCCGTATCGACAGGGGGTGGTAAGAACTCATGGGGCCTGGATCTGCGAAACGGTGAGGGGGGGGGGGGGACGAAAGGGGGGCTTCACGTCAAACGGGGCCGGTGAAATTGGAAGAAAAGATCCCGGGCACAACTTGAGGGGCAAGAAAACAGGGGGTGATCAAGAACAGGACCGGTCAAACGTCTGTCCAGAGGCAAAAAGGAAGAGAGAGAGGGAAGGAAGAAAAAAAAGAGAATGAGGAAAAACCCACGCGCCGACGACAGAGAAACCTGTTTTGAGGGCTTTCCGCTGCTCAAATCTAAAACAACCTCCCCGAAATCAAGTGGTCCCGGAAAAAAAGGTAGGGGGAGTGAAGGGGGGTAGAGTTCTTAAGCGAGGAGAAAGGGACCTATAGAGGAAGCATTGCGAGAAGGAAAGGACGGATAGCAACCTGGGCGCGTAAAGATCCCGGGGGGGCAGGAGGAAGACCTTGGGGCAGACTCACTGGAAAAGGACAAACGAGGGAAGTGTTCACTACGATTGAAAGTGTCTTCGAGACAGTACACCTAGGTACGCAAGCAGTGGGAACGAAAACCAGAGCTACAACCGGTCGAAAAGGCGGGGGGAGGCGTCAGAAA
>Ga0179591_1321092_pt1 | contig 15716 bp, 16 predicted proteins | sample CZOMad2_1_08_16f_FD_182891 | JGI IMG/M metagenome (GOLD analysis project Ga0179591, IMG submission 182891) | Vadose zone soil fungal communities from Angelo Coast Range Reserve, California, USA - CZOMad2_1_08_16fungal (PacBio error correction) | ecosystem: Environmental > Terrestrial > Soil >...
AAAACCATAGGGACCTGAAATCTGCGTGGAGCTATTCTTTTCCTCGAGGGAAAACGTGGATGACTTGAGGGGGCCGAAAGCCGTCAGAAGGAAGGAAAGCTAACGGAGAGGAGAGGATAGAAAAAGATCTAACACCGGTGGAAGTTGGCGGATTTCTGAAGGGGAAGCTTGCGCGAGGCCGAATAAATGCAAATTGTGGGAGGGATCGATGCCGTCGATGTATCAACGAACAATTTCGTCGCGAAAAAAGGGGAAAAACAGGTGTCCAGGCTGCATCAAAGGGAAAGGGGGAATCGCGCGAGTATTGGCTCGCAGTTGGAGCGAATGCTTAGGGTACTTGTCACGTTTGAAAGGAAGTCGTGGACGCAGGGAAGAGCGGAGCTGCAGGAGACGCTCTGACGGGGAAACATCTTTGCGATTCGAGGGCCGGAGACGCGGAAAGGACCTCTCAACACTTATTAATTGAGAAAAGAGAGTAGCTTCTCCTCACAAATCTGCCAAAGACAGCACCTTCATCAAAAAGATAATAATTCTTACCAAAAAAAGGCCCTCTTCGTCCCCATCGGAGCTTCGTGCTTAAACTTTCCCCAATTCATGAAAGACGAAAACTGGGAAAAAAGACAAGTACGGGCTATGAGCGAGTCTCGCCTTTGAATCTGCGAAGCCGCGTCAAACCTGCTAAACTGACAGCCGAGAGGTTGGGTCCTTGAAAGGAACTCAGCATCAGGGCCCGCAAAGTAAGAAAGCATTTCCGCTCTTTGACTCCAGCTCCATCTCGGTCAACTCCGCAAAGAATGAAGAAAATCGGGGGAGGAAGTCGATGAAGTAAAAGGCTCGTTGCACGGCTCTTATTTCGCGGAGGAAGTCATCCCCGTCGGCGAGAACGCATCGGGAAGGATCGCGGGGGAGAAAAAAATGAACTCGGAAGCAGAGGCGCGTCCGTCACTCGTTTCGCGCAAAGGAAAAGCAAAAGGCAAAACAGATCGAATAACCTTCAGATTGCCGCTGCGATTAGCGTATCTATCTGATGCGGGAGTTGAAAGCTCGACCGGGAGATGCGCAGAAATATGGATTCCAAAGAGGAAAAGAAAAAAAATATGCAAATTCCCCGCTCCAGAGCGCGCCGAAGCGAGCAGAAAGGTTCGTGGCCGATTCAAGGGCGAGTCCGGAACTTCGTACCAGCACAGGCAACCGAGGGGCCACAGCCCGGCCTAGTTCAAAAAAATCCGCGCATCTCCTTACTCAATTGCGACCAGCCGAAAAGAAAAAAAGGTCCTACAGGAATTTGAAAAAAATCTGAACTCTGTTCTAGCCGTCAAAATCATTAATATAGGGCCAGCTCACGTTAGAAACGGGCGCAATCCATTCCTGGGTGCAACGGTGGGACGTCTCTCGGACAGTCGCGGTAACGCGGCCTTACAGAGGGGGGCGAAAATTCTTTGTAAGAAAGTCCGACAAGGAAAAGCTCCTCGAAGAAGTTCCCCTACGTGACATAAGTTCTTTCCTGAGAAACGAAGCCTAGCACTGAATCGATGTAATTACTAAAGGACTCTTAGCCCAGGAAAGCCGTTTCAACGGCCATCGCAATCTACCGGACCCGGGGGGGGTGGGACTCAAAAAAAAGGATAGAAGAGTTTCGGAAAGGATCATCTAAATTCTCCCAGACAATCTTTCCTTGTAGACCGGAAAAAATTCAAAATAAGCAAAAAGGAGTCAAGGAGAACGAACCCATCACCTCTCTTCAGAGAACGACTGTGTCGCGATCCGAAGGCCGCGCGCAGTGTCCAAAGGAAGTCCCAAAAAACGCCCCCCTTGGGGGAGGCTCCATCGGCGACAGGAAAATGGACGTGCGTTCGCTCGTCCCTTTGCGAGAGAGTTCATCATCTGCTGATGAACCCCCCCACTGGGAAAAAAAATCGCACCATCATTTCGGAAAAATTCGAGAAAAAGACCTTCAGGAAACGGTTACCCATCCAATGCGCAAAAATCGAGTCTCAGAGGAGCTGAGGAAATGAACTCGAGACAGCTCCGTAAGGGGAAGGAGGGGCCATTAAGAAAAGGGAAAAGGAAGTATTCAGGTTTGGTGCTTTTCGACCTGTCGAGTTCGAAGGGCAGTTTAGGTATCAAAGCAAGCCCGCGAAGAGCAGTAAGTTAAAGGGTTGCTAACGAATCGGAAGGGGGAAGAAGAAGTCCCTCACTTCCACGATCGGGGGCTAAACTGGGTCGAGGTTGGAGAAAAAAGGCCGTTGCTTGGGGGGAGGGGGAAAGAAACACCAGGGGAAGCACCGTGCAGTTACAAATTTGAAGCATCCATACGTGCGCGGCCAGCGGGTACAGAGACAGCTGCAGGGGGAGAACGCATACTCTCACTAAAACGTTCTCAAAAAGAGGAGAAAGCCAAGGTCCATTCCTTAAAGGGAAAACACGTTCCCTACTCTATAGCCGCAGGACGACTTCCACTTCTCTCAATTGCAGCCGAGACAAAAAAAGAAAGGTTCCTGCGCATCTCAGAACGGCTGTGAACTCTCTAGCGAAAAAAAAAAAGAAGCGGAAAGAAGGGGAAATCTCGACTATCCAGTAACTCAGTCTGTGAAAAAGTTGGATAACCCTTTCATTCAAAGAGGGCCGTGCCGGTTGACTGAGAGGCAAAAAAAAAAAAAGCGCATACTGAATAAGTCTTCAACACAAAGGGAGGGGATACACTATAAAAAAAGGACTTCAGAGGAAAAAAGATTTTCACCGGCACCTGCAACTTCGCTGAACCTTACGAAAGGGAGGAGACAGCCTGCTTTAAGAGGAAATGGACGAGAATGGCGACGACGCATCAGGGGAAGCGGGCGAGTTTCGGAGAAAGCCCTTTTTTTTTTCTGAGCAGGACAAGGTGATAAAAAAAAAAAAGGCTCGGAAAGTGGGGAAACGAGAGAATCGTCGGGGGGGGGAAAACCTTGTCTGGGAAGGGAAAGAAGAAAGCGAGGGGGGGAAAAAAGCGCGTCGTCGAACGATTCAAGAAGGAGTCGTCAAAATAAACCGCGAAGGGAGGAATCAACCGCTTTCGTACACTTGTCACGCGAATCTTATGGCGAAAAAAAGAAGACAAAAGCGATGAAGAGACTCGTTATCAACAATCGAGGGAATTGCTTCTTCTAGGGAAGACAAAGATAAAGGGGGAGAGGGAGGCGCCGCATAAGCACCAGTGAAAAAGGGGGGGGGAATTCAGAGGGGGAAACTGCTAAGAACTCGGAAAACTCTTTCAACACAGCAGCCAGTTATAATGCAATGGTAGATTGGGGCCCACGCCGACACTAAAGATTTCACGCAAAATCTCCGCCGAGAGAGACGATTTTCGTTTCTGCCGGGGTTCACCTTGATTAAGGGGAAAGAAGTCTCAATTGTTTAGAGCCGAATTGAATCGCGGGAGGGGGGGGAGTTACTCGAAAAGGTGGTCGTTCAGACGAGGCTATTACTCACATCGCAAAAGGGGAGAGAGAACTACGACAGTTTCTTGCACTTACAGGCTTCCGGGTGGGTTCGTAATTTTAGGAGAGGGGAGGACAATTCTTCTTAGCGGAGCGTGCGCACCGTGAGAGACTGTTCAGGGTCACGCGAATGGGGGTAGATGAGCATCGGTTGAATAGGTGCCTCGCTATCGATGTGATCGACGGGTAAGGGAGGGAAAAATTAACAGATTTCCGGACAGATGTATCAGGTCCTATCCTTCAGAAGAGGCACTTTCTTTGGGTCAGTGGAGGGGAAGGCGAAACCTTGCGAAGGGGACTAAAAAAACGGCAGAGCGCCGGGCAGAAGTTAAGCTTTAATTCGGACTACCTGTGGGAGAAGAAGTGAGGTGTGAGGTCTTTGAAATAAATTAAATAAGGGGAGTGATTTCATCGGGAAAGAGAGGGGGTGATGCGCAGGAAGAAACCTGTACGAGTCATAGTTTCAAATGGGGGTATGTCAAATTTACGAAGGGGTTGCGGAGGGATGCGGGGCTCGCAGAGGTACATGGACCGCGGAGTCGTTCTTATGGGCGGGCAGGCGGAGAGAATGCGGCTGAGGGCTACTCCTAGGGATCTACCCAAGGGATTTCTCGATGGACTTCCGGAAAGTTCCTTACTTACGAGGATGTTCGACAAGCGTCAAGAGAGGGGAGGATTTTTTAAGAGGATTACAAGTACTTGCAGCGGGGTGGAGGGCAGTCTTTGCCGCGCTCGCATGAGGGAATCTTCGTCACGCGCCAGAGTTTGCGTCGCGCGGTAAGAGAGCGAAAAAGAGAAGGGGTTTCGCGCGAGGGAGTTTCAAGAATACTTACGGTCGAGATCTCGAGGGGCCACCGCATCGCTCAAAAGGGGGAGGAAGATCTCAAGGCGCAACTTCCAAGCTGCGTGGATGACGGGTCCTTTGGCCGAAGGGCGAACTCGAAGACGCGACTCTCATAAGAAGAGGAAACATAACCGTGCTATTCAGGAGGGGTGACATTCGAAAGGAGGTTCCTCTCCGGAGATGAACGGGCTGGGGAGTAAGTCTTCGCTGAAAGGCCGGAAGAAAGTCGCTTATCGAACAGGGTTCAATGCTTTTGAGACTGCTTGAGCTGGAAGGAAAAATTAATGCAGAGAGGGGGCGGGGATGGTCGATGCAGGCTATGTCTGCCCACCAAAATGTTCGGCGCGAAAAAGTGTGCAAACGGGGAAGAAGAAGCAAAAAGAATAATCAGGACTAGTAGGGAGCCGTCTTTGTCGAGCAGTTGGGAGGCAGTCGAAGCGGAGGAATGGGGAAGGTAAAACGGCTGACGAGGAAATCCGCCTCGCTCTGGAAGATCGCTTCAAATTCTCGTCGACTGACTGGGGGAAAGAATCTTTGCGATTCGGGAAAAAATAAGCAAACAACACACACGTATGATGAAAAGAAAGAGAATAGCTTTCTCCGGCCCCCCGCAAAGATTCTTCATCCAAAGACAGCGTCCTAGAATGAAGAAAAGGTAAGTCCCCATCGGTCTTCCGAGAAAAGAAATGACATTCCATCCGCCTACAACTGCTCGCCCGGCTGCGCAACTCCAAAAAATTCTGACCGTGGAATGAAGAAAAGTGCAACATCGGAATAGAGTTGTGTTTCGGTGAGGAAATCCGCCGTCATCGGCAAGAGCCATCCAAAATAAAAAAAAAAGAAACGCCACAAGAAGACAGAAGAAACCTGGGTCCTCTCTAAAAGATCAATAACGAGCTTGACTCGAAAATCAGCGTGAGCTCAAACGGAAGGGGTCTCAAAAAAAACATTCATAAAACGCTGGGGAAGGGGGGGGGGGGGGGAGAATAGTTGGGGAGGGTGTTGGGGGGAGGTAACAAGAAGAGGGGAAAGGTGGGGGTGGTGTGCCAAATGGGGGGGGGTGGAGTGGGGGGGGAGGGGGGAGGGGAGGACGAGCTGGGGGGGGGGGTTTGGGGGGGGGCGCGCGAGGTGTGTGTGGGTTGCGCCGGTGCGGAGGGGTGGGTTGTGTGGGGTGCGGAGAAGAGGGGGGCGGGGAGGAGCGAGGACCTCCTCTAACTTCAAACAGCCCGCCTAACCTCTTACAGGGATGTTGGGGAAGCTCAGATTCAGATCTCTTCTTCGATTGCGCCAATCTCCCCCTTCCCCTAAGAAAGAACCGTACTACAGGGGGAAAGAGGAAGCGCAGTTCTTCAAAAAGATCGGGGGAGCGATTTCTTTGGAGGGGGGGTCGCGATAAAGACGAACTCAGAAAGGCCCAATCCGGATCGCGACGCCTCGCAGATCTTCCAGATTCCCCTCGCAAAAGTCCGGCACTAAGAGGGGGGACCTATTCAAATTGTAGGACTTCTTCCACATCTTCCAGACACCGCGCGAAAAGACTCCTTAAGAAAGAGGAGGAGTCTCGAAGGACGCTCAGAGGGGGAAAAAGAGAAGTAGGCCGCAAACACGCCGGATCCTTCATCGTGAAACTCTGGAGAGCCGTCTCTTCCATCATGAGGCTGGAGAAAAAAAAGATCGAGGTCGCCGAAAAACGACTAAAAGAAGTAATACTGGCAAGAGTTGAGCGAAGCATCTTCGATCTAGTCCGCGTAGGGGTTCGGAAAAAGGGTTGAAGTACGCATCCTGCTCCCGCGAGAACAACGCTAGGTTCCCGACAATCACGCACGGGAGCTAAGAAAGAAGCCAAGAATAGGGAAAAAAGCGATTTCCAGAAGACGTACTAATAAGCTAAAACTCGTATACAGCGCGATGCAGCCGTGGGACTACCAATCCTCAAGTCAACAAGACTGCTCGTGGAATCATCTTAAATTCTCAAAAGAGGGAACAGCGTTCAGGTTAGAAGCAACCACCTCGATTCAAAAAAAGACTGAATGCAAACGGAGACCTACCATCGCGGGGCGACGTGAACCCGCTCTTCGCAGAACGGTGCTCGAGAAGGAACCACAAAGAGAAGTCCGCCCAAAAGGGGCGGCAGCTTGAAAACAGAGAATTGACATCAGGGAAGTGTCCTTCCTTTGGTCGCAGAGCCTTTAAGTTCATCATCGAGTCGAATTAATGACGCCACAGCGCTAAAAGTATCCCACGCCCCAAAAAAAATCAGAGGCTTGGGAAGGGAAGGGGAACCGATAGTCGACCCCTGCCTTCATAACGGTGAACCAAAAGGCGCGAAAAAAGGCTCGAGCGGAGAGATAGGGAAAGGGGGGGGGGAGGGACTCTCAGCGAGGGTTTGGCCCATCGGAGACATGAAATTGCATGAAGGCAGGAGTCTTGGGGGGGGAAAAAGGGTCGACTTAAAAGTTCGGGGAAAAGGTCATCGCAAGCAAGCAAGCCGGGAGTTGCTGCTTTTGATGCGCAAGTCGCTCGAATCTCTGTTGTTTGTAGAAGGAAACTGAAATCAATCAGGGGGAAACAGGTCCTTCGCCAGTAAGGGCTTTGTCGGTGTATCGACAAGGTCCGGCCATCGTTAATCCTTCGGCGAAAGGGAAAAAGTTGAAGGCTCTCAGAGAAAGGTATCAGAAGGAGCTGGAAAATACTAGAAAAATCTTTCGCGACTGGGCGCCAGATCACTCCATCTAGTACCTGTCGGAGGAAGTACCCTGAAAATTCCCAGATCGAAGAAATCGAAGGGGTCATTCCCAGTCAAGGAAACTGGCAAAAGAACTCCGAGCGGTGCGAATCTTAATGCCGTCCACGTGCCAGAATATCCATTAACGCAGGCTGTCCATCACCAGGAGAACCAGGAAGGACAGGGGGATTTGAAATCCTCGCAGGCCCCCAAAAAAGGAGAGGAGAAGCCTATATGAGAAAGGAAAAAAAAAGAACGTAAAGATGAAAAGATTACTACTCTCTCTGCAGCGCCGACGGGGCGATCTATTATTTCAATGAACCGTCAAAGACTCCAGGGAAACTTGGGAAAGATAGTCAAAATTCCTCTTCGACCGGGACGGAAAAGGGAGCTCGCTCTTGGGCCGCGGGGAGAAGAGGACAGCCCGTTTTTTTGGGGCGCAGGACCCGTTTAAGATCGGAAAGGTAGGTCGACAGGTGGGACTTCAGGGACGTCTGGGAGGGGGGACTTGAAGACTGGGGGAACGACGATGGTCTTTCTCGAGGTAAAGGCTCGGTCTCGAAAGGTAGGCTCGAAGGGAGAACAGGGGGAGGGATTTATACCGAAAGGAGGACGAAACCGCTGGCATACACTTTTTCACTTAAGAACGCTTCCACGCTGGGAAAAGGAAGGGGAAAAGCAAGCACACGGGCGAAGACAAAAAGGGGGAGGGTATCAACAATAAATTTCGGTCTTGACCCACATAACCCCTATTCTATCGGGACGATCGCAGCAAATCTCAAAAGTAGATCGGAAGGTCTGAATGAGAAAATTCTACGAAATTCGCAAAGGCACCAACAATGCCTAGAAGGATAATTCAATTTCAATGTATCGATTGGACACAGAGCGCGCTGAGAGAGTGAATCGCCGAAAGAGTCCTATTTTCGGGGCAGTGGATTTTTTCAAGGATTCCCGGTGAAGGAGAGGGGGATCAGAGAATGGTCCGTCCGATAATGATCTCAAACTGGTGCGTGGTATACGAGACTCTTGGGTGCTTCACGAGACTCGAGAAAGCAAACGGAGGCCAAAAAGCCGAACGAAAGTTTTCTTCCTGGGCCAATGCGTACAGAAATAGTTCAGAAGGCCCAAGTGGAGGAGGTCGACACCGGCGGATGATGCGGCCGTATCAGCCGTCGGTGGATCGGGGAAGGTCACGGAGACGCACGCGATGGGAATCGGGTGAAAAAAAACGATGTTGAATCGACGATGTGGGGAAACTTGTGGGGAAGATCATGGAAGGTCGACTTTCAGTCGGAAGGGAAAAACTATCGGGGGAGTGTAGGGGATTTCCTGAAGATGACGGGGGGAAGGGAAGGTGCCTCGCGCGGGCTACTGAGTTGAATCGTAGCGACATGGGGGGGAAAGAGAGAACAGTTATAAGGGGGGAACTTTTGAAGTAAGTTCGTGGTGTCAAATCGAGCTTGTGTTTCGCGCTTTCTCGAAATCAGTATGCAGAGGATCAATAGTGCAAGGGGGACAAATGGACGCGCGCGATCGATTGCGACTCTCAACGGGCCATTAGGTCGGATCGGCGGAACGGCTAATGCTCGGGGGATAATAAATGTCCGACTACGAACCATCTTTTCTCAAGTAGGTCGCATAAAAGTGACCCTTCAGTGGGGGGTGCAAGATGTTCAAAAAAAAACTTTCAGGGCCGCGCGTTATTTGGGGTTGCACGACGGAGAAGGAGAAAAAAAAAGCGTGAATGGGATACAAAGGGGCCTCTAAAAAACCAACCTTCTGGCGTCTTCACTAAAGGGGTGGAGCCCGCGAAGCGGGAAGAGAAGAGGATTCAGTGGGAGAACGCTTTTTAAGAAACGAAGGCAAGTATTCTCCTCTGAGTCGAGATCGGGGGCTCACAACTCCAAATCACAAGAAAGGGAACCGAGAGGCTCACCTTCTAAGAGGGGTCGTTCGGCAACGTGGAGGAGTTCGCGCAAAAAATATGAGGGCTCAACAGGAAAAGCAAGGGAAGTTTTCGCACTGGAGATTCGGCGAGGGCGAAAGAGCTTAACAGGACTCCGGAGGGAAGGTCTGTGAAGCTCTACGGTGCCTGAACTTAATCGAAACGCGAAGGGAAGGGATGATCTAAAGGACTTCTTTTGAGCTCGAAAAAACGGCAGGAGAAAAAGAAGCGAGGGGGGGATGGCGATGAGTCGCCTGCGATTTTAGCCTCACGAAAGGGGAAAAAGCGGGGAGGAAGATGGAAGGTGCTACTAGCCGAAGCGGGGGGCGGTTTTCTCCGATTTGTCGATCAGGTGGATGAGAAAAAAGCTGATGAGGGGACTTGTAAAAACTACGAGGGTACGAAAGGAGGTAGCCTCGCTGAAGAGCGGCCTTCTCTGAGACGCCACTGAATAAGCCGCTTGGGAATTCGGAAGAGGTCCTCAACAAACCCCACGGAGGAGGAAGAGAGAGATATCTGACGCCGAAGCGCAAAGAAAGAAAAAGAAACTCAGAGGCGGAAATGAAAGGGGGAGTCTCAACGTCGTCCACAACGATAGTCGTGCTTCAACGTGACACCACCATTCTCCGCCTTCAGACAAATGCTAGCCAAAGGAGGGAAGAAAAAAACGAAGGGGACTCGCCGGACGCGGAAAGTTCAACAAAGGCATCGCCGCCGAAGGTGTTTGGGAAGCCTAAAAACGCGAAAGAGCGAACACCCAATCCGCAAATTTAAAAAATACCGAGACGCCCAGCCCAGAACTCGCAAAAGCACCCGTTCGAGAAGAAAGACTCTAGGAGAGGGCTTCAGGCTCTTCAAGTAGAGGGATTTCTCGCACCATCCGGAAAGGAGCGAAGAATAGTTGAAAGAAAAAACTATCTGCAAACCCAACAGTTCCGGTGTTCCTCGTGGAAGCAGTGGAACAATTCGAGGAAACCGAGTCGCACGCAATAACCAGCTGATATTACCCTTTGCCGCGAGGTAGGCCCGAGGGTTAGCGGGATTAAGGTTTAGTTTCGCGTCCTCTATAGAACACTGGACTAAGATCGGGGGCTCTATGGAGAAGTCCCTTCTCAGAAAAATATCTTACCATCGCTGGGAAACTTCCCTGAGATAACCTCAGGACTCTATCTCTAGGGAGGAGGAGGACTCTCAAAGGGAGTTGGCGGGGGGGAGATTGACCACACTTCTTCCCAACGCACTCCCTTAACGCTCTCGCTTGTCCAGAATCAGCCGCTGCCCGTGTGATGGGGACAGGAGTCCCTGAGGCGGGGTCTACCATCCGAGTAAGCCACCTTACCCTTCAAAGCCGATCATTGAAAGAAACATTCATAAAAGGGGTAGGACTTCTTCATATAATATTAATTATCCATCTTTCTTAAAAACTCGAGGCGAAGATTTGATACTGCGAGGGTATCTTCTCATCTTAGCGCTGGAGATGAATTGGAGATTTAACGGACCTACAAGGGGAGACATCCTTGATTCCTGAAGGGGAAAAAACCACCTGGTCAAATCACGGGGGGGGGTCCGTGATAAGTATCCGATTAAAGCAACTTATAGTCACGACTGAAAAAAAAATACTAGAACGCGAGGAAGGGGGGTTGGTACCAGAGAGCTCTACCGGACTCGGCTAAACAAACTCATTGCCTAGGCGGACGCTCGGGGAAAGAAGTCACGGAAAGAATTGGAACAAGTTCATTATAGAAATGCACATACCCTTCTAAAACAATCTTAAAGCGAGGCCCGTGGATTACCAGAAGAGAAGAACGACGAGTGCCCCGGCAAAGAACCCGAAAAAACAGAAAGGAGATCCAAGACCGCCTCATCCTCATTGAAAACGAAGAAAGAAATTACGCCCCAGGGGCGAAGGGGATCGGGCTTTACGATTGAAACAAAGGTCGCTTTCTCTGCAAGAGGTCTCGTGGGAGAAGGTGATGAACGCCCCATCTTCTTCGCGTCCTCACTCCCCAGTTCCGACGGATCAGTGGGGAAAAATACTCCGGAAAAGGATTCAAAGACGTAATCCCGGGTGAAGCCGCCGTCAAAAATCTGAGCCTTCTTCCGAGGATTCGGCAAAAGAGAGGGTAAAAAAAACTTCTGGGTCCACTCGAAAGAAATTTGCATTATCCTGGGGTTTTTGACCGGGTCAAGGAAGGGGGTGGAAATCCTGAAGTTTCCAGACGTTTGGGACTTGTTTCTGCTCAGAAGCTCGAGAGGGTTTTGCAAAAAAAGAAGAAGGACCCGAAATAGGGATAACTCCTTCGCGGTTGGCGCCCTTTCTCCTCGGGGCTTGTCTTGTACGAAAAAAAAGAATTCGGCGAGTACAAAGTTAGAATCTCCGACAGATCAGACAGGAGAGCTACTCATCCTCTCCATCTAGTTCTCTCCTCGCAAAAAAAATCTCGCACGCCAGAAGGGTAGGAACCGGGACTAGGACAAAAGAAAGCCCAAAAAACTCTCCGCACATCTTGACCGCATCACCTTTTCAAGAATCGCCGCAAAAAACGGATGAAGAAAAGAAAAAAGCCACAAAGGGGGGGATCGTAAAAAAGAACGGAATCCGTCCAAAAAGAGTAACGCAGGCTGGGCCAGCAACCTTTCCTTGCTTCATGTTCAGAGGGACGGTGCCGTTTGAAATCCCTCGCGGAAAGATGCCGTCGTCGCGCATCCTATGAGACAACGTGAAGAAAAAAGATGACACTAGAAAAAGGGAGTGGCGATGACGGCAACCGGTGGCCTTTTCTCCAATGGTGATAGACTGCGGTACTGGATATTAAAAGGCATGGACGCTGCCTCTAAGAAGAAAAGACGCTCAAGAAAATGGTAAAAAAGGGGCCCTTTTTTGCGCAGACAGGGCTTTCCCCTCGGATCGCGCCGTTTTCCTTGAGAGGCTATCGGGGGTCGGAAAAAAAAAAAATTCTGGAAAGGAACATGGAGCGTTGATCCTTCTCAGAAAGTCATGAGTCACAAAATCTTTTACCGCGCTTCCGCGCATGCTGCTGTCTAAGCGTCATTGTAATATCAACGAGCCTGCAAAAAAGGGGGGGAGGCAACGAAAAAGCGCATGGGGGAGAAGAAGCGGTATCAACAATCTCAAGTAATTGCGGCGTCCAAGGAAAAAATCCCCGATTCTGAGGCCAGAAAAACTTCTGGCCCGACTGTCGCAGGCTGTGCCTCTGCTCCTCCACGGCTAACGAAAAGAAAGGTCAAAACAATTCCTACAAATCTATTGGAACGTACAACGCGGAGAGTTCCTACCTCTTCAAGTTAGCACGCCGCGAGCATAGGGGGGAAGAAGGGCAGAGTGTTACCGGGATTCCGGGGAGGGAGATCTCGGGAAGACGGAGCCGAAAGGTCGGGTCGACTTGGTTCTTTGGCGCGAAGACGCGGGAGGGAAGGAAACGAAGAAACGATGGACTAGGGATCGAAAATCACGAAAAACTTCTCTGATGTGAAAGGGGGACGATCCGATTTATTTCAAAACTGCAGCCGAAAGGGGAGATCGTTGGGAAATCTGTGTCAGTAGGCGGCGCCGGAAAGGGTTTCTGCTAAGAAAGAAAAAGATTTGTTCCTTCAGAATTCTCATCGGGTGAAGAAGGCCTCTCTACTCGGGGGGGGGGGGGAAGGGTCTGTGGTCTTTCTGGGGAGGAAGGGAGGAGAATTTCAAAAGCTAACCGGGAATCGTGCACTTTCGGGGTTCGCCGGTCCGGTCGCGAGAGGGGAGTATACGGGCTGGAGAATATAGTTGAATTTCTTACGGCCTGTTGATTCTACGAATCAGTGATGCGGTGAAAATCGGAAAAAAAAAAAGCCTAAACATTAGGGGGGTCACGTTAAATACGGGGCGCTTGGGCGCGGAAAGTAAGGATGCCTTCCTGGAAAGTCATCCGTGGAAAGGGAGGAAATTACGACTATAAGAGGAAGTGATGAGAAAAACTCTTTCCATTATTAGAATCCATCTGGGGCGGGCGGCGGGAAGTGCGAGTCTACGACTGCCGAGGAGAAAGTTCTCTGGCCGGGTGAATGGGCGTGCTGCCTGGTAACGGGCGGAACTTCTGGGAGACAAGCGTCTCTTGAACCGCGCGGATGGGGGGGAAAAGAGGGGCTTAGGAAGGGGAGAGCCTCGGGGAGTCTTTACCGCTCGATCAACTTAAGGGAGTCGTCGGAAAGAAGTTTAGGACGCGAATGGGCGGGCGGCTGGGAAGAGGGGAATGAACTAAAGTACCAATTAATTCTCATCAAGAGAAAAATAGATAACTCAAAGATAACTAAAAATAAGAACTCTCAACGTCAGAAGATGTTCTTCGAGTGCTTGGGGTCTTTCAAAGGGCTGCAAATAGACGCGAAGCAATCCTGAGGAGGACGAAATTAAACCCTCAAATGGATTTGGCGTTCGGGCGCTGGGGAGATGCAAAACGGGTGTCTTTTGACGGGAAAATAGGGGGCTTCTTCAGGGTGAAGCGAATCTAATAGTAAGGTGTAAGGGCCGTCTTATCTAACAGGGGAATTTTTGCAATCTGTCTTGGGGACTTGGGTAGAAAGTCCCTTCGCGAAGGATTTCTGTCTGGTTCTATGCCGGGGGGCCACTAACAAATTGGAAGGAAGAGCGAGTGCAACTGTGGGGGCTCGCTCGATCAGATGAAAGATCCGAAGCGCGTCAGGCGCCGGGGGTCGGCAGCGTAGAGAGGTTGGGCCTTGGACACACGTTTACGCCAAAAATAGGGGAAAAAGAACTCCGCTAAAGTCTGCATTCTCGTGGACTCTCGCTGACCTGGATCGGGGGGGATAATTCTTCGGCCGGCGAAGCTCGAAACAACAAAAGGGATTATTATAGAGATATCTATCGGAAAGAGGCAAGCAGACTCGATGCTGAAGGCAAAATTTCAAAAGCTTTCTGCAAAAAAGCGTGTCCCTCGAGTCCCACTCTCGGAAAAGTGCGCTGGCGTAACAGGGGGGAATAGCCTGAAAAAAGGTCCTGCATGAGGGACTGCGAACGCACGCAAGCCTTTGAATCCGAAGACGAGTACAAACCGGGGGGAAAAGGAAAAATGGTGTTGGAGGGGGGAATAAAAAAGACTCAACTCTCATCAAGTAAGGGACCATCTCCATCTCGCATCATAACGAAAAATCATGAACCCGGAGGCGAAGATAGAGAGGGGGAGCGAAAAGAGGATTAGAGAGCCAGAAGCTCACCATCCAATCCCCTTTCTGCGGCGCATCGGAAAAATTCAACAGCGCTGGAGGGATAAAAGAAACCTTATGGTGAAACTTTGAATGCGCAGATGGGCGAGTCTTCTAGTTGGACGCAAATCGCCAACGGAAAAGAAAAAAATGAATACCTCTTCGAGGGGGGCGCAGGGGCCCGCGATCGTGAGCGATGGGGGGGGTAAGAGGAATCGAAGCATAAGGGTCCTTCTTCCAATCGCGAGACGCCCCGGCAGGACGAGACGGGAAAAGATCAAAGGGGAGCGCATCGAGAGCGAGGAACTCCGATAATCATTTGCGACTCGGAAGACTTCGTAAAAAGAAAGGAACACAGCTCTCTAAAGACTCAAGGGCCAAAAAGGCCTGACGACCGAGACCATCCGCGTCCAGTCGTACCCTTCATCAAGAGAGCAGTTCTACCTAGAAAAAAGCTAGCTCTTCGAAAAGGATATAGAGTTGATCCAAACACTCTCCGACATGAGAGGTAATCCTGGCCAAGCTTCGCATCTTGGCATGCAAGAAATGAAATGGTCGACAGCCGAACATCCTGAGGGTGATCTCCCCCGCCTAAAATCTTTCGCAAGAATGGAAAAAAAGGGGATTGGACGGTATGAAACGCTAAACAAAAGGGGGGGGGAAAATCAGAAAACGCTTTCACGCAAAGGTAGGGAGACTTAAGGCTCAACCGTAGCACGAGGCCTGGAAGGGAGACACTACACACGTCCGAAAAAAAAGAGACTCAGGAGTCTTTCAGGTCATCTGAAAGCTCCCTCCTGGAAAAAATTCAGGTTCAGGAAGAAGAATCTTCAAAAAAAACGATAAAGGTCACCCGTCAGGGAAAAGAGGGAACCCTCTCTTCGCAAAGAACGACGGGGGGATCCGTCGCCTCCGGCGAAAACGATCCAAGAAGGGGACTCCCCCACTTTTGAAAGGAGGGGAAGCTGAAGGAATTGAAAGAAAGAAACGGGCAAGTTCTCGCCAGGTTTCGAAGCGCGTCAGTGGGAAGATTAGGAGCCATAAGGAAGAACCATGAAAAAATGCAGGGAGGGCCTTTCAAAAAAAAAAAAAAACAACAACAATACAAAAAAAACAAAAAAGCTAGAGAACATTCGACCGTTCCAAAAAAGTTGACAAGAAAAAACTCTTATTCTCGCGGCGGGCTGGCTCACGAAAAATGAACTCGATAGCGCCGTGGAGAGGGGAAGTCAACATGATTGGGATCCGGGGGGTTTGGATTCTAACTTCCGGGCAGCCCCTTGGATCATCGAAGAAACGCAGAAGGGGAGGGTTGCGGCGGTTCGCAGCGCGACGAATCTCTTACGGGGGGTACGGCCCCAAAAAAAAAGAATTACCGATAAAAGTTTCAAAAGGGGGGAGCTGTTGTAATTCGCCTAGGGTTGTCTTTGTACGACACCGACACACTGCCAGCTTTGGGGAAGAAGCGAAGTGACAAAGTTGGAAGGATCCATAAAGTGTGAAACC
>Ga0179591_1251125_pt1 | contig 15715 bp, 15 predicted proteins | sample CZOMad2_1_08_16f_FD_182891 | JGI IMG/M metagenome (GOLD analysis project Ga0179591, IMG submission 182891) | Vadose zone soil fungal communities from Angelo Coast Range Reserve, California, USA - CZOMad2_1_08_16fungal (PacBio error correction) | ecosystem: Environmental > Terrestrial > Soil >...
ACGGGGAAACGTGTAGAAGAATCGGAGACTGGTGACCCGCGTTCCTGTTTAACTAATCAAGGAAGGGAAAGAAGGGAGAGAGGAAAAAAAAACGTAGTCGGGCGTGCATCGACCATTACGTACCGGAGGCGCGGGGACGGCTTGCTTCGATGCGAGTTTTGTATATCGGATGTGGGGGGGAAAAGGACCGGGGCGAACGCATCGGGAACACATCGGATTGCGGAAGACAAATCGCCCGCAGCATTCCCCAGGTCTCACATAGGAAAAACATGAACATCACAATTCCTGCCGTATCTTAACTAGGAACAGCAGGAGGACAGGTTTGGTCTAGACTAATGCTAAATTCAATATAGTCTCCTAAGGGCAATACGGGAGGCGCCAGCACACCCCCGGCCAGGGATTACCCAGGCACAGAAAGGGGGGTACCCCGGGCAATGGCGGGTGCTCTTCCCTTCTGCTCCAGGAAAGGGTAACGGAAAGGGGGGCGTGGGTTCGATACCTCGGTTCTCTGAAAAAGGAAAAAAGAAGAACCGGCCAACCGCTGCTCCGTACTAGGCGAAAAAATGGAAGCAAGGGGGCAAAGAATGGTGCGACCTGCGACAAGCGGACTGGGCAAAGAAAAAACGTTCTGCGTCCACCAGTCTTACCTGGCCCGGGAACTTCTGAGGGAACATACAGCCAAGGTGGCGGGAAATCCTACCGAAGCAAAAAAAAACAGAGGATCAAGACGGCCATTGAACCATGATCTGTTCCAAACCCCAGATAAGGGTTCGACCGAAGAAAGGACGGTATTCATCAAAACTCTCCTAGGTTTCAGAGGATTCGAGGCAGTGGGAAGGAACGTTCGGGAACCATCGAAACTCCAAAGCAATCTGGTTCTCTTCTTGCTAAAAAGGCGGAAAAAGCTGGGCTGCCGAGGTTCGTGGCAAGGCCGGGTCCAAGACGCCACGAATTAGATTCGGCGAGGCGAGCAGACTGCTTTTCCGCATATTTTCCGAGAGGAAAAAAGGGAAAGGAAAACGAGCTGAGAGCAAGATGCTGAGAGGAACGGCTGAACAAAAACTACGGGGGCGCGACAGATTCCGAGGTCCTTCATCCAAGGAAAACCAGGAAGAGAGGGGCAGTCTGCGTCCGGAGACACTCGGCTTGAAGATGACGAGAGCGGAATCCGAACGCGAGAAGGCTCTCTTACGATGAGCCTCAACGGAAAGGGGAAAGGAAGGGAAGGGGGTGCAGAAGTGAGTGGCCTTCGCTTCACCATCACGAAAAAGGAATGAAAAAACAGAATCCGAGGGCTCCAGGTCGCCGCTGGCCTCTTGGGGAGTTGAATGGGGAGAGGAGGTACGTTAAGACAAACAAGAGAAAAAGGACATCTGTGTTTTCTGATCTTCATAGGATTACTGAGCGCGGAGAACTTGAAAAAAAGAGGAAGTCTAGGGGTGGCCCAGGTGGATGCCATGTAAAAGACCATAAGAAAGGGATGCACCGGGCGGACGGGTCATGATGTCGTGAAGACAAAAGGCATGCATTCCAAGCAGAGGCAGGGCGATGACCGCGCGAAGACGTCGAGAGCCCCAAAAGTTAGCCGGGCTGAACTTTTCCGCGATCAGGTCCGCCCACCTCGGTGCAGGAGAGGAGAAAGGAAAGGAAAAAAATAAGCCTGCGGTGCGGAGGGGGAGTGAAGGAGAGGGGGCGCCCAAAAACAAAAAAAAAAAAAGAAAAAAAACAAAAAAACAACCACCAACTCGGCCGGACACCATGCAGGGGGAAAAAAAACCAGAAGGAAAAAGGGAAAGGGGAACACGAGGGGTGATCGCCACAAGGGGGGCAGTCTCCCGGCCGTCGAAGCATGGTCTGGGGACTGTTTAAGGAGGACGAGGGAGAAAAAGAGGGGCAAAGAACAGTGACGACCGGAACTTAACGCCTGAGAAGGAACTGCAGCGGCAGCACGATAAAAAACGACGACGTGCTCGCGGGACCTTGCACGAAAAGAAAGGGCGGGGTTGGCGTTGGGCGCACCGGCGGCGAACAGCCAAAAGGGGGGTCAGGGTAGAGCCGATTGTAGTTAAGGAAAGAAGAAAGTAGAAAGGTGAACTCGTGGCACCTTGTTAACTGCCGGTGTCCTTCGTACAACGGCGGAGTCTTTGGAGGGAGAAAAAAAAACAAGGAGAAAAAAACGGAAAGTTCCCTAAAGACGTTGGCGGCCTCGCCGGGTCCAAGGGAAGAAGCACGAACTCGTCCCACCCGGGAAGACGTCCGGACCGGAAACAGGAAAAGATAAAAAAAGGAAGATTCCAGGCCGCACCTTGAATAACTTGGGGGGGGGAAGCCGCTGGAGAAGGATCAGAGCGCGCAGTGGGGGGGAAAACCTTGCAAAAGGAAAAGGAGAAAGCGATCTAGAGAAAAGGTAACGTGTAGCGAATGTGGAACCAGGGAAGCATGCTGGCCCGCGTTCAGAAAGGGGAGCTGCTCAAAATGTAGGCAGGGTAAAAAGCGGAGAGGAAAAAGGGGCCGAACCCGTCAGAAACTCGAGAGAGGAAGCGGATCGGTTAATACCTGGGTCAAACAGGGACTGGCTGCCGCCTTGAGTGACTCCCCCGTTGGTTGAGAGAAAGAGAGGGAAAAGAGGAAGCGCCTGTATCCGTCCAGAGGTCGGGGAAAGGTGGTAGGGAGAGACGGCCGTGCTTTCGGGGGCATCGCGAGCTCGGCGGAACCCGCGGAGCGCGGCCAGAGGCGGGGGAGGAGAAGAAGGAAGGAGACGCTGCTCAGGCAGCTGATGGCATCGCAGAAAGAAGAGAAGTGGGTGGGGAGAGTGGCTGAGCTCTTTGAAGTTCGGCCTTATGGAGAAAAGAGTCGAAGGAGATCTTGGCCGAACAGTCTGACGCCCGCAGGAGCAATGGTAACTTAAAGAGTAAGACAAGGCCACGCCACCCACCCGTAACAAAAACAAGAAAAAAGTAAAGAAGAGAAGAAGGAAAAAAAAGGGAGCGGATGAAAAAGAGAGATAGCCTGCATGGGTACGGGGATCGGAAGGGCAGGGAGGTGGGGTGGTGGGGGGGGGGCGTGCATGTCTACGCACCGGGTCGCTCCACGCCGGTAAAGAAAGGAAGGGAAGAATGGGGGAGGCCAAGAATCCGAACCGACCAGAGGCGACCTCCGTCAGCCGCGTCAACCAGAACTCAGCCAATCGGCCAGAACCCTCAAATCAAGACCTTCTCTACAGGGAAAAACGAATGCAAATCCGACTCCGAGAAAGAGACAGCAGCGCGAGCCCGAGGCAACGATGATCCGCACGTAAGGGATGGGACCGTCCGGGAAGAAGGAAAAGGCTTCGAAGAAAAGGAATACAAAGAGACTCACCAGGAAAGAACCGTCAACCCCGTAAGGAAAAAAAAAACGTACCCGGCGCCCGGGAAAACAGAAAGGGGGAACAAGCGCAAAACAAAGTAGCAAGCCAGTATTCAGCAAGGACCCTAATTATCGCCCAGGTGGCCCGTACTCGGAAAAAAGAGAGAGAAAAAAAGGGGAAGCGACTTGCTCATGACACACCGGGATCGCAGCGCGATCAGCTTTTGACCCGCGCCATGGGGGGAGACCCAAAAGAAAGGGAGAAAACGGCCAGCATGAACGCGCAACCGGTCACAAATCAAACTTCAACGGGAAACCGGAGAGGAGAGCGGGGAAGGAAAGGGAAAAGAACTGCGCTAAAAAGGATTCCCATGTGCCAGCACCACGGGAGCAAGGGGCCTCAGCAGCGCGCGCCGGGGAGAAGGGGCCGGGGGCGGCTACTGAGGAGAAAAGGGTGACAAGTTCTGCTGCGCAAACTTCCACACTCCTGGGGACAACAGACGAGGCCGAATATTGAGGAAATTCAGGGGAAGCCACTTCATCCTTATGGGGCCATTATCGACTCAACAGGAAGGGAAAAAACGTGGGAAAAAGGAAAGAAGATAAGACTAGGAACAAGGGTCCAAGAATTTCACTATCGAAGGAGGGATCATCAAGTGAATGTGCACGAAAAAACAAGCGAGAGACAAGATAACAACATGATGGGCAGGTTTCGCCGGACGGGCAAAAAACGCCACCCCAAGAACAAGCAGGGAAAGAAAAAAGGGGGGAAGAAAAAAAAAAAGGGAATCACACCGGTTCGAGTTCTGATCGTTTCTTCTTAGGGTGGGCTCATTTGTAACTGGCCTGGAAGAATCTGGGTTGGCTACAGAGGCGTGTGATAAAAACACGTAATAAAAAAAAAAGAGACTGTAAAACAGTGAGAGGGCCCACCACAGGTGGGCGATAAAACAAAAAGTGGCTGTCTCGGAGAGTGTGCCTCGCAGTGGGGAAAAAAAAAAGGAGGTCCATCCTAGCCGCCCGGCGGGAAGGTGTCTCCGGGCTTGCCCTACCTGAAAAGGGAAGGGGGGGCAAAACCCGTGGTGCGACCTGATCTATGAAAAGTTCAACCTAGGAGGAAAGAAAACAAAAAGACTGAGACTCTCATCGAGAAAAGCGCCGCGCTCGAGGGTCATCCCCCTTCACGCTTCCTCACTGTCAGGTTCCTACATAAAGGCCGCTCGGTGCAGTACCCGGTAAGGAAAAAAGAAAAAACCAGAGAAAAAGCAAAACGAATCACGGGGATCTTACCTGTTTCCTGGGCCGAGAGACTGATCACGTATCTTATCGGCAAGAGGAAACCAGACGTGAGCCAGAAACTGGTGGGGAAAAAGCCGTGACATTCCCACATCATCACCACTTGCCCAATCACAAACGAGGCCAGCGGCGACCTGGAAGGGAATCGAATTAATGAATCAAGAAGAAAAAGGACGGGAGGGGAAAAGACCTCATCAAACACGCTCTCGCAACCCTCCATTAGAAGAGCACTGGTCAGGACTTACACTCCAGGCATGGGAAGAGCGGTTCAGCAGGAAAAAACGGGTCCGGGAGGGTTTGGACCCTCGAGGAGCTTCAGCACGGGAGAGGGGGGAATGTCCTAACCCGACTGCACGAGATACCACCAGCGAATCAGCACATGGTAAAAAAAAGGGGAGAAAAAAGCAGGAGAAAAAAGGGAGTTTGGCTCTTCGAAGATCAACGTCAGAATCAGCATCTTTTCTCTCAGAGAAGCCAGCGGTGAATATCGAAAGGGAAGAACGCTCGAACAAAACTTCCACCTCTCTATCGGGGAGTGGGTCGACTCCTGGCGTGCCGGCAATACCAGCGTTATCCCAGACTTTCCCCAGTATGAAACAGAAGCTGACCCAGTTTGCGGCTGGAGTTCGCAGAGGGGGCCCGACAAAAAAAACCAACCCACTGTAAACCCCAGGGCATCAAGAAGCCGCTGCAAAGGAGAGTACGAACCGTCGCCGCTGACCATGACTACAACTCTGGGTACCAGGTCGGTGTCAACTATCAGGTTTTCCATGGCTCTCGACAGAAAAAGAGGATGTAGGGACTTTCATGTTCTGGATGCCGACAAAAAAAAACCGGGGTCGACCTTTCATGCCAGGAAATCCTGTGGCAACCGAAACAGCGCGTTGGCAACCTTACGCGAGGACGCAAAGCTTGGCCGTAAGCCGAGGCACAACGTCAGCAGGGAGGGCTCGGGTGGCCTTCAGAAGGTGCCGGAAAGGGGCGCCGATCACGGGTTCTCAAAAAATCAAAACCAAACCGGAACTTGAGCGGGAACCATCAAGGCTCAGGGGGGCCTAATGTACTTGCAGGCGAAGTCGCATTACCCGGCCCTTGGGCCCGGTACTCCATGAAAAAGGGGGTGGGCGGGAAAATCTCGCGAGCCCGGTCACGTCGGGCTTGGTCATAGTAGCTGTTATAAGACCATGGTCATCGCCGGGAGAAAAAAGCCGATGAGTTTGCAGGTCGCAGGTCCTGCGCGTGGGTCAGATGAGGATAGTGCGAGGTGTCCAGGCAAGCAGATGGGAAAGACGGGGGGGAGCGCACCTGCGAAGGTGGAAAACACAAGACAGCCGTCCTAAAATCGACGACAACACGTAAAAAAAGAATCCTGGGGAAGTACCAATTTTAGCTCAAAAGCGCCGACGCCCATGTCCTAGTTTCCAATCAGTGACAAATCTTCAAGGGGGATTCTTATCACCAGAACCCGGCGTGTCACACGCGACGAGTGACGAAGGAAGACCCTTGGATGCTGATCTCTTCCGCAAAAACAAAATAGGCTTAAAGATAGGAGATAAGCAATAACGGACTAAAAAAAGAAAAATCGTCGCCGTGTGACACGCGGGAACTTTACGAACTCCGGTCAGAAAGACTTAAGGTCTGCAGGGGCGTATCTATGGCAGCTACAATTCGGTACCCCGAGCTGTGGAAGAGAACTGATATTGACAGGAAAGAGATGGGGGGGTGGAAACTGCTCGGTGCTCTCATGGCGGGTCCCATAAAAGCTTATACCCTCGACCTCGCAGCCTGACAAAGACACGAAAAAAACCAGTCAACAAGTTTCATCCGGAGCTCAGAAACGTGCGCGACTGTTGCTACAGCTACAAAACCACATAGAACGAAGACCAAGAGAGGACGCGCAGCACCACACCTGTCGGCCAGGGAGTACAAACAAGTGCCGTTACCATGGCGGACTGGAGGAACGGAAGGCAGAAGAAACAGGATTGGAAGCACGAAGGTCGCGGGTGGGTCGGGTATTTAGAACCGCGTGCTGCGCGCTCAATTACTGCCTGACAGGAAACCCCCGTAAACAAAGCCTAGTCTGGGGCATCCCGGCTACGGCAACGCATCATTCGACCCTAAACGGGACCAACGCGCTGTTCTCGGCCAAACAGAAGAGGCAGAGGGGAAATCATCCCGTTAGAGCTTACGGACAGCCAGAACAAGAACTCATCCGACATCGGACTAAGACTTAACCCGATGTGAAGCCCCGAGATCAGCGACTTCCCTGGTCAGCGGCGGAAGGGGAAGAAAAAAAGGAAGAGAATGTCTGTCAGTGGTGTCGGGGTAGGTGACGGAGGAGCTAACGCCAGCCTCAAGCTTTTCTCGGTCCTGCTCAGAAGGAATTAGGGGGGCACCAGGTCAAAAAAAGAAGGAGGGAAAAGAAAAAAGAGGGGAGAGGAACTTCGATATCGGCTAGGCCGACAGCTGATGGCCGGCGCGTGCAGATGTAACAACGGAGACAAGGAGACGTCTTGCGAAACCGGAACGATGCTTAAACTGCTGGACGCGGGCAGGGGCGACAGAAAAACGAGAAGAAGGGTGACCACGGCCTTAACTGAAAAGGGAGCCGGAGCGGGGGGGAGAATCATTCTTTCGGGAACAGGACTCCGCCGTGAAGATGTATAGGGGGGTAAACGCGAAAGGGGAACGGAACCGCAAAGGATCAGCAGGGAAGGAAGAAAGGAATACTGACGTCGCGGACTTCCGGGCGGGGCGAAAAGAGCGGTGAGTTCTGGAGGATGAAGCAAAGGCCGGCCTTTGAAGGGGGGGCTGCACAGAGTGGATTTAGTGCACCAGAGGAAACGGTGTGTGAACAGTTTTGTTTGGTGGGTGGGGGGTTGAGAAGAGAAAGGACCTAGTTCTCCCTGGCACTCCGTCTTCCTCGTGTGAGGGCTCAAAAAGAAACCGGTTGGGATGTTCACTGCAGAAAAGCGGGGACACAAAAAAGGAAACGAAAAAAAGGAGGGGGGTTTCTGTAATCTGCCTAAAATAGATGACGGCGCGGAAAAAGGGCCCCTAACAAAAAAAAAAATGATCGTGGGGCCCAACGGTTGATCCCTGGTGAACTGGGGAGGAAGAACGCGAGAAAACGGAATGTCATTATGTAGGCGAGAAAGCAAAGGTCGAGACGCAGTTAACGGGGGCTTGCGAAAAGAGAAGCTTCTCTTACCCTTACGTCGAAGAGCCCAGCGGGTTGAGTTCGCCTAGTGAAAGGGTGGGGTTCCGAGATCATTGCGCCCACCGCGGTGCCTGTCGCTAATTGGAATGATGGCAGCCAGGGAACATTTCCCGCCGGAAGGTGGCAGGGGAAATTGAAGAAGGGGAATACGGCCGAAAGAGGAGAGGGTAACACAGCCGCCGTATAATAGTGACCGACACGGTGATAGCCCACTTTGTTTTGGAAAAAACGGCCTTCTAAACGGTCGTGATCTTCACTAGACGCTGAATAAAACAAAAAAAAAACGGAAACGGAAGAAAAGGAAGGGACTGAAAACACTATCATCACGACACGTGGGATAAGCTGGCGACCGTAATCAATCTACCCAGAAAGGGGGGTCTGTGGTCTCCCCCTGACTTCCATCAGGTGGAAAAAGCGACGGGGGGGAAAAAAAAAGATGAGGGGAACAGAACTTTGATGATACAGAATAGAGAGGGACCTCGGAAACCTTTTTCAGGTAGCTGCCGTGTCTTCGGCACGGCGTCGTGGGGTTCGGGCGGAAAAATGAAAACAAAAAATGAAGGGAGAAGGGCAGTGCCTTACGAAGTCAGGTTGCTTGAAAGACGCCAGTGTCTCTAGGGAGTAAGAACGCCCTCAGTCACCCTGGATAAGAGGTCGCCGCCCATGGAAAAGGGAAACCGGCGGAGAGAAAAGGGCCGTAACAATTGACCTTGGGGGTTCTTGCACAGGTAGTTACGAGAAATCGCGGGTGTCACCCGGGCCCGGCATAGCTGACCGTGCGTAAAGCGATCAGGAAGCAAGGGGGGAAGGGGGACAAGAGAGGAAATGGGACTGGCCCGCGTTTAAAAGAATCGGCCAAGTGCGGCGGTTTCACTAAGGCAAAGGACCGGCATCTTTGCAAAAACCGTCAGCTCTATCCTGAGGGATGGAACGGGGAAACCGGACCAGGGCGAAGGAATACGGACTGGCTGCCGAATGGAGGCCTCCCCACGGGGGTGCGCTAGTTAAATGCCGGCGCGGGGAAAAACCTCTTCCCTACCGGGTAAAGTCCTGCGAGGTCGTGAGGGGTCTTTTCGAGCCAGGGGGGGCGGAACGAAGTTACTGGGAAGCGAGATCATCACGCGGAACCAGCGAGCGGCCTCTTCGCTTATCTCTTTTTCCGCGCTCAGCGGCTTAATCCTCGCTCAAGGTGGCAAGCGACCCGGGGCGAGCAGATATTGATTGGTGATCCGAGGTTTCGGCGTTGCCTTCTAAGGTCGAAGCGGCGGGGACGAAGATCTGGCCAGGACATTCGTCCAAAAACAGCGAAGGAAAAAAGGTGAAAAAGGAGGAGAAAAGTGACGGACATTCCACGACCACCAAAACGGAACCAACAAAACCTCGCCGACTAGAAACCCACAAAGCGTCTACATCGCAACAAACACCACGGCGGAAGTTATTAAAAGATAGAGCTATCATGCTGGGAGGTGATCGTCGCGGAGGGGTGGAGGGGGGAAGTGGGGAAAATCTAGCGCCTGTAAACTCAAGGACGGGAAAAAGAGGAACGTCACTGATATGGGAGGAAGACAGTTTTCTTCCATAATCCGCGCCCCGCCGCTTCTAAAGGAACTGCCAAAGAAGGAAAATCGGCAAAACCTCAATAAGAAGAAAAAACTGGTCTCGCAACCATCCTCACTCGAGCAATCAAAGAGCATTCGCTTTCTCGCCACGAGATCAAACAGAACGAAAAAAAGCTGGAAGAGAGGTCCGCCTCTCGAGGCTCGGTCATAATAAGGTCTACCCAATCCGCCCCTACCTAAGAATCGCGGACGTTACCCCAAACTAAAACATGCCGGGTGGAAAAAGAGAATTGCTTTGAAACTAAGACAAAACCATGGTGAGGGAACTCCAAGTTCATCCAGTCCCTATGCGGTTATCTCCCACTTTGTCCGCAGACCCCGATAAAGAGGGGGAGGGAGGCTAAACAAGGCGGCGTTCAAAAAAAGTGATCGCCGTGCAAAGCTCGCCCTTTTGACCAAAACCCTGGGCGAGCTGAGCAAGGACTTATAACTCTTGCCCGACAGGCCGCAAGAAAGGACAATCAGAAAAGGAGGGGGCTGCACGTGACCTGAGGCTAATCGCGACAAGAAAGGGGGGAAGGGACAATGAGGAAAAAATAACTTCTCGATTCACGATCTGACGGACAGGGGCCATCAAAACAACAGGATCGAATAACCTCTTCCCTTTTCAAAGCAAATCCTCAGTGCAAGGGAAATGTCGGATAAACGGCTTGACCATGGGGAGATGGTTCGTTGTCTTAAAACCCCCAGCCTTGACACCCGCGAAGCAACGGCTAGTAAGGATCGAGGGTAAAAACTGAAGCCGGAGGGGGGCAATGATCACTCATACTAGGCCGCCGTTTGCATAAAGAAGCGCCATGAAAAGGGGGGGGGAACGAGGGCACGAATCGAAACAGGAAGAATCAAGTGCCGGGAACGACCCTCGGGCGAACCATTTCTGGAACAACAAGAGGGGAGAAGCAGGGGGAGAAAAACAACCCACCTCAACAGATAGAGGGCTCTGTAAAATGTCGCCTGAGAGAAAAAAGGGAGGACGTTGATCGGGTGACTTGCAGGCTGGCTCAAGTCCTAAAAAATCCCTGCTCAGCGGACGGGGAAGTCGAAAATGGGCCGAAATCTTTGGTAAAGCAGAGTACTCCTTCACCCCACGATCAAATACATTGTTCTAATTGCCAGTGCGAAGGACCACCCACATTTGGCGATAAATAGGGGGGGGGCCAGGTCTAGGCGAGTGGGTTCCTCGCCTTTTTCAGGCAGATCTCAAACCCGCAGAAAAACGCAAAGGACGCACCGAACGGCGGGAAAAAATTTCTACTGGGGCTGGCAGAAACTTAAAAACTTCGCTACAAAAAAAAATCAGGGGCTAACCTGATGGAGGAAAGGGAAAAGGGGGGGGATCCTCAAAAACACGAGGGGGGGATCTTATTTCGACGTCAATCCTCAAAGGGTCCTCGCCGAGCTGCGGGAGAGTAAACCCCGCCCACGAGGACTCACGGGAGGCTAAAATACCATAAAAGGCCGGAGGGGGCCTCAAAAGGAACGATCTCTCCCAGTCAACCGGGAACCTAACCCGGGGCAACAAGAGAAAGAAGAGAACTGGGTGAACTGGGATAGAAATCGCAGAGAGGGGGTCAGACTATGATGCGATCAAGAAAGAACAGAAGAACTCCGGGCGAGGGCTGGTGAACGCGTTCGACAGTTCATTCAGCAAACCACCTTCCGAACCCTCTAAACAGGAAAGCGAAAAAAAGCAAGGAGGGGAAGGAGGGAAATAAGGGAAGCCGAGACTGTAAGCGAAACCAGCACCGCTCTAGGAAACCAAAAGGAAAAATCCCGCGTACGTCAGAACTACTTCTAAAACTTTCCCGATGAGCCTGCTGGAGGGGGTCTGGAGAAATCCGAGGTAAGAAGAAGAATGAAGAGGGAGGACACGGCAAAGACTGAAGCGAGCTCCACCCCAAACGGCGAGGAAGGAAGCCGGGAACTGTTAGCGCCCCGGGTTTGGGCTCTTCAACCGCTTCAGAGCGTCAGACTCGCTACTTGAAAGGAAAGAGGGAAAAAGAAAAGTGGAGAAGAGGAACGGACCAGAAAGCTCGGATCGCCGATATCGAGGCCGAGTCGGAACGTTTCAAGTCCGGAACGAAAAATCGTTCGAAACGGACACCATAGGGGGAAGAAAAAAGAAGAAAAAACAAAAGGGGGGGGGGGGAGAACCAGGGAGGGCTGGAAGTTTCGAAGCGGGGCCCAAAAAAAAAGACCACCCACCTTACTGACTCAGAGAAGCGCAAGAGAAAAAACACAGGGGAAAGCGACGGGCGACCATTACGAACAACTCTGATCTCGGGGTAAAATAGCAAGGGGGGAATTAGGTCTACCGCAGAAAAATGTCTGTCGCGGTCTTTGACTGGGATTCCGAACGCGAAGGAAACGGGAGAACGCCGGAGGGGGAAGTCAATCCTGGTGCAAGGCCGAACAGGAGAGTTGCCCAGTCCGCGTATTTCGGCGGCGCACCGAGGCTTTGCCGTGTACCTCGGCACAGAAGGTTAAGCGCAGAGTACTTAAGGGTAAGGGGAAAAGGAAGGGAAAGCGAAGACACGAAAGGTCTCGGGACAAGTAACGAAAGGGGACGAAGGGCGCGAAAAACCCATACGCTCCATGGGGGACGAAAGGGGGGAAGTGACATCCGCCAGGTCCACCGGGAAAAACTTCCGTGGGACAGGTACTAAAGTAAACTTCAGGGGGGGGAGGAGGGCGCGATAAAATCGAAGGAAAGTCGTATCTCCTTTGGGGGGTCTGACGTAGCTGTAAAACTCAAAACCTACGCAGGCAGATAAGATCTGAGTAAGGGTTACGTCTAGTAAAAGAAAGGACGGGCAGGAGAAAGCTTTAAGGGAATTGGGCTCCGCAGTCAAATTTGAAATCACTTCTAAAAGGGGGGGAGGGGTAAAAAATGAAGCGATCAGCATCGCAACGAGACGCAGAACTGAAAACTCTCGCGGTAACGGGGGGGGAGGGGAGGAAGAGTACTCACGACATGTCAGTTCTCATCAACACGTCTGCCAGCTTAAAACAGTCGTACCCGGGACTCAGTTTCACCACACAGGCGACTTCTAGAAGAAAGGAAAAGAAGGCAAAGAGCTGGATAAAAGAAACACCAACGATTAAGGAAGGGGAAAAGGAAGGAAGCTCACGGTTGACCTGAGCATAAATCTTCGCCGGTGGACACTCTTGACTGGTCGAACTCCGGTCAAGCTTCAAGACTGGTGGGGGAGAAAAAGAGTAGGGAGAAGCGGCGTCGACCCTGCGGACCTAAGATCGTGACGGCTGGCGTCTAGTCTAGGCAGGCGAGCGAATTTGTCAAGGAGAAGGGTGACGAAGTGCTGGGAAAATCTCGGGATGGAAAACCAAGCCATCTCAGTCAGCCACCGGAGAACTACTACGGGAAGCAAAAGGGTCAACGAGCGAGGGCCCTTCTAAGGAAAGGTTCACAGTCGTACTAACCAATATAGCTACGACTTTCCATATCTCGGAAAAAAACACGAGACGGGAGTACGCTGGGGACAAAGGGAACGGTGACCGGGTCGACACGAGATACAACGAAAAGTAGCTCCATTGAGCCTGATGGTTTGGCAAGGAAATGAGAGGGAGGATTGAGAAGACGTGTGAAGAGGCCAGGTTCCAAGGTAAAGTGCAGACATCCAACCGGCGAAGGAGTCGCATTACCCGTGCCTGTGACGCATGATAAGGCAAACGAGAGGGAAAACTAAGAGAGGAAATGGGGAGAAGAGAGGAAAAAAAAGAAAGCGGGCCATGAACGGCTGGTCACGACATGGGCGCGCGGGAGATCCCTAAAATAACGGAAAGCCTACTCCATGTGCAGAAAGGACTCAATTTCAAACAATATCCAGTTCACAACCGAAGAATCTTTTAGACAGGAGGAAAGGGGACGAGGGGGGGGAAGAGTCGTAGTGAGGGAAAAAAGTGGGTGTTCGGGTCGAGAGGATGCGAACTAAAGCATGTCAATCTTGGCAGTCTGAGGAGAGGAAACGGGGGGAACGATGTTGATCCGGGGTAAAGGGCCTTACGCCCGTCCTCGCGCTTAGATAGAGAGAAGGAATGGAGGGAGGGGAAAGATTGAGGAGTCAATCGGGGGAGACGATGAAAAACGCGTCGGCCATGAATAGAGAATATGCGGGGGGCTGGCCTAGGATGCGAAGCGCACAAAGAAGGGGATGCGATGTAAGGGGAAGAGGGAAAGAGGGTTAGGAGAGGGTTAGTCGGGCTGCCACGGAAATACGCCTTGGGAAGACTGAGCTGAAAGGGAGTGGCCAACAAGTCAGAGAAAACCAGAGGATTCATAAGGAATGAATTAGAGAGTAGGGGGGGGAGAGGGGGGGAGGTAGGCTTAAAAAATCAAAAGGCAGGCATTAGGGCAGAAGTCCGAGTCGCAGTCGCACTGCCGCGGGGGTGAGGTTCCTTGCCGGTGGGTTATTAAGGAAAAGGACGGTCAGGAGGGAAAAAAAATCAACGAAGGAGGAAGTCTGTGGGTGAGGATCTTCAGTAGGAGATGACTAGCGAGGAGACTGACCAAGAACAATAATCGTTTATCTGTGAAAAGTTAGTCCGGGTTACTGACGGGGAAAGTAAAAGAAATTCACAACGGGGAGGAAAAGGGGGAATGGGGAAGGGAGCCCAAACGCGGAGGACTCAGGTTGGCGGGGCTGCCTTCCGAAGCGGGGCGGCGATTACCGCGAAGGGAAAGGAACGTCAAGAGCCCAAGCGTTTGAAGGTAGCGAGTCTGAAATTGGAACGAGAAGAAATGGAACACCAAAGGGAGTGAAGGGGAGGGGGGGGGAAGGGGGGGAAAAAAGGAAAACATGGTAAAGAAGGATGTGCGTAATGGCATTGGGGGGTCGCTGCCTTCCAAAAGCAGAAAAAAAAGGGCGGACGACACGATTGGTGATCTCCCCAGTTGTTGGGGGGGTCCACTTCGCAAGGGGGAACTTAGGGAACATTCGTGATATGTTAAAGGACATGGATAAAAAAACGGTAGGACCCAGGGAAGACCGGGAACTTACCGATTAGACGGGGAACCTTGGCCGAACGCACTATCAGCAACTAAAAGGTGGAAGAGGGAGAAATTGTACAAGAGCGACTGCTGTATGGCTTGTTTTCGGGTTCTCCAACACTGAAAGAAAAGGAAAAAGTGGAAGGAAAGGGTCCGCGATTGGGGGGGGTTAAACAGGAGGGGGATGATCCAGAATTATAATAGTGACCTAGGGTAACCGGGTGATTAGGAAAAAAAGGAGGGGAACGGGCTGAAATCGGGTTGAAGTGTAAAACCTCAGGATGGGAAAAGGGGAGTAAGGGGCTGAGTTGAATGACTAGCCGTTTAAAAGAAAGGGGTACAGGGAGGGGGGCAGGCGCACCAGAAAATTCGTCACACGTGAGAATAATTCTCAGAAAATTGAATTTCTAAAAAAAGGCAGGGAGAGAAAATGAAGAGGAAACGGTGATCCTGGTGGGCTGGCCCCTGGCTCGAAAAGAGCGACGACGACGTTTCAGTTGTGTCACGAAGGGGCAGACCGCGAGAAAGGAAATAGCGAGGGAACGGGGCGCGAAAAAAAGGGGATCGGTTACACGTTGCGCTGAATGCGTGTCCCATCTTTCGAACCGAGAGGCTAAGGTCGGGTGAAAAAGGGGCAGACTGGCCGGATATCGGGGGGCCGAGCCAGAAATCTGACTCGATCTGAGCGGGGAAGGTCCTTAACAGCAAGGTGAAATAACCAAAAGGGGGGGGGGAGGGGATTAAAGGGGAGGAATCCCCCGGTTTTTGGTCGCTAGGGTCAAGCCGAGTTGAAACCCGCGGCCATTCCTCCGGGTACAGTGACAGTGAGGGGGAGTAAAGGGGGATACGGGACAAAATGGATAGATCTGTGTTGTGTGGGGGGGGGGGTGGTGGGGTGGGGGGGTATAGAGAGGGACGGAAAAGCGGATCAGAGAAAAAACTCTTTCATCGGCAGGTAAGAGCATCGCAGAGGAAGGCTTCTCGCACGGGAAGGGTCATCTACTAACCGCGATCAAATGATTTGATGGGAAGGGGAGCTTATCTAGCAATTTGACGGGCTGCAGGAAGGTCAGAAAGGGAAATGCAAAATAAAAGATGAAGAGAAAGGATAATTCGAGAGAAGAAGGGAGAGTAAGGGTCTTTATCGCAACATGGAGAGAAATTCCAAAGAAAAACCACCCTAACCACCACACCGGAAAGCAGACGAGCCAAAGGAAAAAAATG
>Ga0179591_1252666_pt1 | contig 15715 bp, 9 predicted proteins | sample CZOMad2_1_08_16f_FD_182891 | JGI IMG/M metagenome (GOLD analysis project Ga0179591, IMG submission 182891) | Vadose zone soil fungal communities from Angelo Coast Range Reserve, California, USA - CZOMad2_1_08_16fungal (PacBio error correction) | ecosystem: Environmental > Terrestrial > Soil >...
AGGTGGGCGGGCGCGTCAAAAAACTCTTCCATACGAACAAAGAAGGGGGGGTCTTATCTACCCGACAATTGGGAAAAACCTCTTACGCGTGAAGCCGGCCAAGCGGCGGATCCGCTCGAGGAGAATGCCGCAGTTGACCGGCCATTGAAAGAACGAGACGGCCAACGAGGCAACTCCCGTTCAAGCCCCACAGAAGTCAAAACTATCGACTTTAAAAAATCGTGACAGACCGGCATCGAATCAAGGGAAATCCAGATAGGAGTCTGTACTTCAGAATTCAGCTGGGTTCTCGATAGATATGATGGAAAAACCCTATCTTCAGCAATTAGGAAAATCCGTGCGCGAGCTTTAGTAGAGCCAATGGGCTAGTAAAAAGCAAGTAGACTCTATCTGCCATAAAACATCCAGACCTAGAAGGCAGATCAGAAAAGAAACCGGCCATAAAGCACATATCGCAATAGGGAAGTGAGGGAAGTCAGCTCAAGCAGGCAAAGAGAAAGCGCATGCGCAACGCCGGAGCCTGACGCCAGTTCAATAGAAATGGATCGAACGATCGAGAGAGAAGAGACGGCCAGCACAACGCTTATCCGCGACGAGCGTCGAAGGTCGATTTAACCCTGAAACATAAGCGAGAAGACGCCGCCAAACCAGGTCCAAACAGATCGAATCTAAGGTCTGCGGTGGAAAAAGAGTCGAAAATCGAAAAGGAGGAGCGAAGCCACCAAAAAGCCAAGGCGGAGGAATGTCGGGAATGTGTCATTGGAAATGGATCAGAAACGGGAGTCAAATTCTCATAGGAAGTGAGGGGTACCAGAGGGTTGATTGGAGTGAACGAAAGCTCGCGAAATTATTGGGAAAATAGGACTCAATTCCAATAAATCAGCTGGGGGGGGAGGTAAGAGTGGTGGTCTCATAAGAGGGAATCGAGCCCTATAAAGAAAAGATGAGTAGAGATTAGGCTATCTCATACCTTATAACGGATCCTAAACGAGGAGAGGTGGTTCCATCTCCACTAACTCAGGTCAGGGTTAGGAGTACCAACCACGTTTTTATCACCGGCGAAAGGAAAAGATGGAGTTCTGGCGCTCAGCTTTACAAAAGAAAACGAAAGATTATCGATCCGGACAGAATCGTCTCCTCATCTGACTCCGGGGCGGAGTACTGCAGAGCACTTGCTAAAAGGAAAAAGAGCGTACGGAAAAACGAAAAAGTCCATATGTCGAAAAAGGCGTTAGGGCGGTGAAAAAGTGGGTCCGCGCAGTTTGAGGCGATAAAAAAAAGTAACAAGACGCGCCGAGACGACGAGGGACCCCGTAAAGAGGGGGGGGGGGGGGGGGGGGGGGGGGGGGGGGGGGGGGGGGGGAGGAAAAATTATATCGACAAAGAGAGGCCAAATTCCAAAAAGGGAGTAAAATATCTCCACTGGCACCTTTAAGACAAGAACGGAATTTCTTAACGGGGGGGTCTAAAGCCGAGCAAGTCGTCAAATTAAGTTCAAGAGAACAAAATGAAGGAGGGTTAGACCAGTCAAATATCAAACCAACTTGTCGGAGAGCCCGTTCCTATCTGTATAAAACAGAGAGAACGCTCCTAATCGGGCTAAGCGAAAAAGAAAATTGCTCGAGACTTAATAAGGAAGTCGTCAATCAGCTCTCATATTAAAGAACGTTTCCTCGGGGGGGCAAAAATCCGTTCTCAGGAATGAACAATCCTAATAAGGAGAGAGGAATCTATAACCGCCAGAAATGATTGGTAAGATTATAAGACAGGGATCAGCAACTTAAAGCGCAAGCCTCTAAAAAGATGATATTGATATTCCTCGCTGGCAACCAGTTCCCTCCAAGAGGATAATAGAAGAGGAGTAGAGAGTTAGGTCTTCGCTACTGGCGACCGAGAAAAGTCCTTGACGCTCAAAAGAAGGAACCTATATAAAATTTAATCATCGAGGAGACTTAATCCGCGGACATAAGTCAGTAGGTAGGGATCCACACTCGGCAAACTCTCAAAAGCTCGTGGAGAAGAGAGACAGTCGTCTGATCAGGATCATCTCGTATGGACAACGTTCATCTCCGAAAGAACCCTCTTTCTGATCATCCATGAGAATAACCGTTTCCTCTCTCACGGGGAAATAAAAAGCCTTCCCTGATAAAAAAGAAGGAAGGAGGCACGATTCTCTTCTGTATGGGAAAAAGAGGTCATCTTCATCAAGACTTGAGGAGAAGATCGAAAACCTGGTCACATCGCGAAAACCGTTGAAGTAGAGTTTAAGCTCTGGACAAAAAGATCTACAGCAACACTTATGAACCTCGCGTAATGAACGCACTTCTTTTAGATCAAGCAAGTCTCACCTTCAAGAAGAGGATCTCAATAATCTCTACTCGTCAGGGGTAGTGAAAATATCGGGAGGAAAAAAGAGCCACCGTTTCCAACCAATCTGAGGAGAGGTCGTAGGCCAGCAGTTCAATTGGCAAAAAAGGACTTAGGTTGAGCAGACAGAAGGAAAGAGAGACGTGCTGCTTTCCTCAGGAGTCTAACCTTTGATCGACTTGCGGGGGAGCTGCGCAGCAACCCAAGGGGGAGCCGGCGCTCCGCTGCGAGTAAGAGATGCCAACCGACTCGACGAAAGGGGGATCAATAGAAAAGGCCAGCCAAAAAGACAGCCGGTCGGAACGCTACAGGGAGCGGGTTCTGAAAAGTCACCCATCGAGAAAGAAAAAGGCTCGGACATGGACATAAATAGCTGAATCTTCAGAGAGGCCGTCTGGTTAGTCCGGGTCATATAACATGCGTTTAATGCGGAGTGGGGAGGAAAGGGGTAGTGCAACCTTTCTCGGTAGCTCTGATAAACAGGGGAAGGATGGAGATGGTGGGCAAACCAACCTAGGGAGGGAGTGGCAAGCTCCATTCGATCTCTCTCAAACAAAAAAATTGGGCTCCAAGATCAGTTGATAAAAGCATTCCTCTGGCTGGTGGGAAAAAAGCGTCTCAAACTTCAGAGGGGGGAAGAAGCCAGAAATGGGGCCAGTTTTTTCAATCAAAGTTAAAGCAACAAGCATAACAATTCCTGTAGATGGTTCCATTCACACAAAGCTCTAACCTCCTACCTTTGGGAGAAGAAGAAGACTCTTCTGACCGGTCGAGACGCTCATTTCGGGAAGGAGAGGTGGACCTGGTTGAATTCCAGCGAACTTGCTAGAAAGATTACGACTTGAAACTGGCGGGTTGGGCACTTTTTTGGGAGTACAGAGTCACGGCGAGTGAATTTAAGGACACTCGGGCCGGGAATACGGGGCAGCTGTGAGCCGTGCGATCCGGGGGAGGCTCGATATCCTAAAAAGCTTCAGGAGGGAGAAAGAAGGAGCTGTAAATCAACGGAAAGCCGAGGGGAAGGAAATGGGGTGATACTCAAACGTATCACGGGGGAATTACGACCTTGCTTATCGCAAGAGCATTTTGACGGTATTGAGAGTGGAAGACGATTGACTGGAAAAAGGATGACAAAGGCAGAGATGATTTTTCGAGAGACTCCGAGCCTGGCGACCGTGATTGATCTCTCAAATTGCTGAAGGGCCTTCTCTGGGGTCATATCGGTTGAGGTAGCGTTTGGCTAAAGAGTGCAGCGGAGCACTGGGGGGCTGCTCGGCGCAAAGGGAGGGGAGAATCCGTCACGACAAATGTGAGCGGACGTCTTCATCCGGACCTTTCAAGGGTGCTTGCTGACTTCTTTATCTCGTCGAAGGGGAATTTGCGGACAATGTGTGGGCGCGAGGGGAAAAGCGTTGATATCTTCCCGATCAAAGAACCGGGGGAGTAGGTCAGGATCTATCCGGAGGGGAAATAGCGTTTCATAACCTTATATGAAAGATGGAGGAGAGGTACTGACCCTACATGCGGCTCATTTGGGGGGAGTGGGGATGTTAGTAAACTCTCATGAAGCCGCGGCGCTTGACATTTAGCCGCTGAAATGATGAACTGGTCCCGAAAGGCATGTGTTCTTTGTCGGGAACTTCCTGTTTTCTAGAGAGCTCCTAAAAGGGGAAGCGAGAAAAAAGCTACTATCAGCTGCGGAAAGGTCTCGGAGGGTGACGGATTTCACAGAGCTCGGAAGAAGATCCCATACTAACGTATCATGGGAGAGGCGTGAGGGGTGGTCAGGGAATGGCTTGGGATGCTTTGAAGCAGCCGCCATAATGCTTTCGGGGGGGAGGAGCCCTGTGTCTTGTTTCCGGAAGCTATGTCGAGGAGGGTAAACGGACCTTTTGGCTTGGATCTCGCGATTCTTCTTTCAGAAGTAATGATTACAGGGGGCGGCAAACAGGGGAGGGGCAAAGCGAAGTGCTTCGGTGCTAAAGTCGTGGGAGACGGGAGCAGCGGCAGACTTCGGGGCGACGACGGGGAACACTGGGGGGACGATAGGTGGGGCTGGTTAATCACCATGGGAATGTCGCTCTGGCACGGAGGTCAGGCTATCGTCTCGACAAGCAGTTCAGGGAAGAAACCGGGGAGGGGGGGGGAGGAGTTGATGTGGGATGACCGTTTGGCATTTCCGGCCTCTCTACCATTGCAGTTGCGGAGGGAAAACTGGTTAACGGTTGGAGAGAAGGGCGCATGCTGGGTTCAGAGCTCGACGAAAATGAAAGTCGTAAACAAGTTTTAGAAAAGTTACCCACTTAAGTCGTACCGCAAGGAAAGGGAGGGGTCCTGTCTGGGGAAAGCAAAAAGGGACAGGGGGGAGAAAGCTGCTAAAAAACTGAAAAGCGTCCGACGCCGCCCAGCTTCATGTAGAAATCTCGGAGAGCTGGCCGCGATCTGAAAAAAAAAGGGGGGTTCAGTCGTACGACACGGTGGGAAGCGCCTCTCTAGAACGCATGAGCACCGACCAATCGAGGGGAGGGGGATCGGGTATCTAACAAGAAAAGGGAGTGAGCGGGCAAATCGTTGGAGGAGCAGTATAGCGACATGGGGGAGCTCCCCGAATTACGAAGAAATGCCTATTTCCTGTGGCCAGGCCGGTCTTTACTGAACGAGACCGTAAAAGGGCGGGACACACACGCTTACCGAGTGGGAGCTCTTTCGCACCGAGGCTAATCATACATAATGGAACGCGTGCGTCACGACAAAGCCCTCTGAAAAGCACGACTATCGCTGATGAGCGGAGGGACCAACTACCTATTCCTACAACAACAAACTCTTAATGCAACCTCGGCGGTCTTGGGGGGGTGCTTATAGCAGCTGGAGTCTAATCTATGTGGGCTGACCTCGGTTCAAACAACGTAAACGGGCCTATCGAGATAAAAATCAATCTGGACATTGGGGGGGTAGAGTCTCGCGTCGAGAATTATGTCCTCAGGTGTAGGGTTTAAAGAGCCATTCTACCATTGAGGTTCAGACGGCAAAGAAAATCTTGGGTGCGTCGGGGGGTGGAAAGACTGCACTCTAACTTTTATCAGAAGGTCCGGAAGGGAAACTTCTGGCCGGAGTAATGTCGGGGTCTAATTCTCTATATGCTGTAAAAAAAATTGTCCTGCAATGTCAAATCACGAGGGGGGGGGGGGGGCCCAGCGTGATTGATGGGTGTAGTGGGCCGGGTGCTTGGTGATCACCTCTAGTCTGGAAAAGGATTTATCACTTCAGACCTAAACATTTCGGGGTCCTCGAACATGGGCGGCTGACAATTCTCTCCTCGGGCAGGTTGTGATTCTTTCCTCTCTGGTGAAGCAAGAGAGAGAATAACATGCACGCAGGAATGAGAGATCAGGCGACTTTGAAGTGTGAAAATCCCTTATGGGAAGATAGCCAGGGCGGTATTAATCAAGGAAAAAAGCCGAGGGGGGGAGAAGAAGGAATCGGGGTTGGGTCGGGGAAAGGGAGTATTATGTGGTTATAAGGAGAGGGTATTCCCCTGCAAGGAAAAGAGATCTGCATTCAGTCTGAGCGAAGGCGGAGCCGCGCGGGGAAAGTCTTCACGTTCTTTGGCGGATTGAGGGGGTGCCACCGCAAACTGGGATGGGCTTGGCGTTGGTCGGAAATCTGACATGAGCTAGATTCTGGACAAAAAAAAAGGGAGGGGGGGGGGACAGAGGAAGAGGGAAGTGGAACCGCGTTCAAAACCAAACAAGCTCATTTTCTTGGGGGGCACGGACCAGTGGGAAGAAGCTCGTTAGAGGCGGCAAAACAGAAGGGGATCCCCTCGAGAATCCAATGCAGAAGCGTAGTAACCCTTATCTTTAATAGTAGACGGAATCCTAAAATGCAAAGGGTCCAGTCAACCAAGGGGAAGGGCGCGTCTATTCGAGGGGACCGGTGGATCGTAAGAAGTCCATCACTATCGCATAAAGGGCATCAGACCTTGGTTCGTAAAAGGAGATTAAATTAGGGAAAAAAGGATGGAGGTCGCTCTAATCGAAGAGGAGACAAGTAGCTCAAAAAATGCGCAAAAGGCCCTACGGAGATCTTTACGGTCTGAGCAACAATGAGCGGAAAAAACACTGTTAGCCTGCATGGAGCAAGTCAAAAATCAGGTCAGAAAAACCCTCCGTAAAGGGGGCCCAAGGAAAGCCATTTCCTGCAAGGGGTAAAAATGAAACTATAGGGAAGCAGGGCGGCAACGAGAAAGAAGCGAGAGAGAGAGCGCTAACGGAGGCACGGAGAAACGCAGGTCAAGATGAACGGGGAGCGACAGGAAGGCGTGTTCTTCAATCGAGAGCACGCTTGGGAAGCAGTCTAGAGGAACTGGCAAAAGGTCGCTGGGAACCATCACAACACAGACCTACAAAGCCAAGAATCGTCGGATCATCTAAGACGACCAACGTGCAACACACTGAAGCTCATCGGCAGGTCGGATGAGGAAAACTCGGCCAAAGAGATAACGTCTTCTCCAACACCAAAGAAGAGTTCAGCACGGGTGGAGGGGGAACAGTAGGGGAGGAAGGAAAGCTCAAACAGGCATCGTGCACCGTGGATGGTCCATCTTGAGGGGGGAAAAAGAAACTCCCGTGATTGGTCGAGGGCGGCTCTGGGCCTAAGAGGAGCAAGGGGAGTTCAAGTGGGGTTCTAGCATGAAAGAGTCGTCTCTCCATAATAGGACGAATCCTTATATATTTGCTCTCAAGCATTAATTCCAGATAGACGCAAAAATCTTCGCGGTGGGTACCAGAGGACTCCTAACTGTCAGTGTGAAGAGGGGACCTACTGACTTGTCAAAGTAGAAGGACGGCAGTGGTCTCTGCGCTCAAACTTCTTTGAGTGACACTTCGAAGGGAAGGATCAGCCCGACATCCGTCCTCTCTCAGCATGTACGCCCTGGCGGCGGAAGGCATCAGCATCCGGGAGCCAAGGAAGCGGAGGGGGACGCCCATGAGCGGGGAAAAGAAACCTTGTTACGAGGGGGAGTGAGAAAAAATGTCAACGCGCATTGGTGGGGGGGGCGGGGATAGTGACCAGCTTCCTACGATAACGAAAGGGAACCCGTAAAGCAAGCATTTCAAGCATGCAGGGGCGACCACAATGAGGCCAAGTCCAACAGTGTAGACACTCAGATCAATTCAAAACTCCCAGGGAGAAATTGCGGCATTTAGCAAAAGTTGGGAGACGAAAAACTGCAATGAGAAAAGGAGCGGAAAGATCTACCATTCCGGGGGTGGTTGGACAGCTCCAAAAAGCAGTGTAAGTCGTCAAAGAAACAAGGGGGAATTACGGTGAGAATGAGTCCCGTACGACTCTTTAGAATAGAAAGCAATTGGGTCATAAGGTCAAACTCTTATCCTGAAGGGAGAAGGGAAATCCTCTCGAGGAGTAAAGCAACGGTCCTTCTTGCAGCCGGCACGCAGGGGGCGTTTACTTAACCAGCAAGAAATCCTTCTACTGAAATAGATACCCTAAAGCGAAGGGCTTCGTACAAACGGGAAAGAAAAAAAGAATCCCGGACCCCTCGCAATCAGAACAAGCCGGGCCCTTTAGATCTGGGGGGGGAGATTATAAGAGATGGCCCAAGCTGCGAGACCGCCGGGGGAAAGCGTCTAGAAAAAATACGAGGGGGAGAAAGATAATCGCGATGGGAGGGAGGGCTTCTGAAAAAAATAGCGAAAAAAACGGACAGTTTACGGGAAAAGAAAAAAGAAGGAACCTGGCTTTCCTTCCTTAAGATGCGAGAGCCCCACTGTTGTGGATGGATAGGGGGCTCATTGCGATTCCTGAGAAAAAATAACCAAGCTCCCAAACTTTCCAAGTTGTCGTCTGCAGACTTCATCTGGGGATGAGTCCTTCCACAGCGCGGGGGGAATATTAAGGCTCTGAATACCAGGGAGGGAGGGCCTGGCACAGGTCTCAATCTGGCGCACGGAAGAAAAACCGGGTTGCCACCGAGAAAGGAATACGCCGGAAGAAAGAACCAAACTTTCTCTTAACGGGATGACGAGGAGAGCATCAAGCGAAAAGTGTCTGTGCGAATTATCTACAAGGCTCATCGACCCGCAACAGGTCGAGGGGGGGAGGTGAGAATCGCGAAGAAACTAGACGTACCAGACGATATGACCCTCTCCGCTTACCGAAAAATTAGGAAATGATGCCCATCAAGTTAGAACAGAAAATCCTGAGCAAATAACTAGCGGGGACTTAAGTCGATAGAATGTTCTAAAGGTAGCGGGCAATCTCACGAGGTTTCAAAATCATGGATGAATCGTCTATAATGAAAGTCTATGGGGAAAAAAATGCTGGGGGGGGTGGAGCATCCTTCCGGATCGCGGAGGGAGGGATTTCACCTCATTGGCGTAAGTACTTTGTAGAAGGGAGGCCTCTCATCAAAAAAAAAAAGGGATAGTCCCTGGCCTAAAAAAATCTTCTTCTTCCTAGCAGAAATGGTATGCAAACGTAGCCAGAGGGGAAGAATTCAGCGTTCACCATAATGGAATTAAAAAGAGGGGGCCTTCTTAGGGATAAAGAACCTTCTTTTAGATAGGAAAATCTCTACCATAAAGGCGAGTCTCAGGGGGCAGCAATAAGCAGGAGGGAAAAGAGGCGCCACGGAGAAGGAAGGCGGTGTGAAAGGAGTGAGGTATCAAAATAGAAAATTTGGCTTTATAGCTGAGGTGCTTTTGTAACTGGGGGGATACTGCAATGTGAAGGGGTCGTAGCTGATAGTTCCGAGAGGTTTGTCAAAGAAAAGCCAGTACTTGTCGTTACTAAAACTTAGCCAGGGGGAGGGACGCTAAAAAAACACAAAGGAGGGAATAAAAAGAGAGGTGGAGAAATCCATAGGTCCAGGGTTTTGCTAATTCCTCGGAGGGGGTTTGCACACCACACTTCAACTGTGAAACTTGAGAGGGAAAGATAAAGGTAGGGGAGGCAAAAGGTAGAAAAAGACGAATAAGAATCAACCAATGGTATATTAATCATCCCGGTATCTGAAAAAAGAAAGATCTCCTCCTTGCCGAATGAACTGAAAGAGGAGTTTGGTGTACAGTGCAGCCTTTAGGAAGAGAGGGGTTCCAGGGGGGGAAAAAATCAGGGCTCGCGTTCCGAAAACGTGGGCCTTGTTCTTAAAAAGGCTTTTGAAGGGGAATACAAGATTCGGAGTAAGGGGGATGACACTACAGGAGATCCTCATGGTAGCTTGCAAAAGGGTTTCTGCTAGGAGGAGCCGAAATGCTCATCGGGTGAAAATATGGGCTGAATAAACCTCACGCGCTGCTTATGAAGGGAATGGCTTAGCAACCCAAAAGCACGTTTTGGGGGGGGACAAATCTACCTGCTGGTAGAAGATCAAGATCATCATGGGGGGGGGAACCGGGGAGGGGAGATGTCCGCTCTTAAGAACTGGCCCAGAACTCTCGTTCATCGTTGAAGTGGGAGAGTCGTTTCAGGGGGGGAAACTAAAATTTAGGTTACATCATGTCAAAACCTTTCGGTCATTCCTGATATGGGGGGGAAGAGCTGGGGCATTGTCGAGCGTTGATTCCCAAAAAAGATATGGGAGCGGGGATCTACAAAGGTGTGGCTCTCTTCGCAAAAAGGGGGACAGATAGGCAAACACTCAGGGAGGGATCCTTCCTCTTCCATAACAGGCGAGAAGGGGAGGTTGAGTGGAACTGAAAAGGGACTGTAGCGAAGCCGTGCATTTGACCGCGGGGTTCGGCCTTTCTCACATGATTGAGAATGACCAGAACTAAGGAGATGAAGTGCTATTCACTATTTGCAGTCGAGGAGGGCAGTCAAGCAAGGAGAGGCTCTAGTTCGTGAATCATTGGCTAGTGTGGGTAGGTCCTAATTACCTGCTGCGAAAGGGCGAGTCAACATAGGGGAAGATTAGCCAGGGGACGGAACTTGACGGGTGAAGGGGGCTGGGTATTTCCGAAAAGGAAAGGGGGGGAGCCCTCCTCGACGGCGAACAAACCCAAAACTCGGGGGGGGAAAGTCTAAAATTACTGATCGGAAACTCGGCGGGAGGTCCGTTCCCGCGGAGGGTATCAGCTTCCACCATATCGAACGGGGGAGATTTCTAAACTTTCCTAGGCAGGGGGCGGTAGAGAAAGGGTATTCGACGGTATATCCGCAATCATTCTTCTGTGCGAGAAAAGGACTGTCTGCCGAGATCTGGCTTGGGGGACGGGGAAAGCGAGGTGGCGCTTCGGGCAATAGAAAGTGGTGTATCCGAGGGCGGGCGTTCTACTGGCAGAATGAAGCTTGGAGAATGACAAGGGGGGGGAGGACAGGGGCTGGGAGGCGGAGGAAACGTCGTGGAAAAACGGTCGGCAATCCTGATGACCTACTGACAAAGGTGGTGTTGGTGCAGGAGAAAAAGTTGTTTTCGACCCATGGAACGGTCAGGGTCGCGTTTAACAGCGAAAAGGTGGGAGAGGTGAGAGCGAACCGGAGAATTACCGATGTCTAAAAAAGGGAAAAAGGGGGCTCTTGCAAATGTGGAAGAAAGTTTTGCATTGCCAACTGGGGCGCAGGGGAATTAGGCTCGGGCATTTACGGGGTCCGTACCGTTCACGGGAAGCCGTAAAGTTTTCAAGGAAAAAAAAAGGGGATCGAAGAAGGGCGCGAACACAAGTTTAGTAGAAACCCATTAAAGCTTCGGAGAGAAAGGAATGGCCTTTCCGATGCTTACACCGGTTGAAGGGGACACAGGTGCTCTGTCTCTCCTAAGCCCCTTTCGTCCGAGGGGAGACGGAAACGGAAAAACTTTCCAGCGATCAGGGGAACGGGGAAGGTCTTCCTATACGTTGTGGGGGGAAAAGAGATCAGGACCGGAACTCCGTATGCGACCATCTCGGTCCGTGATCGATAGGACACACACAAAGTCTTAATTGACGATTGAAAAAAAATCGAAATAGGTTGACTTATAATGATGCCTAAACATGGATGGATCTACTAAGGAGACGTAACGCCTAGGGTAACATGGGAAGATTCTGGCGTCTAATCCCTTCAGGACCAAACACAGACTTCCTCCTGGCTCGGCAACTTGGGGGAGCAGAGTCGGAACTAGCAGAAAACAGCAAGTCCGGAGGAGGTAGCTCCCATCCCTATTGGAACATCAAACGGCCAGAGGAGACATTGAGCTTCTTAAAGTCAACGAAAGGGGGAATGCCGCACACGCGGAATTCAAAAACGGGAGGCTTTTTTTTTCGGAGACCGCCGTAGCGCTTTGAGAGCCAGAGGGGGGTCCACCGAGCGACCAGGCACGATAGAGAGTCACTCACTTTTAAAGTGTGGGGGGGGAATGCAAAGCGGTTATGTGGGCTGCAGGGGAAAGTGTTTGCAAAGAGGGAAATTGAGACATTACATGGTCGGGGAAGGCAAGGCAATCGGGGGCCTGCAGGGAAAGGAAGGATGAAAAAGCGGAGACACTTACTATGCCAAGGGGTAAAATTCTAATCCTTCTGCCGTCTATGGAAGGAGCTTTAGAGGAGGACGAAGGGACTGCTCACTAGGCCAGCGGGCGTATCTTTAGGGCTTGAGGGGCTTAATGTGATACGAGACGGCGTTCGTAAATTCTTGTATTATGGGAGACGTCAGCTAAAATGGTTGACAGAGCAAAACATTGGGAAAGCCCTCAATTCATCTACCGAATGACGGTTTTAATGATTGAACTTTGGGGGTTGGGGGCGGGGACGAGAGGGGGGGGGGAACCCCTGAAGATGCCGTAGCATTTTCTCTTATGAATTTGGGATGGATCAGGGGCGTCAGGGAAAAAGGGCGTCTAAACTAGAAGAAGGGACGCTGATAGACAAGAGGGGGGGGGGTCGAAGGGCTAATATGATTTCAGGAAAATGACTTAGGGGGCCAGAGAAGGGCCGGATCGTTAGACATTCCGATGAGCGGGGGAGGGCGGGGATCGCCTCTGCCGGTCGACTGCTCCTTAATTGGAGGGGGGGGAGCGTGTCAGTCCAAGAGTAAAGCAACTTTAGGAATGGGGAGTCGGGGTCGGAAAAGGAGAAAAGGTCAGGCCGCAAAAAAGGCTCAAAGGAAAGGAGTTAAAAAGATGGGGAAAAATTTCAGAGGGAATACCAGCCACCCTCTCAATAAAGGGGATGGTTTCCCCACCCCCGAGGGGCCTCACCAGGACCTTCTAGTTAATCGCTCCACGCCTTCTTCTCAATCCTTCGGAGATAAAATAAAAGCAATCGAATAAGGGCATCGGGTAACGGAACTGATCAATCAATTAAGGGCAAACCGTTCCCCAACTATTCAGGGGACGATCATCTAAAAAGGAAAGGGAGTGCTACCGGTCCATTTCCAATAAACATAGGGAAAATAACAACGGAATCGAGAGAATCAGTCGAAAGCGGTCTTTCAATAGCTCGATCGGGGGAGACACCACGAGGCTTCAAACAGCTCGCCACAGTCGTAATCGCGGACGGTGTCTGCAAAAAAATCGGGAACAGCACTTGGGGGGTAGCACGACTTAAGTCCGCAAGACCACATGTCAGAAACCTAGCCGTCGATAAAATAAAAAAAGACAGCCATGCAAGCAATCTCCGAAAGCAAATCTTGCCTTCAAGGGGAAGAGGGGAGCAAGCCTGAAACGATCAGAGGAAGGAAGTCGCCAAAGGGGGGCCGGATGCAGAAAAGGGGGCAATAGGGGGGACTGGAAGAGACTATCTCGGAATCGGAAGCCTACCTGACCGCACGAAAAAGCTGAGGGACGTAACACCAGACGCCTGGTCATGCGATTGCAAATAAAAAAGAAAAAACAAATCCAGCGAAAAAAAAGGCCGCGCTAAGAAACACAAAAATGTTACGAGGAGGAAATCCGTCGCAGGTAGAACGCGGGGGAAAACGGATCTAAAGCTCTGAAAACGGAGGTGATAAGAAAAACAAGAGCTAGAGGGCTGTACGGCTCCTTCCGCTGCTGCAATCGGGTCTGCCGTGACAAGGGAAGATCAAGAGAAGCCTAGGGACTTAGGTGTCATAGTGGATTGGCGTGACGCGTCCCGCTTCGGAGGGTGATGAGCGGCGCAGCAGGGAGCCAGAGAGAGTGCAGGGTCAGAGGTGGGGGGGGCGTCGCAATGAAAGGGTGATCGGCGAGGAAATGCAGGAGGGGGAGGAAGTCTGGCTATATACAAGGGGTCTAGGGAATCGCAAAACTGTACTTTTGTTCACAGACGACTCAGTCGTGTGGATCGAGAAGAAAAGCTATTAGGCATCCGGGCGAAGGGAAAAGGCAGGGGGAGTAGGAGCAAAAAGCATTGTCGGAAAAATGTAAAGTTATCGCTCTTAGCATCCTCACGGAGAAAAAAAAACCAAAGCTCCGAGAGGGACTCCCGCCGGCGGGCTGAGCAGAAAAGAGCCACGTGCAGAAACAATCGTACGGAACGGGGGGGACTGCCTGAAAAAGAAAAAGACATGACCAAGGGCTTTACGAAATTGGGAGGGGAGGAGTGAGAACTGGGGGGGGGTGTGTCTATTTGTGGGCGCTAAGCAGCTTTCAGCAGAGGGGCGGGAAAACGACAGAGACGGTAAACGGACCCCGTAATCGTCCGTAAGCCACAGATGGCAAGGGAAGTCCAAACGGGATGACCACTGAAACCCGGGCCCCGTTCGCATTACGTGAGGGGGGAACTGGGTTGGGAGGGAATGTCGTCATTCAGCCAGGAGCTGGTCAAGAGTTAAAAGTCTGGGAAAGGGGGGGAGCCCAAATGATCAAAAACCCAATTGTCCTTCGTCAGCCAGTATGTCCGAGCGGCGACAACTCCCCCCCTCCTACAAAGCCTTGGAGGAGAGAAAGCCATGTTAACTGGCCCGGAAGCAAACGAGTAAGGAAAGGGACGCGCCATATAGGGGAGGGTGGTGGGGAGACTCCTGCGAAGATCGACGAAAAAAAGGGAACTTTCCACCCATACCCTCCAGAGCTGTAAGGGAACCAGCCGAAAGACGGCAGCAGGGGAAGAGCGATACAAAGAAAGAAATTCTTCGGAAGGCAGAGAAGCACATGATCATAAATGCCCCTAGTAAGCAGAGAAAAAAATATCTCGGGCGATGGTAATGAAGAAGAGATTTCCATCCATCGATGAAATAAAGTCTAAGGGGCGAAGAAGACTCATTCGGAGCGTCGCTCCTCTTCGGGAGTCGAAGAAAAACTCGGCGGGTCTGAACTGACCACCCGTAAACCGGGAAGGTAAGTCAGTATCCTCGCAGGCAGCCCGGGGGGAAAAGGGACGCTCGGCGCACTTCGTGAAAGAATGCAAAGAACCCTTGAAACCCTCTGGCAAAAAAAGTCAGGAGAGCCTCACATAGGGTCAATGCCTGCCCAAGAGGGAGTACCATCGAGTCGGAGAAAATAAGCCGTTCTTTCCGTATCATACGCTGGCGAAGCCGCGGGCAACCCAGGCGGGAAATGCACCGGCGAGTATACAGCATGAGCACCCATCCAGAGGGGATTGATGGACGCGGGTAAAGCAATACAGCGAACCGTGAACGGGGCAGGTCGACCCTTGCGCCATCTCAAAGGAAAGGGGCTATGTACAAGAGAGAAGGGGAAACCGTAATCACACAAAACCCCCAAGAAAAACACAAAACAAAACAAAACCAACAAAAAAAGTAAATGCCCCGCGCCGAAAGGAAGAAACGACCATCAAAGTTAGGCAAAGGGCCGATTAAAGAAGACACAATACATGAGAGGGGGAAGCTTAGATAGCTGGGGAGAAATATCATCGCTGCACGAGAAGAAAGCTCCAATCATTAGATCGTGCGGGAAAGAACATATCGAATTTTCAAAACGGACTTATGGGTTGGGAAGAAATTACCTAAGCTCAAGGAAAATTGCGTGTAGGAGAAATCGTCGTACGGAGCCTTGACGAAAGGGCGTAGAGAGCCAACCACTTTTCGGAAACTTACGATAAAAGAGCGTCGCTCGGCTATTGTGTCATCAGAAACCAGGGGGACCGTCCTAAGCTTTCAAGGGGCCCGAACAAAAGGGGAGGAGGAAACAAACAAGGTAAGTCGTTAAAGCGATCCCGTGAGCTGGTTAGGTATCCTTACCCAAAAAGAGACATAAGGGCGGAGGGGGGGGAACAAAGTTCAAAATTCTTCTGACGTAGGCCCAACGGCTGCGGATAGGACTGTTGAAGATTCCGGGATCAAACCAAGAATTCGTGGGAGTGGCGGGGGGCTGAAACTGTTTTATTACTCCTTGAGAGGAGGAAGATTATAGGCCGTGACATGTGTGTCAAAAAAACCGAGGACTGGGGAGGAAGAAACTCTCCGATTCGGA
>Ga0179591_1371270_pt1 | contig 15714 bp, 22 predicted proteins | sample CZOMad2_1_08_16f_FD_182891 | JGI IMG/M metagenome (GOLD analysis project Ga0179591, IMG submission 182891) | Vadose zone soil fungal communities from Angelo Coast Range Reserve, California, USA - CZOMad2_1_08_16fungal (PacBio error correction) | ecosystem: Environmental > Terrestrial > Soil >...
CAAAACAGAAGATAAAAAGACAAAAGACCGTGTCAAAGGAAACAGGCCAAAAAAGAAATCCGGGGGGTAAGTTGAAGCAAGGGAAAAAAAAAAACCAAAGCAATCAGGAAGGGAACGTTTGTGTAAAGAAAAGTTAAGCCCAAACTATCTCCAGGGAGAGGGCTGTTGGCGCAGGTGGGGTTCGGTGGGGGGGAAAACCGTTAAACAAAAGAAACAAAAAAAGAGAAAAAACCCAGGAGGGAAAACCAATAATGATCTGGATTCAGGACCAGAACCGACATTTCAGACTTAAACAAAATCGTTTGGGTACTCAGAAAAGAGCCAGGGAAATAGTTTTGTTGGAAAGGAAGTTGCTCGGGGGGACATGAGGGAAAAACCAATACCTTTGCGGGACAAAGGGAGAAAAAAAAAAAGGCAGGAATAATGGGCAGGGGTGTGGCCGACTTGAGAAAGACCGGCTAACCACGGGTGGGAAGATACAAATGGGGGGGGGGGTAGGGGAATGAACCCCCACAGGAAAGAAAAATAAAAAAAAAAAACCAGAAAGGGACCCTTTTTCCGTCAGTGCAAAACGACGATTGGAGGTTCCTATCCACAAAAAAAAGGGGAGGAGGAAAAGAAAAAAAGGGAATCCAAAGGGAGTCACGCAAAAAAGAAAAAGTTATGGGGGGGAAAAATGAGACCCGTGTGTGGAGAAAAGTAAAATGGGGCAAGAATCAAAATCCAAATCGCGTTCAGGTAAAACTGGACCAAAAAAAAAAAAAAAAAATCTAAAGGAAAACACCCGAATGATGAAGGTAAAGGGAAAATCGAAAGTCCGAAGCAGTTGGGCGCCAGGGTTTAATTGGTTCACAAAAATCGAGCAAAATTCAACTGAAAACATATACTGGTGAAAAAAAGGCGCTTGGGGGGAAGGAAGTTGGGAACAGGGGCCAGTGGGTGTGTTCCAGGGGGGAGGACATTGAGGACATAAGAGCGGTGGCGGATGGAGTCTTGGTTGGAAGAGAGAAAGAAGGGGGAGGGAGAAAACCGGGCCCAAGAAAAGGGCCAAAAGGGAATGTCTATTATGTTGTGGGGGAATAAAGGGGAAAAACGAAGAAAGGACTGAGAGACAAAGCTCGGAATGGGGACTTGAAAATACACAACAAAAGACCGATTAAACCGGGCGAAAGGGGTGGAAAAGAGAACTCTTTGGATGGTAATGACAAAAGACAGGGTGATCCGGAAAAGAAAACGAGGGGTCCAAATCCAACACCCACGGAAGGGGAAAGGACGTTAATCAAAGCAGAACCGGAGAAAGGGGGCGTAGAACAAGGTAAAATAGTAGCCGTTCCCGAAAACAGAGGAGTGTGGAAACAAGCGATCAGTAACTCAGTAAGAGAAGAAAAGTCCAAAAAGTTTGTAGTACCCTGGACGGGAAAATCGAGAAAAAAAAGCTTTATAATAAAGAAAAAAAAACGATTCAAGTGGGGAAAAAGGAAGTAAACAAAATTGAGAAAGAAAACTGGGGAACATAATTTCGTCGGGATACAAAGGAGTAGGGGGATGAAGGGTAAAGAATGGGAAAGAAAAGAAAAATTACCGAGGAAGAAAACGGGGGGGAACCAAAAAGGTTGAAACTGGCGCCGACACAAGATGAAGGAACCTGGGGACATGAACAAGAGGACACATGTTGAATCTAGGGAAAGAAAGGTTTAAAAGGAAAAGCAGAGAGACGATTGGTGAAAAAACATCGGGTGAGAGAAAGGATAAAAGTCCAGGGAATGCAATGGAAGGGCTTTAGTGGGAAAATCCTGGGTTCCCAAAATTTCATGATCCACGATGATATTATGTGAAAACATAGCGGAGCGAACAAAAAAAAAACCGGAAGCAATCACGAAAGGATAGGGGGAGGGGTTCCCGGGCATAACGCATTATTAAATCGGTGATTGGGGGAGAAAGGGAATGGGGGGGGGAGAAGCAAACAAGCAAAGCTCGAGAACAAGGGAGAGGGAGGTCAAAACGAAACGATTTGTGCTCCATGGGGGAAGGGACTTAGAAAATCACGTGCAGTGGTCAAAAGTCATGAGGGATGGGGAAGCAAAAACAGGTAAAAGGTTCAGATCTGCGGTGGGGTCGTGCGAAATAGACTGAAAACAAGATGTTAAATAAAAAAAAAGCAAGGATTCGGGGGTCTGAAGAGTCCCAGGACGTCGCAAGAAAAATCCAACATCGGCTCCCTGGGGTAAAGGGATGGGATTCTCAAAGGCAAACAAAGAGACGACACCACATGCCACTTTACCTGACGAAACACTATTCGATCAGGGGGAGTTAAAAAAGGGACTTCCCAAAGAGGAATAAAAACGGGAGAGTAAGTCCTTCTGGACTGTAAGTGGAGGGAGGAGCCAAGGGAATGCATCCGGAGAGTTTGAACATCTCTACACCGCAGGAAACAACGCAGGGGGAGAGACCCTATGTATCACCAGCAGCCGCGGAGGGGCTTAACTGAGGACAGCAGAACAAGAAATTGGGGGGGGTAGGAATAACGGCAAACCACGGGGGAGTGCCTTTGATTGGGAAGGTCAAGGGTGGAAAAAAAAAAGGTGCACAGGGGGGGCTAGGTTTCCAACAGGAGAGGGATCGCCTTGAAACCGCCAAAAAAAATCGGCAGAGGGGGAACAAGCAACAACGCCCAGGACAATGGGCTAAAAACGAGGAGGGAAACAGGAACGTCCTCACAAATGGCGCTGGGCCTGTTCGCGAAAAGATTGGAAACCAATCGCAGTAATAAGTGGGGGGAAAGGTGTTGGGGGGGGGGACCTGTCAGACAAAACCTAGTGGGCACAGAGACGAGGGGAACACAAGTGGTCAAAACGAAAAAATGGTCATACTGAAAAAGGGGTCACCAAGGCAGTGGAACAAAAAGAATAATGCTACAGAATGTGAACCCTTCACTTAATCTCTAAGTACCGTGGCTACGAAGCGGGAAGGGGATGAAAGGGTCGTGAGGACACAAATCCCAGAAAAAAGGATAAAAAAAAAGGTAGCGAACGATTCGGCAATCGGAAGGGGTGCACCTGGAAGGGGGGTGGGGGGAAAGCAAACAACCAACAAAACGACTCGATCGGCAAAGAGGGGCTATCAGTGTTCCCGGGAAGGAATTAATTGGAAACAATCTGGGTAAGTAAAGATAAAAAAGGGGCGAGCAGAATGAGGGGAGGGGACCTCTTTTACGAGACGAGAAAAGAAAGAAGCCAAATCAAGAGAACCGGTCAAACAGCGTTGCAGGAGTGGGGAAGAGAAACTGGCGTTTAATGGGTTATCAAAAAGAAGCAAGAACAATGAAGAAAGAAGAACAAAGGGTGTTCCCTCCAAGGCCTTGTCCAGGAAAAAAATCCCGAAAAATTAAGAGGGGGCCCGCCCGCTTGGGATAACTCCAAAAGAGGGAGAGAGAGATAAATTCAAAAAAGACCAAAAAATCAAATTTCGGAGGGGGGGGAAGGACCGAAGGGAAAGAAAAAAGGGGTGAAACAAACGAAATCCGGGAAGGAGTCAGAGCTGCCCGAGGTTTGAATAAACAACTAACGCAAACCATAAAACTGGTTTTGAAGTTCATCAAAAGACCAAAGACCGGGGGTTGGGACAAAAAAAAAAAGAACTGGAACGGGAGTGAGGGCGTACCGGGCTCAAGGGGTTAACGTGAAATGAAATCATCAGGGGCGATTAAAAATAGGGGCGGACGAACACTAGAAAGAAAGAGAAAAAGGGAAAAGCCAAAAAAAAACACCCGGGAACTGATAGTGAATGAAGGGGACCACTCAGAAGAAAAAGGGGGGGGGTAGTGGGCATGTGAGCTCAAAGTTCAAAGGACAGGGAAAACGAGGGAAATGGGAAAAGGGTTTTAACGGTAAATGGGTTTTTTTGGGGGACCTTTGAATGAGTGAAGGAAAGGAAGGACGCACAAAAAGTCCACCAGGGGGGAAATCAACAGAGGGGGAGTAGCACCAAGTCAAACATTAGGAACAAAGGTTCGTGGCGTGGGTCAAAGAAGAATTAAGCGATGCGGAAAGGAGAGGGACAAGAAAGCGGGAAGGGTGAAACACGTTGCGAATGGTTTCCAGGGGCTGGGCCAGAAAAAAGGAATGGGTTTGGGGACAGGGAAAAACCGAACCACCTTAGGCCAGGCGCTGGGGCGAACAATATATGAAAAAAAGTCCGAGAAAGTGAAAGGAATCCAGTGGGGAGAAAGGGGGGGGTAGGCCAATGGGAAGGGTGTTGGGCATGGGGGACAAGACCTGGCTGCAGTGGTAGGTCCGATCGGAAAAAAGAAGAGCCAGAAAAAACGCTGTCAACGACTGAAAAAGGCTGGGCCAGAGTTCACACCACGGAAAAACTGCAGTGGACGGGGGGGGGGTTTCCCAACGAGTTGTGGCAGGGCCACTCCAGGAAGGGCAGAGCCTGGGGCCAATCGGGAGTCTAGGGGAAAAACGAGGGGGTCTTCACTGCGGGGAGAGCACTGGAGACCAGACCTTCGGGATACGAACGTCGTAGCCGATACGAAAAAAAAACGGTTGAAAAGAATATGAAGCGGCGGTCGCAAGAGAAGCCTCATCTGTCCTTAGTTAGGAAGCAAGAAAAACTTGCCCCTCGAGAATCGGGGGACGGCCATGAAAGTTTTTGGGAGAAACGGAGTACTTTCACATAGGAAACCCGCCGTGCGCGGGACCTCCACGACCAGGATAAAAAAGTTGTGAAACTCGGCTAAACGAAATGAAAGAGTTGACCCGAAAAGAGAAAGAAAGAGGAAGTGCCAAAGTGGAGGGGGCGCCGTTACGGGGGGGCACAAAAAGCGCTCGCTGAAGAGTTTAAAAAGGTTCCAGGAAATGGGGGGTTTACAGCCCTAGAAGCGGGAAAACGACAAAGGGAAAAAAGGGACATTCAGGAAAAGGGGGACTTAAACCAAGGGCACGACGGATCATGTCGGGGGTGTTGAAAATCTCCATTACCTTGGGCGATAAAAATCGGTCTGGCACGTAACCGAACACTACGGGAAAAGAAGGTGTATACACAAGATCGGGGAGAAAAAGCACAGAAGCCAAAAAAAAAAAAAGGGGGGAAATCGGTCATATATAGAAAAGACCTTTGGGTGGCAGGGAAAAAATCACTCACAGACCCCAGGGGGGGGGACAGCTTTGCCACTCCGGATCAAAAGATCACGAAGGGATGGGAAAAAGTCAAAGGAGAGGGGAAAAAGGACATTCCCAGGGGGCTAGCCGCAAAAAAATGTGGAGTGGGAGACCCTGTGCACATGGGGTGGCCTAAGAAGAGGGGGGCCAAGTGGTACCAACTGCGAAAAGGAAAATGCCAGGGTTTTCATGTACTGGGGGGGCACATACAACTTCGTGAGATCGAAAGAACCAAACGGAGGGAGCCTCAGATTGAATAACAGGGGGGGGGGGGTGGTCACGAACGCGAATGCGTCCAGGTGATGTTTTCGATTACATTGCGTTATGGCAGAGGAAAAAACGGAAGAGGGGAAGTTAGGGGAGGAAAGGTGCTTCCTCAAAAAAATGGAAAACGGTATGGGAGGGGAGCGCCAGAACAGCTATTTTTAGAAAATGAAGAACCTTAAGAATTTAGAAGACTGGGGGGGGGGGGTATCAGACCTTTGTAGAAAATTGTAAGGTCTTTTGGCAACGTCCTAAGGAATCAAACATGTAGAAGAGAAAACTCAGGGTTCTGTTAAGGCGCGACAAGAGGGGGGGGGGGGGGTTGGCATTGAAAAACCAATCCATGAGCTTTTCTTGTGGGGGTGTCCAAGCCTTAAGACCAAAAGAATCTGCGTCAAGGGGTCCTGTGAAAAAGGGGGGGAGGGGGGGGGGAACCTTTTAAAAAAAAACGAGGGGGGAACAGCAAGGATGAAAGGAGCCAAAACCACAAGGGAAAAGAAGCCTTGTAACAAAAATCTTGGTTTCCAAGGAAGCGCCGGGTGAAAGGAGAGGTGTGAACGAATGGATCGACCTGCCCGTGACAAACAAAAAGGTGGCGTTCCCGACTAGGAGGTTGCAGAGGAAATGTACAGAAAGGGCTAATCCAAAACGGGGGTGAGGACGGTGAAGAAGATAACCAACTTGGGGGGGGGAGAGGGGCGGTGTGAGGTTTAATATACCAACAGAATACACAAAAAGCCCAGGGAAGATGAAAGAAAAATAACCTTGAGGGAAAGGTTAACTCCCCTCTTGATCTACTCAAAAACACAACAGGGTAGTTGAAAATAGATCCAAGGGAGCCAATACCCCGGCAAAAAAGGGGGGGGGGGTTGGGTCATATCAAAAAGGTGGGGGTGGGGTACTATTTCCTGATGGGGTAATCTAGGAACCTCAACGTCTCAGGTACAAGTGGGGGAGACGGTCGTGCGAAAGTAAAAAAAAAAAACGAAGATGATGCACTGAAAACTGGGGGGGTCGACAGCCAGGGGGAAAAAGAAAGAAAAGTGTGGGACACGCAGTCAAAACAACTCCTGTAAAAAGGAAATTTTCAGGCCGCTTTCCGAAAAGGGCCAAACGTTTTTGGTGACAAGAAGGAAAGGGAAAGGGGGGGTCTGGCGTCGGGGAAGTCAAAAATCATATGGGGCGATACCTCGGGTGGAAAAACGGGCCACGAAAGAACAGGAAAGGGAAAGCCCTAGAGGGGGGGGGGCGGAGGATTGCAAAAGAAGATCTCAAATCAAATGGAGGAAAAAGACACCGACTTTGCTAAAAAAATAGACCACGTCGGGGGAAGATTTGGGAGACAGGGTTGATCCCCAAGTAAAATCCAAAAAAACCCGACAGGAGCAAGGAAGTGGAAAAAACACATCTGTCTTGGAAGAGGGGTGGGGGGTCCCGGGTCAGGAAGGGGTGTCGTAAAATAAAGGGGGGAAACGCAACGCCAAGAAGGGGTTTGTAAAGACTAAGCCCGCCATAAGAAAAACAAAAAAGTCGAAAAAAAGGGGGGAACGTCCGGACGAAAACATGAAAAGAAAAGCAAAGAGTAAAGAGAGACGCGTCAGGGAAAAAAATAAATCTACAAAGGGGGGGAAAAGAGGCGTGTTTTTCGGGGTGCTAGGAAGGGGAGGGGAAAAGATGAAGGGAAGAAAAGGGGAATACAGCATCGTCAAAAAAGGAAAGGTCACTAATAAGGAGGGGACAAGAAGACATGCAACATGAAAGGAAGAGACGGGTGAACTAAGGAGGGGGACAAAGAGAATCAAAACATCTATAAGAGGACGTTTGTAAAAAAAAAAGACGTGGGAAAAGAACTCGAAGGGGAAATGCAGGAATGCGGGAAGAATGGTACAACTTTCCAGGGAACGATAACAGAGGAGACGAGAGGAAAGGAAGGGGGGGGAAAAACGAATACCCTCGTTGAACACCATGCAAAAAGGGGATGCGTCAACCAAACTATTACATCGAAGGGGTACCAGGATTTATGTGGATATCCAAGAAGCTCAATTAGGGACGACCAGGAAATGTGTGGCAAGGAAATTTTCCCGAAAACAAACCTTATATCGGACTGGGCACAACTTAATGTCAAAAGAAAAGCGGCACACCGAAAACTGTAAGGCAGGACGCTTGGGGGTTCAGAAAAACAAATGTACGAAAAGCACAAAGAGTGGATGGGGGAGGGGGGCGTCATACTATTTCAAGAAGCGACGAGGATCAAACAAAAAAGGGTCACCTGGGAAAAAGCTGTTAAAGGGGGAAGGTGGGTCCTCCACATTAATTAAAAAGAAGCCCAAAAAAACCCTGCGCTGCCAAATTACAACCAATTTCACTGTATCTTCGTTTCGTGCCCGGGCAAATGACCTAGAGGGAGAAGTCAGTCTGGGACTTGTAGGAGGAGTTCTCAGGAATTGGGGGAAAAGGGGGAAACCAAAAAGAGGGGGAAAGAAAAACGTCATAAGACCCGCTGAGAAAAAAGGAAAAACCTATAATACCACGCTGAAAAACCGATTGGGAGGGGGGAAAAAAACTGGAAAGATCCGCAAACTTCAGGTCCCTTGAGAAGCACCCACAAGGTTCCGTGCTTGAAGGAAAAAAGGTTTTCGGGGGGTGGGAAGGGTCTGGCTGAAAATGGAGAAGGAAACCGACAGAAATTCTGAGAGGGGGCAGGGGCACAAAAGGGGGCCCAAAAAAACCAGCTCAGCAAAAATGAAGCCATCAACTAATGGGCAATGTTCTCAATAGTGACACAAGCAGACTTGAGAGAGTTGAAAGGGTTGTTCCGGAAAATATGGACAGCCTCTTGACACTGGACAGAACACTGGGCAAAAAAGTTTGAACACAAATTTCGGGAAAAAACGCTTGGGAAACTCAGGACATTGTGGAAAAAAAACGCGAGAAAATTCGAACGATTGGGGGTCCTTGGAAAAGCCAATTGCTGAGGAGGGGTTCACCGTAGGGGAGAAATCACAGTTACAAGAACGGAGGTCCAATCCCTCGGGACAGAAAACCATCGCCGTTGCAACCTGTCAGGGGAAAAATTGAAAAAAAAAAATAAAAGGGACCAAAAAAAAAACATCCGGTCCCTTCAATCCAGCGATGGGACAGGGTGGCGATGAGGGGGGGGGGGGGGGAAAAAATCACCGGTAAGTCGCAAAAAGATAATCCCGATGTGCAAAAAAAAAAAAAAGACGACAAGATGCATGTAATGGGGAAGTTTTACGATCTGAGAAAAATAACGAAGCCAAAGGGCCACAGGTTACCGGGAAACCGGAAAGGCGAAGTGAGAAGGGAATCAGCCCCAAAATGTCAAGGGGGTTGATAACACTCAGAAGGAAGGGTCAAAAGGAATTAAGCGAAAAAAAAGGGATTGGGAACACCTCCTGCCTTTCGGCCTCAACTGAAGAAGAAGAACATGGTCGGGGGGGGGAGAAAAAAAAGGGGGTACAACAACACAAACGTATTAGGAAAAGGAAAGAGAAAGACCAAATGCAAAAAAGGAGGAGGGGGAGATTTGGGGGGGGAGAAAGATTTAATAAAGGAGCGATCAGAGGGGAGTCATCGTCTTCGAGTTGGGAGACCAACTAACGCCAGAACCAAAGGGGTTCAATGTCCCGAAACGACAGGAAGAGAAAAAGGGGGGGCGTGGAGGAAGAGATTCCTGCAGTATCGTAACGGAGGTTCAAAGACCAAGCAGAGGAACGATTTCGCCCAAACGGATGAAAAAATTCCTCGGGAAAAGGGACTCAGAAAAAGAAAGGAAAAGGCAACGAAAGAGAACGGAACTGAAAGCAGAAGGTGCTGGCACGCTTCAAAACGCGGGGGTCCCTTGGGATTTAGAGCGAAAACAGTGGCCAAAAATTGCAAAAAGCAAAATGACCTAGAAGGTGGAAGGGGGACCATTTTGGTTGGGGGGAAGTCTGTGAAGTGAGAAACAAGGAGTACAACGCCAAAACACCTGGGAAAAAAAAAAGCAAGGCAGCAAGATGAAAAGGGGGGCACAACAAAATCAGGGGCTTCAGATGGGTGCACAGGGGGAAAGAAAGAGCCGAAGCAGACCGAGCCCGGGAAAATCGGGAGAGGGGAAACACGGGGGGGGAGGACAAAAAGTGTGGGAGCACATTCCCGGAGGATACTGTGTGGGACGGGAACACAGTTGCAAAAGTTGGAAGAATAACGCTTGGGAAAAAAACCATAGGGAAAACAAGGAAAAGAAGCATAGTCGGGTTTCGAAGCGGTGAACAAAATTTTAAAAACCGAGGGGTTGAATTGGGCAAGCCTCCAAAGTGGACGCTCGGCGGCTCCAGAAGAAAAGTCAGCAGAAAAAGCTGGGACCCCAGCCCTCGGGAAGGGTCGCTTAATAACATTAACACAGGGGAAAGGGGGGGGATTAGCACAAAAAAAAAGTGGGACGGGAGGAAAGGGGAACAAATACCTCTCACCAGAAGCCGAGGGGGAAATATAGGGTCCAGTGAGGGAAGTTGAACCTGCGTTTTCGAAAGGGAGGACCAGAAAAACTCGGAAGAACGGAAAACGGAAAAATACGACCGACCCACTGTCATAAAAATCCAGACGGCGTGAAGTAAGCTATCTGACGGGGTAGTCGAGGAAAAGGAAGAAGACACTGCGAACCTCCGGCGAGGGGGGGGGGTTGGCTGCAGAAGCAAGCGGTTTACTTGCCTTGAACAAACCGGCAGACGGCCCTAAAAAAAAGAGAAAAAAAGGCATGGGGGGGGTTGATACTGAAAGAGGGAACCGAACTTGAACTAGGTTAGGAACGGAACCGAAAAGAGGCTGTATTGGACATCTGAACGCAAGGTTAGTTTGATTTGGGGGGGATCAAAACAACCAGCAAGAGAAAAAGCCACCATTATGACCAGGAAGGGGTGGGGGGCCGCTTTGGAAAAAAACAGGAAGTTGGACAGAAGCAGGACCTGGCTCACAAAAATGGAGGGGGAAGAAGAAGCAAGGGGGGGGAAGGTTTCCCAATCGCTCGAGGGGGGGGTGAGATCCCATCATGGGGAGGGTAAGACCGAGGGATAGGAGGGCAGCCCGTCGGAAGACCCAAGACCCCTGCAGGGGTGAGGGGACAAAAAACGTGCTAACCTAAGAGGTTAGCCGTTTGGGTGCCAGGAAACACAATCTACGACCAAAAAAAAAAAAAATAAAAAAAAGACAAATCCACGAGCCCAGGCATTTTCCCATTATCCTCGGGGCCCAACCAAGGAGGTAAACGTAAAAAAAAAAAAGGGGGGCATGACTGTTCAAAAAACCCCTGTCCGGGAAGGAGAGGAAAAAAGTCGTAGGATAAGGACAGGTGAAAACATGGGAAGACTTGTCAAGACGACATCGTGACAGGGCAAAAGAGGCCCAGGAAAAGATGCGGTGGGGGAAACAAAACTTTTCAGTGTACCTTCGGAAAAAAAAGAACTCCTTCCCTGCAAGACACGAAACGGCACGGTTGAAAACTGGGGGACGGGAGAAGTTGAAAACGGTAGGGTTGTTTCAAACCACTTGACAAAGGTTTCGAAGAAAGAGGATCAAGGGGGCGAAAGGGACCGATCTAGCCTGGTATAGGGGGGACTAAATAGCCAAAAGAAAAGGTCCCATAAAAAAGTAGGGGACGAAAAAAGGGGAGAGAACCAGGGGAAAAAAAACTGTGGAAAAGAATCGCCCAAAGTGTTGGGATTACTAACCGTGACTCAATTTCCGGGGGAAGGATTGGCAAGTAAAACAAAAAAAGAGAGAGAACTTTCGATAAACTCAAAAAGGGGGCTTAAAAAAAAAAGAAAAAAAAAAAGCCGGCCTTGTTGGGGAAAAAAATTGAGCGGGGAAGGAAAAGACAGAAGGTGTTCGTTGTGTTTCGAAGACACACCAAAACCTAATGAGGAAATGCAAAAAACCTTTGCGCCCCCGTGAGGAAAGGGTAAAAAAAGAAAGGTAAAACCAAAAGAGACCAAAGGGGAGTAATGACGCCAAAAAAAAAAAAGGGGGAAAGTTCATGAAAAAAGGGGGTGAAGATGGTGGTACCAACGCGGAACGTAGAGGGTGGGGGGAAAACAGTTGAAAGGAACACTTAAAACGTGAATAAAGGGGGGAGGTCACCAAGAGGGCGACGAAGCGAGGCCATGAGAAGAATCACAATTTCTTGTGGGGGATAAAGAAGAGAAAGGAAGGGGGGATAACCACTGAAAGGGGAGACGAGTGTGAGGGTTAGATGGAACATCAGGGGGGAAAATAAAAAAAACGGGGTTTGAAAAAAAAAAGAAGGTAGTCAGTTGTCGAAGCAAAGTGGGGGAAATAGAGAGCAACACAAAGGGGATAGTGAAGAGGAAGAAATCCAAAAAAGGGTCTTCGAAAGCCTGTTAGGGGAGAAATCACAGGGTTTTTTTTAGATAAATGGGCCAGAGGACCCACATCGAGGAAGGGACACTTGTTTAGCCGTCGGTGAGGAAAAGGTCATCCAAACCAATGAGTGGAATGGCGACGCGGGGGGGGGAGACAGGAGGGGGGGAAAAAAAAAAACAAAAAACAAAAGTTAGGGGTGTGCACGAAAAATAGGAAACTTACCAAAGTGAAAACAATATACGTGGGTGCAAATTTCACGGAGTACACAAGAAAGACCAAGGGGGAATGCAAGGGGGGGGGGGGGGGCTGGCATTACTCCAGATCAGAGAGAAGCGGGGACAGGGAAACACGAAACGAACCAAAAAAGTCAGGAGATATTTTTTGCAGAAGGGGGGAAAAACAAAAACGAAAAAAAGATAGCAAAAATCCATTGAGAAAAAAAAAGGGGGGGGGCAAAACAAAAGACAGGTTCCAACGGAAATTAAGCACGTCTGGGAGGGAAGAAAAGGGGGGAATCAGCATAAAAGACCCAAACCTGACAGGAACAGAAAACAAAAGAGTAAAGGGAAAAAAAGGCGGTTCAAATTTCCGAAAGAGGGAGAAAGATTCTCAAAGGGCAACCTCGATGGGGGGGAAAAGATAGATTCGAAGAAAAAGCAAAGAATACGTCCTCGCGAAAAAAATACAGAAGCAAGCGGGGAAAAAAGCATTGGAATATGGGCCGGGAAGGATCTGAAAGAAAGTTTCTGAAACTCAGGAGGCCAACGACGTGCTAAAAAAAAAAAGAAAGGAGATGAGGGGAAAACTGGAGAACCAAACAGTCCAGAAAAAGGGGTAACTTTGGCACAATGCAGTTGAAGAAGAGGACATTGTCAACAGGCGGAGAAAACCCTACAAAACAGTAAAAAAAAGTCACGGATACATAAGGGGGGGGGAGAAAGAGGACAAAGACGTCTAATGGTTCCTTGGAAGGGGACAGGTCCGGGGAAAAAGTACCCCTACCCTGGGAGGGGAACAACTTATCTTCTGAAAAATTGGGAAAAAAATACATTTCAAGGAAGGGGCGGGGCACAAAAACCGGGTAAAATCTGCGCTGGAAACAAAGGGGGGATTGTATCCAAAAGAGCTAGAGACCATAGAAACTCGAAGACTGTTTCGAAAGGGGATATCTTTAGGAAAAAACACTTAAAATTGAAGCAAAAAATTCCACCACGGTGAAAAGTGGTGCACACAGGAGCCGGGGGGGTGCAATACGTAAGAGGGAAGCAGTGACTACATCCTCAGGACAGGGGGGTCTCGAAACTGGTCCAGGGAAGAAAACCTGGGTAAGAAAAAATGACTGGCACATCCTGGTCAAGGGAGACCAGGATTGCCAGGGGGGCTCAAGGCAAGTGATCCTCGGACAACCCAGGGGCTTCCGAAACTCGTGGGGAAGGCAAAAAAAGTGAGGTAACGTAAAAATTAGAAGTTTCATATGAAAGAAAAATCGGAAAAAGACGGACGGCCTTGAGGGGGCGAAAGGGAGAAAGAAAGTTCAAGCCACTAAGTTGGGGAAGACAGATCGGGAAAAAAAACAAAACCGAGGCGAAATATCAACAGACGCTACGAGGAGGGGGGGAAACTGGGAGACCTGCCCCAAAAAGGGGGGTCTTCTAACTAGCAAAAAACTGAGTTGGCAAAGGGGAGGGGGGAAGAGACAATTGCGGGGGTAGGTGGTTTGGCAAAAAAAAAAGCGTTTTTCTTGAATTGGCAACGCCAGGGAAAGAGACGAATTCAAATGCAGAAGTGGGAGGGGAAAACAAAAGGCCCAACAAGCCCCGGTCCATGGGCAAACCGAAGCGCACGGACTTAACAAAAGAAGAGCGGGTGAAAAAAAATATTTCCGACCAAACTCCTTGTGCGAAGTAAGGGTTGCACGGGGTTTGGGAGGGTCCAAAAGTAGGGGGCGCCGCAGGAAAAAGAGGTGTACACCATGTGTGTACAGGAAAGATGTTTGGCCCCACTGAGGGGAACCCAGGGGCTGGGGGAGAATTCATTTTGAAAAGGGCACAGCGAAGAGGAACGAGTTTTAGGAAGTGAAAAAATTCACGGTGAGGGGGAGGAAAGGATTGCAACTAATCACAAGGAGACAAAAAAAGGACGACGCAAAAAAAAAAAAAAAAAAAAAAATCCGGCATAGCCCGGGACAGGGTCATTTCCACAGTTTGGACAAAAAAGGAAAACCAAAAAGACGACGGGCAAAAAAACGCTAGAAGTGGGTCCAAAAATTTTTGAGGTTCCCTTTAGGATAAAGGGAAAAAAAGAATCCCGAGGTGGCAATCGAAAAGAAAAAGGGGAACGAAGGGGAGGTCTGGGAAGACCCTTTCCCGAAAATGAAAAAAAGGTGCAGGCACCGTTGAAAACGGGGAAAAAGGGTCGGACGGGAGGTAAGCTCAAACGTGGGGGGGATAAAAAAAGCAGAGAAGGAAAGAAAAGGACGCTCCAAGAGGGGGGGGGAAGCACCTTTTGACAAAAAAACTCAGCCCATAAAAACCGACAACATGAAGAAGGGCAGATTGTGGACCGCCCCTTTATCTCTCAAAAAAAAAACAACGGAAAGGAGAAGATAGGGGGGGAAAAAACAAAGGGAACCTCAACGGGGTTAAAGGGTAAAAAGATAGGCAGAACAAGGGGGGGGAGCGAATTTGGAATCGAAGGGCGAGTTGGAATCCCCAAAGAGCCAAAGGTATCTTCCAACTCGAAGCCGCCTCCGGGAAACAGACGGGGAAAAATGGGGGCATTTGGAGGCGGGACAGTCACAAAAGAAGAATGACTTAACGTTTTCAGGGGAAAACATGACCATCTGGACGATGCGCAAAATCCAGTATCTGCAGTAGAAAAAAAAAAGATAAAAATTCAGCCAAGACCCACCGAAAATAGGCGGGACCTTGACGTCACGCTCGGGAGAGTGTCCGTTGGCCAACGGGAGTTGGACCAAACAAAAAAGTGGAAGGAAAAAAAGGTGGGGCAAACAGCAAGGATCGTTTGGAAAAGGAAGGTTGGTGATTGGGTCCAAACGGGGATGAGAAAAAGGAAATACGACGCCAAAACCGGGAATGCAGCAATTGGGGAGTAGCCCAAAAAAAAAAAATCGTGATTCTCTGGGGTAGGGGAAAGAGCAAAGACGAGGACCGGATGCCGTGAAAATAGGAGGGAAAAGGAGGAAAACGGTTCCAAAATGTGTTGTCAAAATGGCAATAATTTTGGGGACAGGAAAACCGTGACCAGGGGCAGATGGGAGGACCCAAGAGGGGAAGAGGAAAAAAAGGGGGGGAACTTCAATTTCTAGCCGGTTTTTAGAAAAAAGTGGACGAGTGTGGCATTGGGAACACTAACCGGGGAATCAGATCTAGCAGGGAGTACAGGGGACAAATTTGGACAAAAAAAAAAAGAAAACTGTCCCAAAAAACAAAAAACTCCCGCCCTTTATTTGTCAAGAAACAAGGGGAGAAGGGGGGGACAAAAATTTTGGGGGGGGGCGTGGTCCTAACCACCGGAAGGGCTGCCAGGGAAAGGAAAACAACGTGGTACGGAACTCTCTGGAAGAAATAGGTGTCAATCGAAAAGGAAGCCCCAGGAGATGTGGAAAAGAAGGAGCCAAAGGCAGTATAAGAAAAAAAGATCCACACCCACAAGTCAAATCCAAGAAAGAAACAAACGTCTTCAACTCATCGCCAATTATCTAAGACACTAAAAAAGAGAAAGCCTACCACTATCGGGGTGTCTGCAGGGGTGTTGGTCTCTTAATGGTAGGGGGGCTCCCTCAAAAGGATCCAATAACAAGGGAAGTCAACCGAAAAGGGTGGGTGAGAAAGAGGCGAAACGAGAAATTAACTTCGTAGGGGGAACCCCGACCAGTACTAAG
>Ga0179591_1319841_pt1 | contig 15713 bp, 14 predicted proteins | sample CZOMad2_1_08_16f_FD_182891 | JGI IMG/M metagenome (GOLD analysis project Ga0179591, IMG submission 182891) | Vadose zone soil fungal communities from Angelo Coast Range Reserve, California, USA - CZOMad2_1_08_16fungal (PacBio error correction) | ecosystem: Environmental > Terrestrial > Soil >...
TGGGGGGGGGTTGGTTGGGTTTGGGAGAGTCGTGGGGTGGGTGTTTGATCGTAAAGCGCTCTTGGGGAACGGGCGGAGCACAGTGTCTGCAGAACGCCCGGCAGATTGAAAGCGCTCTTTAAAAAGCTCAAGGAACGCGAAGGAGGGGTCAAACAAGCGTCGGTGGGGAGGAGTATACTCGATCCCACAGATACGGCGGTCGTTTATCTCAAATTCGAAAACGAGAGTGGAACCGTCGAGGCAGCTTCAAAGGGCTCTAATTCAAAAAACAAGAGAATCGGCGCCTAGGACTCGTAAAATTCGGCTCACAAGCAACCTACATCGCGTGGACGGCAAGCTACCGCAAAGAATACATCGAAAATGTCAGACGACTGGGAGAGAAGAAAAAGTCGATCCGTGCGCTTCCAGTCGGAGAAGAAGCAAGAAAGACGAATAATTGAACGTATTTTGGGCGGGGGGAAAGTGCCGTGTATCTTAGGTCGTGTCAGTGGGGCTTCTGGAGGCGGAAGGAGAGCAGCCGTGGCCGTCGGAGGCTTTGAAGGGAGGGCGCGCATGGACTCTTGTAAGCAAACCGGAGCATTTCGCATCTATCGTCATTCCAAAGGAAGCCCAGACAGTAATTTTAGAGGGAAATCTCGGTACTTGAAAAAAGGGAGGAAAGAGAAATCAACAATGAGGAGTAGACAGAAGAGAGGGAACATAAGGGGAAGAACGTTACCGAGATTGTACAGGGGCGGCTTGTTCCAGGACTACGAGTTGGCTTACGCTAGTACATAGGTCGCGCGCTTCAAAGCAAGTTGGGGGGGGGTCAAGCAGGAGGAAAGGGCCCAACCCGAAAGAAAGCCTCGAAAACCGGGGGTGGCGTGCCGCTGACCCTACCAAATCAGGGGAGACATCTTACAACTGCTGAAAGTCAGGGAAACATTAAACCTTGGAAAAACGCACAAAAGGAGGTGATGGCCGGAGTATGAATTAAAGGAGGTACCTTCCATCGCCGATTATGATCTTCGAGGGAGCCGAAGACTAACCCTGGAGAAGGTCTCAAAAGGTGCGAGGGGATGAATATAGGCCGATGGCATTGGGGGAACAAACTACTTCTGCTGTTATTGGATCCAGCAGCCTTTTTGAAGAGCTCTGCCGAGAAGGGGGGATCTAAGTTTTAAGGTCATCGCGTGAAGCATGCAAGTGAACAAAGTTCAAGGGACGAAAACGGAAAAATCAATAGGCCGCGTATCCTTTTGTATACGGCCGGCCATCAGAAAAAAGAAAAGGGTTGATAATTTCTAAAAGAAAGGTTTAAGAGGCTTGCAGAACGATTGGGCGTGATTGGGATGGGAAAGTGGAATGCGAAGTGTGAAGAATTTCTCCAAAGGGGTTCCTATCGGAGAAAGATGGGGCAATAATTCTAAAAGGGGAGTGATAGCGACGGTGAAATGAAAGGACGAGATCGAGAACTCGTGAATGAGCCGCATCTATCCGAATGTGGAAGGGAAGTTTATATCGGTCGGGTCGGTGCAGGTAAAGGCTTTGTTGCCGTGGACCAGATCGTCGATGGCCGGAGACAGCGTCCGACTGCTTAAAAGATATGAGGGCCTGCCAAGTCTCTGCTTGGCCAATTCTACGCAGAGGATTAGTATTCAAAAATATTGGGAAACCCCTCGATCAAAAGAAAGGGGCAAGGGAGGGAGGCGTAGGAAAATTTTGCGAGGGTTGTCTGAGTGAGTATCAATAATCCCGATATGGTACAGGGGAGGGAAGGGGTTACTGAAAGGGAGATGGATTAGCTTTGATTCTAAGGGTAAAAGAGAGAGATCGGTTGAGAAATTCACAGAAGCGACAAGGCTGGGAATCTGGACGTCGGAAGCGGAAGCATCAATGAGGGGTTAATGATCTTTCAGGAAGAAAAAAGGGGAGGGCCGTGCGATCGTTAGGAATGGGTTGAAACGGGGGGGGTGGGAGGGGGTCCGCTGCGGGAAGCCAGAGCGATTTTTCAGAGAAGGGAATGCACATTGTGGTTGATCATGCTCGGGGGAGGCGGCGCCGGTTACGAAGTAGAAGGGAGTGATCTCTATTTGAAAAAGTCTTCGCGCCACGCGCACACCGCGAGCTGAAAAGGCTGAAAAGAGAAGGAGGCAGAATGACGCGGGAACGAAAGAAGTTCTCGCAAAAGGAAGAATAGGCCGGCGTGAGGCCAGTGAATGCGTAGGGACAAAAGGACGGACAGGGCTATAAAGGTTCTAGAGACGGACATCTTTGCAGCGGGGAGGGGGGGTAGTTCGGCCGGGAAGGTGAAATTGATTCGAGGAAGGGGGGGGGGGTGGGTCGCCTGCTTGCACGGTTGGAGGTAGGGAGGCTTCCGTGACCGAAATCGAGATGAAATGAGGCGAGGCAACGACCGTTTGGGATGGGAGGTGAAATTTAAAAAATTGACTAAAGTTAAAAATTATCCGGCGACCCGTCCGACGCAAAGGGAAAAAAGGAGCTTTGCTGTAGCTTGATGGAGCGGGGGTCAACGGCCATCAATTGGGAGGAGACCGTATTTTGGAGGCACTATTGAGCCGGGAATAAAAAGGATAGGGGTGAGCGACAAAGTCGGCAAGGAAAAAGCCGTAGCGGGGGGGGGAAGGGCTTGGAAAGACTAATTTTTCCGTCAGAGAGTACGACGACATGGTGCGCGACAAGCCAAAAGGCGGTCCGGAAAAAACGAGGGACGTACGTCAGGTGGGGGGAGACATTCCGTTTGGGGGGGGGGGGTACGAGACTATCCTTAATTTTCTGGAATTGAGAAGAGCGTTGTGAGATAACTAAACCGTGGAGCGATGGTGATGGGTTTCGAAAAGGGGAGAGAGTGGAAAACCGGCGACTATACACAAGCCACGTGGCCAGAGCGCGAACGTATCAAACGAAGATAGAAATGCCGATAAAAGAGGCCGACGCGAGAAGTCTGAAAAGATACCTGGAAAATTGTTGACAAAAAAGACGTCTGAGGAAAAAAAGTCTGCCTTAAAGAGGGGGGGCGGAACTCGAGTCTCCGCCAAGAGAGAAAAAGGAATGGTGGGGGAAATGGTAACTTTAAAGCCGCCGGGATTGATGTGAAGAAAGGAACTATATTGTGAGGGGGCATTGACAAGTTTTTGGGGAAATTCCACACCCGGCTCGAATACTTTGGGCTACAGATGCAGGGTTTTGTAGACTGGCGGAATTACGGGGCGCGCGTTAGAGTACAAAGGGGACGAAAGGAAAGTCGTTCAGCGGGGGAGGCTAGAACGTACGAAAATAAAGAAAGAACAAGGGGGGGGAGCACCCGTTGGTGGGGCAATTTGTGAACAGAGGGTGGAAGGCGCGTCTGGAAATGACAAAAAAAAAATGAGCGGGACCGCGTCGGAGCGCGAAAACCGAGAAGGAAAAGCCTAGCAGTGCGATCGGGAGAGAGCGCAAGAGCCGTTAAGCCAAGTGTGGCGTAGGGGAAAGTTGAGAAGGATCTGTGAAGGGGGACAAAATCCATAATAAATCAGGCGGAAAAGCAGGGGGGGGCAATACCTAATCTTGAGGAAGTCACAACAAGGTGAGACTGGCGATGAGGGGAGGGAATCCTCACTAGAAGAAAGATGGCGTCTCAACAGTATAAATGGGGGCGCGGCACGGGGTAAGGTGCAGTGCAGAAGGAAGCAGGGCAGAGACTGCGGTAAGGACGAACGTTGAAAAAGGGAAGAGGGGGGGAAAAAGAGATAGTTTCACGAGGAGGCTACAGCGCTAAACGCCGATAACGCATAGCGACTAAAAACAGAGCAACTCCATTCCCTTACAGGGGAAGAGAGCACGATGTGTGTCAGCGCCGGGAATGAACGAAATCGCGTGGAAGCGACTGTGCCGGGCCAGGAATGCCGAAGCGCCAGAAGAGCGACTATTTGAAAAGAATAAAAAACGACCCAATCTCAGAAGGGCAGGACTCATCGTAGAAATGAATGGTATAGACGAAGAAAATGAAGTGGGGGCGAACGCAGAGAATGGGACGCACTCGACGCGAGGGTTCATTTTTTGGCCGCAGATGGGGGAAAGGGATCAATGGTGAGCATCGCGTAGTAAGGAAAGGAGGACTCGATCGAACCAGCCTGTCCCGAGAGAAAAGATCAGGGGAAAATTGACCAATCGAACGAGGGATAAAAACAGATTGGAATCGGGAAAAGGGGGAGGATAGGACTTGGGCGAAGCGCGCGTTTCTTCTAGTAGAGTCTCATAGAGAAAAAAACAACAGAGGCAAAGATAGAGTAAATCTCCTAACAAGACTAATCAGAGAAACCATCGTCAATACTCCCGAGTGAAGAGAGGAAAAAAAAAAAAGAAAAGGAGCCGATCTCGGGATGCAAAGAGCTGGACGAGTTCAGCCGGAATGCGATGCCGAGCGACCCTCGATCATAAACCCTATCTCCTTTATCCGAAGAGCAAGTTCAAATAAATTGGACATAGAAAAAAAACAGGAGGAACCAAAGGAACATCGCGACTCCGGCCAAGAATGAGGGAGGAAAAATCTCGAAAACTATCAGTCTCCCAAATCCTCTCGAGACGAGCGTCGGCAGAGCACCGGATAAGTGTGCTCGGAGTTTCTCTGAGAGAGCACCAAAAAGCAGAGGGAAGGCGTCATCTGGCCCGGGCACATGACTAACTCATCGTTCCACGAAAGAGGCGGAAAAAAAGCATGGGCCATTCGCCACGAAAATAGGGCTCATGAGTAGGAAAGGGAAGGCAATCCGCGGGATTAGCATATGGAGTCTTGGAAATCTTCGCGGGGAAAAAAAAAAGCGAAATACTGCGTGAGCCAACTATCCGGCAAAGTGGAGGGGATGGGTTCTCGCCGCCGCGGAACTGAGAAAATAAGGTGCCGGATGAGGGAGCAAATCGGGGGAGCCGAGAGTGTGGAACTTAAGAAGAGAGCCGCTGAGACCGTGATGGATAAAGATTCATAAAGTGAGTGAAAACCTTCTCAGCCAGCGGAGGGTTGGGAAAAAAGCATTCTTCGTTTGGAAAGGAAAAGACGTAAAAAATGAGCAAGGGGCCAGCCTAACTCTCCCTATCAACAAGTCAAATTTGGATTGGGTTTGCGCGCAAGACGGGAAGGATCAAGTGGTTGGGCGATTCCGGGAAGGTTCACTTGAGTAACCAAATTTTCAAGAAGAGAGACGGGTGGTGAACGTGTTGCGGGACCGCGGGATGAAAACAGAATAGGTCCAGCGAGAGACCGACAACAGCCGCAAAGAGAAGGACTCAAAGAAGGTATGTCTTAAAAACGTCCGCTTTCTAGAAGTCAAATGGGAAGAGTTCGCTTCGGGAAAGAAAAATCCCATCCCGAAATAAAGTGAAAGAGCCACTAACGAGCTTGATCTTTCGAGTGGAGTATCTGTGGGTCCTCTGGTCGGGGGAAACGAGTAATCGTTGGCAGACTCATAGAGAGAAAAGAAGGGGGTCAGGGACTCGTCTAGTGCAACTCTAGCAGCGACACGTCGAGTAGGAAAGTCTATCTCATGCTAGGCCAGGGGACGGGATCCTACTAGCCAAGTCGGTAGAATCCCAGAAAACCAGAAAAAGCAAACGGTTAGGCCGTCAGGCTGCCACCTGCAGCCCTCCCTCTGAGCAACACCATAAAATATATGACGAACAAACAAACGATGCAGAGGCAGAGACGCCGAAATCACGGGGGAACGAAACCGGAGGGGTCTGGAGCGCAACCGGTAAAATATCGTAGAAAAGACTGCAGCCTCTTCTCGCGTGAAAAGTGGGACTCCGGAAGAATGATCGAGGCGTAGAGGCCGGAAGTGACGCCCGCAAAATAAGCGCCAGAAGCTTTCCAAGCTGAAGAAAAAAAAAAGGCAGAAATATGGGTCGTCCCAGGGGAGTACCGGACGGTTTCACATGGGAATGAAGACAAGGACATCCAAAAACACCTCGAGTAATGTTTACTAAATAATCACTGAGTCGGCAATTACATCGGGCTTGGGGCCTAGTAAACAGAAAACTCGCGGGGAAGCATTGCGCCGAAAAACAACGAGAAGAAAGTCAAAATCCAAGGCGGACAAGAGCACACGCGATGCAAAGATGGGGCCTATGTAAATAGTAACTTCCTCAAGAAAATCATGTGTCAGCCTCCCATAAAAGACCTCAAGGAGAAAGAGGCGGGGGGGTGTAGAACACCGCGAGGAGGGAAATCTATGTGACCTTGCCTTCGTCCTTTGGCAAGCAAGCAGACTAAGGATACACGCCGCATGGGAGGAGTGCCCGAAGAACCGACTTCACCTAGTATGTGACCGGCTCCGGAGAGAAGGCAAAATGCGTTGATCGATATGGAAAAGAGGAGGAAGGGGAGGAAGAAAAACCACGAATTCAACAAAAACATCGCCTAACGATCGGAAGGGGCCTCCTCTTCGGGGCATGAGATAAGCCCTACTTCGGATGAGATTTATCACACAGACTGAAAGCGAGGAAGAAAGGGAGAAACTTTCAGCATCGAGAAAAACCTACACGGACCTCGGGAACTCAAGCTAGCCAAAAAGAGTAAAAAAAAGTTCCGCATTCCTACTGGACTAAGTTGATGTCAATCTACGTTAACGAAGGAATGCACAACCCAGACGCTCCTACTCAGGGCGGGGAGGACTGGTCGATTAGGTGAAATGGGTTCAAAAGGGCTACAGACATTATCAAACGAGTCTCATCTTATTACTGGAGCGGGGCTAAGTTGTAAGTCCTGCCATCTGCTCGAAGTGTAAGGAGTGCAACGCGGACTATCGGGAAACCACATTCGTACACAAATGGGGAAAAACAGGGCCTACAGAACCTAAGCTATAAATCCCTGGGGGAGATCTACAGCGTGTCCCAGTGCAAGAAAACTCTCTCTCTGTCAGAAACCAAACTAAACGGTGTAGAGAGGGCAAAACAAGGGAGACAGGAAACGGCCTGGAATGGGAGGACTCTAATCGATAACTGGAACACCATCTCTGACAGGTTATGGAAAGATTGAAAAAGGAAGCGAGAGGAAGAGGAAAGGCAGGAAAAAAAACGCTAATTTGCGCTGGCCGGACTCGATCCCACATATCTTGCTTTATCATGAGGGCCGTGGGAACTGTCTTTTCGATGGAAAGGAACTCGAACATCAAAAGGGACCAAAAGGGGATGAAAGGAGGAAGACTCTGATATTGCCGCTGGCTAGTCAACACTACATCTTCAGTGCGTCAAGGACTCAGAGACAGCAGAAAGTCAATCTTAGAAAAACCTCCGCGAAGACTCATCGAATCCGGGTCCAGGTAACGGGAACCTCCTATCTCGTATGACGCAAGGTTCAAGAAACGAATTGTGGGGGCCCATGTGAGGGTGGGCAGTGCCCGGCGTAGGGGAGTTGGGAACGACGGAAAAGGGAGGTGAGTCGTGCGCGCAACCTGGTCGGGAAGGGCGGTAGTTAGGGTTGTGACTCTTCATGATCGCGATGGCAAATTTAAAGGACTTCAGCGGCATCAATAAACGTAAAAAGGAAGAGTCAGGTTACCAGAAAAGTTACGGGAAAGAGCTCGGTACGGGAAGAGGGGGGGGACAGAAGAAAAAAAAAACAAAAAGAGGCCATCCTGGTCCTCCGAGACCGCGTCAATTACCTGTATTTTAGTCGGTTCCTGAACAAGGGGGGGTGAGCGCTAGGGAAATCAGCTGATCACGTAAGCGAAACGAGGGGAAGAAACGTCACTACCAGAGGAAAAAGACAAGGTCGGCGATGAACGCAATCCGATAACTGCTAGAAACTTACTCCACGAACGCCTGAACCTGCATAAGAAAAACGGAAGTTCGAAAAATCCGATTATAGAGAGAGGGGCCCGTGTTGGCCGACCTCCGCGGACACGGGGTCAGATCTTCTGGTGCGAGTCGTAGCAGTGGACTCTAAACCAAAAAAATTCTTTGAGGCGTCAGGAGGGGATCCTTCAAAAAAAAAGGGACGGATGCTTTGAAGGTGCCAATTTTATCGAGCAGATGCACGAGGAAAGCTCCTGCTAAGTGGGGGGATTGATAGCTGAAGAGACAAAACGGATGGGAAAAGGAGGGGGGGGAAGGGTCTCCGTAGGAAGAGAGCCGCCTTATCTGTTGTAGAGTCAGCCAAAAGATAAACCAGCGTTTTGATAGTTTCGAAATAGAGACTAGGGAAAGAGATCGGGCCAGGAGGAGGGACGGTCTGGGGAAGAGAAGCACATCCATGTATTCGTCTTTCGGACCAGTAATCCACGATGGCAAAAAGGGGGGCTCGGGGAAACTGGAAGGGAGAAGGGATGTGCCGTGGGGGAGTGAACGTGGGTAAGGGGGGAGTATAAGAAAGGGGGGGGGGGGATGAAAGTGAAAGGAGAGTGAGGGGGAGAGTGAGGGGGAGAGGGAGGTTGGGAGGTGGGGTGGGAAGAGGGGGGCGGTAGGAGGGGGGGGGTGAGGGGGAGGAAAAGTGGGGTTAGAGTGATGTCCGAGGGGAGAGGGGAGGGAGGGGAAGGTAGGAGGTGGGGAGCGAGGAGAAGGGGTGGGGAGAGTCTAGGAGAAATGGGGAAAAGGAGGAAGCTAGGGAGGTTGGGGGAGGAGGGGCGGGAGTGGACGATTGGGAGGGCAGGGGGGGATAAGGGGAGGATTGAAGATCGGGAGGGGGGAAGGAATGGAGGGGAAAGAGTAGGGGGGGGGGGTGAGGGAGAGAGGGGGGGGGAACCGGGTGGCAGGGGGGGTGGGGGGAGTAGGCGAGGGGGGAGAGGGAAGGGGGTTGGGTGGGATGGGGGGGGGGGGGGGAGGAGGGGGGGAGTGGGTAGGGAGAGGGGGGCTGGGGGGGGGAACAGTGAGGGGGTTAGGGAGCTAGGATGGGAGGGAGAGGGGGAGGGGGAGGGGGGGGAAAGGAAGGTGATGAAATGGAGGAGAGTGGGGGGGGGCTGGAATGAGAGGGGAGGGAGTGGGGGGAAGGGGCGGGGGGGGGAAAAAGGATGGGGAAGGGGGAGTGGGGGGGAGGGGTGAGGGGGTGGGGGAGAGGAGAGGGGGGGGGGGGGTAAAGAAGAGGGGAAGGGGGGGGAGGCAAACAGGAAAGGGGAGGGGGGGGAGTTGACGCAAGGGGAGGGGAGGATAGGGGGAAGAAGGGGGAGGGAGGGAGGGGGGGGTGAAAAATGTGGGGGGCGGGGGTCGGTGAGATGAAGTCAGAGAGGCGTCGAAGGAAAGTCGGATTTCAAATTTCTTTCAAGTGGAGAGGGAAGCGATGAGAGAGGGAAAAGGGGGAGAGAGCGTGAGAAGAGGACGGGGCCACTGGGCTTTTCGTCCTGGGGAAACCAGCCGAGAAGCGTGGATTCGTCGATGCAGGGATGGAAAGGACAACAAGGGGGGGAATAGGCCTTGTGAACGTGTGATCACTCCTGGCATTCTACTTTGGGAGCCGCTCTCGTTGTAATTTCAGGAGGTGAAGTTGCGACCCCTGAAAGAGACATTAGGAGGGAGGGCCCACTGGGGCGTAAGAGATTTTCTCTCGAGTTACCGAATTGCCGGAGGATTCGTGGAATTGTAAAGGAAGGGTTGGTTCCTGTAGTAGAGTTCGAGGAGTGGGGAAGGAGCTTAGCAAAAAGGAATTTACACGCCATAAGTCGGGGAAGCTTTGGCTGCAGGGGGCCAGGAGGAAGGAAAGCGGTCCTTTCAGGTAGTAAGGGGATGACGTGCATGCCGTGACGAGGCAGGGATGGGGGGTCCGATGGTTATGTATGGGTTGGAGACCGAGGGATTTTTCGTGCGGGTCTCCAACCATCTCGATTTTGACCCATATTCTCATTGGGTTGGAAGAGGAGCTGCGTGGAGTTCCGTCCCGCAAATTAGGAGCGCTATTTTAAGGGAGGAGAAGAGCACGGCGCACAAGGAGGAGAGCGGAGAGTCGCTTTCGTCAAAAGAAGTTCAGCAGTAGGAAACAATAGAAGGTTGAAGGCATGTGGAAAAAAGGAGACTATAAGGACTCAAGAAAAAGTGAAGGAAGAGCGTGGGGGAAAAAAGTGAACTCAGAGCAGTACGACGGACCCCGTCGGTATTTATAGATTATGGACAAAGGGGGGAGGTGCTGAGAGTCGGGTGGGGTTTTTGTTGAGAAAAGGCATGCCGGGGGAAGGGGGGAGGGGGGGGGACGCCGTGCTCCGTCGCGCACAAGCATGACTGCGCATCAACGACTATGGATTTCACAATTGCAAAGGGGAAAAGGAGGCGCTCATTCCCAGTGTCGCGGTCACGGGGAAAGACCCAGGGGGAAAAGGACGGGACGGGACATTTCAAAGGAAGCGGTGTAGGGGATGTTCTGGCACACGGTAAAAGGAAGAAGGGACCGCAGAGGGGCGGCGAACTAGGGGACACATAGACGCAAATCTAGACGGTATTTTTCTTGCACGACTGATGCGGAAAGGCGAAAGGGTCGAACCGAGAAGGGAGGGTGCACGACGAGTTTAAAGGAAGGGAGAAAACGAAGGTGCGCAACTACACTCGCTCAAAACTCTCTGCGTTGAAAACCCCAGGGCGATTTTGGGACTTACTTCACGCTGGAGTTTTCGGGGGGGGGGGGGTACCTGATTGTGGGGTCCTCGTCATGTCGACTTGCCAGCCAGGGTGTGTTGCGCATTGATGTATGAGGTGAGGGGAAGAGACCCTTATTGAGACGACGACTAGAACGCAACACGGGCGCATCATCGAAGGACTCGGGTGACGAGGTGCTCTCAAGAGGGCAAGGAATAACGGACTAGGATGACAAAACGCGGGAAAAAATTTTCACTATGTGAGCGGCTAGATCCAACGTTTCGTAAATCATCTAAGAATCTCAGGGACAGCAAATCGAAACGCAGGTGGGGGGGGGAGAAAAGCAGTCAGGTTATATCGCACCTGTAATTGCCGGGGAGCGGAGGAGTGGGGAGAAGGGGAATAGTCACGAGCGACGTGTTGGGGGGGTCATGGACTAAGAGAGGGGAGTTGTGGATCGGGCGGTCGGAACGTTGTTGGTCGGCGGTAAGAAGTCACGACAAGAAAGAGTTCTGTCTCGCGAGAAAACCAAGGGGCTCAATGGACAGGGCCCTTATTTCCAAGATTGCAGGTGTGTATCCATGGTGGGGGGTAGAACGTGACAAAGGAGACAGAAGGGCACACAAACTGGATCAAGAAGAAAGACTGGGTCTAAACCACAACCAAGAAGAAGTTCGATCTGGATATCATATTGCACACCTTTCAGGCGGGGAGGGGGGGGGGGGAAATTGAAGTTTGTCAAGAACGAAACTGGGAGGGGGAAGAGGGATGGTTACAATAAAAGCAGGCGCGCTAAAGTTTTCAATACACCTAGAAAGAGTTATGCAGCCATCAAAAAATCAGTCGACATCGGATCGAGGAGGAGCGCAGCACGAGGAGAGGAAGGTTCAAACGGAACGTGAGATGCCCTGCGGCCGACGGGAAAGGGATATATTAGAAAAGGGAATATAGAACTGCGGACAAAAACTTCCCGGGGAGAGGAAGTCACAAAGAAGAGGTTTAAAGTTGCAAAAATCTTAGCAATGGAAGGGAAAAGGCATAATGCAACTGAAGGAAACTATAGACCAGGATTCAGGAAGGGGATAATCATGAAACTAGGCTTTTTTCGAGCTCAGAGTGGGGCTCAAGACCGATTTCGTGGAACTCGTCGGGATACGGGTCCATTAAATTCCTAAACCTCAGTCGTCGAGAGAACAAGCACAAAGAGCAATTAGCGTTCGGGGAGGGGGGATCGAAAAAAAAAATCGGAGACGGTTTGTATATACTTTAATCCTTCTACTGGGGGGGTCTATAAAACCATAATAAAGGGACATTCAGGAAAAGTATGTTGAATATTTAGCCTGGGGAGAAGGAGAGTGGCAGTAAGGAAAACTTGGGAGAAGAAAAGGGTATTATATCGAGGGGATAGTTTCTTCTATTGCACATAGGGGAACGACACGACTATTTGGGGGGAAATTGAAAAGAGGGAGATAATCGACCGACGGGATTTTAAAGCAGAATTCGAACATCGTTGAGGCAGGGAAGACGAGACCTGGTCGGCGCTGTAAACTCAAAGGTGGTTGAAGGAAAAAGGATCCCGCGCCTACAAAACCAACGTCGCCACACTCGTAAGAAACTAAAAAAACAAAAGCCGCAAAAATAAGGGGAAAGGAATCGCGGGCGAGGGGTCCATCTCGGACCTGAAATCAGTCGGCGTAGGGGGGGAGGTTTTCCCTAGGCAAACCCATCAGTCCCGAGGGTCTCAGTTAAAATAGAAAGAGCATTTCAATCAACCCGCCCTCAAACCGCACCAATGCGAAACCTGAAGAGCTAGTGGGAAAAAACAGGTATTAGGGCCCAAAAAGGGAATATTAGGAAGAAAAAAAAAAAAAGCGCAAAGACTCGTCAGAGGAGACAGGGACCCCTTACTCGATTTGGAGGGCGAAGGGGGGATCCAGTACCTACGAAGAAAGGGGGGGAAAAGTCGTATCATGGACCTGCAAGACCGCTAGCCCTAAAAAAGAAGTGACAGCGCTAAGTAGGGCCAAAAGAGTGGCTCATGAGTCTGGATGGGTAAATGGCCTCTAGTAGGGGGTAAACATACGTGATCGTCTGTATCGCCTCGCGACAGTGAAAAGAGAGAGTGCTTACAACGGTCAAAATTGAGGACTTTGAACCCGCAGTGAGTTCCTCGATAAATCCCGCGCTAAGTGGGAAATCCTTTCCAGTGGGGTAGAAGGGGGGGAAAAAAAAAAGAGCTCTCAGAGGGAAGGCGTCGATACTAGAATCGAAGGACATTCTACTGCCTTGGTGATTTATAAAGCGTAGTCGACCCCCAGAGAGTCAAGATCTTTAATTCTTGGAAAACGAAAAAAAAGAGGGAACTTCGTTGGTGAGGGGGCTGTGCCCTACTGCAAAAGGCCAAACTTGTATCGGGGAAGGGCCTGCGTAGAGAAAAGGAGGGGATTCGAATTCGAGTAGTTGATGGGGGACGAAAGCGCAGAGACCGGATCCAAGGTGGGGGGAAGGTTCCGGTCGTGTCCTCCAAACCTTGTAGAAAATTTCACCAATAGGGGAAGAAAGTCGAAAGGACGGAGGGGACATGGAAAAAAGGGAGGAAAACCAAAGCCGGTGGCAGAAAAGGAAGGTTTAGACGACCCGCCTCCCGTAACAGTAAGGCCAGACGCTCCGAAAACGCGCATGCAGGGAGCAGTAAACGTCAAGAAAGAAAGAAGAAAATGAAAGGGAAAAGGAAGGCGCGTCTCTCGGCTCCAAGACGAGGAGGTTGGGATACAGGCTCCGCAGTGGATCACATGCTTCTGGTAGTTGGAGGAATCGGGGTTCCGGAGATCACAGGATAAAAAAGACAGATCAATACGATCGTGAAGGTGTCCAGGTATTGCTCATCGGTAATTAGGAGGGGTCGCCGGCGGAGCACTCAAGAAGAAGTAGGAGGGAAAAAAAAGCGGAGGCTCCGGTATTGGAAGTCTGGACAATCATTAGTTTCGAATCCTCAAAAAAATGCGCCAAAAAGGGAGGGCACCCAATGGAAAACGCATCCCAACAGAGAGAAAAAAAAGTAAAAGTAAAAAAGAGACAAAAACCTCGAGGCCATCCGCATCGGACGTATAAATCACGCCTGTGTTGAAAGAAGGGAGACCCGTCGTTAAGTGGGGAGTACAGCAAAATGGAGAAGTAAGTACTGCGGCGCGGGGGAAGCCATCGCTCTCTTCGAACCGGGGGATCTAATAAGAGGGAAAAATAGGGGAGAGGCCGAATAGCGCAAAAAGGCCCAGCAGAAGAAAAAGAAATTTAATTAAACTCCCCGTGCAAAAGGCAATATAAACTGGTTCAAGGGGAAAGGGTCAGGACCGTTTTCAACAGGGTTGTAGGCAGAAGGAAGGTCCCAGTGGGGGTGGGGAAAGTGTTACGAATCCCCCTCTCGCCAGAGGACAGTCGGGAGAAGGAAAAGACAGGAAACAGGCGGCAAGCAGCAACGTCCGAAAAACTCTCAATGATTCAAAAGAGAGGAAAAAGAAAAAAAAAAAAAAAAAAAAAAAAAAAAAAAAAAAAAAAAAAAAAAAAAAAAAAAAAAAAAAAAAAAAAAAAAAAAAAAAAAAAAAAAAAACACAAAAACAAAAAAGAGACAAAACAAAAACGCGATCATAAGTCGTATAGGAGAACTGGAAGAAGAGGGAAGTGCCGTTTTGAAAGCCCCGCAGAAGACGGCAAGAAAAAGTCTAGATAGCTGAAGTTTGGGACACAGTTCTCTTCAAAGGGATTTCTGCTGCCGAAGGGAAGCAATTCGAAGAGAGGAAAAAGGGGCGCCTGTTTGCGCGAAGACCGCCTAAGAGTAGAGACTAAAAGAAGAACGCTTCCTAAACCGCTCCGCCGCTCCGATCAAACCAAGGGGGGGAAAAAAATCGCGGATAAAGAACCGCTTAAAACGAAAAACGATGGCACGAAAAGAAATAAATAAGCCGGAGGCACCGTCCTCTTCAGGCATGCACGATCATGCGAGAACGAGGCCAGGGATGCTTCAAGCTTTAAAAGTAGACGCACGACCGACCCGCCTGAGTTTGAGAGGAAAGTCCAACTGAAGCTAGACCTCAAAGGACTCAACTCAAAGAGAGCAACGAAAAAAAAAAAGGGAGGGTTCCCCTCATGAAAAATCAAAGAACAATCTGGAAAGGCAAAGCGACCCTAAAAAGAAAAAAACAGCACAAGAGACCAAAGGCCCGTGACCGTCGAATCTAGGGAATCAACCTCGGGGAAAAAATTACGAACGGGCTTCTTCAGAAAGAAGAGGGAAAGGAAGGGGCTAAAAGCCAGAGAGGGCATCCAGAGGTCAGCTAGGAAATGCCTCTCGCATGACAGGAAACATGAGGGGGGAGAATGAATTGTTCCCCGGACACTGCAGGGGAAAAAGAAAGATAAACCGCCGAAGAAATCCTCGAAAAAGAGCAGAAATCGCTGCCGATTCAATGATCCTCGATCCTAAGACTCCCGAGTATCCACATCCCCGACATTAGGAGAAAATGGGGAGCCCTCGTTCGAAAACTTGTCACGACCATGAAAAAGAAATCTAAAGGAGCGCGAGCACTGATCCTTCAAACCCCCAAGTGTTCTTGAACGCAATCTCAAATGGAGCTCGGGGAACTAGCTTCAATAAGGGGCTTCTGGGCGTAAAGATCCCAACCAATATACGCCGGGGGGAAAAACAGATCTAATTGGGGAGTCAAAAAATTCGGCAAGAAGAGCTGCCACGACCACTAACTTCCCTAGGAAAGGCTCATAGAGAATTGGCACGAGAAAAAGCGCACAGAAGAGGGGTTCTTCTTTCGCCAAGGCCTATATCAAAGACTCGAAATTGGTATAGTCAGTAAAGGACGAGATCCCTAAATCGAGAAGCATCTAATGTGGAACGAGGGGCGACTTAACTTAGAAGAAAAAAAAACGAATACTCCCATTCAAAGCCGAACTTAATTTGGCGTTGTCCCCTGTCCAACTGGGGGGGGGGTTTCGAGCGTCAGGGGGGAGGGATTTCACGAACGGTAGGATGCGACAAACAGCGGGGGGGGAATAGGGTACTCGAGAGGGGGGACGCGCTGGACCAAATCTGAAAAGGAGGAAGGGCCATCCTAGGACGGTCCGGTGGTTCAACCAAAAGGAAAAGGAATAGGACTACAATCTCGGGACCGAAGAAC
>Ga0179591_1260713_pt1 | contig 15711 bp, 20 predicted proteins | sample CZOMad2_1_08_16f_FD_182891 | JGI IMG/M metagenome (GOLD analysis project Ga0179591, IMG submission 182891) | Vadose zone soil fungal communities from Angelo Coast Range Reserve, California, USA - CZOMad2_1_08_16fungal (PacBio error correction) | ecosystem: Environmental > Terrestrial > Soil >...
GTTTAGCCCGGAAGAGGCGTAGCATGAGTGAGGGGGGCATATATCATGGATGAAGGGGGGGGAGAGGGGTCGCGGTGTGACAGAAAACAAAAGGAGCACTGGCCATGGGAAGGAAAGCTCTCGTAATTGATCCAGAGGGGAAGAGAACGAACGGACGGGGCGACGAGAAAAAAGATGCGCGCTCCGGCGTAACTCAAAAGGGGAGAGAACGGGGGGGGGGCGGGAAAATCAGAAAAAGAGAGCAAATCCGATGCCGTTGGTGCGTGCCAACATAGGAAACAAGAATTCGAAAAGGTGAGAAAACGCGGTATGGGAAGTGACGTGGTACACGGGGAACGGACACAGTTAGGAAAAGGGGAAGGAAGGAGGGGAGACCGCGGGTCATGGGCGCCGCGTGTGGGTGCGAGCAGCAGTGGGGGGGGGAGGACTGGAAGATGAGCGGCCGTAACACATATCTGGTCGGGGAGAGAAAATTGTGAAAAGCGGAGCTGACCTGTTGGCGGTGCGAATGGACCCCAGGGATGAGCGACGCAAGCTCATCTGAGAGGGCAGTGGAAGGAAAAGAAAGAGGGGAAAAAACTGATGTTCCGGCTATAACAGGGTGCAAAAAGGATAAGATCCCGTGGAATCAAAATATTGTCAAACGCGGAGGAAAAGCTTCTACGCCCACAGAGCTAATGGAAGGGAACTGGTCGGTACCTTTTGCAGGCGAAAAGAGGTAAGCAAAAAAGATAAAAGGAGGGGACCAGTCAGTGGCAGTTCATAAAGAAGCTCCGGAGCCATAGCTATTACCAGCCAGAGGAAAGAAAAAGAAATAAAGCAAGCAGACTGAGGCCGGGTTTAACCGGGGTGCAAGAAAACAGGGAGGTGAGAGGAAAAGGCCCCAAAAACGATCACCGGGTCGCCTAGACGCAGTGGGGGATATTAGGTCGGGGGGTCCCAAACAGGTACCCGCGGAGTGATTGTCCGAAGAAGAGGGGATGAAGGAAATTGTATTTTCCTTCAATTCTATCGCGGGTGGGAAAAAAAAGGAGGGGGGAAGGAAAGTTTACTGAAAACCACGGGAAGGGTAACTGGGGTGCCGGGGGGGGGGGAGTAGAGAGTAGATTCCCGAAGGATCCCGGGTCGGTTACCTCAAAAAGAAAAGAGGGCGGTGGATTAAGTGGGGATGGAAAAAAGAAACGGTCAAAAGAAGAGAAGGAAGCACTACAGGTGACGCTCGCTGGCCGTAAACTGAAAAGGGGGGGGCCTCCACATATAAGGGTCGAAGCAGTAAGAAACTTCCGACTCTCTGCAAAGGGGGGGGAAATGATCGGGAGGGGGGAGGGGTGGTGCTCTTTGCGAGAACATGAGGCAAAGAGCTTTTATTTCTCACCGTATAGGGGAGAGGGAGGAACACAGACAGACTGCAGGGTCAGCCAAACCGTACCTCTACAATATGTACTAAATAGAACTACGAAAAAGGGTAAAAAAAGGCAAATTGACGGTGAAAAAAAGTCCGCATCATGGAGGGGGGGAAAGCTCCAGCACTGGGCACTAAATGCTCAGGAAGGGGAAGGAAGAAAGAGAAAACTGACAGATGAAATCGGGCAATTAAGGTTGGGGCCGAAAAGGTATTGTGTTGGCCCGCAATGGAAAGGAGGGTTTTGTCATAAGTGCGTGTTAGAAAGTGTAAAGGTCTGCTTTACCCTGTAGAAAAAAAGGGCGACATAGGAGCACCAAAGACACGACGACAACGCAACGAAAGACAGCACCAACAGCACCCTAAGCGCCCGAACACCAAGGAAACGAGACCATTCCGCGGTACAAGCACGCCCCTCGCTCCTCACAACAACCGGACAAAGAAACCAGCACGCGGGGGCCCCGCCGCAAAAAACAGCAGGGCCGAGGCTTTTTTATGCAACCCCCACACAAAGGGGGGGGCCCGGCGGAGCGCCAAGAACAGGAAACAAGGGCCCCAGACCCGATGAGTCGCCACCAACCCCCCCCGAACCGCGAAGGAAACGCACCGATACCTTGGGGAGACACCAGAAACACAGGACGAAAACAGCGCCGAACCAAGAGAAAGGGGCGCGTTTTTGGGAACAACCCCCCAGCCCCCCCTAAAAAACCCCGCGCCACCCAAAAACCCCCCCCAAGGTTAGAAGCCATCCGGCGATGGGGCTGAAAAAAAGGGGTCTCTGAGGAAAAAAGGAGAAAAACCACACACCGGGGGGAAAGAGAGGAGGGAGACTTGGCGTCGGTCCTTATGAACATAAGATGTGCGGACGCCGGCGGGGGAAAGAACGTCGTAGCGCGCATGGAAAAGGGGTTTCAGAATAGTAACAAAAAGAGTTCAAAAGAAAGGGAGGCGCGCAGTTCGTGAAGACTGATAAACGGCGGGGAGAAAAAATCAGATTCGCCTCTTCGCATTAGAGGAGAACGGCGGTAGTAGGAGGAGATGGGTCCTCATGAAGTTAGAGGTACCTCTCATACTGAAGGAAAGAACTCTATTTGAGAAGGGCCTGAAGGACCGGACGTATGGCAGAAAGACGACTTCTTCTAGGGGATGACAAGGGGGAGATGGTCGGCTCTTTCAGGGGCTGGGGGGAAGGGGAAAGCCTATTTGCTTGGGGGGGATGGCAGTACTCTTTTTCTCAAAGGAGGGGGGGCTTGCACCTCAGCATAAAGACGCCCGTCTCGAGGGATGAAAAAGAGAACGAAGGAAACGCTACTACTGGAAGGGACGGAAGGACGTATTTTGAAAAGGGGGAGTGGGGGGGGGCGCCTTGCGTGAAATCAAAATTAACTTATCTTCTTTTAGGAGGGGGGAAAGTTCATCTCAAAGACGGAAACTTCTTCAAAAGTGAAGGAGGTATTTCTAGAGGGGGGGAAATTCACGGGGAGGAATATCCTTCGAAAAGGGGGCTAACTGAGGGGGGGACCGTATTCCTCTATGCAGGAGGGAACCTCTCGGAGGAAGGGAGTTAAAAGAAAAAGGAAGGAGTATTGACATTTTCGGTCTATGTAAAGAAGTGGTGTATTATCCGATTGGGGATTGAAAGGGGTCCTTTCAAGGAGCGCAGGCTTTTCTCATCACTGACAGGGAAAAGAGAGCGACTGCCGCTAGCAACAGGGGAATGTCATTCGATGGGACTTAATCGATGGGGAAAATTTCCAAAGGGGGAAAGGCAAAGGAAAGAGGGTCTGTCATGTGCAAGGACCTCCGAGACTCAGGGAGAAAAGGTTTTCTCAAAAAAGAAAGCAGAGAAAAAAAGAGAGGCAATCCAGCGCCCGGAAGATAAGCAACGTAATTTGATTTAAAAGAAGCTACGAACTCCTCCCTTGGGAGAGGGGATTATAGGGGGGATCATCCTCCCAGAACTAACGCAACCCCTCTACTAGAGGGGAGGTCCAAAAGAAGGTGCCTTATGTCCTAAAAAACCCAACAGAAAGGACCACTTCTAATACCGAATCAGAGTGAGCCCTCAAAAGAAAAGCATAAAAGCCCCTTTAATTAAAAAGAGGAACGGTTAATGAAAGCTTTCGAAGGAGTTGGGGATCTCTTGGGAAAAGTTTAGAACTAACTCAAAACCTAAATATGCTCATTGGGGGAACAATCAGGGAAAGAGGCACTCCTAAACAAGGCCAAAAAGAGGCGCATATCTATGGTGGAATCTACCCCTCTTCTTTAAGGGGGAAGTTCTATTTCTTTAAGGAATTTATAAGAAAAATTCCTTAAGGTCTCTATTTTTTCCGGGGCCTCAGTTACAATTTCAGGAGTCTGAAATGTTGAGAGGTCAGATCTCAGGGTGGAAGATGCTAATACAAGGAAGGGGGGGGCCGCGGAAAAAGGTTCTTTCTGAATATCTAAGGGAAAGCGGGGAAAATCTTTTATTCCAAGGAAAATCCAGAGAAAAATTATCCCTCCTCAATCGGGTCTGTCTAGACTTCTCCGAAGGGGGGTCAAAGGGAGGGGGGGGGGGGTCTCCGCTAAAGTTAATATCCTATTACAAGCCCTCTCAGAAGAAGCGACAAAGAATCATTTCGTGCGGCTTCAAAGGGGTCATGAGGGTGATGGCTTCTCTTGGGAAACCGGGGGGAAAAGAATTGGAGGGGGGTGCTCCTTCCAAAAACCAAAATTCTCGGCCGGGACGCGAGCGAGAGGACGGCTTCTCAATCTGTGTGAAGCTTACTTCGGAGCCAAAAGGGGATCGGAGAATGGAAGGGCGTCTCGAAAAGGAAAAAAGATTGGGAACAGAAGAGCCTAAACGGGAAAGCAGGGAAAAAATAATTTTCTCGGAAAGATGGAATTTCCTTTGGAACATCCTCGAAGGCCCTCGGAGCCTACGGCACGAGGGCTATACTGGAGAGGCCGAAATCGAATATCACCAACTAAGGCGTTGGAGCAAGTGAAACCGGAAGGGGGGAGGGTCTGACCAAGAAGGAGGTATGGGGGGGAGGGGAACCTTATCCCGGAACACTCATGCCTCCCACCTACATCGAAAAAAGAAGGGGACATGAATTACAGGGAAATGAATCTTCCTCTCACAAAGGGATATAGATTAAGAAGAAGGGACATGGATGCCGAAGGGCGCGGGGGGGAGTGTTTCCTGATCGTGAGGGGGGGAAGAATTTTCGAAAGAAACCAGGAAAACGTTGTTCATAATGGAAAAAAGGGAAGGTAAGTTACTCCAGGACGGGCTACAACGGTTCACTGAATTGGACAGGACCGATGGCTACGAGAGGAGAGGAAAAGCAGGGGAAGCCGTCGAGCGAGTCGAGACACTCCATCGAGAAGGGCCGAACCTTATATCCAAAGTTTTCTATTAGAAAGAAGTCCTGTTGTTTGATCCTCTAAGTTAGAATCGGCGGGGGGGGGGGGGGATGGATAGAATTCAGACGGAAAAACAGAGGGCCCAACGAAAAACTTCTGGCGGAACATGGGTAGAAAGAGCATTCCTAGGTTAAGCATGGCTTAACATAGCATGACCGTGGAACAAAGAAAGTGAGCGCTGTCTGCAATTTCTCTCGAAGGAATTCTGCGGAAAGAGGAGAGAGGCCTTCTTCTAAGGGGGGGAAACTGAACGAGAGGGGAGACGTCTAGATCAAATTGCGGGAGGAACTTGCTTGGGGGAAGGGGGGACCTAAAAACACCTATCTTCTCAAAGGGGGGGGTTCAACAGGGGGGGGAAAACGTTCTGCACAAGTGAGGGCACTCTGAAAGGGATGTAGAAGAGGCGTTCCTAAAGAAAGGCGCGCAGTGAAAAAGTCAACAGTCCTATAGGGAAAGGAAAGAGGCGTGCGTTTAAGAAAAAAACTAGGGAGAAAAAGAAATCGACGCTGACACGGAAAAGAAAAGAAAAATTGTCCAAGGGGGGGGGAAAGCAGCGGGGAGGGGGCATAGGCAAGGGGAGGGAAAAGTCGGGGGGGGACGCAGGGTTTCCGAAGTGTGAGTGTTTCCGAAAACCCATGAACTGAGGGGAAGGGTTACGGGCAAAAAGGGGGGGGGGGGGGGGGCACCTATTAACACAACACCGAGGAGGTGGGGGGAGGGATAAACTTCCTTCCAGAGAAAACATTTGGAGGGGTCTTCTTACTCGTTGGTGGGGAGCCGCTCATCGGAAAAGACTCGGGACTTGTTCTCGAAAAGGTTACAGAAGAGGAAAAGGAAAGCTGTGCGAAAAAACTTCTCGTCAGGTTTGGCGTCAGAAGGAGGCGATGCATGGAAGAAAGGGGGATCCGCGATCTCATATCTCCGAAAGGGAGCAGAGAGGGGGAAAAAAGGCGGGCGATCGCTCCACGGTTCAGTGCCTCTATTCCGTTGCGGGAAGTAAGCCGCTGGGACTTTTTTGGAGATTGAGAGGGGGAGCTTAGGGGACCTATATTTATCTCCAGCAGGAAAATGTTGTCTGAAAGCTGGCAAAAGGCAGTCCCCCGGCAGTCAGGGGAGGGGGTTGCGTTGCCCGGCGAGGAGGGGAGGGGGTGGAAGGGGTGGACGCCATGTGAGGAAATCTGAGTCTCTGGGAACTTAGTTCCCCCTTACCGAAAATACAGGTGGAGAAAGATACATTTCCAACATGAAGAAGGGGACATCGAAAAAAAAAGAGCATCTACTCAGGTGCGGGGGGCCAGGGAGTCTTTAAAAAAGGGGAGATTGTAAACGGGCTCAGGGAAAGGAAGGGGACGCCGGCAGGGGCAAAAAAAAGCGCCTCCTTCTCTGAAAAGAAAAAAACTCCATCAAAAAAGAAAATCGCCACCGTTGCCTATGGACGTCGATTATTGCGAAAGGAAGTTGAGACAAGATCCCCTACCCACTGAGGGGAAAATTCGTGAGAAGAAAAACGTCCACACATGGCAGAACCAATCCCGTTAAGGGAAAAGTGGAGGGGAAATAGTCGTCCTTCACTTTACCAAGGGCCAGAGCCTTGCTTCAAGGCTTCCTATAGGATTGCGGCGAAGAAAGAAGACTCATTCCCAGAAAAGAAATGGAGAAGCCAAGCTCCTCTGAATCAAAAATCTCCTCCAACCGGGTAAAACACTCTCCATACTTCCAGGTGAAGGAAAGTCCAGTAAGAGGAGCTTACAGTCCTTTCGCCGAAAAGGGGGATATCTCCTTCTATGGGGGAAACTCAAATCAGAGCGGAATGAAGGACCATCTCTTTTGAAGAAGCAGGGCAGATCTGCACTTTTAGAAATATACGAAAAGGGGAAAACATTTATCTTAAAAAGGCCCTCAGAAGGAAGAGATAATCATCTGGGAAAAGCGCTCAGAAAGAAGAATTCATCCTTTTTATGGTTTCATAACTTAAAAAAGTAGGGACTAAGCTTGCTCTACTACTGTGGGGAGGGGGAGCCCTGGCGTCAGAAGGGGGGGGACTGAAATTCTCCGCGTCCAATTCTCTGGAAATCGAGAATCTAACCCAGGAGGCTAGACGGGAGGGGGGGTAGGGGAATCGGTTCGCCAGGCGTCAGAGGTGGGGTAGAATAAAGTGAAGAATCTGATGCGGGGTATTAATTAGGGTCCGTAGTCGACTGGCGGGGAGTAAGTATGTAATAGGGAAGGAGAAGGACGGAGTGGGGAGAATGCGGGGGGGGTTACGCGGGATTAGGGGTGGGGGAGGAGGAGAGGGGGTAAGGGGAAAGCTAGGGAAACAAAGGACTAGAGATTATCTTGGGTAGGCGGGTAGTTTTAGGATTGGAGCTGCAAGAGCCGGTTTGCTGTCGCTTCGAGATCGTGAACTGGGACGAAAGTCTCGCCAGTATCCACCACGGGGGGCCGTTGAGGCGGGGGAGACTTCGTCTCGGTGATGGTCGGGTAGGTGAAGAAGAACGAAATGGCGATTTGGCTGTGTTTTCAAGAGGATGAGGTAAGAATAGGGGTAGAACTGGCACTATAGCGTGGCCCTTTTGGGGATAGAGATCAACGGGGTCGGGGGGATTAGGAGGGGGCCCGAGGGCGTAAGTCTTCAAATGGTGCACGAGGGGCAGGAGATATCAAGTTGGGAGAGGTCTTATAGGGGGGGTGAAGGGTGGGCAGCTGCGATGGATGGTTACTGTCTGAAGGACTGCGTTCCTCAGGTGGGTGATCTCGAGGGCTAGGTTAGAATGGGAAGGGGGTGGGGCGGGGGTCTTGGGTGTGGGGTGTGAGCGATCGCTGTGGGTGTTGTGGCGGGGTCAGGGGTTGGACCGTCGACGGGTGGGGTAATGGGTGGGACAGGGGAAGCTCAGGACGTGACGTGGGCGCATGTGGGCTCGGAGGAGGAATGGAGAAGAAAAAACCCGAGAGGGAAAGAACCTCGATGGGCGATAGTATCGTGCTGCTTTTAGGGAGAAAATATACGGGGAAAAACTCAGCAAGGGGAGATCAGAAACTGAGAAAAAGGGGGAAGAAAGGGACGGATTTTCATCAACATCTATTCGCTACTTAAAGCGGACCAGGTGGGGGGCGGGCGCTTTCTTCTGAAGAGATGGTCGAGGCCCTGATGTGATTGGGTGCCTGACTCTTTTGGAAAGCCGGCGGAAACTCTGCATCCTCAAAGAACCTGAGGGGGGGAATTCTTAAAATATTTACGAAGGAAAATCCACTGGATGTACGGTATGGGGCGCATAACCGGAATTAAGGCGTTTCACTCCAAATGAGCTTCTTGTCGTTGAAAGGGGGGGAGAACTGAAGGAAAAAAAATCAATCGCCTTATGAACTGGGAAGGGAGAGGGGGCTCCGTTGAGGTTCAAAGGTGCCGTCTTTTTCATAAAAAGTCTTGAGAAGAGGACCGGCCGTATTCCGAGGAAAAAAGAAAGAAGAACGGCAACTTGTCAGGGAAGGTCCACTCCATTTAGGAGGGAGTCTAATGTAAGAAAAGGTCATGTTTGGACAGGAAAAGGTCAATGGTCAGAGGAATTGAGTTCCTGGCTAATCAATCCAAGCTCAGAGGGGAAAAAAAAAACATGTTACACCAAGAACCGGGGAGGTATACTTCCCTGGCTTCAGTCTAATTTCATGGGGGGGGGAATATCTTTCGGAGAAAAAGTTTGCCTCCACCTCTATGACTAGGAAGGAAAAGAATATATTCCAAGGAACGAGAACCTCCAGGGCCTCAAAGCTCAAACACTCTTCCGGGGGAGATGGATTCTCCCCTCCAGGGAAGAGCCTAGAAAAGCGACAGAACCTGGGGCTAGAAGTCAATTTTATTTTAAAAAAAAAGGCGTCAACCATCTAAAAGGGCGTCGAGAAGGGGGGGGATATCAGTAGGAAGCTTCTCCCAGGAGAAAAACCGGAAAGAGCTCTCCACATGCGGAGAGGGAAGCCTGTTTTCAACAAAAAGGCTCGACCACTGAGAAAGAGCAGCAACTACCGCAAGACCAAAAAAAAATGTTCATCATAAAGAGAAGTGTTTGGGAAAAGGCCTGGCTATTACTTTAGACACTCCAACAAGAAGGAAGAGCGTGGATCTCTTTGGGAAAAGGGTGAAGGGAGAGACAATCCTTAATATGGCGCATACGCATTGTTTTATTCCAAAAAGGGGGAACACGAAAAGGGGCCCTTTCGAAACAAAGGAAGGCGCCTCGCATTAAAAAGGAACAGCGGCGTTAACTCACGAAAGGTTTTGGAAAGGGGGAGGGTCCGTCAGGTTGGCAGTTCAGAAAGAAAAAACTAGCGTTGGAACCGAGAAAGCTGTTAAGTGGCAGGACTTCGGAAAAGGGAAGGTACAAAGGAGACCCTTTCGTTCGTGAAAAGAGAGATATCTAGAACCGCCTCCTCTACAAAAAGGACTTGAGGAGGGGGGGGAGTTATCTCAGATACGAGGTTTGAGATCTTTTATGAAAAAGCCTGAGAACGCCGAAGGGGGAAAAATCCATCGAAGCGAAGAAAGCTCTTCTAAAAGGGTCAGGAAAGAAAGATTACTCCTATTGGAAGGGAACTCGTATGTCCTCTCTCTAAAAACAGTCGGGAAAAAGGGAGGTCCTCTTCTTCAAGGCAGCCTTGGGGGGGGGTTCGCGTTTTTAACGGGGGGGGAGCTTCATGGGGTTCAATCTGTTCTCCCGGGAAGAAGGGGGAGGGGAGACTACTCAGGGAAGTCGGAGATGCTCTCGAAAGAGGGGTTTCTCTGAATTATATGGCAATTCTCGAGGAGCTCAAAGGGGGGGGAAGAAAATGAAACGGAAGAATATTGGAAAGAGTCAAAAGGGGGGGGGAAGAGTCTCTTTGTGGACAGTCTAAAGGCTTTCCAAGGAGGAAGGGGAGCGCACTCCTCTCCGACGGGAAGAAGGAGTATGGAAAAGAAAACATCTTTAGGTAAAAAACCTGGGGAAGGATTGCCTGAGATAAAAGAAAAAGTCCGTTTATCTAACATTATACATCGAATACTTATTTTTAGAAAAAGAGGAAAGTCAAAAAAGAGAGGACAAAACACGAACCTACCATCGCCCTCCGAAGGTCCCTGACTACGCTTTCAATAAACCCGGGGGGGGGGGGGAAAAAAAGAGATTCAGTTAACGTGAAAAGTTCAAGGGGATGCCTCATTCTTTCAGTCGGGGGGGGGGGGTTCATGAAGAGGGGGGGGGGGGGGGATAATTTTCTAAATACCCAGGGGGAGGGAAGGGTGTGAGGGAGTTACCGCTACACTTCGTCAGGGATAGAGAAGACTCCTTCAAAAAGGGGGGGGGGAAGCTTTTTCCTACAGAGAGGCGTTATCAGGAGGGGAAGAGGCTTTCTGCAGTAGCTCTGCAAAAGAAAAAAGACGATCGCTAAAGTGGGAGCTATCACAACGTAAGGGGGGGTCGGAACAAAAAGGGGGGGGGGAAGTTTCCATTTTGGCCCAGACCGGGAGCGCTCTGCTTTTTGCGAGAGGGAAGAACAGAATGCGGGGACGAGAAGGGGGTCCTCCCTAGAAAAAAGGGATCCGAGAAAAGAAAAGAAAACAGGTCTTTAACAAAGAACAAGGGGGGAAGAGGCATTACCTTTAATCAGGCAATTATGACAGAAAAGGGGGGAGGGGCATTCTCTCGCAAAAAAAATTACCGGAAAGAGAAGGCATGACCTTCTTCTAATGGTGTCCGAAAAGAAGAAGGCGCCTGTCTAGGGGGGGAGGGGAGGGGGGATCCGGGATGGAAGGACGCTGTCCATCGGGGGAAAAGGCTGCGCAAGGAGGAAGATGATCTCTAGGAATCCATTGAGCGTCGGGGAGGGTTCTATATGTAGCGAGGTTCCTAAAAAAAGAAGAGATTGAAAAGGAAGCTGTTCCTAAGTGCCCACATGGGAGGGGAGAGATTTTACAAAAAGAGAAGGGGATACCTTCTGAAAAAGAAAAGACATCAAAAGGGGAGTTTTTTGAAAGCCTAGGATTATTCAAGGATCTGGAGAAGGAGGGGTTTTTTCCTGGGTGGGGGAAGCGTTTTTCTTGTGGGTCAAGTGGCCTCAACCAGAAAGCATATGAAGGGGAGGGGTTAGGGGTAAGAGGGGGCAACAGAGCAAATCTCTTGGGGTCAAGAGTCCTCCTCTTCAATACACCCAGGGATATTCTTCAGGGGGGGGGCTTGAGCCGGAAAGGGGGGGTGATTATCTCTGAAAAAAGGGCTAGTTGGAGAGATGTTACGAAGTCAATGCAGGGGAAGGCGCAAGGGAGGGGAAGATTTTTTCGAGAAGAGGGACGAAAAGGGGCCGCTTCTTGATCGAAGATATCGGGGAAAGAACACAAAAAAACGTTCACTATGGGAGAAAACGGTCGTAACTCACCTTAAAGAGGAAAGGTAGAGCAGGGAAACAAATACTGATGCCTTGCTTTCTCTTTCGAAGCCGAGGGCCTTGTTTTCTAGCGGAAGGTCGCGGCGAAAGGCCTATCTTTAACGAAAAAAGACGATGTGGGAAGGAGTCGTTCATGTCGGACTAGAGGAAAACCCCGTCCTATCGTCCGCCTAGGGAGGCGTTCTGAGGCAAAGGAAATAACAGAAGAAAAGAACTTTTGGAAAAAAGGGGGATTACCCTCGGGGTCAAAAAAGGGGGGGGGCCGCTGAAAGGGGGTGTCCTCTACAGTTGGAAGGGAAACATTGCACGGTCAGGAGGGGAGGGAGGACGCCCATTCACAGATGGATAAGGGGGGAAAATCCTTTCTTCTTGGGAGTCTCTTGGAAAGAAGCGCCTTCATCGGGTTCAAGAAGGAGGGGAGCACATCAATCTCCTACGGGTTACATAGAAGGTGTCCCTTTCAAATTAAAAAGAATAAATCGACAGAAGGGGGGGAAGACTTTCCTCAGGGGCGCTTCTAAGGGGAGAAAACCCCCCCACTCGAAAAAAAAAAAGCATTCCGGAAAAAGGGGAAGAACGCCAGTTTAAAAAAAAAAAAGACCGGGGGAAGGACGCCCATTTGGGGTTGCATCTTCTGGAGGGAGACCGGAGAAAAGATTACTCATAGGAAATCAAGGGGAAAACGAGGGCAAGACCAGGCTGCTCCAATCTGAAAGGGACAAAGCACAAAAAGAGGTTTTGGGGGGAAAAAAAAAAAATGCTCCGAAGGGAAAGAAAAAACCGCTCCAATATACCTGTTCCTCCGGGAAGCTCGCGGTGAGAAAGGACTTCAGGAAAAAAGGGGAAGAAATTACCCAGGAGGAAAAGGAAGGATTGTATCTCCTAACTGGTTTAGAGGAGAAAGGGCATCTTCTTCATTCTCAAGGGGGAGGAATAAGGACTAGAAAAGCCAGGGAGGCACTTGCCTCCAAGAGGAGATCGGGGGAGAAAAACGCCTCCTAAATAGTTACATCTTCAGAAAAAGGATGCTCAAGAAAAGAGGAGGAGGGGGGGAATTCATCTCTTTTGGGGGGAAAAGATCTTAAAACCAGGGGGAAGAGGACGATACGACGGGTTCGTTTTCGTCGGTCACACCCATCCTTTCTATTGTGCATGGAAGAAAATCGCTGTGGGAAAAAGGAGGAACAACAAAAAAAAGGTGGGAATAAGGGAGCCTTTTTCATCCGGGAAGGGCTTCATGAAAGAAAGGGACCCGGATGCTTACATGAAGAAAAAAAAAAGACTAACGAGGAAAAGGGGAGATTCGTGGCAAACTCCTTTTGGGGTGGAATAGGGAGGAAAATGCATTCCCTGGAGGAAGGGGAGAAGCATTTTCAGGGGGGAGATAAGACGATGATTATCTATCGGGGAAGAAGGGGCCCATACAAGGGAGGAAGGCGCCTCAAGTCGAAAGACTGGTCATCGCCCGAGTTCGGGGGGGACGTGAGGGGGGCGATGTTCCTCAATGGGGGGGGAAGTGTCACGAACGAGGAGGAGGAAATACTCACCTAGGGACGACTACTTTACGGAAAAGTAGGGATCCCAAATCGATCCTACTGGAAAGTCGGGGGAGGGACCATTTGCCAGGGGGGAAGGGAGTCATGATGGGCTTATCTTTTGAGGGGAGAAAAACCTGAAGGGGAGGGGTGTTCCTTAGCATTGGGGGAGCTGAGGGGCGTTCCCCGAGCCGCGCCGACAGCCATGCTCTGTAAAAGATGATGACTCCGGGTAGGGGGGGGGAGAGAAGAGTAAATGCCAACTTGTTACTGCCCTTTACGGTGTTTGTCTCTGTCTTTGTAGGTACACAAGGTGCTTTCCTCAAAAAGGGGGGGGAATTCTTGGCGGGGGTTGGGGGGGAACGGTAGGACAGAAAGGGGGGCGCGGATTCCACAACCAAACTGAGGGGGGATTTCGAGGATGGGTCACCTGCCTTCTTCTTGGGGGGGAGGGAAAATCTGGCACGGGGGGGAAGACGGCTCACTTCCTATAAAAACTGAGTTCTTACAACTCTCTAAAAGGGCCCGAAATGGGATCCATTGAGTATAAGGGGTCTTCGGGGGGGAAAATGTGTGACATGATCGTAAGGTTCGAAGGGAGGTCCGTCAAGAGAAAAGCGCCAGAAAATCTTGGTCATCATCACAACAGAGGACATTGTCATTCAAGTGCGCTCAACCTTGGAGGGGATAGGACGGGAAATTTCTCAATCCAAGAAAGGCAAAGAAAGGGGGGAGGGAACATATAGTCCAATCACAAATCTAACCGAAAACAAGGATTATAAAAGAGTCTACCTCTCTAAAGCAAGGAATCCGAATCTCCGGGGAAAGCCCTTATGGGTGAAGTTGACCTGAAAAAAGGGGACAAGCACACTGCTCTGGTCCGAAGGAATCTCTTATCACTTTCTTGGAAACCAGGGGGCCAACCGGGGGGAAAAGGACCGGAGAGCCAAAGCTGGGTCCGGGGGAAAGGACTCTTTCACCAAAGGGAGAACTAAAAGACTTCTACTCGGGAGAAAAGCCGGAAAGACAAAAAACATTCCATAAATCACCTTTGGGGGGGAAGTCCGGGAGAAGGGGAAGAGCTTGAAAAGAAGAGAGTGGCGAAGGAGTTACTAAGTTGAAAAAAAATCCCTTATAGAGATGAGGAATCATCTCATTTGTGGGGGGGGAAATCCAGGAAAGCACACACTCCGGACATGAAGGGAAAACACCATCTTCAAAGGAGGTGAATCTGAAAAAGAGGGCTTGAAAAACAGGGGACATTTTTTAAGATGGGGGTGTTTGAAGTTAATGGGAAGTAGTTCAAAGGGTCACGAGGAGGTGGAACCCGCCGGGACCCTTTTTCAAGGGGGTACCTGTTGAGGGACTTTTGAGAGAAGTCCGGGAGGGCGGAACAATTCTATGCTCACTCCTCCTCTCAAAGAAACCTGGGATGAAAAACCTAGCAGAGAAACATCGTGGGTAAAGAGAGGTATTCCGACTGAAAGTCCTACATCATTATCGAAAAAATCTTGAATATACCGTCTCTTCTAAGGGATCTTAGTGAAACGAAGTTGGGATCGAAGGAGGCTCTTCCTCAAAGGGGAAAGCTACAGGGCCAGAAGGGAAAAAGAAGGTCGGTCAAAAGGCTTCACTTTCATGTCCTGGGGGCTTTCTCTTTGGAAAGCCGAGAACTGGGGGGGGAGCTTCATGGGGGGTTTCGGCTCTTTCTGCGGGCGGAAAAGGGAAAGCGATCTTACTGGGGAAAAATTCTGGGAAAAGATTCTATCAGAGCCCGATCGCTCAATGAGTGGGGAGAAAAAATGAAAAAAAATATGGTTCCGCGGAAACCGGAAAGGGGGGGAATCTTTTATGTTAGCGGGGGAGGGCTGGCTTTCCGAGGCTCAGAAGAAGAAAAAAAAAAGTAGGACAGGAGGGGGATCTTCGCAACAGATGTAGAAAAACTTCACCACCGGGAAGTCCGGAAGCTTAAACTAGAAAAAGGGGTTCTGAAAGCTTGACAACATAGAACTTATTGGAAAATTATTCCCCGCAAAAGGAAGACATGACACCTCCCCCCTACCGCAGGAAAAAGGACCCTGAATACCTTTCCTGGGGGGGGAGAATTCAACAACAACAAAGGAAAGGAAAGAGATGAAGGGCACGGGAAAAGGAAGGGACATTATTACGGAAGAACGCGGTCTTGGGTATTTGGGGGAAAGGTTGGACGGGGAAAGGTGCTCCCGACCAGTCGAGGGGGGAGAAGGGTTTCTCTACAGGGGCTGGGGACGCGCCGTCTCCAAAGGAATCACTGGGGGGAAGAAGGTTTCCTACCCTCGAAAAAATTCATAAAGAGGAGGGAAGAAATGCGTCGTCAGATCGGTCGGCCGAATTAAAGGGGAAAGAGCTACCATTAAAGGGGAACAACGTTGGAAGGGGGGGGTGAGAGCTGTACCCTAGTTGGGGACGTTTTCATGTGGGGGGAGATAACTAAGTGGATATCTTCTGGAAAAAGGAATTGAAGAGGAAAAAAAAGAATTCTCTGTCAACCTTCAAAGAAGGAGGAATGCAGGAAGAAATCATTTATCACCGAGGAAAAATTTACACAAAAAGGAGGGACAGCACAAAAAACACCGAAGCCAGCACATTCAGAAAGTGGGAAAGTACCTCAATTAGGTAAAGGGAAAGCGTCCAGGAGCTCTCTGCCTCTGAAAAAGAGGATTCATTACATGACCGGACGGAATCCGATTGAACAGAGGGAAAAGCGCCAAAAGGATCCATAGAAGAAGCTGTCGAAGCCGAGCATTCTGCAGAAGGAGATGCGGGGAAAAGTCTATATCTCGGTCGAAGAAGAGGGTCGCGTCCAGAGGGGGAGGGGAAAAGAGCTCAGGGAAATGACTGCACTCCCTGGGAGGACTTGAAGGGGGGGAAAAAACCAGTTCCCTAAGGTGTCAAAGAGCGGTCTAGGTGGGC
>Ga0179591_1334632_pt1 | contig 15709 bp, 13 predicted proteins | sample CZOMad2_1_08_16f_FD_182891 | JGI IMG/M metagenome (GOLD analysis project Ga0179591, IMG submission 182891) | Vadose zone soil fungal communities from Angelo Coast Range Reserve, California, USA - CZOMad2_1_08_16fungal (PacBio error correction) | ecosystem: Environmental > Terrestrial > Soil >...
ATGGGGAGCACGAAAAACCCAAGGGGACGAAAGGGAAGCAAACAACGCCCAGGACTTCATGGAAAACACTTTTTATCGGTGCATTTGGAAGACATAAACAATAGAATCCACTTCCGAGGATGAGTAGGCACCAAAAATTAAACCGATTGTCCCTGGAAAGTAGAATGGGGTCCCAACAAAAAGGGGCAAACTAGTCAAGGGGGGTGGATGTATGTAGATGGGCAAAACTCCATGTTTGGGTTGTAAGGGGAACCTTATGTTCCAGCAGCAAGAAAAAAGAGAAAAGACACGGCCATGTTTCAAGACCCAAATACATCGAGGTAACTAAAAAAACATGCCTGCAACCTCCGGATGAGGGCACGGGGGGTCTGGTTCCCTGATATTTGCTCGCAACCTACCTCTGTGATCAACAGACAAAAACAAGGCAGACAGCCAAGGCAAGTGAGTCCAAGACAACACGCAGCCGATGCAGTCCGAACACATCATCGCCTTGATAGAACGAAATTTCCGCGCTGTAAAACGGAATCAGCAGAACAATCTACGGCCACTGGGTCCCTGAAAATCCGAAGCCCAAGGCACCTAAATCCAAATGGCAAGGAATCTAATGGGGGTCATCTTGAGACGGCAACGAAAACGGTCGGAAATCAAAAAGGTTCAGTACCACAAGCCGACCGGGAAAAAAACAGCACTACTAAGAAAAATAACGGTTTCGTTTGGATCTACGGGCGCGAGCCATATGGGGTTTGGTCTAAAGGAACGGAGAACCACGGGATCGGTGAGGGTCTGAGCGTCACCATCCTCTTGTGGGGACATAAAGAAAGACCCAGAATGGTTTAATGGGCAGGCGAGTCATAAAGAAAAACCCTAGCCCACCGAACTCCCGGTTAAATTCGGGATCCCACTCTCCCGGGCCGGGTAATACGCGTGTAGACCGATGGGTCGGTTGGTATCACAAAAAAAGGAAAAGCAACAAGCGGTATGGGGTTAACCAGATGAGCCCGCGGAGATCCCGATAACCAGGTACAAAAGGCGAACGAAAAGGGAAAAGCTGGACTGATGGGGTATGGAAGCCATGGGCGAAGAATGGTGTGGGGGTTTTGGGAAGAGCAGTATTGGGACACCGAAAGGGGGGTCGAAACTGGGGGCGGCATCTGGGGAGGACCGATCGTTTCAAAGAATTGCTAACACGTGGATGGTGGGGCCCACAGATGGGGGCAAAAAAAAAGGTTCTGGTTGGAAAAAGGAACAACACTAACACCGGTTCCGGCCAAGAAACAACCTATGAGAAGGGAAAGCTTCTGGAAGAAGGTTTCGCTAAAGGAAAACACGGCACCCGAGGACGGTATTGGGTAGTTAAAGGTATATGGGGTTGATTCACTCATGGCCCCCGAGGTGACACCACACACAAGGGAACGGGAGTGGGAACGTAGGAACAAAACGAAAGAACGACCTATCAACACGGGGGTTCCAAAACTAAGGACCTGGCCCCGAAAGTTACCACGGGGGGTGTGTCCAAAAGGGGGAAGACGGATGCCGTCCAAGGCGGGGGGGCAGGGCCAAACGAACTTGAAAACGGCCCCTGGGGAGAAAGAATGGACCGGGGTTGGTCCGAGAGTGAGGAAAAGGGCGCTAAAAAAAAAAAAAAAAAACAAAAACACTTCAAACTAAAGGGGCAACTAGTCAAGTCACACCTCAAAGCCCTCCCACCCCCTTAAATTTGGTGCACGGTCGAAAAGCGAACTTTGGAAAGACAGCGTGAAAAAGGTTGGGGGGCGAAACAACCAAGGGAGTTGCAAAACGGGAAACCGAATTTTTGGTAGGAAACTGGGACCTGAAAATTTTTGTGCTCTACGTTTGGGAGGAAAAGGCGGTGTTGGGGCGCCGAGGGAGGCAAATAGGACACGGCCAAAATTCCTATAGAACTGGCGCCGACCCGGAATACAATGGGGTGTAGATTGAACTGGTGGCCACCTGTTCGTGTCCCCCAAGGTTCAAAGGTTTGGCAAAAAAAACGGATGTAGTTGGGGGACACCCAAGGCCGGCGGGGACCGTGGGATGTAGCTAATCTCTGACGGCCAGGGGGAAAAAGTTGGCGGGGGGGGACTATCAGATATAATAACAAGAAATCGAAAAATGCATAAGTCCCGGCCCGTGGTCACAAAGGAAGGTGAAGAAAAAGTGCCAGAAGGGGATATCAAGAGGTGATACAGCGGACACCTTCTGGCAAACCGTGATGTTCCCGAATGCGAAAACAAAGGAGCCGATGAGAAAAAAACAAATAAAAGGCAATGGTGTGGATGAAACGGATGACGAGCAAGGGGACAAGGGGACAAGGTAGTCGCCAACGACAATCGGTCCCGTAGAGGGGATAATAAAGCATCGCAGGGGAGGGAAGGTGTGGAAGGAATGAGGGGGGTTACGCTCATCGCAAAAAGGCTTTCAGTGGCACGAAAGTTGGGGTGGGGGGCGTACCGCAAAAGGGGTCGGGTCCCGTGGGGGGCACGAGAAACTTATGGCGAACCGCACAAACCCCAGAAAGACTGGGTTAACCGGAAAGGGTCCACACGGGGAAATGGGGGGTTTGGGCAGAAGAGTCCCCATGAGAGACGTCTCACGGGGTCGCACGCAAGCAAAAAACAAACGGCAAAATTCAAACACCTGAGAAGACGTCCCGGAACTCAACAAACCCACCCAGGGGCGTATACAGCCCTTGGGAGGATCGGCCGGAACCGGGTGGAAGGCAGGGGCCGCGGAAACAGGGTAGCAGGGGGATTGGAGAAAAGGGTGTGGGTATCATGAGATAAAATAGACCGAAAAGTCAGCGGGGACAGTCAAACTTTCCGCGGTGTCGGTCCCAACGACCGCCCAGGACAAGTAGAAAACGTAAGAGCGCACGCTGCTCAAGGTTAAAAGAGGGTTCAAACTTTTTCAGCCAGGGCCAAATCGACAAACCTTTTCGAACGGAGATTCGTAGGGAACGACCCTAAAAATCCCGATATTTGAGGGAGGAGAAAGAGAACGGAAAGAAAAAAAAAAAGGTCGAGGTTTGAGGAGGGGTGGGACTGGGGATGTGAAGGGGCGTCGATAAAGAAAGCGTTGAGGTAGACTACAAACGGTGCGGGGGGGGGGGCGACGGGGGGGGGGGGGAATGGAGGCCACGTAACGTCATAAGTCATGTGTGAAATACTGTAATTGTGGAAATGTCGGAGAAGGAGGCACGGGTGGAAGGGGCAATGAAGTGGCAAAAAAAAAGGGGCCCGGATTTTGGACGGGGAGGGTGGGGATGTCGATTGCACTGAGTAAGGTTACCAGGGGAGCCCTAGCAAACCATTGGGCAAGGCGGAATCAAAAAGGGTCACCGGCAAAGTCCGAAGAGGATAGGGGAATGTTCAAAAACGGGCTGTTGGAAAAAGACTTTTTCATTACTTGCCTGCCCACCGAAGATAAAAAAGCCCACAAGGAGGGACACGAGCGGGGTCAGAAGTCAAAGATTAAAACTAAGCGCCAAGGGGGGGATAAACCCTCAAAGAACTCACAGGGTTCCCCGCTTCGCAAACCACCCCGAGTCCGCCTGGCACCCAACGCCAGGGGGGGGGGGAGGACATCAACAGTCAGGAGAGGGTAGGGGGAAGTTGTTAAGGTTGGGGCATCTGATAAAAAGCAAAAAGAGGGAGGAAAAAGGGAGAGAGAAAAGAGTATCCCAAGACTGAACACTGCCGGAAAATAGGGACGGGGTCAAACCAAAGGTGCAACTGAGTGCCGAAGGGACGGGCAACGTTGTAAAAAAAGACTTTGAAGGGAGGAAATGTCACCTTGCGCGGCTGTCAAAGAAGAGACGACTGTTCCGTGTCCGTCGGGGGGGCAGAAGCTGAGACAACTAGTTTAAAAAAGGTCTCCCCAAGATGATCAACGACACGGAAACTCCAAAGGTGGCGGACGTAAGGGTGCGGAGAAGGGGGGGTACTTTGCCTGGAAGGACCGCCACCACCGAGAACTTTACATAGCAACATTTGCCATCGGATGGACCCGAATAAAACCGCCCCACATCGGGTCAACAGTGGGACATTATCTGAAAACACAAACTCAAAGAACCCTCCCCAAACTGTAGAACAAAAAACAAGCAGACGTAAAAAAAACAGAGACGATCTCGAAATGTCAACAAACAGAAAACGTTAAGAAAACAAAAGGTGTGAGGGGACCTGAGGCGTTTTTCTACGGGGAGGTTATGGGGTAGGGCGAGTGAGGAAAAGCGCCGCTGAAATCGGGTAAAAAAATAAGGAAATAAGAACCGACGTACTCGTATAGGACTTGCGGAGCCCACACAAGAGGACAATCAGGATCGTGCTTATAGATACATCTCAAACAATGACGGAAACCGGGGATTGAACCATCAAGGACCACTTAATAACTGGGATAATGACATGAGGACCCAGTGAGAGCCCTGGTTTGGGGGGGGAGGTTTGTCAGACCGGGGAAACGTCGGTTGTTCCCGTGTGGTAAGGAGTTGTGTGTTTGGATGTGAGGCCGAACGAAGAAATTCTGGGAAGAAACGTAAACCTGTACGTTTGAATGGTGAAAGTACTGCCGCAACACGAGAATTGCCAGCACGAAGAAAGGTGAGGGGTGGCCGTCACCAGTCAGAGAAGTCTCAACGGCACCAGGCAGCGTTTGCACACGACGGGACCTTGACGAGGTGCGCTAGGAACCGAATCGCAAAAGAAATCGCCCAGACGGAATGACTCCACCCCATAAACTGGAAAACCTAAGGACCCTCAAGGACTATGTCGGGGTTTCGCAAAAGCGGCGGGAGGGGTCAACAGCAAGACCCAGACTAATTCTTCGGGGGCGCATCCTAGGCAGGTGGAGAATGAAAAGACAGCCCTGCCACAGAACGGTTGAGCATTTCAAAGTCAAGCATATAAGCAGCCTTTTCGACGCCTTGGGACATATCGGACAAGGTAAGATTGCCAAAAGAGTTTGAATGAGTAGTCGATAGAACACAATGCGATACTTCAAACGGCCAGGAACTGGAAGAATCTAGACCTCAACGGCCGGCTGGGAAGCCAACCTCCCCTAAGGTGGGGAAACTGGGAAAATAAGTCCACAGTAGCCAGGATCGGAAAAAAAGATTTCGCGATCTCTGGGAAAAACGGGAGGATCTGCGATCCATTCCAACAGAGGGGACACCACCGTGAACCGACCACGTTCCCGCTTGGAAGGGAACCCAGCGTAGGGAACACCGGGGGGTTTTCGACAAAAACAAATCTTCAAAGGGGTGGGAAAAAACAGAAACTGGAAGCACGAACAAACCGGGATCGGGGGGAAAGCGAGTGGGGCCGTTGAAAAGTTAAGCCCCGTAGAAAATAAGATCCACCTGAAAGAAGGCATCCGCAGAACCCGGGAAGAAAGCGCACGGAACGGTGGATTTGGGTCCATTAATGCCAAGGCCATCTTACAAGGGGACTCCCCTGAACCACCAACCGGGACTTCACAGACAAGTCTCAACACTGTGAGGGAATAGGGGACCATTTTCTGGGGGGGGGGGGGGGAACTCACAGGGACTCCTTGGATGAACCAGATGTGGAAGTGGGGCAAAAACTTAAACAGGAAAGAGGGGACTGGTTGGGCTCATAGAGGAAAAGTTAGGAAGAAACCCTCTGCACAAAGTGTGGGCAACATAGGGGAAACGAAAACGGTATGGTCCTCGGGGGTTTTTTACACCAAAAGGTCCACCGAAACACCGTAAGGACGAAAGAGCAAGGGAGGAAACTATCCCAGAGATTCGAGGTGCCCAAGGACGAATCGTAAATTTCCAAAAAAAAAACAAAAGTATCATATGGGGATTCCACGGAGGAAGGGAAGGATGATGTCGACGTGCTGGACAGGGGTAGTAATGGAGACGGGGCGATCGGTTCAAAACCTAGCAGCCAAAAAGGCTCGTTGTTTTTTGGGGCCCGGAACACGACGGTCGGACTAAGGGGTAGGTAACACACGGGAAACGAAAAGACCAAGAAATCAGCAAAACGTGTTCGCACGGTCGGGGGAGAGTGGGCCCCTGCCGCAAGAATGAAAAAAGGGTCCTTTGCGTGCCACAAAAAGCGGATTCTTAGCTAGCCCTCACAAAGGATCGCCTTTTTCGGAAGGGGGGACCACACGTCCACGGGGAGACCGCAGGGCAGGAGCATCCACCCTTGAAAAGGAATTGTGACCTGCAGGGGAGGGGGGGGGCGTGGTGGTATCTAGGGCAGACCCGGCGGGCCGGGATAAGTAAACCAGTCGCAAAAAAAAAAGAGCATGATGAGTAGGGGGGCAGAATGGAACGAATGAGAAGGGCAAAGTCGCCCTCAATTGGATGCCAAAAGCGAGAGTGGGAACTGGGTGCTGCTGAAAGAAGAGAGAAGTGTGCCCCGGCAAGTTCGAACAGGGTGATTAATAGGGTGATGGCACCAGGGGGATGCTGTGGTGTTCAAAAAGGAAAGGGAGGGACGGCACGGGGAAAATCAGAAAGACGCCCACATAATAATTGAGGACAAGGGGGGTTACCTTTTTAGAGGGAAGGGGTGGGGCAAAGGGTTGGAAAGTAAACATCGGAAAGGGGACCAAACGAAAATTAACAAACAAAGGGGAGTTGCAGTATCTACAGACAGCAGAAAGGGGGATAGAAAGTGCACCAGGGCCAAGGGGAAAGGGGGGGGGGTATATCATAAAAAAAGAAGAATTGATGAATGGGGCTTTGAAAACAGCCAAGAAATTGCACGATAAAGGTTAAAGGCGAAAAAAAGATAAAGTGCGCAAGGGGAGAAGTTTGTACTCACCATGACTCTCAAAAAAACAACAACAAAGGGCGGGGAAATCAGGGGGAGCCCCAACCACGAGCCCCGGGGGGCTGGAATGGTGAAGACAAATGAGCGAGATACTCCGGTCAAATAAAGGCCGGGACATATTCCTGGGATCCCAACAAAAAGTGAGGAAAGGTTCGGGGGGGTAGTCTATAACACCAATCGGGAAACTGGTTCGAAAAAACTTTTAAAATAGGGGTTTCAAAGTTATCGTTTCAAATTCTTTTAAGAAGAAAGCCTACCGGAAAGACTTTATGGCCTATCATCAAAACACAAGTCCCGATTGGCAGGTCAATAGACAAGGGCACTGGGTTCTAGTAAAAAAGGTAGGGGAGGTAGATAGGCAAAACCCAGTAAAAAGGGGGTGGTTTATGTCTGGGGTGATTTCCGCACCTCAAAGGCTTACTCTGCATGGCGATCAAAAAGGCAACGGGAAGACCAAGGGAAAAGAGGGGGGAAAAAAACCCATACTTCCAACCAAAGGGGGACAGGTATGGACCAAGGGTTAAAATGGGTGTACCAGGATCTCGGCACTCCAAAACAAGAACCTCGGGGAGCCCCCAACAATTCAAGAAAAAGATCCATCAAAAAAGGGCCTCACAAAACGATATAGGGGAAACCAAAAGAATCGATCGCCGTGGTACGAACCATCCGGAAAAGCTCGGCTTCCAAAACAAAATTGGGGCCATAAGAGAAAAAAGACTTCCTCCAATCGGAAAACATCCCTCCAACGGGACAAACCGAAAAAGGAGGGGACGAACGGAGCTTTACTGTGTTGGGAAAGAGGTCGCCGGCAGAAAAAAAGGCTGTTCTAGGGTCCCTGGAGCGCGTCCAAAAAAGAAAAAGATCGGCCTGGAAGAACTACCTATTGTCATGGTTTTGCTAAAAAAAACGCGCGGGAAAAAGGCTGAAAACCGGAAGTTGAAAAAACACTTCGAGAAGGTTGAGGGCGTTGAGAGGCAGACGAAGCCTTTTGGGAAAAAATAGTACCACACTACTGGGCGTAATGCGGCAGCTCCTCCCGAAAGGACCTACACCATGGGGGAGAATTTCGGGGAGGTATGCGACAACTCAAAACCCCCGTGTACTCTACCATTCAGTCTACAGGCAAGGTTTGGGGGGGGGGGGGGGGGTACGGTAAAACTAGAATCTCAGGAGATGGGGGGAAAGGGATATCCACAGAATTACGGACTCCAGTGGCTCTCAAATTAAACCGTCCAGCTAAGGAGAAAAAGGTCGTGGGGGGAAAAGTGGCTTAAGGTATCGTGTTTTTGGAAGAATCCGGCGGCGAAAAAAGTCCGACCACATCGAGGGGATCGTGCGCGCGGAGAAATCGTGTACCGGGGGAAAGAAAACCGAACCGTTTCACGTTTCAAGTGCAAAAACAAAAAAAAAAACAAAAACTAACCAGAACATACCTTTACGTCAGACACTGAAGGGGGGAAAAAAACCCTTTGAAAAGAGGCAGGATGCCACCGGTGTGGACTCGACAACACCCGGAAAAGATGAAGGTATTTTGAGTGGTCTGACATGCAAGCGGGGCAACCGAAGTGGTCATCTCGCACCCGGCCACGTGTTTACAAGTAGGTGGGGCCATCAAAGAAAAAGAACAGAAGACACAGGGGTAATTTCAAATATCTCAAATCAAAAGGTTGGGGGGTGCGCAAGGCCGGACAAAGGGGTGGTGTCAGGGGCGTAAGGTACAGTCCAGGCCGTGGGGGGGAAATCCGGAAAAAACGAAACTGTGCAATTGGAGATTAATGACTGCGGGGGGGGCGTCTGTGACAGGAGCTAAAAAAAAAACTAAAAAAAAAAGAAAAAACAAAAATGCGCTAAAGAGGACTAAGTGGCGCTGGAACAGGACCCGCAGCATCAACAACTCTCAAAACAACAAAACCAGGTTACGGCGCGGGGGCCGAAAATGCTAAATGCGAACGGTGGAAAAAGTTGTTTTTGGGCGGACCCACGAAGAGGTGTTTGACCAGGAAGAGAAGCCGGGACCGCAAGCGGTTGTTGTCAGAAAGCAAAAGTGGGGTTTGATTTAAAAGAGTCGTGGGGGACAAAACCACTCTACAGTGGAGGAAAAAGATAAAAAGCCGGGAACAAGTGCGAGAATACTGGCGCTGCCGCAAAAGGGGTTTGTGACGGGTGTTCCTGGGAAATCACATTGTGGGGGGGGGGGGGGGGGGGGGGGGGGGGTTCACGAGGATCACACCACTGATTAAAAAAAAAAAACGGGTTCTGTTACAGAACCATTCTTGAACGTAAGTCCACACAACACCGTCAAAAGTGAGTTCTGGACAAAAAAAATCCTTTTACGGGCACTTATAATCATTCGTGTGGCAATATCGGTCAAAACATGACGAACCCGGGGGCAATTTATTGCCCTACACGAGGGGGGCCAAGGATTGGGTCCAAAAGGATGAGATCAAACGAGAGTCGGAACCCGGGAACCAAAAATAAGTTTGGTAACCAAAGCATTCATTCCAGAAGGGAGTTCACAGTAGGAAAAATAATCAGAAAGTGAGGGACGCTGAGCTGAAAAAGGGTATCAGAAGGGGGGGATTTTCAAGAAAAAAACCAGACAGATCAACCTTCTTCAGGGAGGGGGAAGAATCTGGACGAGAACTGGAGGGGCCCTATTGTGTTTAAAGCGGGAAACGCAGTCAATGCGGTTGGACAGGCCCCATCCGAGAACATGGGTGTGAGAGATTCAATGGGGGGAAATCAAAAAGAAAACTCGGAAGTTTGTTTTCATTAGTGGAGGAGTACTATCGGAAGACGACAGGGACCTTCGTCGTCAAGTGACGGTTGTTGGGGGTGACCTGAGCCGAGGGGCCATTCAAAGGGAAAGGAAAACTGCCTACTGTCGAATCTGTAGAAAGGACGACACACCAAACAACTAAAACTCGCACTTAAAAAACAAAACAAACTGTTGGGTAAAAACAAAAGTTCTGGGAAGCATACTACCCACAAAGAACTACTCACCACAAACATGCAAGGCAGGGCTCTATGTTACGGCGAAGGAGGGGGGGGGGGGAGGGCGTAAGGTACAAAAGCGTGAAGAAAAATCGTGAATGGAGGGGGGTGAAGGGATAATAAAATAAAATCCTACGGAAAAAAAAAAACGGGGAGGTTCTAGGTCCCGCTTGGAAGGGCAATTCGCGCACCAGGTATCTAAGAGAGTGGGTTTCCAGGGAGGGGGTGAAAGGCCTCCTGGGGTACGTGGGGAAAAAAAAGAGGTCCCCTCCGAAAAGATAAACGGTTTGGGGCAAGATTCGGGGAATACACTCAAACGGAACATAAAACAAGGACCATCAATTAGAAGGGTTTGGTAAAGAATAAAAATCCCCCGACTGGGGGTTCTTTGATGGAAAATTGTCGTGATTCGGGGTAATCGGGAACAAGACCGCGTTTTTACGAGCCTTAGAAGGGCGGTCGGAAATTTGGGGGGAGGGCTGAAGGAAGTTAGGGATGAAAAATAATTTCAGTGGTGGCAACTTGAGAGTTGGGCGGAGGAGGCGGGAGGCCTGGCGACGGGAAAAAAGGGGAAGAGGGCTTCACCTATTAATGGGGTCTGGGGGGAGATTGTGCGGGAGCTTGACAAACCTCCGAAAAATAAAAATGACAGCAACGCCACATCAGAAAAAGAAGATTTTAGAAAACCAAATTCCTGGGAGGAATTCTAAGAAGGAAGGGGCGACACCAACTGGAGAGGGATCTTAAGGGGAGGCCTCAAGATCCGAGAGACAAAGTAACATCGGCGTCCGAAGGGGAAGGGGGGCCACGCAAAAAGGGTTACCGAAGCCGACAACCAGAAAGAATCAACTGACAGAAAAAAAAAAAGAGCACTAACCTCAAATCAAGCAGGTTCGGTACAAAAGGTCGGATTAAAGGAAACAGTACTTAAGGGAAGAATTGTTCTGCTGAAAGTGTGGAAGAGGGGAGGAGAGGGATCCATCAGACTTCATCACCAACAACGGGGGAGGGAGGAGAAATATTAAGGCAAAGAGAGAAAAAAACCCAAACATGCGCACAAGGTCAGTTACTGTTGCTGTCAAAAATGACGAAAAAAGGGCGTGTCCAAAGGGGAGAGAGGGGGGGGTGTCTACCCTGGAAAGAATGTAGGCTGCGTGTCCCTTGGACGAACGCCAGGGAAAGGATGGGTCGAACGAGTTAAGTGGATAGATGTGGGGCAAAAAAACACTGCACCGCTACTTTACGACATCGTTTGACTCAACGTAGGACGCACGAAGGGAAAGAACGGAGGGCAGGTGAAAGACCGAAAAAGGGGGGGATGGGCGGGATCGAAAGGAAAACCGGGCAATGCATCGGGCCGCACGAGGGCAATCACGCCTGCCGCAGGGAACGCCCTCCTCAACAGAAGGGAACAAGGTGACATTTACTAAACGCCGCTAAGGCAGACCTCCAAACCATGCAAAAACTGCGAACCGAAAAGCGACTCAAAGAAGGATAGCAAGGGACCTGGGAGGGGCGGGAAAAAGTGCAAAGAACCTCGGAACCCACCAGTTTGTGGATTTTGTTGTGATTTTGTTTGTTTTTGTGTTTGTTGTGAATGTTTTGGTGTTTGGAGACTTTAATTGGTTTTTGGGCCGTCCAGCCCAAGGTCCCCGGGGGGGGAGGTCACCGGACCAAAGAAAAAGAAGGGGGGATGCAAATTCGGCAAAGCCGTCCAGACAGGTGGGAGGCGAAACGGGCACCCCGCCAGGGGGTAACCAGGGAAAGAAGGCGGGGAGGGTGCCACAACAAACGCTAACGCGATACTGTGCCTGAATAGCACGAACCAAGGAGAAGACTGAAGACGATTCCGTCGAGGGGTAAAAAATATTAGCAACACACTCTAAAGGAAAAAATAAACGGTACCGCGGGGGGGGACCGATCAATGGCCTTCAACACCAGCTCCGTACCTATCCCCATGTCGCCCGGGGACTTGGTGGGTTATTTTGAGAAACGGGAAAACCGTAATTAGGTGACAACCGTTGGTAGGCTCTGGGTTTGGTGGGGAGGGGTGCCTGACAGACGACATCGAGGGAGGGAAGGTTCCCGGTCAAAGGGTTAGGGGAAGTACCCCCGGAAAAAGAGGAAAAAAACAACAAAAGATCACTTTGCTCACTAGAATGTAACAAGAGGTCGGGACTGTCAGCGGAACCACGCCGTCCCCAAAAAGGAAGGACGCACACTATGCAAGTGACACTTCTAAAGATGGTCTAAAAGGGGACACCGATACAGACAGAGCCCCCGGAAAGAACGATTTCTCATCAAGCCGGTTATCAAGGAGGGTGTGTGCGAAAGCACCTACTGACGGGCTCACCTCAGGGGAAAGACCACAAAAAGCCATATGAGTAGGTCTGAAGAGGCTCCCTATTGGGTGAAATCATGCGGAACAAAAATACGACGACACCTACTTCACGGGACCAGGGTAGATAGGCTAAAGACTCAAAGGGCGGACAAGATACAAGGGGGGACATATCCGACAGAGGCCAGGTGTTATAATCTTCAGGGGAAGAGCAAAACAACGATGGCATAATTCCCCAGGAAAGAAAAACGCAGAAGGGAGCTATAAGTAAACTGGAAGTCTTTTTCTCGGGACACGGGCGAAAGCACAAGGGGAACTCCTTGGGATCGGCACCTACCAGACCAAGAGATGCTGCAGCCGCCCATCCTTGAGACGAAACGTGCAGTGAGAGCAGGGCCAGGAAAAAAACCAGAGGCCACCAGAAAAGGGGTCCCCCCCCGAAGAGAAATCGGAACAGCCCAGCGTAGAAATACGGGCCAAAGGGTTTCCCTGACCAGAGGTAGGCAGGAAGCCAATTTTTTCCACCCAGTTCACTTGGATGAAACGCAAACAGGGTAAAAGGGGGAAAATATTCCCCGTTGACAGGGAAGTCCTCAAAACCAAAAATGTGAAAAAGAGGGAAGATCCCAAAAACACCAGAAAAGAAACTGCAAAGCAAGGTCCATGAGAGACTCCTCACAGTTGTTGGCAGAGAGGAAGGGGGGGGAGTCTCCTTTGCGAGTAAAAAACCCGTGAAATCGGCAAGAGACAAACAGGGGAGGGGGGGAGTGGGGGACCATGTAGGGGGGGCTAACCATTAAGAACTCTTCCAGGGGTTGTACCATCGGCGTTTTTGTTGGTGCAACATGGAAAAGGTAAAAGATAAGGCCGGGTTTTTTGTGGACGAGTAGCGAAAACGTGTAAGGAGGTCCAAAAATCGGAATCATTTGAAAAACGGCTACCGTGATGGGACCCTCGGGGGTTGCGCAGAACTGAAAAAAGAATCAACGGAGGGAAGAAATCGTAATATGGTAAAAAAAAAGAGCCCGACTCTAACGATAACAAGATCTAGGCCCTAGACTTAGAAAAGCGTAATGGCACCAAGCGGATGAATTTCCTAGGAGCGAGCTGTCATTGGAGACTAGATGGAAAAGGAACTGTTGAGGGTGGTAAGCGGGGGAGAAAAAAATACGCAAACACGAACCATGAAACGAGAGCTCTGAGTCCCTGTTTTTTGAAGTGACCGAAGCAAACGGGACAAAAGGGTAGCTGCACAAGGGAAGGTTCCTCGTGGAGAATTCGCCCAAACTGACGGGAGGTCGAGGGGGGGGCATCCGAGAGAAAGAAAAGGGAGAGGTTACGGTTTTAAAGGAAAAAAAAAAGAGGATGGATGGGAAAGCTTCTACGCCCGAAAAAAGACCGTAAATCAGGGGGACGTGGGTGCTTGGCACAAGGAAAACCACTAAACACCACACGAAGATGAGGGAGCGGGGGGAAGGCACTTAAGGAAAGGGTTGGGGCGTTTTGAGGGGCCACATAATCGGGTATTTACTACAATGAATGTGGACGTGCCGCCGAATAAGAAAAATTGACGCTCAACAACATGAGAGGATGGGGGGTCAATGGTTTGTTGGGGGGTGTTTGGGGGGGGTTTTGGGGGGGGGGGTGGTTGGGGGGGGGGTGGTTTGGGGGGGGTTGGGGGGTGTTGGGGGGGGTGGGGGGGGGGGGGGGTTGGGTTTGTGGAGGTCGCTAGGGGGAGAACAATTTTGCGAAATGAACCCAAATTTACGCACGAGCTTTGTGGATCGACAGAAAAGATAACCTTTGAAGCCGAGCGCTAGGGGGCACTGGGGATTTAAAAAAAAGCTGATTACCCTGGGGATGAGGACATTGGGAAAAACGAAGATAGGGGGGGCGGACACCCAAAAGGGAACCTAACATCCCAAAGTGGTGAAGCGATGTTTACTGTTCTGAGGAATGGGTGGGGACAGTGCAGGTTTTCGGATCGAAAAAAGTAAAGACCAGTTGGATCATCACACCAAAAGTAAACCACAAGTGAACCTGGGGACTCATAAAACGAAAAGAACATAAATGGGAAAAGTAGAAAAGTGGCAAACAAGTAAGGAAGACAATCTTAAGTTGAAAAGAAAGACCAAATAACGGGGTTATGGCAGGGGTTACTTCCTGGAAACACGAATAAAGAAATAAAGGTCGAAACGATAATAAATGGAAAACCAAAAGGGCGACGGGGGGTGCACCAAGGGAGACTCGAAAAAACATAACAAAAGAAAGGAGGTGAAGGAGATCCTGTTATTCAGGGCAAGACCGTCAGAAGGGTGTTCGAATTTTAAAATTCTCGACAAAAAAAAGCGACGGAATTTCAGGACAACCTGGGTAATACGTGGTTTTGCAAGGATAGTCAGGAGAAAGAAAGAAATCCACTTGAACCCAGACGGTTAAAGGGAGATCAACCAGAAACGAGGTGTCTGGCAATACCTTTTGACGTTCTATACCAAAGGGTAAGAGACTGGGAAATAGAAAACCCACAGCCAACCAACAGGAGTGCAACCATTTTGTGTAATTGGGAAAGGTTGGTCAAGACCGGGGTCCCGCGAAGGAGCCTTACACGGGTGTACCAGGGCAACAAAAAAACAGGGAAGCCACTTCATCAGAAAATGAGGAAAAAAGCACGAAATTGCCAGCTGGAACGAGGGGCGGGCTGGTCACCTTAAAGGCCTTTGCCAGCAAACCACATAGTAGCCACCCGCAAGGGAGGGCCTCAAGAAGAACGAACTCCGTTCACAACTATCAGATGGCTGGTGGGCACAAAAAAACAACCCCAAATAGGGCCAAAAAAAGCCGAGAAGGGAACCACACCGAACTATCTGAAGTTGGGTGAGCTAAAACCAAAACTCGTAAATTGTGCCACTTTCAGAACTCAACAAAGACAAGATCAAAATCATGACCGGAAGCGGAAGTTGGTTGGGGGTCCGCTTGTTCCGTGGGCCGTCAAACAAAAAACCGGGGAGATTTGGTCCCGTAAGGAATCCAGCGAAGCCGTACAAAAATCACGGGGGACGCACGGGCAGGCAAACATAACTAAAAAATAACCGTTAGAGGGGAGACGGGGAACGAGCTGGTGGAATCTGAACATGACTTTGGTGGTGTGGAGAGACAACCATCTAGCACGGTTGAGGGAGTGGGGAAAGCAAAATCCGATGGCGAAAGGACCAGCCTAAAAACAGTACGAAAAAAGGGGCGTCAATTGCACGCGACCCTTAACACGATGGGGAATGGGAGGGGAAAGTTCGGATCTCGAAGAAAAACGACCGGGACGTTTAACTACATGAAGCGAACAAATTTCGTTTTTCAAGGTCAAAAAAAAAAAAACGAGAAGCAATCAGAGACAAGGGCAGCGGTACCAAGGGCGAAAAAAAACCTTGTCACGGAAGAACAAACAAAAAAAAAAATATACCAGAACAGACCGACGAGAATCGCGGCGCAAAGGGGTTTCAGGGGGGAAGCAGTGCGTCAAAGGAAGCGTGGGGGGGGGGGAAATGAAAGGAAAGTGGAG
>Ga0179591_1196423_pt1 | contig 15708 bp, 30 predicted proteins | sample CZOMad2_1_08_16f_FD_182891 | JGI IMG/M metagenome (GOLD analysis project Ga0179591, IMG submission 182891) | Vadose zone soil fungal communities from Angelo Coast Range Reserve, California, USA - CZOMad2_1_08_16fungal (PacBio error correction) | ecosystem: Environmental > Terrestrial > Soil >...
CTAGCCCGAGGAGGGAAAAAACGGGAGTTTACTTGGTGGGGCCGGCCAAAGGGGGTGAGCAGGGGCAACATCGTACAGAAAGAAGAGGGGCAAAAAGGGGTCGTAGGGGGGACGGGGGAAACGAAGGTCAAAACAAAGGGGACGTTCCTTATCAGGGCTCACAGGAGTGGGAAGGGTGGAGTCGGTTTTTGGTGGGGGGTGGTGCCAGGGAAGGTACGGCCATAGTTTTAAGAAAAATTGAAACAGCCACAAACGGGCAGGTGGGTACAAAAGGGAAAAAGACTTGGAAAAGGTTGGAAAAGGGAGGAAAGGTCCCATTGGGGTAAGAAACGGTGTGAGGAATTCCAAGCAGTCAATGGGGACGTCCATACAAGAAGAAAACCGGCAAGGGGGGGGGTGGGAAGAGGTACGTGACAGGGTAAAAACACAAAACCCGGCCAACGTGCCTGCGCAGGTAAACAGGGGGGAAAAGGGTGAATTTGTATGCTAAAACAAAGCGACCAAAAAAAAAAAAGGGGGACAAGGGGAGGCGGAAAGGGAAGGGGAAACACGGAATAACTGTAGTTGCCGCCTCAAAAACGCGCAAATGGCAGGGGGAGGCGCCCGACCCTATTCGCGGAAAAAGCCGCCATGCCAACAAACCACCAGGTAGCAGAACCAGCCACCGCTTGTGGGAGGACCATGTGAAGTCAATGACGTGAAAAAATGGCTCTCGAAAAGCAAAGAAATAATAACGACGTTAAGCCGCAACCGTTGCAGACATGGAAGACGAACCGTGAGGGAAGGTAACCGAGTCCTTACGGGGGGGGGGGAAGTCCCTGTCCACGGGATTACACCTGATTATAGGAAACGAAGAAAAGGGCCACAAATGCAGAAGGGGCAGTCATGATCCAAGGCACGAACGGAAAAAAGGGGTTTGGCAGGAAGACGGGTGGCCCGAGGCAAAAAACCACGGCAAACACTAAGAAAAGAATAAAGGAAGGGGAATGGAAAAAGGGTAAAGAAAGGATGACGGGGAGCCCTAAGAACAAGGACGTGGAAGAAGGGGGGAGTAACATTTACCACACAGTTTTTAACGCCACCGCGTATGGTGTTTGAGGGAGGGTTCACGGGGAGTGGAAAAACCAATAATGCACCCCACAAGGGGGATCAACCAGGGGAAAAGGAACAAAACCGAAGGGCGAACGTGGGCCCCATTAAGCGAGAATAAAAAGGCCCCGTGAAGGGACAGGAACACGTAGGTCCGGGGGGAAAAAACGGGGGTTAGAGACCGAGAAAAAAAAAGGAAGACTATACCCCAAAAAGGAACCCGAACCTCAGTAGGGTGCTAGACAACAAAGGTTGGGGGTGCAAGGGGGCATCCCCTTGACCCCCGACGAACAAAACTGGGGGTTGGGGGCCCCTGAGGGAGGAGATGACGGGAAGGGATCAGACGAGAAGGAAGGACCTGTGGGATGAAGGGCTCAAGTGTTGAGATTGAGAGGGGGGGAAAAGAGGGGAAGTCAGGGAAAAAATGGCACCAGGAGGGGAGAAGATTGTCGAAAGGACACGACAAGAAGGAAATAGAAAAAGGGAGGGGCTCTTTGGAAAGCCCAAGGGGCAAAAAAGCCTGTGGTGTTCGCCGTTGAGAAGGGGGAGAAAGAGGAAAGGAGGACGGGGCAAGGGGGGACCTTTGATTGTGACGAAACAAGCCCACTGAGTGGAGGAACACAAACCAAAGCAAAAATTGAGGAAGGAAAGAGCAAGTAAGAAAAGAATGGTAACTAGGTGATCGGAAGGCGGGTTGGGGGACGGACAGAGGGGGCGGGAACCGTGGCCAGGGAGAGTACGGGGGGGAATAAACAGTAACTGGAAAAACATAACAAAAAAAGGAAGGGTCAAGAAAGAGGGGAACGGCAGCTGAGCGCGGGGGCACCGAGGGTGAGGAACCTAATCACTAGAATGAGAAAGGGGGGGAAACATTCTAGTGAAAGGTGAAAAATTGCGAAAAGGACATCTATCAACATTAGGGGTTAAACAAGAGGAGGGAAAATGCAGTAAATAAAAAGGGGGGGGAGAAAACTTAGGGGGACCTTCAAAGGGGGGTAGCACATGACAACCCTCCTTAAACGTAGGTTCGAACACAAACCTCACAAGGTAGGGAAGGCAGGAAAAAAAAAAAAGGGGGAAATGGGGTGGGACGGGGATCGGACGGAGCAGGTAGGCCATCAGACACTGATGCGGAGGAAACGAAAAAGGGGGCCTTACGGTAGGTATAGGAACGGGAGCCTCGAGGAAGTGGGTGCCGGGGGGTGATTGCCGAGGCCGCTAAACAATTAAGAGACCAGTACAAAAACGGGGGGGTGAACGAGGTATACGCGTGCAAGTGAATCAGTCAGGGGAAAAGTGTTAGCTATAGAAAGGAACCTCGGGTCTGTGGGGGCAGGAAAAGAACGAAAGAAAAACCAAAAAATGGAAGGAAGGGGGGGGGACGTTTGCAAAGTCAAAAAGGGATGACCGCACTAAGTAAGGCCCACAAGTAAAGAGCGAACCGTAGGAAGGGATGGAGAGGCTCAACTGAGGCAACAGAGATGGAAACAGAGGTTCCGGGTAAATCAGTAAAAAAGCGGAAAAAAGGGTGGGGTGTGGCGAGTCAGAAAAAAGAATGGATGCGCAGGGGGAAAAAAAAAAGAAACTGTCAAGGTGAAAAAGGGGTGAACAGTGTCAAGGGGAAAGGCACACGACAGTGGACCGTTTCTCCAGGACGGGGTATTGGGGCCATAGGGGGCAGGGAAGTGCGTCCAGAAGTCATACTCAAAATGGGGTTCGTCTGGTGCGGGGTGACTAACTGATGGATCCAACGGCTTTCTGGGGGGGGGGGGAAGAGGGATCGTACAGGGACGGGGGATAAACCAACTGTACCGGCAAAGGACGTAGGACACGGGGGGGGGTTGTGTTTGCTAAATATAAGGATTCCGCGCAAATGGGGGAGGTGGGGGGACGAAAGGGGGCGGGGGCAAAAAAAAAAGGGGGAGAAATAGAACAAAAAAAGGGGGGGGGGGGGGGGAAGGCGGAAGGAGAAAAGGTGGGTCATAACTGCTAACCAGACAAAGGTTATTCCGGCAAAAAAGCCGGAAATCAGCTAAAAAACCGAAAGTGAAGAGAGGAGGAGAGGACGGGCAGGAGAAAGTGAGCTATTTGACATTCCTATGTTTTTCGAAGAACGGACCACATAGTAGAGACCCTCACCCGGGGGTAGCGGGAGGGTGTGGTGACAAAAAAAGATGGAACCAAAAACTTCTGTCCAAGAAGCAGGGGCGAAAAAGTGAAGCCTGGCTACTGGGGAAGGGGGGAAAGATCAGGAGTCACGCGCAAGACAAGAAACAACTTGGTACGTTTATAGAGATTGGGATACCAAAAAATCCCGGGGAAAATGGAAAGAAAGAGGCCGGAGAAAGAAGTGATTTTAATGGGCCAAAATATAATATAAAGTGTAACATAGGAGTAGTCTAAGAAAAAGGCACGAACAATGACCAACGACGGGGAAGGGATCCTCGAGGTACCGGCTTAAAAAAAGGGGAAAAAAAAAACCGCCGTACCCAACGGTGGAAACATCGCCGCAACAGAGTCCGGCGGTTAAAGGGGGGAAGGGTGGTTCAGAGGAGGTGAAGGGTATAAATCATTGCACGGTTCAAAACAGAGTCAGAGGACGAAGACCGGGATACCATAAAAAAGACAATCAAAATGCCTCACGGGGAAAGGAAAACGCGGAACGAACGTCACGGACGGGGTCAAAAAACGGTAGACCGGAAAAAAAAAGGCAAGACCTGGGTCGGGGTACGCAGGGGCACAGGGGGTATCCAGCGGACCTCCAGCAGAGGAAATACGGAAACAGTAAAAGGAGACTACAATCATAAGGAGGGAGGGGATTGAAAAGTAGAGGGAGGGCGGGATTGAAGAACAGGACTAACGTCTACCCTGAAAAAGCAGAGGAATAGGCACGAGCATGAAGGAGAGGGACATAAACCACGGGCGAAGAGGAGAGGACAAGTAGGAGGGGCTAATTAAGCGCCCACCTCAAATGCCTACATGAAAAAGGGGAGGTCGGGACAAGTAATGGACAAAACGTCGTAAAAAAGGAGGGGGAGGGGGGGGGGGGAAAAAAGAAAGGAAGGAAAAACACAAGGATAAAAAGAGATGGCTGAAGAAGCGGAAAAGGCGAGGGGGAAAAGGGACAGGGAAGGAGGGGAAATGAAAGACGTGGACGGCTGTAGTAAAAGAAGAAAGATCCAGGGAAGGACTATTTAAGACGGGGGCCTGATCCCGAAAAATGAACAAATTGGCAAGAAGCAAAAGAGACGAGTGGCGAGGGCGGATGGAGGGGAAAGAAGGAGTAAGGAGGGAGGGTCAGGGATAAGAAAATACGATCTGGAAAAATCTTTCGGGGGCATAACGCAAGAGAAAAAGGGGCACGCCTACGGGGAGAAAAAAAAAAAAGGAAAAAAAAAAAGACATCCGTATCCCCGCGCTCCGGTCCGGTAGGGAGGTAGGATACAAGAAAGTGAGAAAGGTAACCAATTACACAGCAGACATGTCCGATCGACCCTGCATGACAAACTGGAAAATTCCTCAGGGGGGGTGTCTCCTTTTCCGAACCTAGGAGGGACTGCGGCGGAGTCGACAGTCCAACCAAGCTTACAAAAAAAGACATAAGGGCACTCTGGAAGAGACTGGAGGTTGGGACAAGAAAGGAGATGATTGGAGATAAAAAGTAACCTGGGGAGAAAAAACACCGTTCACACTCAGAACAACACGTGGGGGTGCACCTCAAAAGACGGGAAAAAGAAGGTAAGGGGGGAAGAAGGGGGGGGAAGAAGGCAGAAATTCTGTCAAAAAGGAAACGGCAGAGCGCTCTTAAGTGCTGGGAAAACCGACCCGCAACTCAAGGAGAGAGCACAACGGAGAAGAAAAGACTCTAAGGCAGTAAAGGGAAAAGGAAAAAGGTGGAGGGCCAACTGAAAAAAAGAGTGGGGAAAAAGGGACAGTGGACCAACAAGTTGACAAATAACAGACAGAAAGGGAGGCAATCACGACAACTGAGGGGGGGGTTTGGCGCCGAACATACGCAAGTAGACACTGGAAGAGGGTCATGAAAAGGAACCGAAAAAAAAGGGTAGCAAGAAGAATCCTAAAAAAAGGGCAAAATGGGTGGGCCATGAACAGAGATGCGATAAGACTGTTATCAATGGTGTTAGACCGTCTAAAATCACTTCGCGAAACGTAAACAGGAAAAACGAGATAACGATTGGCGGGGATGAGTACAGCAAAACCCGGGAAATAAGGGAATTGAAGGATACGTAAGAAGTAAAAAGACACTAAAAAACAGTTCCGGGGGTAAAGAGGAAGGACGGGAACTACGGTGAAGGGAACAAAGAGTGAGACCGGGGACAGAAACGTGTGTGAACTGTAGGGTTAGCAGAAAGAAAAAGGGAAAAAAAAGAGAAGGAAGAAAGGAAAAAAAGGAATCAGTCAAACCAAGGGGGAAAAGAAAAAAAAAAAAAAGAAAAAGGGAAGGGAAAAGGGAGAGAGAAAAAAAGAACAAAAGGAAAAGGGAAAAAGGAAAGGGGAGGAGGGAAAAGAAGGGGAGGAAAAAAGGGAAAGAAAAAAAGAAAAGGTATGCCCCAGAAAAAAATAAAAAACGTGGGAATGGTCCTTAAAAATACAACTGAGTGTTATTACACGAAAGGGTGGGACCAGGGGGGGCATTGGGGCATGGAAAGAAAAGACAGGGTACGTCTGAAGAAAAATACAAAGTGCATCAGAGGCTTGCTATGCCCCATATCGTCAATCAGGAACCAGTAGGGAAAAAAAGAAGAAAAAAGCATCGGAGTAAAACATTAGGATGTGCCCATGAAGACGGGGAAAAGTGAGGCCGAAATAGTTAGCCCTCAAACTGACGAAGGAGTAATGGTAGAGGGAAGGAGAAGGAAGAAAAACAGGAAAATAACAGGCATAAGGGGTAAGGGAATAAATTGGTAAGCAGGGTAAGTGCACGGCTGCTGGCAGTGTTGCAGGTCAACAGATAATCAATAAAGGGGATGGAAAAAGTCAACAAAATGTGAAAAAACCGCTTACATGGTTTTAGGAACACCTAATGAGTGGAAGACTGGTCCAGAAAGGGGGCGAAAGGAAAGAGGGGGGCAAAAAGGGACGCTAAAAGAAAAAGAGCAGGTTCGAAAGGGAAGAAGGGGGAAAAGAAAAGAAGAAGGAAAAAAAGGAAAAAAAAAGAGAGAAAAGAAGCGTGGCAGGAGGACGTAGAAAAATGGGGGGGGGGGGAGGAAAAGAGAAAGAAGAAAAGGGGGTGGAAGGATAAAAAAGAGAGAGTCAATTCGGCAGGGAGAGATGCAAAAAGGGGGGGGAGAAGAGGAGGAAATGTGAGTTGGGGGGGGGGGTACGAAAAACCCGGGCGCAAAAGAAAAGCGTTGGTCGGTGTAACTCCATGGGGGGTGAAAGCTGCAACTGGGCACGTCGTACAAAAATATCCCGTGAGGGGGAAAGTAAAGAGTATAATCTAAAGAAAGAAGCGGAAAAAAAAAAGGAAAGAAACCTCCATAAAGGAAAAAAAGGATAAGTGGTAAGGGGGGGAGAATGGGGAAAAAACTAAAGGAAAAAAAATGAGCGGGGGGAAAGAAACACACAAATGAGGGGGGGGAGGAAGGGCGAAGGGGGTCAGGGAAAGGAGGTGGAAAATAAAAAAAAAAAAAAGAGGGGGGGAGAGTGGGGGGATAAAGAGGAAAAAAAGAGAGAAAAAAAAGGACAGAAGGGAAAGGGGAAAGAAAAATTCGGGGACTGGAAAAAGGGCGAGGCAAAAGGAAAGGAAAAGGGGAGGGGGGGAAAGGAGAGGGGGGAAGAGGGGAGAGGAGAAGGGAGAAGAGAGAGTGGAGAAGCTTGGGGCCCGAATAAAAAGATCACGGAAACAGAAAAGAGGGAAGGGAGAGGGGGGGGAGAGGTGGGAAAAAGGAAGAAGAAGAAGGGTCGGGTCCTGGGGTACGCGTCACTACTTCTGGTGTCCGGGGGTCAGAGATATGGGAGGTGATCTGGGGGACAACGTAGGTACAAAAGCGTGGATGTGGTGAACTTAATGTGGGGGACCAATAGGGGACCGTGGGTGGGGCATGGTACGAAAAAAAAACGGGCGAACGGGGGACAAAAACCCGACGTTGCGGGAAAAAGAATCCAAAGGTTAGTGAACAAAGGGGACGGGATAAACCCGTCTAAACCGGTTAAGGGAGGGGAAACGAAATTTTTGTCACTAAAAGGAAAAACGGCGGGTACGTAAAACGGGCAAAAGTCACCCACCAAAATGACAGGCAAATGTAAAGTCAAATAAGCAATTACCGCTAACGACTACGGCCTAAACGCACAAGTACAAACTCCAGGGCCCCAAGACACTTTAAAATAGACGGCCAAGGTCTATACGCGGGCTTGGGGGAGGTCAAGGGGGGTGCAAAAGTCGACACGCCGTCCAAAGGGACCAAAAATCAATGGAACAGCAGATTCAAAAGAACGCAAGAGGAAGATCAAGGATGCGCCCAGGCAAAGGCAAAAAAAAAAACCAAAGGAGAAAAAAGGAAAAATCTTGTGGGAACGAAGGAAAACACCAAATATTCAGCAACCTCGACAACCAAAAAAATCAGGGTGGAAGGAAGATACCCGGGGGGTGGTGTAGCCCAAATTGTCCCCAAACCCCCCCCCCCAATTAACCTTCTGCGACAGCACAACAAAAAAAACCAACGAACCATATGGGAGACGTAGGTCAAAAAACCAGTAAAGAGCAACCAAAGAAAAACATGTTTGAAGTTACAAAAAACAGGGTCAAGAATGTCACAAAAAGTGTGGGGGTGGGGTGCAAGGAGAGGGCGTAGGGGGGCGGGGGTGTAGAGGGGAGTAGTAGGAGGGAGACCGGGGGTAGTGGGGGCACTGGGGAGGTACATAAAGTCAGCATATCCCACGGTAAGGTGGCAAAAAGACCTAAACGACCATCGACCACTTGAAGGGAAAAAAAAAAAGAAGAGTACAGCTTCCAAACGGGAAACGAAAATCGGAAAGTGAACAAAAATATAGACGCCCGCGCCTCCCGCACTATGCCCACGGAACAAGCCTTACTAACACGCGCCCCAACAGAGGAAATACCGTGGGGTAGAAAACCGCCTCACACTTTCACATCGTAAGTTAAACGGGGGGCGAATAATTACCGTTCGTAAGAGGACAAAAAACTAACCAGAAAGAAAAAGAGAGAACAAGGAAAACATCGGAGGTCACGAAAAAATTCAGCTTCAACAAAGGGAACCGTGGCAAGAAAAGGGGAAAATCACACGGTGAAAACCGAAAAATCCGCACCCGATAAAAAACGGCAAAGGAAACACACAAACAGACAACGACGGGAAACTGCCGGCCCCCGGGAACCAAGGAAAATCTGTCAAAACCCACAACGAAGAAAGAAGCGGGCCCAGAAGAAGGGAGGGAAAAGATCCGTCACGATCAAACGCCAAAGAGGGCCCTACGAACACAAACAAATCCAAAAATGGGGGAACAGTCCCACGAAAAATGAACCCCCTTTGTATAAGAAGGTAACCCGGCTTCAGATTGTTCATAAACGGGGCACCAAAAAAAGAAAACCAAATCAAGAGCGGCCCTCCACACGCATGAAAAAAAAACTGGAAACGAACAGGGGGGAAAAGCGGAAAAAAAAAAATACCAAAAGGGCAACCCCGAGACTCACAGGAAACGAAAAAAATCACAAAAAAAACAACAACTAACATCACGAAAGGAAAAAAAAGCAACGGCCGGGGCCAAAAAACCACCATTACCAAACATAACCAAAAGAGAAAGAACTCACAAGGAACACTCCCTCAACGACTCATAAGCAATCCACTATAAAAAACAGCTTGAAGAAAAACCAAAAAAACAGGGTCAGCAAAAACACAAGTGGGCAAAACTACTGAGGGGAAAATGGTGTCAGAAAAGAAACGGTACCAAGTCTTCGACCAGGAAAAAAACACAAAGTACCAAAGAAAAACCTTATCCAAAGTCAAGCTGGCAAACCAAAAACCCTGGCAGGCACCGGTGAAAGAATACATCAGAGTAAACAAACAAAAAGTGGAAAGTCATTTGTCAAAAAGAGATATTTTGGGGGGGAAAAAATTTCGGTGAAAAGGGGGTGAGTGGTTTAAGCTTCAAACTTTGGGATAGGCAGCAGGGGAGGGTTTCTGCTGGGGGACGAAAAAGCAAAAATTCCGGATGTACCGGGAGTTTCGACCACTGTCAAAACCAACCAGGCACTAGTGGGACTGGAACGGTGGTTGGTTTTTGGAAAAAAAAGAGGGGCAAGGGTAAAGGGGACGGGGGAAAAGCACCGGGAAAAAGGGAAAAGGGGGTAGATTAACGGAAAATGGGGGTGGGGGAACAAGTGAGCTTCCTTCCCCATCTTGTATTGGTGGGCTGTCTTTTAGGGGGGGTATAGGGAAAAAAAAAACCAAAGGGGAAGATTGGTAAAGGGAGTGTTTAACTGGTTTTGGACCTTAACAACGGTGTGGTTTCTGGTGAACAATTTGCCTGGAAGGGGGTGTTCAAGTTCGGTGCCAAGGGGGGAACTGAAAGAAAAGGGATCATTTAAACATAAATGTTAGGAGGGACAGGTCGACTGTGCCACCCTCAAGGGGGTGGGGGGAGACCGGGGGGGGGTTGTGGTGGGGGGAAAGGGGTCTCATATTAGTACCTGGGGGGGGGACTGTGGAAAAAAAAACCGTATAGGGCCCTAGTATAACGGGGGGGGGGTTTCTGGGGGTTGGGGGACCTGGAAGGTTGACTGGAAGGTAAATTTGTTTGAACCTTGTCGGTCCATGAAAGGTGAAGAGGAGGGGTGAAAGTTTGAATTTGGGAAAAAAAGGTTGGGACGTCCCTTTGGGGATAAGCAGAAGGGGTGCCCGAGGCGTTTGGCGTGGGACTGTTGCAAGTTTAAGAGTAACTGAAGTTAACTTTCAAAGGGGGGAAAAAAAGAAAAAACGATGCCGATTGTAGGGAACGTTTGGTGGGGGGGTGGGGGGACGGAAAGCTGAGTCTTGAGCTGTACAAGGAAAGAGAGGGCAACGGGGAGATATCCTTGAGGGGGGGGAATTGAAATAATGGAAGTTTTTTTTTTGACGGGCAAAAAGACCTCTTCTTTGAGGGGGGGGGGTCAGGTGGAACCGGGGGATCCGGGAAAGTCCCGGGTGGCGGTCTTGGTGTAAAAAGAATACAGGGGGGGTTGTGAGTGGGGAATAAGGGTACTCGGAAAGGAAAAAAGGGATTGGGGGGGAGGGTCTGGGTGCCTGAGGAGAATACTTCAGAAACACGGTACAGGGTTCCGTCGACCCAAACGAACACGAGGGAGAAGGGGTGGTGTGGGGGGGTGTCGGCACAGCTGGGTAGTTGAGGTGAAGGGGGGCGGGCAGTTGGGGGAGGAAGGCACGAGGACGGTGCCCGCGAAAAGTTATTGGGAACACGAGGTAACTTGGGGGCCGGGCGAGGCGGTCATGGGACAAGGAAAAGCGCCAGTGTAAAAGGCAGGGCGGGGTAATACCATGGGAAAATTTAGATCGGGCTGCACGTACAGGGCCGACGTTAAAAAAAGGGGGGGGGAAAAAAGGCATTGGGGGGTTGGGGAAGAACAGCATGGGGAACGCAAGAGTTACGGGGGGGGGGGGGAAACACACGTGGGACAAAACGGGAAAAACGAACATGTGGGAGACGAGGGGGCCTCTTGGTTGAGATAGTAACAGGGAGGGGGGTCGTCCCATGAAACGGCAAAAAACTGGGGTGGAAAAGTCCATAAAAGCTCACGGGTGCTGGTCAAAAGCACTTTTAGCGGGGGGGAGCAGGGGAAAGGGGGGGAAAAGGAAAAGGTTTTCAGTTGGGTTCGGGACACCCGGGGAAAACATTATGACGGATAACTTCAGACTGGGAAAGGGAAAATCAGAGGGGAAAAATGGATAAGCACCTACTATCGGAACCTCCCCAAATAAAAAAAGGAAAAACACCAAAATCCCGGCGACCTGCCTGAAAAAAAAAAAAAACAGGGAGGCGGGCGCCCCCAACCAGTAAGGGGGCAACCCTCCATTTACCAAAGGACGTCCGGGAAAGGGCCGGCTTACGCTCCAAGTGTCCAAGGCTGCCCAACGAATTGAAAGCCCACTTGGCGACATCTTCGGGGAAGGGGGGAAGCACGGAAAAGTTAAAGGGGACAACGTTTTGTGGAGGGGCAACAGGGACCGAGGAGGAAGGTTCAAACGGGGGACCGGGGCAGTGGGGGGGACAAAAACAGCGGGTGGGGGGGGAGGGGGGTCACGATGCGGACCCACAACGAAAAACAAGGAAATTAAAAATCCGAAAAGAGGGGACAGAAACTACAAAAAATTGTCAAAAAAATCGGAACCGGGGAAAAGCCCGGTTAAGAAAAGCAGAGGGAAAAAAAAAAAAAAGATTTAACAGCCTGGGGGAAAGCGGCGAGACAAAAAAGGCACCGTTTAAGGGGAAGAGAAAACGGAAAAAAACGTGTTTTGTCAAAAGGAGTATTCTATTTTATTGGCCTGGGTGAAATGGTAGGGGAAGAAAATTCCAGGGAGACAAGGGATGACGTCACTTCCTAAGTTTTAGAGAACGAGAATGCTACGTGTGGAAAAAGCATCCGGGCTGGAAGGCGGTTCGGGAAAATATTCGCGGCCAAGGGCTGGGGACGGGAAGGAACCCGGACCCGCCACCGTGGGGCGGTAAGAAAAAGAAAAAAGCAAACAAAACCATGGGGGGGGGGGGTGACAAGGACTGGTGGGGGGGAGGGTTGCCTGGTCTTTAGGTTATGACTAAAATGGGTGAAGTGGAGTGGGAAGGGGCTTTTAGTTCGATGCAATGTGCAGACCTATCTCTGAACAAATCCACGGGAGATTGGCCCAGGGGCATAGTTAAGAATTCTAATCAAAGCTTCCAGGGGGTTTTGTAGATTAATGGAGGACCAAGAGTAGCAAAAGGGTGGGTCAGAAAGACCCCAAAAACGTTTGTCAAAGGAATCGAAAAAATTCTCAAAAAGGAGGGGGGAACCACTTTGTATGTGGGCTTCATCGGGGAAAGGACTGGGGCAACCTACAAAAATACCAAATGAGTAACAACCGATCGACGCACTATCTAGTACTTGAAGTGTGTAAGGAAACAGGGTCGGGCGGACGGGGGCAAACGAGTAGAAGACCTGGGTCAGTAAAGGAGGAGGACTCCGTCAGACTTTTAGATAAAACCACAGGGAGACGGGGAACGGTCGACTAAATATGCTCGTTTTGCAGGGTGGAAGTCCAGTGGCAGAGAGGTTCACCGTGGGCTTAAAGACTTGCTATGTGAGTCGAGCGGAATCTTGGGGGGGGTTCAGAGTGGTGTGACAACGTGGGGGTCTGGGCTGCTGAGAGGTGGGGGAGAAAAAAAAAGACAGTACAGGCAGTCAGTTGGGGGTAATCAACGAAAAGTCAAGATCCTAGTGGTTACAAAGTTTTTAAAAAGAAGCAATAAAAGGGGGGGGGCCGAGTCGGTCGTCTCCGGGGGTTAGGGATTCTTTCGGAAAAACCTTGGTAGGGGGAAACCGGGGTGTCGGACAGAAGAAATAAAAAAAAAAACCCGTCAGGGGGCGGAGGAATAAGGGGTACCCGACTTGGCGGTGTATAAGGGGGGTGGAGAAAGAGGCGGAAATCTAGTTATTGTATCCGCTCCAACGCGGACCAGGGGGTGAGTAAAAGCAAAAGCACGGCATGGGATGCCACACTGCTCCTACGGTGGGAAAAGCGAAGAGAATGCACTCGTAAAAAGAAAAACCGGAAAGTCAGGGGTTTGGGGCGAAAGGGGAGGAAAATCGATTAAAAACACCCCCTGTTTGAACGATTGTATAAAACCTAAGCACCCAAAGGCTTGGGAAATCACAATGACCTGGGGGAAGTTAAAGGCGAATGTAAATCGATGATGAAAATAACAAACAACCCAAAACTTATTATTATGAATAGAGATATAAACACACAGGATCCCAGAGAGGAATGGAAGGGGGCAAAAGCTTCCGTGCGAAAATTTAGAGGCACAGCAAAAACCTTTGTTGTTCTGAAAGGGAAAATATGTAAGACAACGAAGTCCATCAGGGAGTGACTCGCCCTGCTCACGTAAAAAAACAGTTCAAAGTCTGGCTCTGGGGCGCAAGGGGAGGGAAGGCAGAAAAGGAGCTACTCGGAGAATAAAGGCAACGACCCGACTGACAGACAAAAAAAAGAGAGAAAGTCCGTAAGGGAGAAATAAGGCCGGGGGGGGAGGTACGGGAAAAGAACTGTCCTCCAAACCACTGAAAAACATACACCAAGTGATCCACAAAAGCCTCCAAAGGGGGGAACGACCCTCAAGAAGAACCACTAACGAAACTCACAGCAAAGAGCCAGCCTACGTCGGCAAACCCCAAAGAGGGGCACGCCCGGAACCTTCTCCAGAACCAAAAACAGTACGAAAGTGGGAAAAGAGAAAAACCAAAAAACGAGAGTACCTAAACATTACCGTTAGTCCCAGGGGGGTGGGTCCAAGGGAGACAACAAATAAAAAAAACTAGAGAATTGAGAGCACACCGTTTCACGAACAACAAAAAAATTACTACTGAACGGTCTGCCGCATCGTGAGCTGATCGCCCGACTAATTCGAGGGGGGGCCGTATAACCTCAATGGGGTACCTTTCGGGGGTCCAATCGACGTCCCTTAGAAAAGAAAAAGAAATTAAAAGAAAACGTGGAAACGTGAACTCCTTGAGTTTATGGCTCAGCAAAAAACTCCTGAGGAGGGCAAGGAGGCCAGCGCCGTACATGGGAAGTAACTTAAAAAAAAACGACCAGGTGGAAAAAGGGGGGGATTACGAAGAAAAGAGGGGGGGACAAAAGGCAGGCAGGGGGGGCAAAAAGTTACCAGGAAGGACTCATAAATTGAGCCACGACAACTCACAGTCAGTCAGAAAGTGGAAGGTGGAAGGCACAAACGTTACCAACCTCCTGGCCAGCGCTTGAACGTCTGGAAGAAAAGGGAAGCGGCAAAAGATCCCGCGAAAGAAAAAAGAGGGAACTCTATCCGAAAGTGGGACAAAGAAGACCGAAAGGAAACAGGACCCCTCAAGGAACTCGCGGTTTGGTGGTTTGACGGAAACGGTTGCCGTGGAATTGTGCAAGGGTCCAGGACACCCGGAACTACAAGGAAGAGGAACTGCAAAACAACGGAGAAAATGAAAATTAGTGGCGACAACTCATCGTGGCTGGCTTATGGGGGTGTGGTCCAGAGATCAATGCGAATACCTCGCCAAAGAAAATGAAAGCCTTTCAGGGACCACAAAGGGGGCTAACGGTGGCCGCCTCGGAATTCTCGCAACAAAAAGGCCCAGGAAGGAGCCATTGGACAAAAAAGGGGGGAACGGGGCGGGGGACAAGGGAACCTGCCAAGCGGGTGTGGTGGGATTACGCAAGGGGTGTTCCCGGGGGGGTAATTGTCAGGGGAAAAAGGAAAGAAAAAAAGAATACAGGAATCATTGGGAAGGCGAGGTTATTGAGGGATAACAGACGGTTAGGGAAAAAATGGTGCACCGTGAAAACACTGGGAAAGCGGGAACCAGCAAAAGAGGGGGAGGGTACAAGGTCGTCCCAAAAAAAGTGCACCGAAAACAGACTTCGTGGGGGCGGGGGAAAAAAAAAAAAAAAAGAACGATGAGGGAAGGTGTATTACTCTGAAGAAAGGCGTCTCTGGGGTTTTAAAAAAATTGTAACTTGGAAAGGCCGAATAGAAAAAAGGGAAAAAATCCAACCGAAAAGAAAGCTGAAAAGTAGGGGGAGGGGGTAGAATCTCCTGATAAGGCTACTGCTAGGTCCAGACGGGCTTTGGCGGATCAGGGTGGAGAGGTTCGGGGGGGAAAAACCCGAAAGTCCTGAACCGGAAGGAAAAGTGAACAGCGAAATCGGAAAGTTCATTCCGGTGGGCCAAGGAAAAGGTGTAAAACGCGGGGAAGCACTAAAAAAGGAAAAACGTTCACGTTAAACCTCTGTTCTCCACCAAGAGGGTCCAAAAAGAAACTGTAATCGTGGGCGTTAAAAGGGTCCTGTTAAAACAAGTATGATGGACCCCAATTTCGAAGGGACCCACGGAAGGGTCCTTTTATAAACCCCGGTTACCAACCGGGGGAAGGGGACCATCGGAGGGAAAAAAACTTGGAACGAATTCAAAAAACAACCGTCCAAAGGGGAACGGACACTTTCCTGTGGACAGTCCCCAGCTTAGCAAAAAACCGAACGTGAAAACTTCAAAGAGCGTCCAATACTTGGCGTCCTAACGACCTACCAAAAAATAATCAACGGTTCCATAAAAGGGGGGGACAATCCAGGGGACAAATGGGGGCTGAAGTGGTCAAAAACGGTCGAAACGACGGACAAGCAAACCAAAATTACCTCAGGACAACCTCAAAACCCTTAACAGACCAAAGGAAGGCAAAGAACGCTCAAGGAAACCCGACCAAAAAAAGGGGAAATACACACCCAAAAAAAAGGTCAATCACATGCCTTCATCGTAGGGAAGGTGGGAACCGAGCCTCACGAGGAGAAAAAATGCCATCAAAAAGAAAAAACGCCCATCGGCGTCATACAAAACCGTGGC
>Ga0179591_1310999_pt1 | contig 15706 bp, 13 predicted proteins | sample CZOMad2_1_08_16f_FD_182891 | JGI IMG/M metagenome (GOLD analysis project Ga0179591, IMG submission 182891) | Vadose zone soil fungal communities from Angelo Coast Range Reserve, California, USA - CZOMad2_1_08_16fungal (PacBio error correction) | ecosystem: Environmental > Terrestrial > Soil >...
CACTATTAACCCTTTTCGGCCCAAAGGAGCCGAATCATCATTTGGAACCAAAAATCACGATAATCACCCAGGGAAAAAGAGAACTTAGGCAGTTGAATATCAGAATGAAAAAGGACGTAAAAAACATAGACCAAACTATTGCACGGGGTGTTTCTTCCGTCTACAGGGTCGGCGGAAAAGGGGGGGACCGAACGGGACCTTACCCGAAAGGGTGAAGTAGTCGATCTAAACAACTTCAAGGGGGGGTCCATCATTATTGCTCGTTGGGGAAGGGAGGGCTACTGCCTCATTAGAGAGCGGGCTAAAAACTAGAGGATTCTAAAGTGCAACGGGCGATGATATTAATGTTAAAAAAAGGTGGGTCTTATGTCTTCCTAATCAAGGTTAAGTCCGCCCTATGAATCTCATCCGACTATCCATAGAAACGTACTTAACTCCTGGGTATGAAGGAGACGGTGGGGTTTCCTTGGATACGGATGAATAGGTCCCGCCTTGTTCCCACTTCCTAGAATCACAAAGAAACAAAAGAAAACTTCAAGAGAGAAAGTCTATTATAAAGAAAAACGATCTGGGAAAACTCTTTGCCCAGGAATTTCTGGTCCAGACGCGCAGTCTCCAACAATGACGAAAAAAGTCATGCAAACCTCCGTACATATGAAATCAGGTCTTGTAAAGAATTTCCAAAAAGAGGACCTTCGAAAAGAAAGTTTGTTCGTTTCGGAAGAAATCGACAGGGAATCACTATTTCCATCTAATCCGGTTTGCTAGTCGCGGGGGGGGACGCGATAATTGGGGTAAAGAGTACTCCTTGAATAAAATCACTCTGGGGCGCGGAAGGAGGATTCTACAATCTTTAAAGGGGGAATGGCAGAGGAAGGACTCAGGAATGTACTGGGAGGAGTCGGCGGATATTTCGGGAGGAAGCCGCTTTAAGCAGGGGGGACTTCTGCCTATGAGGACTTACCAGAATGGGACCTACATGGGTCATCATCAACTCAGACGAGGGGGGAAGGGTCGCGGGTAATCAAAAAGGCTCTGGCAGAATCGGCTATTGACAATAGGAGGAGTAGCGTGATGATCAGTCAGGGAGGGGAAGTTAATCAGGAGGGGAAGCGCGCGCAAAACAGAGTCGGCGGGAGGGGAGGGAAGAGACGCGATTGGGGGACGGGCGTGTCGCTGAGGAAAGAAAGCGGGTCTGGGAGGGAGGGTCATTTGGGAGAAGAAGGGACAGACGCGCGGTGATCCTGGACAGAGGGCCCCTCTGCTGGAGACGAGTCTGCACTTTCTCAGATAGGGGAGGAGTTAAAAAAACGCTGAGACGATGGAAGGGGATTTTATGAAGAGGAAGAGGGGACATAAAAAAAAAAAAAAAAAAAAAAAACAAAACAAAGGGCATTTTTCATGTGATCTGATCTTGGGGACGGAAGGAAAGTCAGGGGGGGGGGCGGCGTATTGGAAAAATGCGATGTGAGAGCAAGAGTACAGATGGCTTATTGAGTCTACAGCTCAAACGGAGAATGCGGACAGACTTCTTACGCAACAAGAAATAAAAGAAAGATTGGAAAGCTCTAAGATCGTGGAAGAACAAGGGAAAGCATCAGCGCGGGACGATTCGAAAAAGTTCAAAAGCTGCATCGGGTCTAGGGAATTAGGAATTGAGTGTGTCAAGGTTGCGGGGGGGGAGAGTTGCAAGGAATCAAAGGCTAGAGGGAAGGGCCACTAATGTTGGGGTGGGGGAGAAAGTGTCTAATGAGGGAGGGGGAACGTACACTTTCTCGACGCAGTTCAATCCCGAGGGGGGGGGTCTTTTGTCAGGATTCAAGGAGAAAGGGTACTACGCTGTGCTCAGATCAGCGCGGGATTGCACTAGCGACGTGGCTATTCGGAGACACTGGAAAAAAAAAGAAAATTAGCGTGGTTCCAGAAAACAGGGAGCGTTAGAGGAACGTTTCCGCCTGGGAGGCGGGGAGGGAGGATCGCGTATGGAGGTACTAGAGAAAACACCCCGCTCCAGCCGAAGGGGGCCGAAGTCTTAATTAACCCGCACCAGTGAGCAATATTTGGGGATCACGCGGTGTCGATCTGAGAGAAAGGCGCGAGTTGGGTCATCAATAAAAAAAAAAACGTCAAGTCGATCCTTCTGAGTCGCAGCGCTTGGGTGGGGGGGTTCTCCTGGAAGACTATAGGTTGGGAAAATGAAGCGACGATGTGGGCTGTTGACACTCTATAGAAAACGCCGCCCTCAACTACCTAAACCAAATACTAAAACGGCAATAGAACACGTCTCAAAAAGGTACCATCTGAAAAAACAATTCAATTAAATGTCTTATAATGTCCGATTTCACACACAAGGTAATAGTGGGGAAATTTGACCAGTCTCGTTGCCGAGAACATGTCTTTCAGTCCGTATAACTCTTACCTCGCTCGAACACGTGAGTCCTTATCCTTAAGAGGGGTCATCGTTTACATCGGCTGTGGAAGGAAGAAAGCTTCTCTGTGATTGGGGAATACACGCGCTAACTGATGAACTACCCTGGACCTTTTTGGAAAGAGAAAGAGCTGGGGGGAACCTTAAAGGGGGTCACAAAAGAGTGATAGAATACAATTTCTATTCGGGGATGAGCGATCACACAACACAAGGAGATTTGAACAAGGGAAAAAGAAGGGGCTGACCATGTGGGGGGGGGATAAATAAGGGAGGGTTTACAAGAAAAAACTGGAAAGAAAAAAAATGTGATCCGGCCAAAAGATCTTGGTATAAGGCCCGAGGTGTCAGGAAAACGGCTGTAAGTCAAGGCACAGTGGAGAAAAGAGTGGGCCAAAGCACTTTTCCGAATAACTAGGACAGTATAACGGATCCATACACTCCATATATAGGGTAATAAGAAGGGGGGTACGAGCCCTCCATGGACGGGGTCATCGCTCCTGGAAAATTCCATTCCGGGGGACAGAACTGGGGGGTCAGAAAAAAAATCGGACTGATCAGGCCAAGGGTAGAGAATAACTCCGCAGGTACTTTTACGTGATTAGTTTCTATTTTGCAGAGGCACGGGAGCAGATCTAGGGGAGGGGGGAAAAGGGGACCTAACGTATTGGGGACAGAATGAAAGGAACGGTGTAAACAGGAAGGGATGAAATGCCAAGCGCTGCCTGAACCCCTTAATCTATAGGCAGGGCTCTGAATCTCCACTGTGAGGAGAAGGGGGGACGAAAAGAGACTGATCAAAAGCGGGGGCAAGGGTGCGCTCGGTCTTTCATTTCTGAATGGGTGGGGTTTCTTCTGCATGTGCGTGAAAGGCGGGTTGTTCTTTAAGTAAAAGATCCATGAAACTGGAACCTATGGGGGAGATCCGCCCGCATCTGTTTCCATAATGTTCAGAGCTCCCTTATATACCGGGAACCTAGGGGAGCGCGGTGTGTAACCATCTACGAGATATCAGCAGCCCCTTGAAGAGAAATCAGTTCGTTAAAACGGTTAGGTAAAAAAGCGCAACTCCGCAAGAATTTAACTTCAGAAAAAGACGTCACAGGAAAGCATCCGAAATCACACCTATTAGGGCGAAAGATCAAACGGGGGCCGGTCAACCATGCACAAACCCAAAGGGACCAAAACTATCATAATGAAAGTAAAGATGCGCAGGCATCGCGCTCTAGCAAGGAAGGAGCATCCAGCCGAGAATTCATATTTATTCGTATTAAGCCATTCGGTGAAACAAACCCTTCGGTAAATAGAGGTTGTTTGCGCAGGATACCAGGGGGGGGGGTATAAAAAATAGCTCCAGCTTAACATTGGGGCAGAAGGAAACAATCGCAGATACATCCAGCCAAAAGAACTGGGGGTGTCGTCACTGACCGTCCTATGGACGAGGAAACCGGAACAGCAATTTCGCAACTAAGCAGGAAGGCATCATCCCCGGCAAGCCACAAGGAAAGCACCTTTTAAGGGAAAAGATCAGCGCCACGGAACAGATGACGAGCAGCAACAAGAACCGCGCCGATGCAAGGCTTGTGAAAAACAGACCGCAAGCACACTACGATCGCGCCTCCCCGACAAAACAACGGCCGCGAGAACGCATCGAGACGAGGGGGTCTGGGTCGCGTGAAGTTCATCCACAAGGCAATCGGGGGATTATGAATCACCGCCGGAACGAAGATGTTTCGCCAATAGCCTAGGAACATGATTCTGACATAAGAGCGAATTCCGCGGGGATATATAACAGTCAGGGGAAACAGAATCGTGTACGAATCTTAGCAAGATACCCTCAACTGATCCACCTGTAAACGGATACAAGAACTGCCAGAAGCCGCCGAAAGCCAGTTAAGAAGACTGCCTACACGCTACCGCGGCTTCCGTGAACCGGCCATCTTTTCTGCTAATAATGAACCCAATACGTCAGGAGTGGTAGAACAAACGAGGAAGCAGAGGGGCGCGGCCGTAACATCAGGGAACCAGATTGAGGTAAAGTCGGAAAAAGGGGGCGGGAAAATATCTGCACACACACGACACCGAAGAACACCAAGGGCTGTGGATAAAGTCTGACAAAATTCACTGGGTCTCATGACTGGAAATCTCAAAAGGCCGACGTGGGACGGATGACTTTCAAAGGGGGGGGGGTAAGAAATGGAAAACTTAATCTGTACCGCCTCGGGGGTCTGGTACTGCCAGGATCTATTCGAATCGGGACGGTGGCTTCAATTCGGGGGCTCGTCTCTTACGCGGTGAACAGGCGACGTGGGCAAGGCAACATCACCCCCCACAAAAGGTCCGCCTTCATGATACGTCCCACGTTCTTGCTACGCTCTGGCAAGATCGACTAAATCGAAGTTGCAAAAACCCAATTGATTGGAAATGAAAGATCAGACACATGAGACATAATCCGAGCGGATTTTCACGGGGAAGTTCGCTCCAGGAAGTGGCGCTTCCAAAGTGACCAAAAGGGTCGGTTTTCAAATGATATCACGACGTCCGATCAGATGCTGACCTGTCCTTGGGGGTCCGCGATTCACTTCCGTCTCTGGACTCTATGAGGGGACTTCGAACGAAACGCCGGCGGGACAAATGTCACAAAGGCCCTCTAGAGGCTGGGTTGTCGCTGCGTAACTGAACCGTCAGTGGGACCCCAGAGACTGCAATGATCAGGCATAGTCCGGTTGAGTTGATCGTGGATCGCGGGGCCCTCTTTGTTTCAGGGGAAGGTGAGAGGAAACCTGGAAAAAATAAACTAAAAGACAAACAAGCTTCGCGAGATGAGCGTGGAGGACGAATTATAGCTGAAAAGGGGAAGGGAGAGGTCTGAGAGAACGCTACACTCCTCGCTCAAATGGTGAGCTTGATGATGGGGAAAGGGTGCATTCGGGCAAAAGGAAACGGCAAAAAATGGGGGGTTCCTCGAATTCTTAAGAAATAACCGCACCGCTTCAACTTGTAAAAGGGGGGGGAAAGAACTCAGGGAAATTCAAACAAGGGCCAACATAGGGAAATATAAGATACGGGTACATGTACCTTCCACAGCAGGTACGATTGGGACGAACACATCTGGATAAAAACTACGAAGTGAGGTCAAGTAACGACTAAAGAAGGAAGCATTCGGCGCGTTGAAGTTATTCCACCTTAAAAAAGACTGTCCTTTTGAAGGCTGCGAAAGTCGCGACCGACATCGTAAATCGGGAAAGTACTGTCAGTCAGATGAGTTCTTTTGGGAGAGAGGGATATCCAGGGGGAAAAGGGCGAGAACGAACGGGAGCACAGCGGAAGAGGGGTCTTGGGGGGGGGTTTTATTACGGGTTAATTAAAGTGCACAAGGGCCTCTGATGGTCGAAGTAGAGGACGGCCCCTCTACTCCCCTAGGAAAGAGAGACGACAGTCCAGAATCAAGAACCCCGGAGGGGTCAACTGGGTGACCCGTTTTCTTTCCAGCAGGGCGCAGCGGGCACCCCCCCCACCAAAATGACTGAGAAAAAAATAAACCCAACCGCGGATCGGGGGACGAGTTCCAATGGCTCGGACGGGCCTCCGGATTCTCTTCGCAGAAGGGCTCAGGGAGGGATCGCGAATCATGGGGGAAGCAGGCGAAGACGTTTTTTTGCTCAAGGATGTTTTCGCGCAGCATGTGACCACAGTCTCTTTACAGGGGAAGAACAGAAATTGTTCGGGCATGCGGAGAGAGCTACCTGGCTTTTCATGACAGGCGGTAGAAGGTTAGACCATTAATTCTCGCGGATACAGGGGATGGTAGAAAAATCAGTTCAAAAACGAGGTGGAATTGCATCTGTCTGGTGCCCGGCAGAAAGAGAATGGTTCATAACAACACCACCAGAAATGGGGGGAGGTCGTCTCTCTTAAGTTATAGATAGAGATTCCTCGGTGATGGCCTGTCCGGTTCACAGTGATACAAGCGGACAAGATACGAAAGCCGGAAGTTGACGGCGTGGCGCGCAGGAGGGGAACAACTCTGGTGCATTCTTGGGGGTGACTCAATCCCAAAGAGCTTATTTAAAGCGGATTTGCCGGTCGCTTGGAAAATGATCGATGCGGGCTGGGGCATACGCAAAGTACTACTTGGATGCTGGCAGGAATGATTCAGGCGCACATTTTGGGACCAAAGGTTTAGAATATCTTTTTGAACAGGAAACAGTTGGCGATGTTAAGATAGCGACCGGGGAGATGAAAAGTGCTCTAGGGTTCTCAGCTAAACAGGGAGAGTCACTACTCGCAAGGAAAGACGAAGCGACTGGTCTAACCCCTCTAATTTCTAGATGGGGGGGAAAACGAATATCGAGGCAACGGCTCACTGAGGGAGGTTCGATTATTATCGGGGTGGACACGGGGGTTGGCGGTTGTTGCTCGGCATGGGGGAATTCAAGGAAGCGTCCGGCCACGTCTTTTAGAGGGGAAGGGGAGGCTCTGGCTATGCTTGGGTCAGTTCAATCCAACTGGGCGTTGGCGAAGTAACATCACGTCACGCTGCTCTCTTCGCAATAAAATGGTCTTGTCTCTTGTCGAAAAGGAAGGAGTCAATGGGGTGGGTCAGGAGAAAAGGGGAGGCGTTATGATCTTCGGGGAATTCACGTGGGGCTGGAAGCGGGGTAGATGTCGTCAGGTTATTGAGTTACGAAAGAACCAACCCGAGAAGCATGCCGGAAAACTTAAGAAGAAACAGCCCGCTCGGACGGACTTGATTACAGAGAGGAATTTCGACGCAAAGGGGGAGCGAGTTGGGGGCTAAAATAGAAAGAGAAGACAGATCAGTCGCGAGAGAGATGTGAATTTTCGCAGTAATAGAACGATCGGTGATTCTTCAAGAGTTTTGTCAGGGGGACCTCTATAAACTAGCTAAAAAAAAGGCCGAGAAATACAGCAATCTCAATACCGGCGAAACACGTTGGTCAGGGCGGGATCATGCAGTTCAAACCCTTGAAAACGGAATGATCGGGGAATTTTCCAAGGATGAAAAAGAGGCCCATCGGATGTTTTACAACTCGAACTGAGCAGTTATGTTCCTTCCTGAAGGGGGGTCGTCGCAAAGGAGCAGACGGAATCCAACCGGGCGCCAGGGCGCAACTGCGATAGCAAAAATACTAAAAAAAAAAAACTTGGGGCCATAGTAGGTTTTGGTGGGGAAAGGGTGGGAGTCGATTCCAAAAAAAGGAGTTTAAGACAAAGGTTGAGAAACGAATATAATAACGGAGACCGGGTTCTGCTTATCAATATTGTGAAAGAAGCCCGAACCAAGAACCCATATTTCGTGGAAGAAAAAAAGGGGATGTCTACAAGCGTGACCGCGCACGAGGGAGACTTGCACAGGCGAAGATGTGGGCCGATGGCTTTGAGAGACCGAGGAACGGAAGACTTAAGTCAACATAAAGTGGGAGCGAAGGGAAAAGTTTACTCATACTAGGGGGAAGACGTGATCTGACGGGGGCATAAATTGTGTGCAGAAATGGATGATGCGGCAGTAGAATCTGAAATGTGTGACGGGTGGCTACTAACGATTCTAAAAAGGGGGGGTATCTCGGCACTTGAATTACGTCGGGGGGCACCATTCCAAAGAAGAATCAATCCCGAAGCCAAGGAACGGCGAAAATTAATCTATGAGAAGAAAACGGGATCGATAACCTCTGATGAGCAAACTCGGTTCGGCCTGGGACGGGATAGCTCTATCAAATAAAGTAACAGAGGGGGATCAAGGTAAAGTAAATTGTTTTATCGTCGACAGCAGGCGTATCTTGGTTTTGGGAGTCCAGTATCCAGGGACGCATCCAGGAAAGAAAAAGTGATATGAGATCTCAGTCCATTATTAGTAAGCGCCGAAGCATTCGAATTATCTCCAAGGATAAATAACGACGCGATGACACCGTCATATCATAAGAAGGGGGGGAGTGAACACCCAAAGGTATTGTGAACAGAGACGCAAGGTAAGGCGAGCAAGCCGAAAAGTCCACTTCTGCTTTCCGGAAAACCAAAGGGTCGCCCTTTGCATTGCCACAAAGAATAACCAAAGTATGCAGATCATTAGAAAAAGAAGCTGAAGGTCGTGCAACGAAGCGATTACAGCCTATCCACTTAGAGGGAGGAAAAGACGCCAAAGGGCGCGCGAAAAGCGTGTCTGAACATCAGGTTGAACCCGTTGAAGCTGAGAATCCATAGAGTCAAATAAACCGCCCGGGGCATCTCCCCTCTTATCGTGAAAAAAAAAACAAAGATGAAAGACGTCAAGAGTTTCGAGTCCTCCAACCTGGAAAAAAAATGCAACGTGGCCATGACGGAAGGCAGCAATCCAAGGCAGAAGGGGAGGCCTCAGAGCTCAACGGATCGCAAGAGAAGCAAACCCGCCGTGGATGGGGGGGGAGTGACCAATAAATCACCTGCCGAGGTTAAGACAACAACAGAACCAATCAGACCAGCTAATTACTCCACCAAGGAAAGAAGAAACTAAAAAGAAAGGGTAACGTTATGCTTCTTGGAAAGAAAAATATGACGGGGGGATCAACAACAACTCCGGAATAAATGAAAGGGGGTGTCTCAACCGATAGGGGTCCATATCCTTGGAGAACGTAAAAGGAACAGGTTATGTTCCATGTAGCGGAAAGGAGGGGGATTCATCTGACAGCTCCCAAAACGTCCACTGATTAATTCATCATCAAGGAAGGGAACAAATGGCATGTGGAAAAAAGATCACTATACATAAAGTCCCGCTTCCAGATTGTATTCGCCGCCTCTTCCGCCACGAGGGGAAGTACTGGTGTAGAGAATTAAACTTTTAACACATCGCGGAAACCAAAAGTCCAATCCGCCGGGGGAAACGTTCATCCTAGGGCAAGCTCCTGATCGCAAGAAACGAGCCAAACTTATTACTCCAAAGGGGACGGGGAAGTGGAATTATAGCCGGAACATCAGACTGTCCGACGGGTAAGTATTTCGCTATGGGTTAACTATTGAAGATGGGAACACAATTACCTAACGAGGGGGGTCGTGAATAGCTTCTCATTTTAAAAATAGACGGAGGGGGACTCTGAGGAAGGCCGTCTCGAAGGACCCTATCAGACTGTAAAAGGTCCGATAGCAAAAGTTAAGACCCAAACAACCACCGCATGCATCCGGGGAGGACCGACCGTGCGGAATCGGAAGGAGCCTTTCCTTGAAAATGTTACTGAGAACAACTTGAATTCGGCAAAACTGACACAGCAGCACCGGGAAAAACCGGATCAAATCGTAGAAGGGAGAAGAGTTCGCAACGACGTTTCTCTCCTCAGTGACACGGCCGGAGGGGTCCCGGAACAGCGCAGGGTCAGTCAGATTCTTGGGGAAAGTAAAATTTGGAAGAAAAGTACTTCTGCAAGGGGAGGAATTAATTGCGGAATTGGAGTCGCCGGGAAGACGACAAAAAACGTGAAGCAGTCAAGGAGGGAGGTGGGCGGAAGGTGAGACCAATCTTCTTGGGATGTGGACGCCCAGGCTTTAACTCCCGGTTGATATATTCGGTTAGGCTAATAGGGGGGCCTCAAGGATTTTAGTCCTCGGAGAACGAAGCAAAGCACTGAACTCAATGAGAGAGTCACGCTAGTTCACTTCGTTCAGATCTCACAACAAAAAAGGTAGAGGGACATGCGCGAACAAGATCACCATCAAAATCGCTCGGAAACTCAGGGGTATTAATAGCAATTTCTTCACAATCAGGGGGTCGTCCGTAAAATCATCTGTCCTGGGGACGCGGGCTCATCGAAAAGAATAATAAATTGGGATTCTTCAATAATAAATCACTGGGAGGAAATACTCCTTCTAGAAAAAATCGACTCTAATACTATTGGACACGTGCGGGAAGGGCAGAACTTGGGCTTAGGAAATGGTCCGATACATCTATTCCATTGAAGCAGGGGGGGTATGAGAAAACGTAAAAGATCAAATTATTTCTGAGCGTTGGATAGGCAAACGAACAGAGGTTGTGACTAGGAGGGGAGGAAGGAAAACGTTGGACATCTTAACATAGAGGATGAAAGCCATTGTAGAAAGCATTCCCATCAAGGGGTAAAAGCAACGCTCATAAATGAAAGATATCCTTAACAAATCGGAAAGGCTCAAAGGCCAAGAGGAGGAGGAGTGTTGGTTGAATAATGAATACTCGAACACGTCCTATGAGAGGGGGGGGGGAACCGTCGAAAGACCCCCTCCTACGACAAACCGGCCTATGGGTAAGGAAAAGGACCGAGTTCCAATAAAACGCGTGGTCCATCTGGCCAGTATTTACAGTGTTCCAAGAGGATCACCAGGACGCGCAAATTAAAAAAAGGTATGGGGTCGGAGAGAGAGAATTGCAAGCTGCTAGCGTCGCATTTTTCTCAGGTGCGGGATCGAGAAACGAAAAAAAGCAGCTCAAATTTCCTCGGGAATTAACAAAAACGGGTGAGATGATCTTGCTTTGAAAGAGGGGAACTCCTGGAGAAAGAAGGCACATTAGAGTTGCGGAAATCTATTGGGGCTGTGAAGATGGTCTCGTGGACGGGAATTAGAAATGGGAATTAGTCGGCTATAAGGCAAGGGATAATCGGCATAGCGTGACATTAGGGGACGGAGTTGTCGATGAATTCAGCACGCTAATTGGGCATCCGCAAGAGCATTCTTTTTGCAGAGGAAATTGCAAATTCAGGTCTAGGGGACCAAGATTAAAGGAAATTTGGGTGATCATCTAGATCTGGTAGGAAACGCTGTTAAGGGACACGATAACTCTTGACGGGAGATTCTTCCGACGTGGGTAAGGCTTGTCTAGCGTAACTGCGGAGAGGGGGTCTTCTTTCGCTTGGGTGTATTACAGCAGAACTCTGATCTGTTGGATAAACTCGCATCAAAAAATGGCTTCTCTAGGGAAAGAAAGGGATCGATTACTCTGGTCATCAGCTTTGAGAAGGGACGGTGATTCAATTAATTTGGCATCAGGGGAAGCAAAACAATGGGGGCAAGGGGGGGAAGGGGTGGGAAGACGTAAGGGAAGCTTTTGGGGGATCCAAATATCTCAACCTTTAAAAAAAAAGGGAAAGAGTGAGAGTTCTTCTAGGGGAGGAAGAAAGAATTATCGGAATGAGAGAGCCGCTCGCGAAGCACAGGTTAATACTCCTCGAAGTGGGCTCGGCTGGGATAGAAGGCATAAGATTTCTACGAAGCCACCTGGGAGAAGGAGATATGATTTGTGTCTGTCGTGGCGGTGGGGAGATGGGGGGAAACAAAGGCGAGCGGAGGCCACGAGTTGGGGGATACGGGCTGAATGCAGGGGGCGAATTTATCGAGAATTTGAAGCGTGGTTCTTGTAGATTCAACAAAACGTAAAGAAAAGCAGAAGGGGCTCAAAATACGTGATTCGGAGGGATGAGAGAACGAAAGAGAACGCTGAGTTAAGTGGAAGGAGTTTAAGGTACCTCAAAATTCGGAACAGAAAGGCTTCAACTACGGGGGGACATGGAATGGGATAGAGGGGATTTCCTAAACCACCACAAGCCGCCGAGGGTGCTCCAAACACGGTACCGAAATGGGAACCCCCTCGCGAAACGGGCGAAAAGGGGGATCATCGCGGATTTCGGACCTAAGTCAATGGGGCGATCAAATGATCCAATCCTCAAAGAGGAGGCGACGGGGCATTTTGATTTTGACGCCGGGCAAAAAAAAGCTAATGGAAACGAAGGGGAGGGGGACAACGAATGGGGAACAGGACGAGAGCGAACAGAAAAATAAGAGAATGATCGAACAGGCACAAGGATTTAAAAGATCGAGAGCGGAAAGTTAGTGAACAACAAATTGCTGCTGCTCATTCGGGGCACGGTAGGATAGGCGGGGTGCAAGGTGCGGAAAAGATCTTCTCTCTCAAACGGGGTCGGAAGAAAGTATCTGTCCGAAGGGAAAAGGCCGAAACAAAGGGTCAGCAGGGGCATACAATGACAAACGAGGATAATAGGGGATACAAACCTGATCCGTTGCCGGCGAAGGAAGGGGTTGGGGATTAGGATCGGATTAGTCAAAAATAAAAGGGGCCTCAAACGAAGGAGGAGGGGAGGATCGGAAACAAAAAACAAGAGTCTATGAAAGATATAACAAAGAGCAGGGTGTCTGAACTGTTTGGGGGTACTCAATCTCGGGTGTATATTGTTACGACAGCCAGTGAAATCCAAAAAAGATAGGAGAAAAACAGGATCAATGAGAGTTTGAGAAGGAGAGAGGGAGGATCGCTAGGGCACATTCTAAAGGTGTGCATTGCGAAAAGCCTCACGGAACGAAACGTTGAGCAACGAGGGAAAGATGGGAACTTCACAGAAAGATTTCAAGCAGGGTCATCAAAAGTGGAACTAGGAAGAAAAGGGGTTGGCAGATCGACGTACATTTAAAGCTCAGCACGTGGGAAGGGATTCTAAGAAAGTCCCGTTGGGGGCGTATTTGGGGGGTTCGACACTTGAGACGGATAGCTTTTGCCATCCTAACGTAGGGGGGTAATTCATAAATCAAAAAAGGTTGTGGGTGAAAAAAAAAAGATGAAGACGGAAGAATAGGGACAGGCGGCTGATCTATATACGATGGGGACTAGAAACGGCGATTCAGGGGGGGAGAGGAGAAAAGAAGACTGTATCATAGCATCGGACGCTGGTCAGGGGTGGGAGGAAGTGGGGTTTGGACCTGCCTTCGGAAAAGAGGGTTTTTTAGGCTAGTAATCCGAAAAGAAAAAAAAAAAGAAAAGCACCCATGGGGGTGAAAGAAGTTAACACCATAGCGGAATGACCCAAAAACAGGGAAGGACGCGTATCTGCCAGGGGAAAAAAGAGAGACGCCTTCAACACGAAGAGGAACATCGCGGTTAAGGAGCCAAGCCCACCGCTTGTTCACAGTTCACCAGAGCACGGGCGAAAGAAAAAACTAGAACAGTCATTCCTTCCCCTTCTGCAATGGGGGAATTTCAGGGAAAAAAGAACAACCACACCAAAAAAAGAAAAATCGAAAGAGACGGCAATGAGCATGGCAATGAGGAGAATTGAGTATCAAAAGGAGAAACGGAGAGGGGATTTAATTCGCTACAGTCTCTTAGAGGAGGAGGGGGCGAATAGTTCAGAAGAATCCGTTGAACTAAAAAGAGCCCCAGCAACTTGGAAGAGCAAAGAACTGGATCGAATCGGCAGAGCTGGGTAACATCAAAAAAGGGGAGATCAAAGTGAGGTTTTCCCAAAAGATTGGTTCCACCTGGAAAACGGCACGTGAGAAAAGATCAATAAGCGAATAAAAGGCATCGCCAGCATCTCAGATGCCCCATCATATCAAAACCTGAACGATCAGCGGCCACAAGCGAGGGGAAACCGCATCACCAGTCGTATCTGGGGGAAAACCCTTCAATCAGAACTACGAATAGATTTACGGGCGAGGCAACGCCTGAAGACCGAGATAACACATCTACGACAGCGTGGGGGATCTTTAGTGAAAGAACAATCTGAGGTCTTAAAAAACAGGAAGTGAATCAGCATACTGTTTCTCAAATAAGCAAAGAGACATTTCCATGAGAACGTCTATAAAAATTGGAGACCTGTCCTTCGTCAGCCTGAGGGTGCCTCTTCGGGAGCGGGGGCACGAAAGGAAACGGTAGAACTGGAGGAAGACTGAAAAAGTTCCACACGAAGAAGGCAATAATAGAGACCCGCACTGAATCCTTCAACCTGAGGCCAGCATGTAGGAGAAAAAACATCCATCGCCAAAGAAGGCAGAGACGCGAGGAAATCGTGGTAACAAGGAGACAGGTGCCCGAATCCGTCATCCAAACTTAGCTACATTCAACAGCGGGAGGATAAGCTCTGGGAGCGAAGAAAAAAATCAGAAGGGAGGAAAAAATTTCTGTAAGGAGAATGCATAGGGGGCAGACCTAAACTTTGGTTTAAGCATTGGGGGGACCTGAATTTCCAAGGAAGAAGGGAAAAAAAGACCCCGAGTGGGGCGACTCGGACGGCAGTCTGTTGTCGACGAGAGGAGCTGTAGGCGGGGGCAGCGTCTGTAATCGAGGTAAAAAGGGGAGAAAAAAGCGATGGGGGCCAGGGCGATCAGAAGAAACCAATGACCCTTCAGCCAGAGGCGTTGTAGACAGTTTAGGGGATAGCTACTGGACTTTCCTGCTTTTGAGCTAAAAAAAGGGGGATCACAGAAAGACAAGAAAACGTGGATATGAGAGCAAGATGGATATGTCGACGATTTCAAGGTTGAGGATACAAGCTTCAAAACAGGGACTTAGTCACAGGGGACAAAACGACCGCAAGGAATGATGACTGAAAACCTTGGGCGGGGTGTATAAGAGGGGAAAGGCAATGGACTGGCCCTCGATGTGTTGGGAGTTTGCCGAGAGTCGAAGGGAGGAGGGTCAGGGGGACATTGTCCGCGAAAAGGCTCCAGATCGGACTTGGAGGGGTGGGGAAGACCAAAAAAAGGGTGTGCCGATTGGGGGAGCTTGATCGTGGGGAAGAAGGGGCTGTATTAGTCTCCAGCGGAGAGGGGGGGCAGGACCTTTGAAAAAAAGAAAAGCATAATCAAAGAGAGCAGGAGGGACGAGGAGCGTTTCGCGAAGGGAGTCAACGAAACAAAAAAGATTAATAGATAATGAGAGAAAACTCAAGCTAGAGATAATCGACATGGTTATTCTGAGATATTTGAGGGCTGGCCCGCGACCGGGGCCGGCCAGGGATCACATGTTTTCCCTGCTCCTCACGGGAAGAAGAAAAACAGAAATATCGATCATTTTTGAAAGGACGGGAACAGAAACAAGAAAAAACGAGAGAAAAAAAGAGGGAGAACGTGGCACTGTGTCGTTTTCAGTATAACCCCCCCCAACAAGCCCCCCCCCCAGGGCCCCAACCGGCTGCGTCAGAAAAGGGGGGGAAAAAGGGGAAAAAATTATGAAGCCTAAAGGGAAGCAGTGGAGGGACTATCATTTGGAAAATCGGATTTATCTCAGAGTTATGTACAGGGGTTACGGAAGGTAATTCCCAGACGTGAGCTAGCGGCAGAAAAGACACTTAGAAAATGAGGAAATAGGCCTGAAAAGCTCAGAAATTTTCTGTATTGAAAGGATAGGTGAATAATCAAAATGTGAAAAAAGCAGCGGAGGGTAAGAGAACTTCTTATTTAGACAGACCTCCTCTTCTGATCTTTGACAGGTGGTTCTTTGTAAGGGGCCAAGTCGCGATGATATGTTCACCT
>Ga0179591_1323213_pt1 | contig 15706 bp, 18 predicted proteins | sample CZOMad2_1_08_16f_FD_182891 | JGI IMG/M metagenome (GOLD analysis project Ga0179591, IMG submission 182891) | Vadose zone soil fungal communities from Angelo Coast Range Reserve, California, USA - CZOMad2_1_08_16fungal (PacBio error correction) | ecosystem: Environmental > Terrestrial > Soil >...
ACTTGACCACTTTTCACTTGGGGGGGAAGTTAGGACGACTTTGGGGTGGAGGAAAGAGTAGGGGGGGGGGTGAACGGGAGTTTTTTTTGTTGCTACAATAAATCCCTTCCCGAGGGGACATTATGAAACGAAGCAGTAGCAGGCGGAGGGGAGGCAGGGGAGGTAGGGAGTGGCTAAGTGAAGGGTTGGGGGGGGAAGGGGATGGGGACCGGATTTTTTTCTTGGTCGAATTCGAGTCGTTCTTTGTGGAGATATTGAGGAAGAAAAAAACAAAAAAAAAAAAAAGAAAAAAGGAGGTTTACGAGTCTAATTGCTTGAATCCCGAGGGGTGTGGTACTTTTTTTGAAAAAGGCGAAATCGGGCGTGAGACGAGGTGTTCAAGACAAAGGCCAAGGGCAGGGACAAAGAGAAGGAAGGGGTGGAGAAAGAGGAGAACGGGGCAACGGGCCCTGAACCTCATTCTCTTCAAGGAGTGTGCTCCAACCAGGGCTGGGAAGGCAGTCAAAAGGTAAGTTTGGGAAAACTGAGGAGGAAAGTAGGGTGAAAGCAAGGGGGGGAAGGAGCAGGGGACCAGGGTATGAACTTTTCTGGGGTGGCATAAAAACCTGGAAAGGGGGGGGAATGGTCTGCAATTATAGAGGAGGAGAAGAAAACGGGTCAAGTTGAGGGGATGAAAATGAAAATTTTCTCAATGGCGTCCAGCTTTCCAGTAATTCACGTTAGTCCGCGTTTATAAGTCCCCGGGAGGAGGAAAAGGAGAGTGTACCAAGTTGAGAAAAGCGCCGCTACTTCCGTGGGAACTTCCAGGTTTGGAAAAGAGAATGGGATCTTGCCTAGGAAGACCCGTTACGAGGGGGAAGAGGGGGAAAAAGGTGGGACTTGGTCTTCTTGTAGGAGCCCCGAAAAGATGCGAAGGGTCCCAGGGGGGAAGCAGAGCTGTCAACGGATGTATGACAGGGAAAAATAAAAACTGGGGGAAAGAAGAAGAGGCTAAAGGGCTGCGTCACCGTCGTCTTTTTGTTGTGCCAACGCGCGAAGATCCACAGCGTGGCGGAAAGGGAAGAAGTTTAAACCCATGGGAGTGAAGAGAAAGGGAAAGATGAATGATTGAAAAATTCTGTCTACCAATATCCGGTAGCCAGGATCTGGTCGAGGGAATATTATCCTAACGGAATGTGGTAGGGGGGGGGCAGGGGGTTTTTAGAAAAAAAGGGGTTGCCCTTTTGAAGGGGAAGGGGGGGAGGAGAGAGAGATACTTCTTGTACGGAGTTTCGTGTAAATTAGGCACGGGGGATATTTTAAGACAGAAAGGGTACGTATCGGATTTGGGGAACTTGGGGGTCGTGGCGTGGGTAAAGGGGGATGGGAACTTCCAACCAGGTGACCTCGTCCGTGAATTTGTTTGGGGGGAGAATAAAGAGGCGTTTGCAGGGGCGTCTGGGAGTTGTCCTTGCGTGGGAAAAATCAAAGGGAAAAAGAAGTGTGTGGGAGGGGAGGGGAGTTTCCCTTTACAGTTGGGGTTGGGTCCAAGGTGTGTAGCCAAATTAACGTTTGTGGTTGGGGAAGCGGGAGACCAGGAAGGTCCGGGTGACTTTTCATCGGTAGGAACATGCTGCAGGTCTTGGTGGGGATGAGGGAAGACGATATCTGAGGGATTGGGCTACCAGTGAGGGGTCGGGCTTAGGACGGTGGTCCGGCTGTTGTGGTAGGCCGTGGGGTTCTGAAGGGGGAAAGCAGAAAAAGGGCACATTTCTCGGGTAATTTGAGGCGAAGCGAGAAATGGCGGGAGATTTGGAATTGTGATTGAAGTTAGTGTGAACAGAAGGGGAGGAGAGGGGGAAAACCTCTTCCAACAAGTCGACGCAGCGAGTGCAGTTACGAACAAGGGAGTGTTCCCTTCCCCCACTACCCGAAAAAAAAAAAGGGGGGGATCGAAGAGAGTGACCCTCTCGGCTCAAACTGGCTTCCGGAAAAATTGCAGGCAAAATGCTTTTAAGAAAGAAAATTTGGGGAAACGGCCTAACAAAACAAGGAAGATGCCAAGCGAACGAATCAATCCCTGAGCAAAAACCTGACATATTGGAACAGAAAAAAAAAGAGGGGCACAGGCGGAAACCCAAGAAAACCGAAGCAGGCAACGCGTCAAAAAAAAAACCCGGGAGAGTTAATTTTACGAAAAAAAGGGGGCACGCAACCAAACGTTAAACGCCATAAACACGACATACAAATGAAAAAGACAACGCAAATAAGGAACAGGAAGAGAAAAGAAACGCAGAATGCGGATCAAGAACCAAATGACAAGGAAGTCTAGTTCAGGAAAGGGAGGTGGGGGAAAAAAAAAAGGGGAAAAAGGATAAACGCCGACGATAAAAAGGTTCTCCAAAGGCTATAGGATCCATTCAGTGGTCGGAAAAATATAAAAAGAAAAAAGGGCCTACACTACGTATACCCTGGAAAAAGGACGGAAAAATTCCGCGCTGCCACGCCCCGTACAATAAAGTGGAAATGGTGAAATCCGGGGCCCCATCCGAATCAAAGCATAGACTGGGGGATTAACAGAGAAGGGATAACTTATCTTTTTCACATCCATAATCTCAACTGGTCACAGATGAAGCGTATTACAAAACTCCAATACACAAAACAAGGTGAAAGGAAGGGAAGATAAGAGAGGTGTAGGATCTTCGAGTTATACCCACACCTAACAGTGCACGGCCAAGAAACGAACAAAGTAGTGCAAACAAGGGGACGGTGGAAAAAAGAAAGAAAATAGACCGGGAACATGGTATGCTCGACCGGAGATGGTGAAGTGTGGCGGGACAAGGGACCCATTGGGCTCAACTGGGAATGGGAAAAAGAGGAAGGAATCGTGGCGAAGGGGGAGATGCAGCAAGGACGCCTTCATGGCAAACATGGATTTCCCACGTATTTACTGTCTCAGGGGCTGAGTCAACGGACACAACGACTTGGGCAATCAGTCAAGCAGAGGAGGACCCAGAGGGAACTTACAGAAGAGGACTGCGGCAAGGTACTCACTTATCAATGGTTCGGGGTCACACAGGGCAACGGTCACCGGGAGGAAGCCCCCAAAAACTGATATAGCAGAAGGAAAAAGTCAAGGAAGGAAAAAGGGGGTCAAGGGGTTGGGAGTGCCCACCCGCAGACATACCCGGACCTTCATACCACAGAGCATCAAAACCCATTCCGCTTCGACTTGAAAGAACTTAATCCAACCACCACTACTAAGGGGGCCGGGCCCTTGATTGTCCCAAACGAAAAAAAGGAGAAGGTTGGAAATCTCTTACTATACATTCGTCTCCCGATTTAATTCGCCCGTTTTCACGCCGGGACTTCGCCTAGCCCAGGTAGGGGAGGGGGGGCGGCGAAAAAGAGGCACCCTGCGCACCCTTCTGTATCGGGTCCATGACTTGAAAGCCCCCCTAGTGTAAGAGAGGTGAAAGAACAAGTAAATTACAGAGTAGGGGATATAAGGGGGTGATCTTCCGAAAGTTCTTGAAGGACTAGCAGAGAAAACAATAAGACGCCGGCGAGACCGGGGAACCACCCACCCATCATACCGTCGCCACGAGGGCAGATCCCAAAAAAGGATAAGAACAAAAAAGGGAGACTACCGCCTACCGTGCTGCCAAAGGGAGGAAATCGGACTTGGTGTCAGCAGAGGGCGTGAGGGTAATGATCCCCAGAAAACGGAACCTACTTTTTCACAAGTCGTCCATAAAACCGCTGAAAAGGAAGTCAAAGGGAAACCATGGAGTGCACGGTGAAAGAGACGAAAAAAAAACAAGTATTATGAGGAACTAGATGTGACGTGAAAAATTGGGTCACTTGGGACTTAAGGTAGGAAGTTAGATTTGGGGAGGAACGAAGGTGGGGGGGGAATGGCTGGAGGATTACATCACGCACATTCCAAAATTAACTTGCTGGACGCAAGTAAGATTCCCAGCTACGGGGGCAGGGAAAGTCTTTAGCGTTAGTATGTAACGGGGGGGGGGGGGGGAATAGGAAGAGGGTAGGGGGGGAAGGGTAGGGTTTGGCTTTCAGTCTATAGTAGTCCTTAATTGGGGTCGGTAGGGGAAGACACTAACTTTGGATAAGGGAATCCTGGTGCCCGAATGTCCGGTGGGGATTGGGGGGGACAAATAGAGTCCCAACCAATCGGTGTTTATCTCGTTTTTTCCAAGCATTCAACTGTCCTCTAATTTGCAGGGCATCGGGGGGGGGGACTACAAAAGACAGGGGTTTCCTCAACAACATTATTGGGGGAACACGGGGGGGGGGGACTTTAGTGAGGCGCTAAAATTTTCTTTCAATAGGTCTTTTCCAACGAACGGTGTGGACATAAAAAGGGGTCTAGGGAAAGTGGTGGTTTGGGTAGTAGAATTATGGCGTCAGGGGGGGGGAGGTGGGGGAAAGGGGAAAAGGGTATGACTTGCCGTTTGTTTTTTCAGAACACAATGGTTACACCGGGAGGTCCTTTAATGGACTTTCAGGTCCTTTGTGGGGAGGATACGAAAAGGGGGAAAAGTGTTGTGGATTAACCACCTTTGGGTTATCATGGGATTGCCAGCTTGACGAGTAAGGGGGGCAGGGGAAAGTCCGCTTAAGTCTTAAAACCTTGAACCAAAGAGTGGACCAATGAAGGGGGAAGGGCCGCGCCAATTAACCTTGGGAGGACATTTTTTGGGGCCTGAAGTGCTGGGACAGATCCAATCACTCGACCTTATCGGGTGGCAATCAGGTGTGATACACAGTTGAGAACATGTTTAGGATGGGGCAAGAAGGACCATTCACCATCTCCGTTAACCGAGTGGCACCTAAGAGGGAGGCCGCGTATATGGCGAAGGAGTCAAAGGTCAAATGGTTGAAAAAGAGAAAGATTGTCCGGGCTGGCTGCCACCTGGTCAGGATGTGGGATGTCTCCCTTAAAAACGAATAACTAACAGAATGGGGTCAGGGCCTGCCGACGGTCAACTGGGAAGGTCAGGAAGAGCCCTTCATCTGAACATAATTTGGCAGCTTCTGGGGGAAGACCAAAAGATCAGGGGAAGGAGATGTGAGACTGAAGTTGAGGCTCAGGAAAAAATTGAGTGTCTTGTCTGGGTGTTTAAAGGGGGTTTTTTCAAAAAAACGCAGAAAACCGGTGGGGCACTTTTGACAGGGACGGGGGGTAGCGCGCGGAAGGAAGGACAGGGGGACTGGGCCATGGCGGTCTTCACTTGGAACGAAAAACGGGGGAGGGGACACTACCCTGAAGGGGAAGGTAGCGCGTTTACCCTGGGACTGTAGGGGAAAAAAAAAAAAAGAAAATGGAATTTTGTGAGGTTCTTCTCCCCCCCTACTTTGCTGTACGCAGGATTTCTAGTCCGGGAATTTGTGTCTGATCATCCGCTGAGGGGACTTTTCTGGTCTCGTTTAGGTTCATAGGGGGGTGAGCAAGGCAAAAAGGTCCGTGTTGGGCTGGGAGTGGGGTGGACTCTTCAAGGATGGTTGGGCCCTTGTTTTTTTTTCCCCCTGGGGGGGTCCGGCTCTAAAAGGACCGGCGGAAAGGTTGGGGGATGGTTTGTGAGTGGGGTTACGCCTGTATGCCAGAGTTCCGGGTGTAAGGGGGAAATCATCTGGACTAGTGGGCTGGTTGATGAGGTTCCAGGGTTAGGTAGGGCGCCGGGATTAATTCGGGAGGTCGGCATTGCATCATGTCTGTTGGGGCGTTGGAAGTTTGGGAATTATTCCAACTGGCAAGGAGAGGAGGAGGGGGGAGTGAAGAGGAGCCTATCGGGAACTTTTCTTTTAGGAAGGAGGGGGGGAACACACTAGGGGGAGGTATTGCCAAGCCGCTGAAAACCAGGACAGCAGCTTGGAAAAGGTTAATACGCCAGTGGGGGGGAACCACGACGAACTGACCAAAGTTTATCTCGCGGGGGATCCTCAGAAGGCAACTACGAACTAAAACCGGTGGCGGGCAGGGGCTGTTAAGGCAAGCAGACATTTCCACGAAAAAGCAAAAAAAAAACAGGCAAAGCGAACTAACAGAATAATAACCTGGAGCAACGAACTATTGGCGGGGAAGGGGAGCAAAAAAAGAAAAAGGGGGAAAATGGACCGCTGGACCCTTCACCCAATTAACTCCTGGCCAGAGGCAAAAAAAAACCCCGTCGATGGATACTAAAGCCCGGGGGCAAAAAAAAAAAAAAAGTGACACTGGCAACTCCGGACATCAACACGAAAAAACGACAGAAACAACGCAAGAGAAAAAGATCGGCTCAAAAAAACAGAAGGCGTCAAAAAAACAAATGCACAGGAATTCGAAAGTCGGTCACAAATGAGGGTGGGGGGGAAAAGAGAAACTCCCATCCTACGGAAAATGGAGCCCAAAGCGGAGGGGGGTACCTGGTCAGGGGTAGTAGCATATCCCCAGCCTACAATGGCAGATGACGGGACACATGGAGAAACCGCGTAGTTGTAATCGAAGTCAGAAACCTAAAGAAAAGGGAAATGTAAAAACGCCAGGAACCCCTCAACATCATCGAGGGAAAGAAGAGGGAGTCGAAGCCTGGGATAAACGGGGGCTTGGTCAAGCAAGAGCGCAATGGGTCAGAGGGTCAGAATGGGGGCTATTCCCCGCATTACCAGTTGGGAAAAATTAATGGGAAAGGGGGGAGCAGTTAGAGTTCGAGCGGGGGGGAGAAAAAGAAGACGCCCTTTTGCAACGACCCCCAAGCAGAAAAAGGAGGGGGGGACCATGGGGGGGGGGAGGTTGGGGGGGAGCAAGACATGCATCATCCCTCCCTCTGATCCCTCTTCCGGAGCTGGGAACTTGGGATATGACAGTACACACACCTTTGGATAAAAAAATTATTGGCCACAGATTACCTCTCTATGGGGGGGGGGTCGCAGACGAAGAATTTCAAAAATTTTACCCAAAAATTTTACGAGAGGGGCTTCCTTTCAACGGGAAACCTACTGTGGAAAGGTAATAGGGAACGTCTTCACGCTCTTAATTACCACTTTCGGACTTATGCCCAGAGGGTACCAAACGAAAATTTGGTTTGACACCCAAAAAGGAACCGTTCGTTTCAGTACCCGACCCTAAATGGAAAGCAGACTCCAAGGAATAATGGGAAAAAATGTGTTCCATGTGGGGGAGAGTGCCCCCACCCCTCCCATTCCGTCTACAACCATGGTTACACTTCTCCCACTGGTCGATCAACCCAAATGAGCCGCCGAAGATGTGATCCATTCCAGATGTTGGACCGAACAACCCACGAGACATTAACACAATGATGTCACCGGACGTCCTGGGGGGTTAACGAACTTTGACCCCCCGCCCGACCCCCCCCCACTATCCGAAGGTCAAGGGCCCCCGGTTTTCCCAGGGGGGGGGGGCAACTCCTGTCGGGGAATATGGAGCAACCCCGCGGAGAGGGGGTTGGCCCCTCTCCTCTTCTCTTAGGTACCCTGGGTCCAGAGGAAAAGGAAAAGCAGTCACAGAAGGGGATCATATGGAAATAGAACAAGGGAAAGCCTTCCATCTTAGAAAACCGTGCCACTTTAATGCCGAGGTCCTGCCCTCAAATAAACTCCCTCCGCGTCCCGGACGAACCAGGCCAAAAAAGGCTATCCCCCCCTGCGAAAGGAAAGACCACGATTTGACGCCCCAACCAGAACCCCCAGACCCTACCATCCCTACCCTCTCCAAGCGCTGAGTCTGAACTGGGACGTGTCATCAGGGCCGTGGTTAAATTCTGGATGGTAATTATTCCTTCACCCGACACTACAGGGGTCCGCGCACAATTAGGAGCTACCCCAAAAGTCCCTTAAAAAACGCTGGTCCAGTAAAGAGAGAGAAAAAAAAAAGGAGGAGGAGGAAAAGAGCAGCTGTACGGCCAACTTTCCCTGTGTTGCAGTGATAGGTTCTCCTAATGGGGGGAGGAAAAGGAGGGGGGACGGGGCTGGGATCATTAAGAAAAAAGGAAGCTGAACCAAGTCACTTCAAGACTAACGGGGCATGGTCGGTAGTCTTTAGTGCTCAGTCACTATAGGGGTGGGGGGGGGCATATACATCGGGGCACGGTGGGGGGGTGCAAGGGGAACTAGTATGCATTTGTCGGGTAGTTCCCAGGAGAGGAAAATCCAGTTGAAGGGGGATCCCTAGAACTGGGGTACTGGAAAAAAATTGGCGGGAAAAAAAACAGGCGGGGATGGGCTTTCAAGAGGGCCTTAGAGACAAGGAGCAGCAGGCAGAGGGAAAGTCAACGGGAATCACAGAGGCGACAGGACTGAAAAAGGGGGGGAACTTCGCAAGGGGCCTCGGCAAGACGGTTCAACAGATGGTGAAGAAGGGTTAGGCGAGTAAATGGCATATGACGGGAGGAGAATAGGTGGGAGCAAGGGGGAGGTCGAGTGGGGGGAAATCCCCCAGGGGACTTTTCTGTGTGGGGGCAAGCCAAAATGAACCGGGAGGAAGTGACTATCGGGCCCGGAACGTCGGGCGAATATAACGGGTGCAAGTTTTGCCGATGAAAAACCTAACCTTTTAAGAATGGGTGGCCAAGAACGGGAAGAATTCAAGTGCCGTGAAGCGAGGGTACCCGTAAAAGGACCCTTATGCGCCCAATTCTGGTGTAACGAAAAGTGAGAGAAAAGCCTCTCCGAAAGTCAATGGGGGGAAATCTTACCAGGTTTTGACCGGAAGGGATCTTCCGTCGACAGAATCACGGACCGTGAAGAGGGGGTGGCAACTACCAAGGTTTTCGCCCAATTGTGATTCTTGGGAAAGGCAAGCTGCAAGATATACGCGCGGTTCCCTCAGAGCGGACCGGGGGATAGGGTATGGAGGGGGCAAATCACCAATGTGGCCGGATCCTCTTGCGCGGGCTTGTGCACCGGGGGGCAAGGGGGGGGGGGAAACCAGAGTAGACTCTAACACGGGACAGAGGGGAGTCCTACTTGGGGACAAGGGGGATGGCCGGGGGAGTTCCCCTTAACAGATTAGCAAAACAAAGGAGGCAGCTGGATGCTGAGACAAGAATGCCGGGAGACCCGGTTGGATAGGCTGTGGTCACGGGCCCACTACGGATTCCTCTGAAGTAGGGATGTTCAAGAAGTTGTTCCGTGTTCCAAGTGTTTACCTTGTAAGGGGTGGAAAAAGGACGAAGAGAGTGTGGGAAGGGCTTTCTCGGAGGTAGGAAGGGGATAGGTAGCGACTACCCGTATGTCCGTAATTCTTGGAAACTTGGGGAGTCGTAGGGCGTGTTAGGTTCTTTCCTGCAAACCATACAAGGAACTGACCGATGGGGATCGGGAAAAGGGGGGGGTGTGATCATCTGCGTTGGCCTTGCAGGGTGTGCTTGTTTTCTCTTGCGGTAAGAGTGAAAGACGGGTGTTGAGGTCGGGGAGGTGCCGGGAAAAATTGGGGGGGGGGGGGCAAAGGGTGTATCCTAAAAGAAGATAAGGGGTTTGTTTGGGTTGTTGACAGCGGGGAAAAAACGGAAGGTTCACGGGGGTCCTGGGTGCAGCTGGGGAAAAAAGACCAGTTTTTTTGTTCGTTCTCAATTAGTATTAGGGAGGGCTCCCGGGGAGGGGGGGGGAGGTCATTTGGGGCGATTGGGGGCAAAATAATTCTGGGGGGGGGGGGGAGGCCTTTGAAAATTGGGTTCTATTCCCAAGAGCGGAAAATTTCATCTCGATGGGTAAGCGGTGAAGGGGTCCAGAAAAAAAAGTGTAGGGGGATTTAGTTTTTGAACACCTCATTTTCGAAGGGATTTGTCCAAGCCTATAGAAACAGGAGCAAGGTTTCTTTACACAAGGGGGGAGGGTGGTTTCCCCATACCTGGAAAAGTTATCAGAAGAGAGTTGACCAAGCGCTGGGGAGTCCTTCTCCTTGAGACTTTTCTCGGAGGTTACCTAAGAGAGAACATTGACAACGGCCTACTCCCCAACGAAGGCAACTCTAAAAGACATCCCTGGGGATCAGAAAAAAGACTAGGTGCGGACGCAATAAAGCTTTCCTCATTTCTACCTCGTGGCCCATTCCACCCTGAACGACAGGGGCCTACCGCAACAACAAAACTCCGTTACGATTTATGGGGGGATACCCTTTGGTAAAAAAAACAAAACACGTGGAAACGGAGAGAGACCAACGAACTCACACAAGGATGAAGAAGAACGAGAGAACAATCACATAATAAATCCAAAAGGGCAAGATGAATCAAAAAAAAAGGAAGAATCGAAGCGGGAGTAACTTCTGTGGGAGAAAGAACATAAAACGCCCACGACACAAAGGGAAAAAAAGCGATACGGACCCTCAGGGGTCGCTAAAATATCCCCCGTACTAAAGGGGGGGAAGAGAGGAGGGCAGTTCAAAGAGACGTCTTCCACGAGGCGCTCCTCACACCCTTACCAGTAAACAAGATTTTAACCGGTCAAAAACGGAAGAACAACCCGACCGACATCATATAAGGAAAAGAGAGTGGTTAATTACAGAACAGATCCTTTATAACGAGACTTTTTTCGGTGAGATTAAAGGAACTGGGCAATGATGTTCTCTTCCCCATCCCATGGAGGGTGGGAACAAGGGTTTCCATGCGCTTACTGGGGAGAGGGGTGAGTCTCTTCCTGCTTACATGAGCGACCAAAAGGCACCTTTTGTCAACGCACAGAGGACACGTGCGGAGAGGGAAGTTCTTTCAACTTCAGTGTTTTACTGTTACAGAGTCCATAAGCTCGACGATTACGAGGAGGCCGCTTGGTGTCAAAATCTACACGTAGAGACTTCAGCGTGTGGTCGGACCAGGAACCCATTTTGCGCAGGAAAACGTGGGGATCAGAAAAAGGGAAACGTAAAGGTCTAGTGAGGGGGGGGGGGGGAGAGGGGCATTTCCCGTCGGAAAAAAAATGGGAATCCAAAGGGGGCGCGGGGCTTCTTACTGGGGAAACAGGCGACGGGGGGGCGCATCAAGGTAATCTTCTGCTTCAAAGCGAAGTCGGCAATCGATAGGCAAAAAAGGGACGCCATGAAAATGTTTTCAGGGGCAGGAAAGGCAACGTAAAAGACAACGGCGTAAGACCCGAGAGATCTAGGGGAAGTCGTACAGCCAAGTGCAAGTGTTGTAATGGTTCCAAAAACCACGAGGGGGAATATAAAATTTTAAAAGAGAAAAGAAGGACGCATCTACCTCAAGAAAGGGGCGACAAAGACTGAAAAAAAAAAAATAGAATGCCACCCACTGTACAGAGACGGGAACCATTATGTCAAAGTCCTGGGGAACATCTATTCACTAGCCGTCAGAAGCCGAAGTTCAAGGCCGCCGTCCCCCTCAATGTCGCCTAGGACCCCACACCGATGCTCTTTGAGGCCAAGAAAAAATCTGTGAGCCATTACCTAGACCTGGGGGTTACAAGGAGGGAAACATCCCTATCTCGGGGAAGGGGGACACCCAAGAGAGAATCGAAAAAGGGACACGAGTCCAACGTGTCGTAAAAAACCAAGCAAAGAAAAAGAAAGAGAGACCTTGAGGAACTGACATGACCACCCAAACTTCCCCGTCAGCGCCGATGTCATATCCCAAACGACCGCGTCTACCGTCAACTAGCACTAACCCTCCTAAGAAACGTAGGCCGAACCCTCCTGGGAAAGAAGAATGGTGCTTTTGAAAAGTTCATTTTGGTAATGCGTGATGTTAATTACCGCCATAACTACTAAGGTTTCCAAAAGAACACAGGGAACGGGACCGCCGAAACGTGAGTACTGAGCAGGTATGGGCACATAATCAGAGCCCTCACAACAAAAAAAGGATAGAAGTAAATAAATGCGTTACCAAAAGGGGGCACTTGACAGTCAGGGAGGATGGAGGACTACTGGTTAGGAAAAAATGAAGTAGGTAATGCTGCATTCATAGCAAGAAAAAATGAACTTGCAGGACGAAAAGCAAGTCATATTAAGAAGCGACGGGCGGCGGTCGTAGGGCAGTGGCTCGTGTTGACTTTAATATTTGGGGTCATAGTAAGAGTCTGACGGATAGGGGGGGGGGGGCGGTGTCATGTCGAGCAGTCTGGGAAGGGTTCAGACCAAGGGTTTGAAGAAAAAGGATAAAGGGTTCCTTTGGGGGGATAACTGTCGGGGTTACTTGTGGACAGAATCTGCTTCCCAATCGCGAAATCGGGGGTAAGCATGTGACAAAAGAGAGGTACCAACGGCAGAGGGGAGACAAACGCGACGACTGCTGGCCATAGGCACCTAGGGTGACAAAAGACTGGAAAATTAAGCGAGAATTTGCTCGTGCAAGATCGGTTTCCCAAACATGACAGGGGGGGACAGCGAAGTCCGAGGTGGTGGTGGGAGGAAGGAATTAGGTGTAAAATTGGTTGTCCAGGTGGAGAGAGTGCCCAGGTTATAAGGAAGGGGAGGTGTTGTGACGCCCACAAGGACACCGGATTTGGACTTCTACTGTGAGGGTTCAAGGGGCGCCTACGAACGGGGTGGTAGTGTTTCCTAAGACCCAAAAATTTTATCAGGATGAAAACTGGACGAAGTCCGTGAAGTGAAGTCCCGGAAAACTTGCCTGATGCTAACGCAGAGTGTACAAAAAGGGGGAAAAGCCGCGGGACTTCAATTGGCATCTGCCATGTTTTGCAAAATACTAACCCTATCCATGCCTCGCCAGGGAATCCGGGGTAAAAGAAGGTTGAGACCAGGGTGAGCCCAATGTGGGAGGGGGGGAATACCCAAGCTGCAAAGCTCCGTGTCCGCGTGCCTCAGAGGCTTTCCCGTGAAAGAGTCGGGGGGGGACTGGTCAACGGGGGACCAAGGGGGGACATAAATAACTGTTGCATGGGCATCTGGCGGAAAAAAAGAAGACTGGGGCGTCGGGTTGGGGTCAACACCGCTCGAAGAGGTCCTAAACTCAGAGGCCATTCTTCATAGAACATGGGGGACCTCAAATTTTGGGGTTTCAGGAAGGGCAACCTTAAATCTGGATTGGACAAGCCGTTTTCTGCGAAAAATCCGTTTAGTCCAGGATCTTGGGTCAAACAAATTCCCACAAGGGGTTCGAGGCATCGATGATGGAGGCAAGGGGGTTCAAGTGTTTTATAGGGAGGTTTCCAGGGGGCAATGTTTAAGGGGTAGGGGAGCTCGGAAATACTTGTGTCTTTCCATGGTAAGTTAAGAGTACTGGTGGGCCAAGGGGATATGGGAAGACGAACCCGGGGGCCGGATCGCGTTGGGTAACATTGGGGCCAGGGCGATGGGGAAGGGATGGGATTTCCTTCACCAACAATCTGACCGATTTCGATGGAAGAATGTTTTCTTTGATCATCGGCTTGCGTGGGGCTGAAGCGCTGGGTGGAGGGCAGTGCACGGGGTAGACGGGGAGACGTGGTGTTGATGTCAGGGGATTTTCGGGTCAACTGGTTGGGGTTGGTGCCAAGGGTGGAAAGACTGAATAAAGCGTTTTTGGGGGTTTGACGCTAGGCATAGTTCCCTTGGGAGTACCAGCTGATAAAAAGAAAGGGAGGTTTGATGGCGGCAAAGGGTCAAGGTAAAGTGGGATACAAGGGAGGGGGGGGAAATTGTTCGTTTCGTTGCCCTTGCTTGGGTGGGTAGGAATGAAAAGGTTCAGGACTGGAGTGCCAAGCAAAAATTGGCGAGGGAAGTGGAGGCAAGCGGGAGGTCATTGTATATAAAAGGCGGGAGGAACGGTAGTGGGGAGCACTGCGTATAAAGGGCCACGCAAGTGAAGGCAACGAAAACAGGCAAGTGGAAAGGGACCCACTTATAGTTGAAACAACTACTTAATCACCATAAGGTATCTCATAAGAGGGACCCGTGCGAAAACTCGGGAAAAAAAGGTGCAGGCGCTTGGGCATCAGCGAACATTCAAGGGAATAACAAGAACGATTGACAAAGAAAGACAATCAGACAAGGCAAAGAAGAGAGATATTGAGGCGAATAAAAGACGGGGAACCATGCTACCTCTGAAGGACACCCTTAAAAAATTTCGTAAAAACTCGTCAAAAAAACACCAAGACTGGGGTTAGTCTAAACCTTTGCACACCAACCAACAAGTTACACTTGAAAAGATCCCCTACTAAAAACGTAGGGAGAGAAACTGATCACACAGGGAAGAGAAAATCAAAGAAAAAGAAGAAAAGAATCTGAAAATCACCAAATGTCAAACAAGAGGAAAAAAAATAAATAGGTATAAGGGGGAGGTGGAAGGAAAGAACATAAATCCATACTACATCAACAATGGGTCCAGAACAAATCTAACGACCATAAGGGTAGTAATAAAAAAGAATCCCGCGGGCCGGTTACATAAGAAAAATTAAAGTCACGACGGTCAAAAAGCTCTGAGCCCTCAAAGGAGGAAAAAAGTGGGAAGGGTAAAAAACGTCAGCTTGAACCAAAAGAAAAAAGCTGGATAATAAATAGGGGGAGAAAAGGTAAGGTATGAAACGGAAATCTTTTTTGGAGATCAAAGCAGCAAGTCCTGGGAATGGAGGCTGTCCCCTGCCAGGACCGGTAAACCAGTAGGAATTCTGCTAGGATCGGGGGGGGGGGGAGATTCTAGCGGGAGACACAACTACAAGAAATTACTCAGCCCGTAGAAATTGGGCAACATGGGGGGGCGGGAAGTATACCGGATCATCCCGGGACACTGATTAACCCTCGTACAGAGTTTCATCTTTCGGAAAAAGAGAAAAGACAAGGGGGGCGAAATGAAATTAGGTAAAGATTGAACTTTCCTGCGTTTTGTGCTCTTTCTCATTACAACCGCCTTGCACAACAGGGAAGTTCAGAAGAGAAGTTACGGCGCGATTCTTCAACGGGGAAAAGAACATTGGGGAAGAGGGTTAAGCTGCGGCTTCTCGACTCGAAGGAATCGAAAGTCGGCAAAGCACTGGACTCCCGAAGTTTTACAGGTAGCCTCAAAAGAAAAATTGAAAACCGTCTTAGCGTCCCCTACCGGATGAGAAGCAGAGCCAGTAAAGGAAGGACCCGGTGTCAAGTGGGGTGGATTAAAAGCAACCACACAATTTCATATACCGGGACAGTGGGGGGAAAACTAGAAGTCCCCCTTGACTCCACCTACTAATCTCAAGAAGGGAGGCCAACCACTGTACCTAGAACGAAAAAGGGTACCACAATAATGTGGTTTTCACATCAGCTATGGAAGAGAAAAGGAGCAATAATTGCAATGCCCCTTGAAGAACCGACCCAGCCCTGGGGGAATCCGGAAACCGTCTTCGGGGGTGGGAAAAAAACCTCTCCTCTACAAGGGGGTTATCCGTTTACATGCTGGGGGACCAACCGAGCTCACGCCCACTCTTGTGAAGCATATTTGACACAAATCAAGTACGCGGAATCAAAGGAAAAAGGGGAGAAGATTCCAACGCGGGGGTGAGGGGAATACCCAAAGTAAGACTACGATGCTACCCTTCACACAACCCCCATATAACCGTAAGATAAAGAGGTCAAATGAAAAAAGACGTCTAACGCCCACTACAACTACAGGCAAGAGAAAACTGAGACAGCCCCGGCTCTTATTAATCTGTAAGAGACGGGCACGGGTTCATAAACAAGTTGGAGGGGGTGCTGTGAAACCATGACCGTCGAAACCCCTACGTGGCCCCAAGTCGTCCCTAAGCGACCCGAAAGGGCCCACTGACAAAAAGGACGGGTCCGGAC
>Ga0179591_1270543_pt1 | contig 15703 bp, 12 predicted proteins | sample CZOMad2_1_08_16f_FD_182891 | JGI IMG/M metagenome (GOLD analysis project Ga0179591, IMG submission 182891) | Vadose zone soil fungal communities from Angelo Coast Range Reserve, California, USA - CZOMad2_1_08_16fungal (PacBio error correction) | ecosystem: Environmental > Terrestrial > Soil >...
CCACGATTACGAAATCGGAGACCTTGAGGTCAGAAAACTTTCGCGAAAGAGGTCACCGCGAAATCTAGAGGGAATCCCTCTCTTGCCGCAGTCCGACTGTACGCAGCCGCAACTCCGTGTTCCAAAAAAGGAAAGAAAGTTTAGACCACAAAGCGGAAACGGAATGGCGCTATATGCGAAACTTGAGCTCGGGAAGCGGTAACCGGTCGCTAGTTCCAGCAAGAATTACGCAACTGCTAAGTGCCCTGTTGCGCAGGGGAAAAAACGCGAGCAGACAGCCGTGCCGGATGGAAGAACGGCTAATCACTAATGTGCGGGACTAGTGGGGGGCTCGCAAAAAGGCCGCGAATGTGTGACAACCTAATCCGGTTCCCAGTCGATGGCGGGGGTAAGGCTCGCGATTCTCGAATACCAACGGAGGAAATGAAAGACCATAAATGCCCTGCAAGCCTCACGAAACAAACTAAAAAGACAGGGTCCTGGGTTCAATGTCGGCAAATCGGGATACGTGGAATATGCGATTAATCTGGGCAAGGGAACGGCAAAGCATAACGTGGCCTCGGGCTATGGTCACTCCCACACAAACGGTGTGGGGAGACCAAAACGGAGGAAAATCGCTAGGTCGTGCACGGAGCGAAAAAGTTAACATGAGGGAATAACGCCAGGGCGGTTTGTCGGCAGGGGACCGGTGCGGATGGCGCATTTGAACTTCAAAAAAACTTGAATGCATACACGTGGCGGCGGCAACGGTCGGTCAAAACACAGGTGTGGGAACTTCGGACTCATTCCTGCGCGCTGCCTACTAATCAAACGGCAAAACTTCCCGGCTCAAAAAAGGCAAAGAAGACTAGAACGCCTGGATGGAAATAAAAAGGACTCTGGAGGAAGGGCTGAAAAACGCACTTGAATCACTGGAATGCAATGATTGAAGACTTGAGCGGGTTTCCAAGACCTGTCAAACAAACGCGGGCAGAAGAAAGGTTTTGATCGGCGCGATTGCGTAGAAGTGAAGCTGTGAAAAAAAAGATAATGGGAAAATAGAGGCCCAACTCCGGAGGCGTAAATGGTCGAAGGAGCTAAAAAAGAAAGGGGGACGGACGTTTTGGAGCGAGATTTTCGAGTTACGAGGCATGGCAAAAACACACTAGGAAATGCCCACACCAAAACAGACTCGCCGCGAAAGAAAATAGCCCAGAATCCCAAGAAAAAGCGATCAATTCTAGACGGTCCCACGGGACGAAAGCGGCGATCGCAATTGTGCTCCGGCGGAAAAAATCTCGGGGAAAATCCCGAAAAAAAACATTTCTCGCGTTTGAACACAGGCCTTGGGAACGGGAGCTCGTTCATTAAGAAAAGCAGGGTGTGCGAGACCCCGTCAATTAGTGGACCCGAAAAAAACGAGTCACCGGCCTCGCGAATTCTACAGCCACTCCCTGTGCACCTGCTAATGACCGATGGTAATTAAAAGGAAAAAAGGAAGGGGGAGTGGTCGGATTTGGTAAAAAAGCGCAAGGACGCGGGAACACGACCGTCACGAGAAGCGAAAAAGGGGAAAGGTTTTTTGGGAAAACTTCCGATGCGGTTGTAGCATTGCCGCCCAAACAAAAGAATCTCCAAAAAACAACGGGTTAATAGTTTTGGGCGCGGACGCCGAAGATGAAATTGAAAACCGATGGTTATCGCGTCAAAGATTTGACAAAATGTCAAACAAGACGCTCCTTCGGCAAGAAATTAAGCGCGACGGGGCGGCTGCAAAACAGGCAGCACAATGACAACACCCGAATCGGTCTGCCACAGGGGGCCTCAGAGCAGATGTTTGAGTATTTGTTCGGTTGAGGAAAGGAGGGAACGCACCGCGTTTCAGAAAGTTCCCTAAAGACAGAAGGCGGGGGCACGGCCCCTGTGTCCAAAAAACGCGATAAATCCTTATGTTTCGGGAGGTTCAAAAAAAAAACGCGAAGAAGGAAGAACTTGGGAGCCTAACGTTAGCTCGTTAACTCGGCAAAATTGGTAAAAACGCTCACCCATGTGGCGTGGAAGGCGGAGCTCCGTGAAAGGGTCCGTTCCCATGCGGCGAGCTGCCCCGTCGGGGGTTACAGTAGATTTGTGTTCAGCACTCGCAATTGAAGTACAGTAAAAAGCGTGGAATAAATCATGCGTCGAAAAAAAACTCTCCTTCGTTCGCTTGCAGGTCGGATCGGACAACTGTCAGAGACCGCACCGCCAGGTTGGGGCATGGACTTGAGTCAATATCGCTTGGATCGGCCAAAAATTCGAATGAAAAGGGTGCGCTTCAAAACGCAAAAGAACGCATTCGGACGAGGCCGCGTGATTGAAACAAGGAAATAACAATCGTTGCAAGAATTTTGCAATCAAGATCGCCAATTCGTGATGCAAACAGGAAAAAAAAAGACAGGCATTCGGAAAAAAAAAAAAAAAACATCAAAGATGTAGGATCTGCGCTGAAAAAAGCCGCGGCGGGACCGACGGGCTTGGTGCTTGATGGATGGTCGGCACCGAGAAAGATCAATATTTTTGGGGAACCCGAGGGGACCGAAAAGGGGCGACAGCAGACGAGGGGTGGAAAGGGGTGGAAGTTAAGCACAAACCCAACCAGTACGACTTGCGTTCAGATTCGCGTCAGGGAAACTAACCGGGGCCGAAGATCTACAAATGGTTCCGCGGTCTCAAAAAACCGGGTGGGTGCTGGAGAAATAACTTGCAGACTCCTCAGACGTGTCCGCCGGGGGCCCGTAAATGAACAAGTCAAGAAAGAAGCTTGTAACGTAGACCACGAAAAAAAAATTAACCCAGGTCTCGGAGTTTGTGTAAGGTTATTTCGAATGGGCATATCAAGCACCAAGAGATGGTTTCAAAAATCGCGGAAGACCAATCTCTTCGTGCATTAAGTTTTGTAATGACGCGAAAAAACGGGTATTGCCAGCCCCCTATTTGTCGCACATTTCGCGAGGGAAAGTTTTGGGGTGAAGCGGGGCGAGAAAGAGGAAAAATCCCGAAAACGCAATCGGGAAAAAAAGCAGTGGCGGGGAAATTGTGACAGGAACGCGAATGCTGAGTGACAGGCGGGAAGATCCGCGATTCATATATAGCAAAGAACTTGTGTGGTAGGAGGAGAATGCGGGAAAAAATGGGGTTGCGTGGATTGCGAATGCAGAATGCGAACAACAAGAATGGTTAACGTAAGACGGACAGACTCCTCTCGACGCCAAGTTCGTGTCGGAAAGTGTGATCTCTAAAAACGGAGAGGAAAATAGAGTCACACGGAGCGAACATAGCTTGGGCGGACTGTCCCTGTGGACGACGCTAAAGAACGCTCTCGGTCCGATTCAGCAATAGACATACCGGCACGACGTGGAAGCTTCAGCCAACGCAAACGGAAATGACGCGGTATCTCCGACGAAAAACGCGTTCTGTCAACTCTGGAATCCATGAGTCAAAACGGAATGATTAAAAACTGCAAATCGAGACGTGGGCGGAGCGCTAATCTCATCCGTTCCATATTCACAAACTTCGACGAGAAGAGTCAGGGGCCGGTAAGTACCTTCAAAAGTCGCAAAACCACGTCTCCTTGAACCAATGACCGTCCCGCGAATGGGACGGCTCGCGATCTCGAATAAACGCATCGGGGGAGGGGGAAACATAAATGGACTCACCAGGAATCAGCTCCGAACTGCCAGGCGAGGGTCTTGGTCAAGTCGTGCCCGGAGCGTTGAAAAGGGGATGACTGTACGGGCAAGGACCGCATGACGATCTCAGCTTGATGCTTACCACACAAATTTTTTTAACAAAGGGGAAAGAAGGAGGCCGTAGAAGACAGGTTTACAGGAAGACGCTACTAAAAAGCGCAAGCGGGCTTGGGGCGAGGCAAGGGGGGACTGCAAGGAAACGGTGCAAACTTTCTGCAAAAACGCTAGCGGGTTTCTTCCCATCGGAAACCCTTGCTCCGTAAATTGCCTTAGAGCCGAAGGAACCTTCACCACACATCGGCCAAAGCTGCAACCTGGAGCCAAACTTCCCACCATGAATGTCGTTAATGAGTGTGAACGGCGCCATTAAGTTGAAGTGCAAACAGGTTATCTTTTTCCCGTCCGGGGGTCAAGTCAACGCGCATCCGCCAAAATGTTAGTGAGAGCGAGCGTCGCAAAGTTCGAAGGTGGAAGAGAATCTAGGATGATATAAGGGGAGGCGAGGCCATCTCCTGCAGCGCAGCGGAGGGGGGGCGACTGTAAGAAAAGAGGGGCGGTTTGCGACCATTTCGCATTCACCGGAAAAATGAACTTCAATGCTAATGGAATCGCTACCAAAAGTTCCGGGGAAAATGAAAAAATACAACGCACATGGAGCCCCCTATTCACGCAATGCCCGGAAAGACATGGTCGCTTACAAAGCGGGCCGAACACTAACGAAGGAGAATAAAGGGAACGCGACTAAAGTTCTCTCACCACCGCTCGAGGACGAAAACCGAAAAATAAGGGTTTCTCGCGTTGTGGGAACACAGGGCTGGGTCCGGGACAAGCGGCGGGGGGAGTGATGCAACGCGATAATCTCATCGTTACACGAAGGAGTCCGGCTCGGAGAGGAATTCTTGTCTATAACCCACGAATGGCGACGTCGCTGAATTGGGGAAAAATATCTTCCCCTGGGGGCAGGGGGAGGCGTTGAAAAAATTTTGGTTCACTTTTTGAAGCAAAGAGCGCTTAAACGCAGGAAAAATCGGATTTGGGAAGGAGGAACAGTAAAAGCGGGGTGGGTTAAACTTAGATCTTCGGTGCGCAGTAGCGCAAAACGCAAAAAGAGAGAGCAAAACCAAGAGAAAAGAAAGATGGAGCTCACTAAGGGCGAACCGAAATCGAAGTTACCAACCGATGGGGGGGAGGTACTTTTCCCGGACAAGATATGGACGGCGTTTCAAGCCGCTCCTTTGGCGCAAGAAACACGCGTGCGCGGGGAAAGGCATTCCTTCTGGCCAAACCCGAAATGTAAATCTTCAATAGTGGGGAAAAGGGAGTGGGTAAAAAAATTCCAGGCTCCTAAAGATCCGGTTGGAAAGAGGAGACGGTGTATCGCAACGCTAAAAGCAGACGCAGTTTCAGCAAAACGGATCACGCCAAGCCTGGGGGCCCAAAAGCGAGAGCCCGGTGGGGGTGAGGGGATTAGGGAACTCAGAGAAGCAGAGCATAAATTGCGATCCTCCTTAAAATTTGATTCGGGGGACGACGGCAGGTATGGGATCTAAGCAAATGGGCGGGGAATGCTGCGGCGGGGGAAAAAGGTCGGTGAACTTTGTGAAGGACGATCGCCCCGGGGGGTGGGCAAAGGGGTCAAAGATTATGTGGGGGGGGCAGCTAGGAATGTCCGGGACCCTCGTGATCAATTGCGTCGAAAAAACCGTACTTCGGCGACGGCTGGAGGAGATATAGGAAGGCGACAGAAGGGATGGTTGGCGAGGGGGATCCTTAGTCCGCATATCGCTGAGAAGATTCCACTTTGCCGGGGGGACAACTGAAGAACGCATCGTGAAGCGAGCCGCTTTCAGTTGAACATACGGGAATAACTATCAATGGGATTGGGCAATAAAATATTTGGCAAGGGGAAGAGCGACCACTTCTGACGCGTTTAAGAAGAACAAACATTAAAAATGACAAAGGAGAGAGGGGAGATCTGGCGCTGACCAAGTGCGATGCGACGAAGGAAGGGGCAGTTGGTTTGACGGTATTTAGGAAGTAAGAAAGGAAGGACCGGATCTATGTTCCCACAAAAGTGGGACGACCTTGGGTCTCGAAGCCGCTGGGGATGAAAGAAAGGAACAGGGCAAAAAGCACCGATGAACTTGACGACCAAGTTCATATCGCGGAAGGGGTGAATCAACCTGAACCGGGACGGTGCAGAGAGACGACAGATTCCTAATCGTTGTCGAAACAGGTGCTGGGAGCTAAGAAGATGAGGAACGAACGCAATTGAGTGCCCAAGTAAGGGGGGATCGCCAGAAAGTAACAGCGATGGCCGAAGGGGAAAAAAAAAGCTCCTGACGTGGCAGGGTTTTTGGGAAAGCTGATTGGGTTAAACGAAGAAAGATTCTATTCGGGTTCACAAGAAGGCGTGTGCGACCGAATCGCGGCATAACCCAAAAAATGACGGATTTAAAACAGGTTGAAAGAAGGCAAGGAAAAAGATTCTCTATCCCCCTTGATCTCACATTGAACCGAAGTTTTTCGAAGGGGAGCGCTCCCGAAATCGGTGCATCCGCAGTGCGTTGGATTCATTGGGGCCGGAGCGGAATGGATTGGAGCGAGGGAATCGTTAGCGGCAGCTTTCGTTCGATTTTGGGAGTATTTGAACGGTTAAGGCGGAAATATGTTGAGGAAAGCGAAGGTCTTCCAAGGGTTATCAATTCAAGTCTTCAAACGCGACCTTTGAAACAGATCACGGTCTCTAGAATCCACTGGGTGAGTATCTCACAAAAAACAACGAGGAGAGGGAGATCAAAAGTCTTTCTACTCGAGACGGGGAAAAGGAAGATCTGGACGCGGAAGGAAGGTCCTCTGTAGAACGCGAAATTTACACCTCTTCTTAGCATGGAGGCACTCACTTCCGATTTGTGCAAACCGTTGAACTACCCTAAAACAAGCGAAACGACGGGGAGCTCTATCTCCACGTAAAAAAAGCATCGTCGCTCCTCCATGATTTCCGCCGGGGACCCCCATGATAAACCACTGGAATGTCGATTGGGGGGGGGGGACATAACGAGGCCCTTCGCGAATTAGCTTCCGGCTAAGGGGAGAATGTGGTCGAAAGTCAAACTCGGGGGAAGGCTAGAGTCTCCGCGTATTTACACCTGGCAGGACAAGTCTAATGTTGCGGGTACAGTCGCTGACGCGATAAACAGCGGCGGGAACGAGGAGAGAAGCAGAAGCAATCAGTCACTTAACAAAACCTAAGCGCAAGTCAGGCTGGGTGGAAGTCTTGCATTGTTAAAAAGGAAGAGTGAAAAGGCCGGTACGGGCAAGTTACAGACACGCAGAGGGAGACTGGCCATCGGGAAGATGTTCACTTGACCCCCAAGCAAAAGGTGGGTTTGAAAAAGAACGAGCGAGCAGTTTAATGGAAAGAATATAACGCGGTGACTTTCCGAAAGGGTACATCTGTTCTCTGCCATTGGGAACTGGACAAAACTTTCCTGGCAGAAAAGGCAGGGGGAAAAGGGGTAAAAGGGGGACATCGCTTGCAAAAAGAGCTCCAAACAACCAGGTCATCTTCCTCCGGAACATCAACGAAAAACGCAAACGGCACTCGGGCGCAGAGGAACCGGTCAAATCTCAGTATCCTGGATTGGAGCAATTGGTCGAAGGGCTGACGGAAGTGCGAGTGAATGCAAAATATGCAAACGAATCGGTGGTCCCCATGGACGGCCTCAGGGCCATGGAGTGCTTTCAGGGAGGCGATTGTAAAAAAGGATCTAGTGGAATAGGGAAACAAGCAGATGGAATAAGATTCCATGCGCAACCATCTCAGCGGAAAGGAGGCGAGACTGGGAAGAAAAGATAGACGTTTTGTGCGAAGAACAATAATTCACGCGGAAATGGCAGGCGAATGGCATCGGGGCGATAAAAAGCTTTAGGGGAAAAAAACAAAAAATAAAAAGACTCACAAATGGAAAGGGGACCCGGTCAGCAATAACAATTCCCCGCACCTGGCGGGCGAGTAAAATGCCCGGGGAAAAGGAAGGCAGAACGTTACGCTAGAATTTGTGAAGAGACCTGCTTCAACGAGAGGAAAAAACCACTTAAAATCCCAAAAAAGGAGATGAAGCGTGGGGAAACAGGCAGGGGGAAGGGGGGGGGGTTAAAAACGCTTCGGGAAGATGGAAGGAAACGCGGGATGAACATGAGGAAGATTAAAAAGACTTCTCAGGAAAAAACCCCAAAAGGAGTAAGGCTAGCAGGATTCGTCATTCAAGAAATTTGAAAGGAAGTCGATGAGGTGTTCCAACTCATTGGTGTCCGTGCTGAATGGGCCTGCGCGTAATCTGACATTTTCTTGCGCAAGGAGATCTTAAACGCCTTCCAAAGACTCGTTGACGCGAAAAGTAAACCATCGGGTTGGAAAAACTTTCGATCGGGTCGCAGTAGCCCCCCCGAGGAGAAACCAAGCAAAAGAAAGAAACAACACAACTGAAAGGGGTGTACAAGAAGAGAGTGGTGTCGGCGCGCTAAGCGAACCGAATACATCATCGAAGTGGTAAAAAACCGATGGTCTAGGGGGAAGCTTCAAGATATTTTTGAAACTTTCTCCTTGGAGGGAAAAGGGAAGGAATCAAATACGAAAACCTCATGCAAGGTCAAGGATAATGTAAATCTAAGAGAAGGTGCCACAGAGGGGAGAGGACGATTAAACCGAGCGACTAAGGGGGGGCGGGTTGGAAAAGGGAGGAGAATAAATCGCGCAAAAGGCTTTCTGAAGAACGTTTCCTAAGAGAAAGCGGAGCAAAAACCCCTTGGGGGATCAAGGAAACTCTAAGGTGATGTTTTACCGGTGGGGCAAGGTCCGAGACACGGCAGGATAAAAATTGCGATCGGGCCGTAAACGTAAGATCGTGCACACACCGAGAAGACCCACCTGAAGGGGGGGGGGGAGGCTTGCTCCGCTGACTAGGTCGGGCCGGGGGTCGGGGTGGAGACAGGGAGGGGGGGGGGGGAGGTACAAAGGGGGGTAGTTGTGGGTATACAAGGGATGCCCGTCGCAAAGGAACTGATTTCCCGAATCGAAATCGGACGCAAAAACGATCCAAACTCGTCCTTCGGAGGAGGAGGGAGAAAGAAGCTACATCACAGGTCCGAAACTGAGAGGCAGGAGATGGTTGGGGGGCGGCAGGGAATCCATTCCGGATGAAATTAAACTAGATGTGCCGTTAGCGTTTTCAACAAAAGCAGAACGCGTCGGGGGGGAAGTCCGCGTGTGGCCGAACAGGAAGGGGAACCGTGATCATTCGTGGTGATGGGCATTCACAAGCGGGAAGGCACGCGCGTTTAGCAAGACGAACCCATGGCTGACACTGCGAATGTCCATTAGATGGTGAGAGGAAAAGAACGCTGAGGGCATATGTTGCAGCGTACACTGGAAAAGGACGACGTTGGGGGGGGTTCAGTTTGAATGGGAAAGGACCAAAGTCAAGGAGCAAGATTGTTGGAAAAACCACCGTGACCACTGGCAAGAAGAAGACTTGGGATTAAAGAAGGGTTGTGCATAAAAGGGAACCGCAAAAGTTGAACAAGGCCGACACAAAGACCAACCGACTTGGCGACTGCTATTCGCGCCGCAATCCTGACCCGCCGTAGGGGACACAGACAAGCACCGAAGAGGGGGCGGGTGGGGTGTTCGGGGGGGGGAACAAAAAAAAAAGGTCATCGCGGCCATTCGCGAGAGTGAAAGGGTCCGCCTTTCAGAATAGAAATATCAAGAGAGCCATCTTGGGGAATTGAGGGCCAATCAGCCGATGCGCTTGCACGGTTTGTTGCTATGGGCTTATGGACAGACCTTAGACTGTTCTCCAAGAAGGGTAGTCGCGAACAGAAGGAAGCCCGGAGCCTTAAGGCCGGAAGGAAAAAAGGGGGTAGGAAGGGGAGATCCTGTAGGTCCGCGAGACAACAATCGCACATGGCTCTAGAATAAGGGGGTGATACAGGAGAGGACGGGGCAGCTTTCTCATTCACAATGGAAAGAAGATCGGGAAAAGTTCACTAAAGGCTTAAGGGAATGTAAACGGAATCATGGGAGTGAAAGGAATCTAAAATATCGCGAATGTAAAGTCCGTATCTGGACATACGGGACGTGGAGGGGGGGGGTGGGGGGGGAAAGGGAATGGAAAACGGATGTGTGGGGAATCAGTGAGTTGACAACTGGATGCGATCGGAACGGACGAATAGGGAAAGTTCACGCGTCGAAAAGCGAGACACGACAGGGTGAGGGAAAAGAATAAAGGTCCTCGATGGAAAGAGTGATCTGAGAGACAAAAAACAGGAGAGGAAAAGAGATCACTATGTAGACATCGGACCGAATCGATCTTTGCGGGTCCTGTACTGAGGAGGAAGGGAAAAAAGGGGTGGAAAAAAAAAAGGACGTTGAGGGCTGCAAGAAAAGCAAACCTGCCCCGCAGATTTTCAGTCAGACGGGGACCAAAAAAGAAAATAACACAGCAGAACGCATGCGCGAAATACAGCAAAGACTAAGAATCTATCCTTCGCCTAGTCCCCTGCAAGGAGTGTCAAGGCGATTTCTTGGACTCCCTTCCTACTCCCCGAAACATGTACGCCGATCTGGGCGTGCAAAAGTCAAGAACTCATAAGCGCGGCGGATTAACCAACTTCTGATAGGTATTCGTAACATCCGGTTCTTTCGACGAAATTACCGGATTCTAGTCGTCAAAGTCCTCATGGTTACCCTAGGATGCACGATTTCACACACTGCGACGGAGTTGTGAGGGTCGAGGTCTGAGCTCTTGGCCATGCTGTACCGACCGAAACGTAACGTCTAAACCTGGTTGTCTGCACTGTCTCGGGAAATCTGGGCCTCAGTCAGAAAAGGTCCAAACCTCCACCAAAAAAGGGCAGTAAGGGTTCTGGGGGGGCAAGGGGGGAAAAAAGAAAATGATTCGAGTCATTGTATACTGGGCCAGATGACGTCAAAGGGAGGGCATAAAAAAAAATTCTATATCCCGTCAAACGCTGTATGGGCAAGAAAACACACGGTTTGGATACAATCGGACGGGGGGGAACTTCTATGTAGGTCGGAGGGAAGGGGGGGTACTGAGCGGGGGGAGGGGGAATCACTGCGTGTCAGTTGGGATGTCCATGTGAAGTCTGAGGGTATGCCAGTTTGGGAAACTTGGCAAAAAACAAAGGGATCACAATTCTTCGGAGGCCCCGGGTGGGTCCCATCTTTTGGAAAAAAAAAAACGTGAAATAAAAAAAAAAAAAATCTCCGTGTCTGCCGGAACTTAAACATCAAAAGGCACCAACACAAGTCCCAGGACCAAGGAAAGATGCAACACCCGAAAGGGTAAGGAGGACAAGCACTCAAATCTCCTTTATCAGTCATAATTGGTTCTGGCTTGGCGTAAACTCGTACCAAGCACTATCGTTGGGGAATGCCACTTAAATTGCAAAACGTAAAGTTATCGGGAGTGTCCCCTTCTCAAGCTAAAGGTTAAAAATGCCACTCGGGCCAAAGAGCCCCACTAATTCGGTTTGGATTCGCAGGGAAACAAGTAAATAATCGAATGAAGATGTAGCCAATATCAGGGACCTACTTGGTAGCAAAGAAGGAAAAAAAAGACGGTCGCAATCAGATTAGGAGATACGACTAAAAGAACGTGAAGGAACTTTTGTAGCGGGGGTTCAGCAAGAGTTACAACGCCGACACCTTCCCTGACGCACTTTCCGAGCTGAAAATAATCAGGTAAGCCAAAACAAAAGAGAAGGGCAGAAATGGGGACGACAATGGAAAGAGGAAAGAGCAGACTACGGGTCCGCTGCATCGCTAGTTAAAAAGTCGCCTGGGGGAGCACGGCGACGAAAACATTCAGGTTGGGGATTAAAAAGCTGACCCGACTCGTGCCTTGTCCACAAAAGAAAAAAAATAAACGGAGAGGAGCGTTGGTTGAAAACCTCGGTGTGCTCGAGCTTCTGTGGGGAAATATGAAAAAGCGTCGGGTCATAAAGCGTGCCGTTGAACCGTCCTTTAAAAAAATCGGTTAACCCACAAACGAAAAAGGGATCCGGCTCGGAGCTCGAATTGCTCCCTCCCTGAAAATTCGCCGGACCAGGGTAAAAAAAAAAGGCCTCTGGTGAGGGGGGAAGGAATGGGTTTAAAGGCGCCGTGCGCGTAATTTTAGGGGGTGAAAAGCAAAGGAGCGGCAGGGCATGAAAATCTCTTGGGGTTACGCGAAAAAACGTAAGACCAGCGGGTGGTTCATGGCGGGGATCTGCGGTTCTGTATCGGGGGACCAGAAGAGGCAACCACAAAGTCGTCTCACAGAGATTTTCGGAGGTACTGCGACCAGGATCGAAAGTAGCCGATGGGGAGGTTAGTCACCCGATTTGGAAGGTTTCACCATCCGTTCGTCAATCCCAATTAAAGGCGCGACGGCGCCGGGCCATTCCAGACGCAACCCGAGAAGGTAGAGGTGAATAAGTCGTTCCACAGGGAGGGAGAAGCCATCGCCTCCCTCCTACTCCTGTTGGATTCGGGGGCGAACTGACGGGGTGAGAGAAACCGTTGAAGGGAATAAGTCCGTTTCCTAAGAAAACAGACGCACAAATGTGTCCACACGCAAAATCTCGCGTTTACGGGTTCAACTCAAGGCCTCAGGGGGGGGGGAAACAAAGAACGATAAGCCTTAACTTCTCTTTCAAACAAAAAGGCCAGATTTGGTCGGAGGAAAGACATGGTGCGTGATCGGAGATAGGCATAAAAAAAGGGGAGGTCCCAGGGGAGTAGGCGATCTCCAGTTCTTGGTGTCTTTTTGCACAAGAAAGGAATGTTTAGCGAGGGATTCCAGTCGCAGTGGAGGTAATTGCCATTAAACGCGTGCCAGACCATAAAAGGTGCGCCGAAGCTTCCACGCGTCCTCGTTAGATAAAGGGGCGCTCCCCAAGCATCAGTATCGAACGATAAGAGAGTGGGGGGACTGGAACCGGAGTGGGCCAGCTCGCTTTTCTTCCCTCTTGACATTCAGGGCATCGGTGTCCAATCGGAGATCAAACCAGTGGCTTCTTCGCGCTGGTCCTTTGAATACTGGGTAATAAGAAAAAGCAGTTTTAAATAAGGTTGAAAAAAAAAAGTTGAAAGATCGCCACGGGAAGGCGCGTTCAGAATCCCACCAACATCATGAAAGGTACCTCCAGAAGTTAAAGGGCTGGCCGTGGCAAGATTTTCATCTTCCTGGGCCGACCTTGGAGGTTGGTGAGATGTTGGGGTTTATGTCTCCTCCGATGTCCGTACTCAGACCTCTGTTTTGGCCAAAGAGGGGAAGGGGGAACCACTCTGGGCCAGCAAGAAAGTCCTTGGGTGGAGCCAATTGGTGGGATTCCTTGGCATAAAATCGCCACTTGACACCGTTTCACCACCGACGATGCGCGTTACCTAGACCCTTGCCACTTTCGCACCTGACCTCCGTTAGTCCGGTAGCATAGATACGAAGCTTGGTCAATCATGTTACAAAAACAAAGACAAAACCGTGTGGTTCTGGAATGAACCCAAGTCACAGCGAGGCGAGGCGATAAAGTGTCCGAATGTCCCTTAAAACAGACATAGAGTAGCGCAGATTTTAAAAACTGAAGGAGGTTCCCGACGGAACCCATCCAGCTGGCGAGGGCAGGGTTTGGGGGAAGGGGATCTTATTTCTTAAGTGACGAACATTTCTTAATACAAAGGGCTGTTAGGTAGCATCGAGCTCTCAAACAAGCTGCATGTTAAACATTCCCTGAAGGTTGTACCGAGACGGCGGCGAATCCCGGGCAAGCAGAAAATGGCTCGTAAAAGGGGGCGGCATAAGGGGTTGGGGAGCCCGGGAGAACGGAACTTCGCGAAGTAAAACGGCCGACATCTGGAACATTCAAGTAGGGGAAGCTGTGTGAGGAACGAACCATGGAGTAGAGCGAAAGACGGCATCGAAGTTCACGTCGGAGGTCGAAAGTACGAAAGTGAAAGGGCTCTGTGGGAGGTCTGAAAAGGTTGAGGAAAGGACAAAGGGGAGGGGGAATGCTACGGGCGGATGATAAAAAGAAAAGGATCAATTTCTCTATCAAAATCGCGACAATTCAACCGTTCCCTGGGAGAGATTCGAAAGCGGTTGGGCACTACTCAACAACTTATGAGGTGCAGAGGAAAAACCTGATTGTACGACATGGCGACGTGGAGATGAGGAGAGGGAAAAACGTCGGACCGGGACGACGCAAAATTGTATCCAGAACTGCGTTCCGCATTCCGCGCCATCCCTCAAACCGGTATTGGATCCAGCCATAAAAGCGAACTAAGAAACGGAAGATGCTCGAGACCGTACTACTTTGTTCATCTCGCAGCGTGACCAGCGAACCGGCACACAAGATTCAATGGGGCCGAAAAACAGGAATTACGCCACAGGGCAGGAAAAGTGCACCCCAAGGTCGTTGCCGAATCGCAAGACTTCTCCGTCGCGCCGGGAACAGTCAAGAGAGGAGGGGAAATGGGAACTCTGGAATGGGCATCACGCTGGTAAATTCGGGATTCAGCACGTCCTTTACACTAATACCCGGGAGGCAGAGGTAGGGCTGCGACACAACCTATTCAGAAGACCACGCCCTCGGTAGGCCCTCGAAAGTAAATCAAAGACCAGGAGAAACGGACCAACCTGCAAGGAAGTCATGGCGGGGTGCGTGCCATCGCTACGTTAATGGGCAGGATTGATCTGGACAGATTAAGGAAAGGTGCCTAGCTGGCTTTGCCGGGCTGGGGGGCAAATGGGGGACACAGCACACACGTTTGTGGTGATAACAACGAATCGGAAATCGTCAGGAAAGGCTCAAGTACGGAGAGTCTGGGGCGGGGGCGGTCGGCCCGAAGAGAAACGCAAGTCGGTCAGTTGAGGCCGGAACAAAAGGGGGCCGGGGACCCCATTGGAAAAGGACACAACTCCTGTCGCACCCCACTCGGGGCGCCAGCTGTCGAAAGAGGTGGAAAAAAAGTTCCCGGTCACGGGAGGCCGAAAGTAGACAAAATACCAAACGTCCCGGCGGTCCCAGTAGCACCTCACCCGTAGTCGGCAAAACATGAGAACTCCGGAGGTAGGGAGGGCAGGAAAGGGGCGGGAAGGCTGGAACGGGAAATGGGGAGAATCTTGAGAAGTATATGTGCAACTACTTTAGAGTTTCCTCGGAGTGCAAAGCAAACCGCGGGCACACACCAACAACCCCTCTTCCCCAAATTCTAAAGCTGCACGATGGGGACGCCCGGCAGCGGAGTGTAAAGAGGTAGAAAGGGGAATGAAGACAGAGGCGCCAACGAGAAGGCCCTTCCAGTCACGATCAAATTAAACTGACGAAACAAAACCGTATACGAGGTGGATCGGGTTTAGACCCAAAGGGAGATTCACAAAAAGGACGAGGGACGAAAGTGGAGAAGGCGATAACAAATAGATCTTTGAAATGGCCACCACACACGACAAGGGATCGCCCCCGGGGGAGAGGGGAAAACGACAAAACAAGAAGGCCGCCGCCACTGCGGAACAAATTGCCCGAGCGGACGCAAACAAAGTCATACGGTTACGTCGACGGCAATGGGGGGGTCTGCGCAGGACCATCGGAGCAAATGGAAAACCCGACAAAAGTTGCTCAGCGGTGGAAACAGCTTGGGGGGTCTCCGCTTCTGGTCAATTAGGAAACGCGTCTGCGACGACGTGAATTACCCGTCAGGAGCTGCTAACTACAGGAGGCAAGAAGAAGGAAGGTGCGTGACCATGTAAAGAAATGCGCTGACCGATTTACATCTCTTGCTTTTCGTCATTAATTGGGGGCCGCGCCGGCGGAAAGTTTTTCTTGGCACAAGGAAGAGGCCCTTGGAAAAAGAAGGAAAAGTTTGCTAAAAGAAAGAGGGTGGGACCGGGATAAGGTTTGGGGGGTTTTGGTCGGTAGCACTAGAGCGCCCGCAA
>Ga0179591_1295244_pt1 | contig 15702 bp, 13 predicted proteins | sample CZOMad2_1_08_16f_FD_182891 | JGI IMG/M metagenome (GOLD analysis project Ga0179591, IMG submission 182891) | Vadose zone soil fungal communities from Angelo Coast Range Reserve, California, USA - CZOMad2_1_08_16fungal (PacBio error correction) | ecosystem: Environmental > Terrestrial > Soil >...
GTGGGGGAAAAGTCGGGTGGCGGATGGAGGGGAGGTGTTCCCTTACTGAACAGCTTCTTCTCTCACCATGAACTGCGCTTGCGTGGTAGTTACTTGTTTTTCTTAGTGCTGCGACTTGGGGTAGCTATTGGAGGGAATCTTTTCTCTGTGAATTAGGACTATTATCGTGCGAAAATCCTTTCTCCTTGCAGGAAGAAAAATGGACCAAGAAATAGACGGCGTTTCCTAGGGTAGCGTAGAACAGCGTCGCAAGGGGTACGGTGACACAACCTCGGAAGTCCGCGCTTGGACAGAGAAAGAAGACCATAGCCAGCTTTTCAGATCCAATGCGAGTGGGCGGATAAATAGTGACAGAAGTGACGGGCTCACGAACTAAGAGGGGTCGACAAAGATCGCGCTTCACCCAGGCAATTACGACTTTTTACGGCATTGCCGGTTAGAGTTCTACAACTTTTTGTTAGGGGTAAACTCGCGTAAGATGTGATCGGTGGGGAGAGGGCTGGTCGTAGTGTGGGGCCGATGTCTTAAGCAGCAAAAGAAGGTAACGGGGAAGCGTTTTCGAAGCAGCGTTTGGAAAAGTGTTGGGAATCGGCCTCCACGGAACTTGGGGGTCGCTGGGAAGGGGGGTGGTGGGGCTGTTCATTCGTGTCTCCTATAGCGAGGGGGAGTCCGCCGTCGGTGACCGTGGGCAGGGGGAAAAATGATCGGCGAGAGGGGAGACTGCGATGAGGAAGGGGGGTCTCCATCTTCTGTGGATTCCGGAGAAGGGGTTTGGCGGGGTGGAGTAGGGGTGACCGGTTGGGCGTTGGAAAAAGGGGCGGGTCGGGGGGTCGGTTGGGAGAGAAAGACTGGCGCTGTACTACAGGAAGAGGGGCATTCCTCGGATGAAGCCTTCTCAGGAGAAGGACGCCTCGACGAAGACTAACACCTCCGGCATGCGGTTCATGGCTTCCGCGAAATCTGAAAAAGAAAGTGGGGACTAGTCTGATAAAGAGGGAAGAAAAGGGCCTCTCCAGTTGACTTCCAGTGCTCATGGGAATCTTTCTGTCCCTTTGGGACAGTTTTCTGTTTGGGGGGCCGCCAGACGTGGGGGAAATTTGAGGTCAGGACAGAGAAAGAAGGAAGGGGAGGGGTTGGAGGATTTCTACAAAATACATTCGGTTCATGGTGACGAGGTACGGCCTTGGTGACGCTCGTGCCCGTGTACTTTCACATTTCGGGGGTAGGTGGAAAAGGCGCGAAAAAAGTGAACGATTAAAACGTCAAGCCAGCGAAAAGGAATTGGGTTGTTTACTTCGTTCGGAGTTAGGAATAGAACGGGCTCTCAACAACAACAATAAAGGAAAAAAATAGGATAGCTACGAACATCATCCGTCGGGATGAAACAGAATTCTCGTCAAGGCGGGCCGGGGGGAAGTCGCAGAATAACTGAAATTCGACTGGAAGGGGGTCCAACCGACACCTGGGCAGACAAACAGGACAGGGCACTCCGTAACAAGGACGTACACTCTTCACCATGGGATGTAGAAGATCGTACAGGACCAAAAATCCACTCTAAGGCTTCACTCTCCCGAAGACGCGTCCTTCATCAAAACTCCATCCGTACTATGGGGGGCGGGGGCGATCAAGACAACGCCCTCATTCAGACATTATCACAATAACACAAGAAAAAATGGCGAGCGGCCCTTTCCTCATAAGAGCCGCCATCGCAAAAAAGGTGGCGGAGGCGGCATCAAGTTAAGAAGACATTTCCTGCTTCGCTGTCTCAGCTTCGCGGCGTAGGAAAGAAGGCGGAGGCTTCCTGGGACGATGACCCGCGCCTGGGGGGCAAAGGATTAATGAAATGCGAGGTCAAAAACAGAGGAGAGCACCAGCATGTACACCAGCAGTCCAAAAGTCATCACCGGGACTCTAGAGACCACACCAATGGGTCCGGGCATAAAAAGAAATAGGTAGATAGCCGGGGGATTGCAAGGCCTTCCTGATAAAACCCTCTATAACTAAATGGCACCACAGTCGCAGACTACAGCTCAGAGCGATCTCAGTACACCCTGCACAGCCAAGAGAAAAAAACGACAAAAGCGCAATATGGTAAAGACGAGGGACGGGGGAGAAGTTCTCCTAAACAAGACCTTCGGCTTAAGGAGCAACCACCGATCAGTGCACATGCGCAGAAATGTTCAACCTAAAACTACGCCCGAAGTAAAATGCTAAACACCGTTAGGGGGGATAGACGAAAACTACAACACCTTTCGATTTCACCGGAGAACGCAAACCTGAGACGGACCCAATTGGAGTGTCCGCAAAAGACTGGGTCTTCTCTGGGTCATCTAACGCAGGGTCGAAAAGTTATGGGTTGGGGAGGGGATATGGGCACCAGTCAACTCGCTTGTATAGGAACGACGGGGAGACCTGATCTAGTGAGCCTAAGGGGCAGGGATTGTCAAAAATAGACCACACCCGCAGGGAGAAATATAAACTCAGTCTGATTGTGCCAAATGGGACTTCAGGCGCCAGAGGATCGAACCCGGCCGCGGGCACGACAGTCAACTAAAGCAACCGGGAGCTGAAACGGGATAAAAAGCGCCAGAGTAAAAGGGATGTGCGACAGTACACCCGAACAGAGGGGTAAGGGGCGTGGGGGCTGCGTTCCGGGTCCCACTACTCTCATAACTCACTCAACCGCCAATCGTGGTTAATTTCACAAAAAGAATTCTGTCGGAGCCAGCTTCAAAATCAGACTAAGAAAAAAAAATTCTCCAGCTCCAACAAATGGAGCCACTTTCAGTTCAAGGTTTTTCAAACCAGGATACCCCGGACTGAGGGCAGAAGCCCACTTAGGGAGATATGCCGACTGTCTCGGAAAGACGAGTAGAAGTTCCCATGTTCGTCAGAGTCGACTCAAACAAGGCTCGCGTTCGCAAACAAAAAAGCTGGACAAAAACGCTTTTCAACGACAGGAAAGGGGGGGCCCCCGGACCCAAACTACATAACGTCAGGGAAAGGGCGATCGGGGATCCGCGACGCGATACAAATTCTAATAGGAAGGCTCGCCGCAAAACTCTTTGGGATAAAAATCAGGAATAGGGAAGCGGAGGGGCCGTCGACGCTGAACTCTGGGGTGGACAGACTCGGGATGACCGTTAGGTTCGAGGAGGCGATCGAGTAAGCCACTGGGTAGTTTAGAATTGTGAATCAGTAAAAAGGGGGCGTGTCACGGGACCAAAAAGGGGTGGAAGGCGGTGGAACCCTATCGCAATATCGTAGTTGATCGCCGCTGGGAGTGGAGTTGGGTTGGCAGGGACTCGGGGGTCGAGACGCTTTTGGCACTATCTTTTCCATGGGTCCAATCGAATCTATATCACCAGTGCCCAGTGACTTCGGGAGAGGAAAAAAATTTGGTCCTCATGGGGGAGACCGACGCAATGGACTTGCTAGTAGATTACCAACGAGCGTTCCCTCTCTTTTTTGAGAGTTGGAGATAGGGCCGGTCACTAGGGGATTATAGTGTGAAAAAGGGGGGTTCGTTGCGGGGAACACTTGCCGCGCCACCAAGTCTTCGTGCCCAGGGTCCTCTGGGCGAGCAGGATCGACTGAGAATGAAGAGCACGCCAAGGGAAGAATGAAGTGACTTTGGGGGGGTCTAGTACTTTGCGCCTCGAGAAAAACTAGGTATCAATCTATCTCATGACCCAAATTCGACCGCTCCTCACGGCCCGTGGAACCGTCTGTAGGCTTCCGGATCGGGGCTGGATCCTTCAGAGACAAAACCAGGAAGATGAAACCTCGATGCGGTGAATCGGGACGTTTCTACAAGGACACGAAAAACGGGACGCGGATATACGGTCTTACTAGCCATCAAAAAAGGACGGGAAGCTCTTGTGAAGTAAGCTACATAAGAGCCTTCTACGGTAGAAAAAAGAGGGCTGGCCACGAGAGAGGACGCATCGTAGGATGCAAATCAACCTTCTCCCCGGCCAGAAATAAGAAACAAAGGGCAGACGTGGGCCCTCCAGGCGTCCCACATTAAACGAAGGGGGGACCCCCTAAAGCACCCCACCTGGGGAAAAGAAACTGCAGTGAGTGGGCTTACTCAAAAGGGTCGTCAACGCCGTTGTCTCTCATAACTCACGGGGACAAGAAACATCTCTTAAAAAGAAGACAGACTATCTCCTGAACTCTCGAGGGCCTAGTAATGCAGAACTAGGTGGATATAAAGCGGGAGATGCGGAGACTGTCTCCGGGGGGCTTCTCCGGGCAAGGAATCGCCTATGTCTTTCAACTTTCTCGTGGGAGGGGGGATGGTTCGGGGCACACCGTTTGTGGGAGTCCCGAGGGGAGGGGTCCCTCTAATCAGTTATTGGATAACCAGCGAGAGGAGGGGGGAGACCAGTACTATAAGACTCGGGTCTTAGAATTGAAAAATCTTAAGGGATGGCTCTGGAAAGGTGCATTGTTGTCCTGGGAAGAGAGAGTTCGTTCGTTTGGGCAGGGCAGTGTATTTGAAGATGGGAGAAGAAAGAACCGGGGAAAAGTTGGACCCGATGTGTCGGGGTGGTGAAAAAATGGGGGGGAGGCTTTCTGAAGGGCGGAAGAGGAAAAATTCCGCGTACTTCATTTTCTGGGGCCTCTTAGACGGAGCGTCTAAGTGAAAAGCGGGGAAAAAGAAGAAAATCGGAGACAAACGGAACGCCTCTCCTGCGAGGGGAGAGTACAGAACACCATTCAATAAGTGTCGCGTGAAGGAAAGAGGAGTCGGTTTTTTAGATCTCCTGGAGAGAGGAAAACTGGGTTCCGAGGATCAATCCCGATATTTTAAGTTGCTCTGTTCAAAAGCTAGCTGGTTCGAAATAAACAACCATCGAGAGCACTCTACCGAGGGGCCGTAATCGAAAAAAAAAAATGGCAGCAGCGGTAAGACGGGTGGGCAGAGAGTTTCCTTTTACTCAATTAAAAGGGGACACCTTTTGATCCAAGAGTGGGGGGGGAGAGGTGAAAGGATCTCTGGGTCGTATGAGTTTCCCCAATTTAATTTCTAAGCAGAAAGGTGGTGTCCGATGGGGGGTGATAGATCTAGAAGAAACAGGATGGCCTGAGGCGTCGACGAACGGGGGGAGATCGGTTTATGTTGTGAAGTGGGGCTGGAAGACATCTCAGATGCGTCCTCAAGAAGAGAGACGGTTCTGGGGGATAGGATGTGCTCTGGGGAATAAGATTACTCGGAGAGAGAACTCGGAGGTTGTTCCGGCCAAGGTTGGGTTGCTCTCCAGACCGTTGGTAGGACGGGCCAGGAAGGCTGGGGGGTGTAGAATTTTCAATGGGGGAGTTGTAAGAGACTAAAAAAACTCAGGGGGGAGATGTACTCTGAGTCTCGTTACGCACTAGAGAGAAGACTGTTCGGGACATCCTCCCTGAAGAAGAAAGACTAACGGACAGTCTTAAGTCTGATTCAGTTCTGGGTATCGAAAGGGTGCTCCCCTCATCCGCCCGAATATTTTTCAAGATTGGACGAGGTTAAGAACGGCCGAGGGGAACACGACAGAGGGGAGGGAGCTGTAATCATGGGTAGATCTTTGGTCTGGGGGAGGATGGCACAAACGACGGTGGAGGATGGGCCTTTTGGAATCGTCGTCAAGGAAAGATAAAGGGGGGAGGTTGACCGAAGGGCGGAAGCCATCAAAGCAAGAGGGGGACTAGTTCGGCAAGTTTAGAGCGTTCACTGGGTAAAAGTTGATGGAGGGGAACAAAAAGACGACGCGAAATTACCGATTCGGGGGAGAGGGTCTACATAATGGGATGAATTCGACGGTCTTAAAATTATAAAGATAGACGATAAAACACAACGGAGCTTCAGAAGTAGATCTTCGAGCGGAAGAACAAGCACGCGTGAGAAGGGAAGAAAAAAGGGGAAGAACAGAACGAATCGTGTCTGAAGGGACTCTCCCTGTGACCTAAAAATAAAAAGTGAACCCAAAAAGGGTTGAGAACAAGGCCACTCGCAAAGGGGGGGGAAAGGGAGAGCCTCGTCTAATAGGAAACGAAATCAAAGTCTCAAAATCATCGCTCCTAAAAGAAGAGGTACTGAATAACATGAAAAAAATCAAACACTCGATGGCGGAAAAAGGGAAACTAAGGCCAACTGCGAAGAAAGGGAAAAATATCCCCATTCTCACTAGAAAAAGCCCTCTAAATAAAGGGCTGCCCTCAGAAAGTGCGGGCAAGAATTTAGGGGTTGCCAGAGGGAGACATACGGCAGCATCCTGGATCTATGACGGCTCGTCGCGGAGCGGGACTTACGGAGCGACGATATCTCTAGAGGAAAAACTCCGGCGGAAGGAAATCGGGAAAGCAGTGCGAGAAGAGATACGCCAAATTACACCCCCAAGCCCACAAAAACTTCATCATCAAACGATTGGGTCCAGGGCAGGAATCAACCCGAGGATAGAAATGGAATGACATCTCCGAAATCAAGGAAAGCGAAATAAACATGCAAACGTCTGCCGCAGTGCGTGGAGAAAAAAAGACTAGTTAGACGAAGCATCCACAACCAACGAAAAGGATTCCGCAATTAATAAGAGGGGAAATACGTCGGGAATGGAACGGAAACCCCTAAAGCAACCCGATATTGAGTTGAATCACAGCAAACGAGGAACAATACGACCACAAGATCCAGGGGAGTCCAGCTGGAAACCCTGAAGGAGAGGGGGAAAGAACACACAACATTTTCTGACTGAGACCAGCCCGAGAGCCGTAAACTGCTACATATAGTGGAAAGAAGTTAAGTGGGTCTGACGCTACTAGGTCACTCTAGCAGATCACTACGAGAGAGGGGGCGTGGGGAGCCCATCAACACGCCTTTTATCTACCATCAGACTGGGGACTACTTATGGAGAGGGAGGGAAAAGTAAGCTTCTTCAGGTATGTGGGACCAGAGACCCATTAAAACAGATTTTCGTCAGCGAACATAGGACCCTACAGGAAGGATTTGGCTTGATAGGGAGGAAAAAGGAAAAATCTTTGACCCGAGACTGAGGAAGAAGTACGAAAGATATTACCACTGGGACACCGTCAAAGGTACGGAACACTCATCAGGACGACGGAGGAAATTGTGTTCTGCGGCCTACAAGGACGGAGGATACGGCTAAATAGAAGATCCGACTACTCACTTTTAACAACTTCAAAAAGGGAAAGTCAGAAGTCAAGCCGAAAGCCTGCAGACAGAAAAATGCACAACGCCTAAATATAAACATGGACGCTCACCTCCGGGGAGAAGGGAGGACAGAAGGGACTCTCTAAGACCTACTGATCTCAACGACCTATCCGAGCAAAAATTTCTGACACTCGATAGAGGATGGTATTGGGGACCAACACAAGCCCTTACAAGAGGGACCATACCACTTACTCCACCCACGAGTGGAGGAGGTGCTCAAAAGGGGGACGCGACGACTTTACAACACGACAGATAGAGAGTTGGAACGTACTAAGTAGAGGAGCGGATCGCGAGAGGCGGTAAATCTATCGACTAGGAGGAGAAGGACAGGTCGGGCAGAGAGGAGTAGGTCTTTTTTTTACTCTCAATAAAATGGTATCTTCAAGGGTGAGGACCTATCTACAGAACAAGGGCGGTTTACTCATACCTACAAGTGACTGGAAAGGGGCGGGAAGAAAGGGGCCCTTTGTTTCCGCTATAATGCTTCCTTGGAAGAAACTTAATCAACTTAATGAAACGCCGTGTAGGTAGTCTCGGTCAGTAAAGGATCCTGAATGGGGGAATCAACTCTCCCACGTACTTCAACAGTGGTCCTATAGGGGATAAAGAGCGGGACTTCTCTTTCAACGGAAGACTACCAAGGAGTTACGGGGGGTCCGACGGTTTATTCGTTATAGAAATCCTTTATTCGGGTGTCTAGGTTTTAGGGTAACGGTCCAAAAAGCTCTAGTGACGCTTCATCGGTTTGTAGAGAGCGAAGGATTCCAAAGACTCCGGAAAAAAGGAAAGGGAAGGAAATGACTGTTTTCTTCGCTGGCGATCTGGGTAATAGAAAACAACAGGGGAAGGGAAGATATATGAATACTCATCTCCGCTCGAGGGGGAAGAAAGAAAAAGGAACAGGGGAAGGAAAGTACTTCTAAAGGAACCGTAGCGACTCGGGAGAGACAACCACTGAGAGAACGCGCAAATAGATAGAAGAAAGGGGCCAATGGGGAACGAAAACAATCTCCCTATACCCGAGAGAACTCTTCGAACTACTACACGGGGAAGACCAAGTAGAAAAATTCTGGAGAGAGTGTTCAGTCTGTATGCGGAGGGACACCTGGAGGAAACGTTAAGGGAAGCAGCTTTGAGAAGGGGACAGCCCCGAGAAAAGGAAGTCGTCGAACAAAACATGGCCAAGGCTAACCTGTCAGAGTCTCTAAATAAAAGCACCAAATGAAAAACCGAAGTGGGGCTAGGGAAACCCCCTAAAGGAAATCGGCTCGCCCCGAACGCAGAGGAGGAAATAAAAAATGGAAAAAGAAGTGGATCGCTCATACTGAGAACCTACACTGGGGAAAGCGGAGGCCAAACAAAAATCAGGACAAAGTGTCGTCCGTCGGGGAGTGTCCTCTCTTTTTCAGGCTTCTAATCTATCTGCTCGGAGGGAGAAGGCAGGGAAGGGAGTAGCCAGGAAAGAAAATTCATTAGGGGATGACACTGGTCCTTTTTCTCGAAGGGCTTCTTAACTAATTGGGGGAGTAAGCGATTTCTTTTACAGAGAGGACGGGGAGGAAGGGGGAAAGAGGCTAGAGGATGTGGCAAAAACTCGGTCAAAAATCTCGTTTCGAGAAATGAGTCGGGACAAAGTCCTGGAAATGAAAGTGCGAGTTGTTGGGGGAAATGAGGCACGTTTTCGTTTGGGAAGGAAGGGGGACAGGTCTACACCTTGGGGGGGACCGTTGACCATATGTTCAAGGGGGATTCGGGTTAGCGTAGCTGCCTTCGGGGAGGACGGGCTCCCCATGCCAATCTGCGTTTTAGGAGGAAAATGGGGCCTTACTTTCGCGATCGGCAGAGGGGGTTCGATAAAAAAGGATAAGCTGGCGCCCAGGCGGCAATGGACTACTGGAGAAGAAAGAAAAAATTCGGGAAAAATCCCCTTCTGGGCCTGGTCTCGAACAAGGAGCTGCGCTAAGGACACCAGAAAAATCACGATCTAGTGTGCATAAGAGAAAAGAATCTCAGGGGTACAGAAGCGTTTGAGAAAGAAATTTTTGGGATTTTGAAGACCATCGAAGTCCGAAAGGTCTTGACGTACGCGAGCGATTCCTAGTCGTGCGACCAAATTCTCTCTTACTCCATCTAGTCGAGTGGGGTTCGGCGAGGGGGTCCTCATTACTACAACGGTGGGGGGGGCTTGGGTAACACCATGGGTGAGAGGGATAGGGAGATTGACTTATTTTTAAATCGTGTTCCCATGTGCGTGAAAAAAAATCAGCAGAAGCTTTTGGGTAAGAAAAAAGCTAAAAAATTTATGCTAACATTCTTCAGGGGGAGTGGACTAAACGTTACGTAGCAGGTGAAGTGTGTGTGAAGAAGGTTCCGGGCTAACGAGATAGATAGAAACTTCCGAATCAACAGGCGAACCTGGGGTATTGTAAGGTAGTCTGGATGAGGGCGGTGGGGGAAAAATCGAAAGTAATTCTGCAGAAGAGACGTAGGTCATGGGCTGAAAAAACATTGTGGGTTTGGTCTCTCCGAGAACGGGGGAGTACTAAAAAAGGCAGTGGTGGGTGTAGACGGGCCGGGGGGAAAGTCGCGTTTGAAAAGAGGACCTTCGCGGGAAGAAGGGCCGGGAAAGAGAGGGGAGCATCCAGCTCGAAGAAGCTTCAGAGAAACGCGACGAGCCGAGAGGGGAAATAATCCTCTGCATGATTATTATTACGGCTGCCAGAACCTCAGACCGCATAAGTTTATCGCTTGCGTAAGACGCCAAGAAGCGGGAGAGGGGGTGCTGGGTCTTAGTGCCAGTTGAGTTCAGTGGGGGGCAATAAAAAGGTGAGAGTCCTGTGATCCTGAGGAGTAGGACGAGATTAAAAGAAATCGGATTCTATCTACCGGAGTGAACAGGGCGCGCAATGGTAACTTCTTTTACGAACATAACTTCTTAAGGGGGAAAAGAGGGGGGAAACATCAGGGAGGTGGACCCGGCCTAATCTCCACTTCTTAGCAATATACGAGACCATAAAGGTTAATTCAGAAGGCGGGGATTATGCAGAAGTAGACCGATCTCTCTTCACAAAAATTATGGAAAAGGGAAAATATATATAGAGGACTGAGAAAAAGAAAAGAAGGGTACAGAAAGGAAGGTCTTTGCCGCCAGAAAAGAAAGGTGCAAAGGACCATTCAAACCTCACCTAACTACTGTTGACAAGAGGACAAAATCCACCAAGCCCTGTCAAAGAAAGGTTCAAGGGGGGGGGAGAAAGAGGTCTGAAAACTAACTCTCCATCTAGAGTCCTTCAACAAAAATGTAAGACGCTAAGCCTCAGAAAAATAAAAACACTCAAGTCTTCTGTCAGAAGAAAAGGGAACGCAAAGGAAGAAAAAAGGATCAAAAGAAAAAAATAGAACGCACTCGAATTTCGAACGGTCTTCCTCGTGAGGCGAAATTATGCTGAAAGAGGTCACGGGGGGCATCATTTTCATCCTCGAATCCAGAGGTCAGGGAGAGGGAGGGCGGGGGGAGAGGAGTAATAATACTAAGTCTGGAGACGAGGAGTACCCAAAACAACTGGGGGTCTTCTTATTAACGGCGACAGGCGGAGGTACGCTTCAACTCAGATCTTCAACCTGATACAAAAAAAGAAAAGAAGGGACTACTTAAAAGAAACGACTCGGAAAGAACAACCATTTAATGCATCCGGCCCGAGAATAGGGGATATAGAGCGGCCTAGTATCCCAACAGCTACATAGGGGGAAAAGAAACCAGTAGAAGTCCTTGGCTTACTCATGCGGCTATTAATAAGAAAAAAGGAACCAGATCAGACATACAAAGCTCCAGAACAGGGTTAGGGAGACGCAGATCATACCTGGGTTTCGCTGAGTGTCGGCAACTCAGCTCCACGAATCGGGTTCACAGACGTGCGGAGGCAGCACGGAATTGGAAAAAATAAACTAAGCAAACTCAAGCCGATCACACTCGCAACCCACAACAGGTGATCATAAACGACAATGGGTAGACTGTAGGACGGGTTAACCTCTACTGCCGGAGACGGATGGGGGGGCCGGAATAGGGTCTGACGACTGGGTCTACTCTAGACGGATTAGAAGGGGGGATTCGAAAGGGAGTCTTCTCAGGGGGTCAGGTATAAAACAACTCTCCCTTTGAGACGCCCGAAAAACTGCGATGAGATCTTCTTCGTGACTGGTGGGGAGGGAGAAAAGGTAAAGGGGGTCAATCCCCCGGACAAACTAAACGTGGCTCAGTCTAAAAATGGATTAAAGAGTTGTAGATCGGCCATCATCATGATAGAACCGTTCGTCAGATTTCCGATAGACGTAGCCTTGAGCAGGAAGAGACGGGTTAAGATATAAAATATCACTTCTTAGGACCAGTCCCCCTCCACTCAAAAGGGGAAGGAAGCGGTGGGGGGGGGGAGAGGTCCATCCTCCGGAAAATAGAAAGAATCAAGCATAAGGTCAAAACGGAAAAAAACTACGGATTCAATTCAGAGAACTCCTACTAATGCAGAGAAATGAAGCACGCCGGGGATCCTCTTCCGGGGAGCCAACCACGGGGGGAGCACTTGCAGGTTCAAAACCTCCCTGCCAAGAGGACAATCTATCTCCCGACCCGAGAGTATCTCTGGTGGCAAACAGGAGTAGCGAGGAAAATGGTAGCCACGTCACTAGGATAAAAAAAAGACAAATCGGCGGACTGCACACCGGTCGTCATCAGTGGGATCGACGGAAGGACTCAGTCTTACCTTGGGGCGACAAACATATTATTCGACTTCTTGAAAGGAGGAAAAGATTCTAGCGAGGCTCTCGAGAATATCAGCTCCAAAAGCTGGATCATCTGCAAGCAGTGGAGGGAGATAGGGAGTCGGCGCTTGGGTGACTCTCTAACGGGGTGTATCTTCCGGGGGGGAAGTGAAGATGCTGTGAAAGCATCCACGTGCTTTTACTACCGTGAATTACTCCTATTCACTTCCAGGGGAGGGGAAGGCAGGGGGAAGGCTTTGAATTCAAAATAAAAGTGCGGCCTGTGTAGAGAAGAAGTGTGATGACTCGTGTGTAGTGTCAGGAGTGGCGAAGACATCTGTCCGGATGGATTTTCACACAGGAAAAAAACGTCTTAGCCTCCTCGGGACATAAGGGTGATAAACGGAGACGGTCTGGAGAGTAGCGGACTACCACTTATTGGGGACCCAGAACCGTGGTCCGGGTACTTGTCTGGCAGGGGATTTAGCAGGAAGGTTGAAAGATAGGGAGGACGGGGAGAGTGTCTTGCTCACACCGGCCCGCTCACCGGTCGAGTGAGGACTTGCCACAGCAGGGTTATACAGCTCGGGAGGGAAAGTCCAGATATAAGCCGGGGAATTTCCGTTTTTAGGCGAGATGAGTAGGCAGACTCGACTCACAACACCGAAAATTATTAAAAGGACTTCCCAAGGAGACGGAAATACGACAGACCTAGTGGAAGAAAAAGAAAATGCTGAGCACGGCAGCAAAATAGGACCAAGGACCAAAAATTCACGCGATAGGTTCTCTAAACAAGGGTGAAATAACATGGGCACTATCAAGAGATTACCTTCTCTAGAAAGGGGAGCCAAAAGGACCATTCTGGCCAGCTTGTAGTAAGCAGGACGCGCTGGAGTTTTATCACTTGGGTGTGGGTGGTGGGTTACTTTCCAAGAGGAAGGTCACGTCTGGAATCGCTTGAAAATAGAAAAAATATAAATCACCTACCAAAGAATAAGACAAATAGAAGGAACCTTCTAACCCTACAAATCAGGAAGCCACATTAACGAGGGGCGAACCCAAGAAGGCAACCTCATCTGTCCCCAACGTAAGATCTCGGAAGAAAAAAGTAGTTAAAAGTACATTTTATGCTCTGAAGCGAATGCGAGAAAACCCGAAAGATCCCCGAGAGCGTCCAAAAGGAGCCGGTCCAAATAGGCCTTCAAGGGCTCGGCACTATGAGAGGGGGGAAAAACAGCGGGAGGAAGGAGACGAGCACGCTGCTGTCAGGGCTAACCGCTCGCCCAAACGAAGTCGCTAATATTTTCCTCACGACGGGGTCAGGGAGGGCAAGTCGTAGGAACCGACTTCGGGGGGGGGGGATAAGAAGTAGGGACTTAGTGTCGCCTTGGGCAAAACCCTCAAAGTCGAGTGGCCAGACGGATAAGAGGAAAGGAGGTAGGAGAGGGTGGGAACATCTCGTTGAACACTTGAAAGTAGGAAGGGAAGGAAAGGACAGGTAGGAGGGGGGAAAGGTTTAAAGAGTTTTGGAGGGAAAACCTTGAAAAAACGGAGTTTTCCCACGTTTGGGGCGTATTGTCGGTGGGAGGGGAGGATATCTGCCTATCATACCCCAAAGTACGAGGAGGGGGAGGAGGGTCTTGGGGCGGACGACTGGGGTGAGCGGAAATGAGGCTAATACTCAGTTGAGAGCAACAGGAAGGCCCAGATAAAGGGGGCTACCAGAGCCAAGGGCAAGAAGGAAAGGAAGGGAGAAAAAATCCATACAACGCCATAACAAGCGTGTCATTAGGGGGATCGTAACAAGGGGTGGAGGGCTAGCGGACCCATACCCTATAGAAGCGAGAGGACCTTTCCGAAAGAAATAAAGTAGGGAAGGTAAAGATCGGTAGATCCATCTGGGAGAAGAAGAAGAAGACCAGAAAGAAACGGACCAAAGTCTACGCTCGATTCCTAGCCACGCGTCAGGGGGCACACCCGAGGTCGACGTGTGTGACGAGGGGGGGGGGCCGGGGCTAAACGGATACAAAGGGGGGGAGGTGATTATCAGAAAAGGGGTGGAGGGTGGAAAGTTCAAAGTTCAAGGTTGCCCATGAGGAGTCAACGGGGTCCGGGGAGAGGGGTGAAGATCGACTTCTAACTGATTCCAGACGTCGACGTTGCGAGGGGTTTTAAGAGGGGGTCGTTCATTGCTGGATACGAGAGGGCTTCGTCGCTGAGAGGGGGGGGGGGGATTTATGGGGAAGGGGACCGGAAACATTAGCGAGACTTGAGGCGATCTCCTCGAGGGGGGGATGCGGAAGCTCCGAAGATTTGGGGGAATGAAGTCGGCAAGGGTTGATTTTTTTTATACTGGCAGGTTTCTATCACAGCAGGAGAGGTAAAGACACGACAATCAAATGAGACGATATCCTCCTTCGTCGAGAATTACAGAGTCTGCCGCCGACGAGCCCCGACCCGCTTTCAAAAAGGACTGAAGGGGAAGGACAAGTTCCGGATCCCTCTGCAAGATCCGGTGTCGAGAGAACTTCGACTTCCTCAATTCGAGGGCTTTCGGTGCAGAATGGGACTGATGGTACCTTGTTCAGTTGGCAATTGTCTCACAAGGTTGAGGATGGGGGGGGTCGGGTGAGGATTAGAGCTTCGGAAAAATCTCGATAGCGGTGTAGTTCCGGAAGACGAGCCCGAAGACAAGAGGACTGAGGGTTGCGGAAGGGTCGGCCTTTGGAGGGGGGTGGGTGAAGAGTAGAAAAGGGTTCGTTGGGGGACAAACGGTCTAACGGCACTGTACACTTAGCGATCGAAGGAGACAGACAAAGGGACTTGTGGAGCCTTCACGACTCGTTAGGGGGAGGAAGAGGGAAAAGAGCTCACTTAACCACGAGGACGGGGAGAAAAGATGTCTAATCACGGCACAATCACTTCGAGGGAAACAAATTGAGAGAGGAGTACGGCGGGGAAGAGGAACAGGGGAAAAAGGCTCTAGGGCCGTTGACAACCAAGAGGGGAAGGGGGAACCCGATTCCACTCCGAGAACAAAAACGCAAGCAGTCACTCCATGGGTGGGAGAGCCTCGTTGCGAGTTAAGAAAACTACAACTAAAAAGTCGCCCGAAAAAGAGGAAGCAAGGAAGAAAAAGAACCACAAATTTCTGCCACATCCCCAACTGAACTAAAGGGGACTCAAGAAGAACATGAAAAAGGAAAAATCCGCTATTGAGCGCGGGTGGAGCATGTATCGAACACTTTACGTTAAAGAGGCTGAGGGCACTCCGATAAAAGGTGGAAGGAGGGCGGGATGGATATTGCCTTCTGGAAAAGGTAAGGAGAGACATATAGTAGGAGGTGAACCTCGAGCGGGTCAGTATTACATCATCAATGGCTAGGAAATCGGAAACCCCCTTCACCTTCAAAACCAATCCCCTCAAAAAACTTCATAAACACCGGGGGAACTCAGGGAGAGGAAAAAAAAGATATCCGACCCGATTGATGGGCCAGGGAAGGGGAATCATCCTTCAAGCCCCGCAGAAAATCCAGAAAGAAAAGGCAGAAAAAAATAGAAGCAGTGAAACTATTATCTAGGCCGCCCCAAGATAACAAACGGGGGGGGTCTCAAAGGTCGTTCCTAGGGAAGAAGGTGAAAAGTCCAGAAAAAAGGGTCGAAAAACCCCAGGTCACCCTGAAAAAGGCTTGAGAAAAGGGTCTGGGAACCTAGAAAAATCATTGCGAAACGTCAAA
>Ga0179591_1252421_pt1 | contig 15700 bp, 14 predicted proteins | sample CZOMad2_1_08_16f_FD_182891 | JGI IMG/M metagenome (GOLD analysis project Ga0179591, IMG submission 182891) | Vadose zone soil fungal communities from Angelo Coast Range Reserve, California, USA - CZOMad2_1_08_16fungal (PacBio error correction) | ecosystem: Environmental > Terrestrial > Soil >...
GGAAACGGAGGAAAGAGGTCTCGGAAAAACGAAATTTGCGGGATTGTAGAACTGTCAAGATCGCAGCGGCCCGTCCTCTTGACAAAACCGTCAGGAAAGAAACTTCACCACTCCCCCAAGAGTGCCGAAACCTGTCCAGGCGGGACCCGGTGAGTGTGGAGAGATATAAAAGAAGGAAAGATTCTGAGGGGTTCGTAAAGAAGGATGGAGGTCCTGGGGAGGAGGGGAGCGGAAGGAAAAAAAGAGGGATAATTGCCATGGGGGTAAACCTAGGGGTGGCCTAAAAAACCGAACAGGAACAATCGAAAAAGTTCCAGGGTGGTCCAAACCAAAACCCAAACGTCCCCCGGTACGTCCTGCCAGACCTTACTCAACGTTCCTCACGGGGCCAAACCATGATGAGGTTGATCGGAAACATAAAAGCGGACGGAAAAGGGGGGGGGGGCACCCAGATGGGCGGCACAAGTACAACAAAAGGGGGGCAGAAGGGTCCAGGCTAGATGGCGAAAACGGATATCAGAATCGCGGGGGGACGGTTCTTAGAAAAAGGGGAGACACGGTGTACACCCGCCCAGGAAAGACCCCGAGAAGCAGGCCCTCGGCCCAGGGGGGAAAGGGCAAGGGCCCAACAGAAAAAGGGCCTGGCGCGTCAAAGGGACCTACGTCCGGTACGTGCCCAGGGAGGCCAGGATCCATCAGAAAAAAGGGGGTGGCTTCCAAATCATAAAAAAAAAACTGAAAAAAAGCAAACCCGCACGGGCAATGGGGTGGGGAATGCGAGGAAAAAGGGATCCGAAAAGGTGCACGACGGCCCGGTGTCTCATCAGAGAGGAGAAAAGGGGGCCGCCGGGGCTAAAAGACGGTCAAAAGGAAAAAACCCTCTCCAGAAAGCAAAAAAAGGGATGAAAAGTAAAAACCGTGTCCTGGCAGGACGGAAAAGGGGGGCAAAAAAAAATCGTAACGATCTTTCTAGCCCAACGGAATGAAAGATACCAAAGGAGGGGAAAAGAGGATATTTGGGCCAAAAAACCGTGGGGCCTAGGGGAAGGGGCTCGGAACTGTACAAAGTCGGAAGTGTCAGGATCTTGGGCAAAGGCGACTGGGAACTTACAAAGGAAAAGGAGGTAAAGGAGCATAGACAAACCGAGCCTAAAGGCGGGAACAAAGGATTCTTAAAACAACAGGTCAAACCGGCTACTTGGAGATCCTCAAGGGGAAAATCAAAACGCAGCAAACAAGGGCAACCGGTGCGGTGGCGGGCCAGGCCTAAGGAGAAGAGGCAACCTTTTAAATGGGGTGGGGGGGCCCTGGAAAACTCCCTTCCAATAGAACTACTCAACACCGGGAAGTGTAAGCAAGGGGGGACAATGAGAAGGGAGAGGCCGGCAAACCGGGCGGGCAAGGACTTTCAGTTGAAACGGGGGGTCGGCGCCGCTTCGAAGAAAACGAGAAACGCCTTCAGTAAGCGGGGGGGGAAGGAGCGGGGGACGAAAAAGTGACAAAAAGGGCCATTATGGGCAAGAAGGTCAGAGACAAGACGCCCCGGCAATACTGGCAGGGGAAGAACAAAACGTCGCATGGGAGTATGGACCGGGCGAACGAAAAAGGTTGCGCAACCGAAAGGAAACCGGGGTGACTTGTGTTCGGGGGGGGGGGGGAGGGGCCAGCAAGGGAAAACCGGGGGGTAGTCGGTCGGAGGAGGAACGACAAACCCCTTTTAAACAAAGTTGCAGGATCTTAAGTTGGGGTTGCCGGTTCACCGCTCATAAGGGGGCTAAAATAAAAAGCACGGCACCAGGCACGTACGAGGGCAGGGCGGGGGGCGGGTGGGGGGAAGTAAGGCAGCCAATTAGAGCTTTACGGTTTATAATCCCCGAAATGGATTGAAAAACCAAGACGAACCCGAATGCACTCAAAACGCGTGGAGGGAACGCTTTCGGGGTGTGTCGGGAATGATCGAGAACTTGCTTTCCTTCCAACGACGTCTAAAGGGGGTGGGGGGAAACCGTTTGGGAGAAAGTCAAACTTTGAACTTGGGTCATAAAATGGGGAGGATACTGACCCTGGTGGGGGGGTCAGAGGAGTATCTAAACGGGGGCCATGTTCAAAACAGGTAAGTAGGGGAAACTTGCTGGTAGCGGCCGGGGAAAAAAAACACTAGGGAGATCGAAGGTGGAACGGCGAGTATTTGAGTCTTCGTAACCACGGACAGGAACAAAAAAGAAAAAAAATGGAAAGGCGACTGAATGTGGGGGGAATGTGCTACTTGAACGAGAGTTTTACAAAAACCTCGGGGAGTCGCGGGACTTTCGCCGTAACCGTAGTCGAAGAGGGGGTATTAAGTTTCATTCACGGGAGAATGGGGCGACCCAAGGAAAGACATTGGTGCCTTACGGTGTCTAAAAAGGGGCATTCATGAAGTGGGCGGACACTCTTAACTCTTCCGGGTTTAAATGGACGAACACTTGTTGGAAAAAAAACGCAAGGGAGGAATGAAATAAGACAAAGTCTAATACGGCGTGGCCTTCCAACCCCTAACATCCTGGAATAGTCCAGAAACAAACACGTGTCCCTCGCTAAACCTAAGAAAGACAGAAAAGGAAAAGGTCCGGGAGAAAAAAGACGACTAAGTGATTCCGTATAAGAACCGGGCAAAAAGACTGCTGGAAAAAAAAAACTTCACCAGAAGAAAACGAGAGAATCATGGGAGTCACGGGGTGCAACTTGGAAAGGCTAACCGACCCCTGAAACGAAGAGGGTAAAAGATAAACCCGATCATCAAAAAAAAGAAACACCGAAAAAGAGGGAGGGCGGGCCTCAAAAGGGGGAGTGGGGAAAAGCCGGAAAGTGGACATCACACACGTCCCATGCTCTCTCAGGGAAAAAAAGTGCCCAAAAAAAAAAAAGGACTAACAACTATCAGGGGTAATGACAGACATTTAACCAAAGAATCACCAACTGATCAGGAGGTACGCAGTCCAAGTTTAAAAACTCCAAGGGAGGTGGCTGCTGCTTCAGGGGAGGCTGGCGGGAAACCCAAGCGGGAAAATTGTTGGGGAAAACAAGAAAAATGGGCGGCGTTTCTGCTTGGCAATAAAAGCTCCTGTGGTGGTCGCTTGGGGACTAGGGAAAAAACAAGGAGGTGGGGGTACTTGGCGACGGGAGGAAAATAAAAACACCCGAGGTGGGGGGAGAAAGTACTTGGTGAGGATAAACTAAGCGAGAGCGGGTAACGGGGAATAAGGTAGGCTCTGTCGGTGTGCCAAGGAAACACGGCAACAGGGGGTACGGGACAGGAACTTCACCATACTTATGCCCGACAAGTAAAGGCCCATAAAAGTCACTCCCCGCCAAAAGAAAAAACAGGAACAGGGGGTCGACAATGTTTCCAAAACAAGGATGCAAAACAAACGCTTTCAAAACCTACTCCAAGGTAAAAAGGGTCCCGACGAAGGGCACCAGGTCCCTTTTCCGAAAGGGCAAAACCAGGACAAGACCCCATAAAAAAAGACAAAACAAGGGGTACTAGAAAAATAAATTAAACGGATGAACCGAAAGAAGGAGGCCGCCCCGGGGGGTTCCCGGAAACGCGGGGAATTCGAAGGGGGGGAAAGGTCAAAGAACAGGAAAAACGGGAGTTCAGTGAAATCACACGGGGCCCGGAGTCTTGGAACAAGAAGGAAATGGTTTAAAATCCTGAAGGTGGCGCGGCCATAGGAAAGGTCGGCGTTTTGTCGGAGACCAGCCAACTTAAATCAGAGAAAATAGGTGACCGGCACGCTGCACCGAACGCGAATGAAAAGTCTCGATAGCCACAAAAAAAACCAAAGGGGACGAAACCTGGCAGCGGACAAAAGGACTGGACCCATGGTGGGGGGGGGGTGTGCGGGGGTCAGAATGCAATGGGGCTGGAATGAAACTCCCAGGGGGATACAAGCACCTGGACAAAAAAACCGACACGCGAAGAGAGAGGAAAAAACAACCACAAAAGAAGGAGGAAAATAGAAACCAAAACGAAAGAGGACCCATTGCAACCTAGGTGGGAAAGAGACCTTCCGGCAACGCGTAAAAAAAAAAAAAAGGTCCGCACCATTCACCATGGACCGCACATCCACAAAAAACGGGGGAAGGGGGAGGGGATACCTTCGACTCGTCCCCTGGGGGCCTTTTGCGATCTCTTTGTTCAGAGGAGGTAAAGCGGGAAGGCAAGGAGTACCTTGGACGGGGAAGGAGGGGACGAAAGACAAACCACCGTAGCAAGCAAGGGCCAAACGCACACCAAGATCAAAACCCAGCCGCAGAAAGGAAACGGGCAACAAGTAATCCTGAAAGAAAACTGGGATGAAGTGCAATGAAGGCAAAGGGGAAACGGAGGAAAGGGAACCCCGGGACAAACCTTGAAAAAGTCTTGGGAAGGGGACCCCGGTCATAACCCCAAAAAGACAAGGGGTTGGAGCCCTTGGAGGGGAGTGGAGGACCGACCCTCGTTCGAACACAAAACCTTCCGCACAAGGGAAAAGGTGGGGACAAAGTTCGGTAAGCCGGGCTAACCAATCCAAACCGGCAGATCCAAAGCGAGTGTGGAGAAAACTGTCGGAAACTTCATCACCGGACCTCCGGGAAACGACTATGAGTTGAAGCTCGTGGCATTAATGGAAAAATCGAGAAGGTAAGAGGGGCAATCTGAAAAGGACATGACATCTACGAAACTCATCCGAACGGGAAAAAGCGGCTCATGGCGGCAACGTACAACGCAAATTCACTCCAGAAGACCGCCGGGAACCAGGGTGGTATTCATACGTCGACCACGCTCGAAAAAAAAAAAAAGGAGGTCCCCCACAAAAAAAAGAAAAACTACGAAAAATTGAGGGAACCAGCAAACTGCGGGGCATTCGGCCCTGGTGAGTTCCACCACCACGGACAAACTCACCACTGGTGTAACCCCCACAGAACTAATGTTACCGCCAGACCTCCCTGATCAACAGGCTACCACCTGACAGGGGAAATAAAGGGAAACAAAAACGCTAAACATGTAGCGAACGGACAGGAAGATTTCATTTGGGCCGGGAGCGTCTTCCAAAAAAAGAAGGTTTGTGACTCTTCGCCGGCAAGGGTTCAACCACCAGAACACAGACGAGACAACGAAAAGGCCTGGGGGGGATGTGGGGGAGACCGGGCAACGAACGACCCCTCAAGATCGGACATGGCCCATCGAGGGTCTGATGCAGAGGAAATACAAAGAGGTCGTGGGGGGTTGGCCAAAAAAAAAAACACGAGTCTCTTGAAAGTGTGGCGGGGGGGGGGCCAACCCGGGGAAGGCATCAAATCTACCCTCCCTCACGTGAGAGGCCAAATCATCAAGCATGGGGGAACGGGTAAATGCAAAGAGGGCAGCAAATCGGCCTGGACTAAAAGGTAAGAGGAAGATTCGCAATACCGTCAATACATATTGGCAGAATCCTCACAGTAGTCGGGGATGAAACACTACCGCCTTCGACTTGGTGAGGGCTGAACGCAAACCGGGTCACCGGGCCCTGTTAAAATAGGAAACAAAAAAAAATCAAGTGTAGGGGGGGGGAAGGCAAAAATTGCAGAAAGCCGCACACTCCGCAAGGCAGAACCACGACAGCAAATCCCAATCCTCTTGAAACACGGGAAGGTCAACGCCCGCCACCAAGGGACCCTACCGTACACCTCCCTAGTAGACAAAGCCGCTCCTACTCGACACCCGCGGGCCGGGAAAAAACCTGAAGAGCTAAATTCTTAAACCTTCCACATCGAAAAGAAAGAGAGACCATACGGTCAGGTGTGAGAAAAACAAGTTACAGATCATAAAAGAAAAAAAACGAAAGACAGGTTCAAAGCTAGCAGATCTTCTTGGTAACGGGGAACAAGCCTCACAGACAATAGGGCTGGGGACAAGGGGAAAAGTGAGGGGAGGGGTTCTACTCCCGTGGACTATCATCCCCTGAGAATGGACAACGCCGGTTCCGACCTCCACAGGGTCAACACCGCCAGTTTTCACAAGACTCGGGGGGGGGAAAGCAACGCCAAAGTGAAAACCAAAAAAGAAATTTCAAAACCATCAAAACCAGTACCCACTCTCAGAAGTATTGAGACCGCCACGACTTATCATCAGCAATGTGAAAATAAAGACCTCGCTAGAGTCGCCACGGTTGCCTGTCGACTGAGAGTTCAAAAACACTGCAAAAGACCCACGCCTCAAAAGGAGGTAAAAGGAATTCATTCCCTTGCGGGGTGGAAGAAAGAACCGAGGGCAAACCAAACACAAATCCATAGTTGAGAATAAAAAAAAGCCCCGATAAGCTCTGAAAATATTTTAAAAACGTAGTACAGAATTAAACCTGGGAAAAAACAGCCCTTTCAAATCACAAGATTCCCGACGGGGAAAGGATCGGCCGGGACTCAACCAAGGAAATAAGCCCAAGTCACCCCAATGTTGATAAAAAAAATTAGCGTAAACAAATTAACCCTGCTGCTCCGGAGACTGGGACAAATAACTTTTCCAGGTCGGGACGAGAAGGTAAAAACCTCAAAAAAATTGAACATCAAATGGACGGCAGGTAGAGATGGGTTCGGATCAAAAACACAACCCAGAAGTTGCAAAAAAAAAAAAGAACCCGGAGCAGCAGGGAATCGCAGCTGAATGTCAATAGAAAAAGGGGACCGTTTTCTTGAGGTAGGGAAGAACGGGAACTTTCTACCAAAAACATTCTAAGCCTAAAGAAAGAACGGTAGGAAGCACAGAGACCCTGCCACGCAAAACCTCACGGACGTGTTTTCCATTTCGGGGAAACGAGGAGATAAAAGAAGGAGGGCCCGGGTTTGGCTAATAAAAAAACAGCGAAAGAATTAGGTCCAAATTTTCTATTCTCCGCAACGGCACGAATCTGACCATCCCATAACCCGAGACCGGCCAAATTGACCTTTAAAGTGAAAAAAGGGTGTGGCCCACCAGGGAAGGGGGAAGGAGAAGTTGACGGAGCTTAGACAAAACATCGAAAAAAGTCAAAAACAACAAAACAAAAAGGGGAGGAAAAAAAAAGGAGGCAGATAAGAAAAGTTGTCCTGAGGAAAATCTCCCCAAACTTGTCGGGGGCTCAAAACTTTAACGGCGAATGTAAGGGGGGCAGGTGAAAAAGTCGGGGGAAAAAAAAAGGAGGTGAGTGTCAGGGGGGTCGGTGTAAATCAGACCCCCGGTCAGCAAACCTCCATGGAAAAAAACCAACGGGCAAAGCGCCGGAGGTGGATGATAAACCACCTCTCAGTTAAAAACTTCACGACCAGGAAAACAAGGGAGGAGGGGGTCAGGGGTTTGTCAGCAACCAATAGCCAGTCTTGTGGGAGTGGGAATGGAAGAATTAACAAGGGAAACTAAAAGGGAGGAAACTACCTCCCACGACAAGCGGCCGGGGAAGGTGGTCGGGGGTCCTTTCAACGAGTCCTTAAAAAACCTCATAGGGGAAAGGAAGCTGAAGCTGAAAAGTGTAGTAAAGGAAATTGCCCATATATCCGCTCCTTCTTGGGGATGGGGTATCCTTGTGGTATCTCAAGGAGGAACAGTTATGGGTTCACCTAAGTCACGCTGCTCGAAGGGGTAAAGTCTAACTTTCTTGTGGATAAAACTTGTCAATTTCTTATGTAAACATGCGACGGAAACCAAAAATTGACAGGAAGAAGAAACCCCCAAAGACCAAAAGGGACCGGACTGTCTAAAAAGGGGTGGGGTAAGATCGGGGAAAACGGACCAATTAACGGCCTGATAGGGGTATAAAGAAAAAGCAGGAGGAACTTTTCCTCAAAGGGGAAAAGAGCAAGCTGCAGGGACTCAGTCATATGGGGAGGGACCAAAAAGGAAAAAAGATTCGACACAAGGAAGTCTCTAGTGAAAGTGGACCCTCGCTCAACGTTGTCTCCAAAAGAAGGCGCTGGAGTGGATCGAACTTCCGTCCTGTGGTTAAAGGGGACGGGAGGTGGAGCTTTACCTTGGGGGCGGCAGAAACCCGACTTACGGGTGTTAACGGGTGGTCGACCAACAACGGGAGAGAGTCACAGCGAAACAAGGAGAGGGAAAAGTCAAGCCTGTCCGAAAGAGAGAAGTCAAAAATGGACCGCGTGTGGACGGGTCGGGAGTCCACGACGATCGAAGGGATGGGGTCGCGGTCTGGAGGAAGGGGAAGAAAGGGCCGTAACCTTCGCTCGCCCTGAAGAGAGGGCTGGGGTACAGGGTTTGCCTCGGAATCGTGGGGAGTGCCTCTCACTCGGCTAAAGGGCTTCGGGGGGGAGATAGAGGGTAAACTTGACTGTAGAGGCAGAGGTGGGGAAGTTCAAAAGTTTTTTCCCCAAGGAGAGGTTGGAACTCTGCTGAGTTCCAAGGTGCATGCACCGTTTCGTTGAAAAACGGAAAAAAGTTCTGGTGAGGGTTACATGAACGAACGTTGCTGTACAGAAGGGGATGAGATTGTCCTCCTTAAAAAGGGTAAAAGTCGGTCGTAGGTTGGTGGTAATAAGGCAAAAAAAAAAGCACTTCCCTACCAGCAGAAAGAAATCATGAATCAAAATTGGGGGCCGCTTAACAAGGACGACCGAATGAGAAACGATTAGGACCTTGACAAGGCTTACCTAAGGAAGGACCGTAGAGGAGAAATGGGCTAAAGGGGGGGGATCGAAAAAAATTCTCTAAAGAACTCCTGCAGCCTCTTTGCGATACCGGAATCACCAGACGACGACGATGTCACACTGATCAGTTTTGGAAAGGGAAAGGGGGACTTTGAAAAAATACTCTCCCAAGGGGTCCGAGGCTAAGGCGTCGAACCGGGTAAACCGGTTGGGGGTCAAACACTGGAGGTACTGGAGATAAACTTACAAGAGTGAAAGAAGGAGGGGGACAATCACTTCATTGACAGCGCAATCGGTCGGATTCTGAGGACTTACGTACCCATAGGGGACCCGCTCGGGGTTTTACGTTGGTCGTGGGGAAGAGGGGGAGAAAGCGCATTTTTCGACCGCGTGGGGCGCTGTCCGACCACTACCTGGCGAAAACAAGAGAAAAATACAGAGGGGTGTCTGCTGGAATTAGCGCCCTCGTTGCCCGACGCGTACGGTCGTGTCTAAAAAAGGAACTTCAGCAGGAATAGGGGCCCATTACCAAGAGTAGGGAATCTCTCCAAGACCGGAGCCGCTACCTGACCATGGATCCTATAAACTTACTTGACCATAAAAAACCGTTACATTGTCCTAAAAAGACAGGAGTGGTCTGTTGGGGTGCGGTACGGCAAAAGGATAGGAGACCCCTTTCAATGTACTACGATTCCCGCCCGGTTAAAAAGAGCGTAAAAAAAAAAAGCTCCAAAAAGGATCATTGGACTGAGAATTAAAGGAAAAGAGGAAAAAGCAAAAAAACTTTGCCCTGGGTCACAAAAGGGGAATCAAGTCTAAATGTCACGTCGCAAAGTCAACACAGGGGGACCTGGGAATAAAAAAAATGGGGCCTGGACTGAGGGGAGAACTCGATGGGGTGTGCTCGTGAGGGAACAAGACAAGGCTGCCCCCGTCTGAGGGGTGGGGGCGGAATGCTGTCCAGCCACTCCGTCCAGTTAGAGAGGCGATCCCCGACTATAAGGGTACGATACTAAACGGACAAAGGGACCGGGACGGCGCAAGTCACGAGAAAGGAGGGGGGGGACCCCCAGGTTGTGGATTTTGACGGGGGTGCGCGGCAGGGTGCAGCACGCCGTGGCCGCAATGGCGGGTGGGGACAAAAAAAAAAAAAGAGCAATCGGGCAGGGGAGTCTCGCCAAACAACAAAAATGGAAAAAAAAGGGGAAAAAGAAGAACGATAAAAAAGCAACATTGTCCTTGGCAAGGGAAAAAAAAAGGTCGGTTCAACAACCACACTTGGAACCACGTCGGAGGGAACGCCAAAACCATGCAAAAAAAGGACACAACAGAAAAAAAAGGGGTATCAAAAAATTCACCGTCCTGGGCGAAACCGAGGGAAGGCAGGTAGAGAAGGGACGTTTTCGACAGGGGGTGGGCACAGTACTGAAAAAAAAAAAAGGCTCTGGGAAACAGAAAGAAAGGATGGAGATCCGCGCCGACAAAGGGGGAAGCTAAAAACGACCCGAGCACCCACAACCATCAAACGCAACGTGAACCCGTATCCCAGAACACGACCCGACTGGCGCCCTTTAGAAACCTCACCAGACAAACGATACGCAACCAAAAAAAAAACCGGGGGGGGGAGGAGGGGGAACACCAGGTCAATTAAAACGCCTAAAAGCCCATGTGTTGAGCAGGGGGGGAAAGGGGGGGGATGAAAATGGCCCCAAATCGGGAACCGGGACCACACGGTCATCAAACTGACGACAGTGAGGCTCGTCAGGGAAAAATGGCCCAAAACAGGGAAAAAGAGGGGAGGGTTTGGGGCGGACATGTAGGCCAAAAACCTTGTCACCAAAGCTGGCCGCAATAACTGAATGAGCGGAATAAAAATGGAAGCGACTCGGGGGGCAGAAAGCCCACTGTTAAACCAGTCAAAAACAAAACAATGGAACCAGAAGGACTCTGGAAGAACTACATTCCAGCAAGGCGCTTTTCGAAAAAAAAGTATGACACCCTAATACTGAGCCATCAACCGCAATTTTTGTGAATGAGAGGGAGAAAAACCTTATCCCCAATTAAACACAGAGGAAAACCCACAGCTACTCCCGGGGTTGGGAAACACCAGCATTTCCTTCAAAACCGGGACCAAACGATTCCTTTAATAAAGTCACGCCAGCTCTCCAGGTCAAAAAGAAGCCAGAAAAGAAAAGTGATCCCAACAGTTCGGAGGGAAAACCAACGGGCAGAGAGGAGTTGCCAGCTGGGAAAGTAAAAAGGGTCCCCGCCACAGAGGTTTGTCGCGAAAAAACCGCCCAGGAAAAGGGTCCTGGTTCACACGCCACGGAAAACCCTGGAGAGACCACCTGGGGGAAAACCCCGGCGGAAAATAGCAGATCCGGAAACCCCTCGAGTTGAATTTTCGGGGAACTTGAGGAACCCAAGCATTGGTAGTGGAGAAGCCAACGACCTGGTTCGGAGAAAAAAAACCAATGCTAGGGAGCAAAAGAAGATAAAAGCGGGTTCCTGGTCCGGGGAGGGGGGACAGAAAAAAAAAAAAGGGGGAAAAACGGGCAGTCCAAACAAAGAAAAAATCGTCGCGTTCAGCAACGGGGTCCTTAAAAAGCCCGGTCGGCCGGGGCGGACTATATAACGAAGAGTCATTTTTATTTACCGATCCAGATGGTCGGGAAGGACCGCCGACCGGTCTAAGCCCTGGGGGGCACGGTCCTCCAAGGGGAGGTCAGCCTCAAGGGTCAGCCAATGGTTTTAACCCGAACCACGTTAGGGGGTCAGAGGGGGGGGGGGGGAAAAACAGAGAGCCTGACCGAAAAAGGGGGTCAGGAAACCACCCGGGAAAAAGAAAAAAACTTTTGGGGGGAGGAACACCCAGTGCAAGTGCACCTGGAAGCAAAAAAAAATCCTCTACCAGACAGCCGAGAGACAAAGGACCAGGAAAAGCTTGAAGGAAAACTAGTGTTCAGCGCAACACCTTCCCAGCAACGAAAGGAGAGACTCCAGACGGGGGTTGGGTACGCCCGTTAACTCCAGACTTACCATAAGAAACCGTGAACGCCAATACATCAGGTAGGTGAAGACCAAGCCGAAGCAGAATCTCACAAAACGCCGGGCTGGGACAGGTGCACATTTGGGGGAAAAAACCACGAGTCACTATCCAAAAGAAAGGGCGGACAGACAAAAAATACTGTGGGGTGGGGCATCCGCCCATTTGCTACCGGAACACCCCCGCAGGGGGGGACGTCGTGGGCACGCACCTCCCCAAGGATCCAATCCGCGCATCTACCAAAAAACAGACCCGGGACAATTTCTCCGTGAACGAATCAAAACCAGTCGGCGACTAGCAGGGAGGTGGGATGGGAAAAACACGGAAACCAAGATCGACACCCTACGGGGAAAGGGATATCTTCCCCCGGAAAGAACCCGCCCACAAAACCGTCGTCAAAAGGGGGACCGTCTTCAGAAAAAAGAAAAGAATTAAGAAGGACAACCAAGTCCCTTATTCAAAGAAAAAAAACCCTAAAATCTAGTCCTGGGGTAAAGTAAAGGAACGCCTCCAAAAAGAAGGGCCTTGGACTGCCATAAAAGAAAGCCCCTTGTAAACGTCGTCCCGTTATACGCGACGGGAAGAATCACCAGTTCCAAAGCCAGGAACGATTAGACGATAACAAGAAAAAAAAAAAAAAAAAATACTGACGGGGACCGACTTAGACACATAAAAAAGAAATTAAAAAAAAAAAGAGAACAAGCCACTTAGAAAGAGCGGAACGATGGGGGTTTACCTAAAGGAAAAAACGGTCAAAAAAAAATGAAAAACCAACGCCATGGAGATCCCCTAAAGGAAGCACAGGCCTCTCGTGCAGGTTCCAGGGGGAAGCCCAACGCAGCACGCTGGCGGCGGGGGTCTGTTCAGGGGAACTACGGCCCTTTCCTCCTTCCTCAAAAAGGCAATAAAAAAAAAAACAAGAAAAACGGGTCCTCTTTCCGCCTCGAGAACAACCGGACAAAAAGCAGGGGGGCCCAATTTTGTTATGGCGGGGAGGGGGGAAATGCGAGGAGCACCAGTCCGAAGAAGCAGTGTTGAGCAAAAAAAGCGGGGGGACTCCGCCTTTGACAAAGGTAATATGTCTAGAGAGAAGGCCAGACACGCAAAAAAAGCAGCCTGGCAACGGGATCAACGTACTGATCTTCGCGCCTAAGGTACTTCGACTTGACGAGCAGGGGGTCCTCTCCCACTTTAACATCGATCACAACCAAGGAGATAGGAAGAGAAAGGGAAAAAGTCTCAGACGAGAGTAATTCTCGCCATTAGGAGGAAAGGAAAAGGCAATTGGATGACCCTCAAGTACTCTTTTCTGACAGGCCGTTGCTCAAAGCACCGGGACCTAAAGGGGGCTAGGGCGGCCGGGGGGGGGAGACAAACAACCGTGGGGACTCCAGACGGGTGTGAGAGTTCCATCTCATGGAACCCCAAACGGCCAAGACAAAAAACGTGCAACGGGTTGAAAAAAAAGTTGTCAGCAGAGGGGGGGAAGAAGCTCAAACCAGGTTCACTTGAGTATGTGAAGGGGAAAGAGGACCGTACCTCGCAGAGAAAAACACGCCATACACGACGGCGGGCCGGGGGCTCTGGGGAACCCAAGGAACCGCGGGGGGAGGTAAAAAAAAATGGGGCTGACCCTCGCGGGGTCTTTGAGTATAAGATTACAGGTGTCGGGGGAAGAAAAAAAAGGGATAGCAACAGCGCTCCCACGTGTGCGTGACTTGTAGACGGGGGACTATTTAAGCGGACCGGGACTGAACTTCCTGGGTCCTAAGGTCTCGCAAACAGCCAACGCCCGTTCATGGAGGATGCCTTGCTGTGCAACTACGAGAAGGGGGGGGGGCAAAAACTTGGGGGGTATAACCGGGGGGGGGACGAAGCAACCTGCGGGGTTACTACCGAACCACTGGGGGGGCCTGGGGGGCCCACGACCGGGGCTGGTTGGGGTCAGGAGATTCGGGCAAAACGTTAAAAAACAGGGAAGATCTTGAAACTGGGGGGTGGGAACCAACAAACATAGCTGACGTTGGCTCTTCAACGACCAGGGGCCGCAAGCCAGGAAGACAGGGGCAGGGGGGGGGCGGAGTTCAATGTACTCAGGTGCACCCAGACGAGCGCGTATGGGGGGACATCCTAAAATGGGGGGTCATCACCCTCTTTAAGATGGCAAGGGGCGCACCACGTCGGGGGGTCTGGGGTAGCCGAAGAAAAAGCGCGGGTGGCGGGGAGGGGGAAACCCCAAAAGACCGACGGGGGGGTCCGACTGCACACAGCGAGAGGGGGCGGGTGCGGAGAAACCGGCTACACTGGGACCGAACTTCAACACACCGGTCCAGAAAAAAAAAGAAAAAGGCGAGGTCTCAAGGGGACGGGGGAGGGAAGGACGATCTTTACTTTGTCAATTTTACTCAGGAGGGAACAGGAAAAACCGAGTTACAAACGAGGGGGAAGAAAGGGATGTTCCACGGGGGGGGGCGCTAAGCCGGCTGCTCGCCGGGTAGGCGTCGGAGGGTCGAAGACGCGGCGGCAACGTCGATGTTCGGGGCAGTTCAAGGGTGAACTAAAGACCTGGGTCGCGAAACTTTCACTGTCATGGGGGGAATTCATGGGGATCCTTTGGTCGGGCAACACCGGTAAACAGGAGGGTTAAGGGTAAACGGTGGCCTTCAGGAAAAAAAAACTCCGGGAGAAAGTACACGAACCAAGGACGGACAGTTAAACCCCGAAAAAAGACCTGAGGCGACCGCACGGTAACCAACGGCCTCCTTCAGGGGACCGATCTCGCTTGGAAAGGAAAAGCAAGTTCTACTCCTACGAGTGATCAAAAGAAAAGTGAAAAAAATTCAAAAAGCCTAATGTGGAAAGGGGGTGTTGCCACTAAACTTCCATCAGGGCAGACGTACCGTGGGCCCGCTTCAGTCAACAACTCCGACTGAGAATTCATTGTTCGGGTGCCAAAACGACGGAGTGGAAGGCCCACGTCCCATTAAAGGCGCGCGCGGGGAAAAGGGCCCGGGTTCAAGGAGCGGGGGGGTAAAGGGAAAGCTCCAAGATCACAACTGGTCAACGGAAACGGGGGAGAAAACCCTTCATTTCACGAAGTCTGTTCTGAGAAAGGGAGTCAGGTCAGAAAGAGTTATGGTGGGGTGGCTTCGCGGTGGAATCCGGGGATAATTAGAGGGGCTCAAGTTCCGTGGGGTTGGAAGTCGGCGTCTCAGCCGTTTAAAAACGGGTTCAAAACATCCACAAGACCGCGGTGATGGAACCGTACCTAGAGGAATCGAAAAAGCGCAGGGATTCCTTTTTCGGAAACCAAGTCGGGGGTACCACCACGAACAACAATGGGCAACGGAATGGAAAAAAGGAGCCGCAGTTTCTTGCCGAGGCTTGAAAAAAAAAAAAAGTCACGGATAAGGACCCAGTTTCGGAAGCAGGTGCTGCCAGGGGGGAAAACGGGGACCTCAACACTCTAGGAAACGTTTGGGAGGTAACCTAACCCCCGAAACCAAGAATGGTCACGACGGCTGGTGCCGCCACCGGGGGAAAAGGGCATGCAATCCCGGCAACGAGACAATCCCAACCCAAGGGCAGGAGGGGCCATGAAAAGGACCAGAGGGTAAAAAAAGTCTCTTCCCGGGCCGGACCGGGAAGGTCCGGCAGTCATTGGCCTTTCTACTAAAAAAAAACGGGCCTGCAAGAATCACGGGTCTTTCAAAACATATAAAATGGTCCTTCGCTTTAAAAAAGAAAAAGGATTTGTGCTCGTCTGCCTCTGCCCTTTGGAAGTCAAAACGGAGTTTGTCTTCCAGCCAAGTCCTCGGTCCAGTAAGATCAAAGTCCTCCTCCCGAATAACTGATAAGTAAAAAAAAAAATAAGGAACAGGGGGTACGGATGTAAGGGGCCGACCAAAGAAAATTTGGGGGGGGCTTTTTCTCTATGGGGAGCCGAAAAAAAAAAAACGGGGAGCCCATGGGGGGTCCATCCCCCTCCGCCTTGCCGAACAAACTAGGGACTAG
>Ga0179591_1259361_pt1 | contig 15699 bp, 12 predicted proteins | sample CZOMad2_1_08_16f_FD_182891 | JGI IMG/M metagenome (GOLD analysis project Ga0179591, IMG submission 182891) | Vadose zone soil fungal communities from Angelo Coast Range Reserve, California, USA - CZOMad2_1_08_16fungal (PacBio error correction) | ecosystem: Environmental > Terrestrial > Soil >...
TATTTGGTCAACTAGTTTAACAAGTTGAACTAAAGGGAAACGTAAGAAGGGGGCCAAGGTAAACAGACCTAATTTGCCAAAAGGGGAAGACTTTCATTGGTTAGGGCAAAGCCGTACTCAGGGGGGGCGAATGTCTATAATATACCCCTAATGGTGGAAGTGATCTCTACTGACAGGTTTATGTGTAATGGGAGAAAATTTTGAGAAGGGTCAGTTTTCTTCTCCTTCATTTGGGGCAAGAACAGAAGACGCCAAAGGAGGGGGACAGATGTATCACAGGGAGAGCCGTATTGGGACCTTGGTTACAAAAGGGGGGTACATTTTCACCAAGCCGCGGTAGCCAGAGAAGTCTGGTCTACCTGCCCGGCACCGTGAACGGTCTCATTTACTAACCCTAAATTCAGCTTGTCAAAAAACCTCGAAGTTGTTATCTGCGGACGTCTCCTGCGAAAGAGAATCTCTGTCCGGGGGGAAGAAACGCAAAGAAGGAATGAATACCGGCGAGTCCCCAAGATTTAATCATGGAGGGGAATCGGCACACTTAGATCCCTCCCTAATAGGGACGAAGAAGGAATAGGCCAGCTTAAGGGCTCCTTCTCTAAATCTGGGTCATAGCGAGAGAAGGTGCTCGGACCGTCGACCTGCAATCAGGTGTCTGCATAGGGAGAAGGGAACCGCTTAACCTTGCTTTATCCCTATAAACCGCTAGCAAAGGGTTCGATGCGTCTCGAACTGGGGGGGGAATCGAGACAACCCAGGGCTTATCCTGAAGACTGCAGACTCACCACTCCCCTCAGTCAGAGGAAGTCCAGTCCACGGCACAGGTGGGGGGGGAGGGAGACTGGCCGAAATCACTAACCAAAATAACTTTGGAATCACGACTAAGTTACGGATCTCCCCAAAAAAACAAGGATGCCGCCTACCATAAGAAGAAGTTCTTCCCTTGTGACCGAAAAAACCGCCCTGCTAACGCATTGCGGATCGTTAACAACTCTAGCCTGTCGCCCTGGACAAACTATGGGGGTGAATATTAAGCGGGGAGAGAGTCAGTCAAACCTTCTCGTTGAAAAAGCAAGACGGACTATCGCACCTTCCCTAACAAAAAGAACGTGGCGATCGATAATAGAACGAAGTAATAAAAAGGTTGTGACGCACAGTCGAAGAAAATCACGGAAAGGCGCTCCGAGAAAAATAAAGCCGTCACGGGAGAGTCAGATATAGAAAAGAATTCGAGCGACGACCTCACCCACGCCCGAATAAAATTCTAAACTGAACCCCCGAGAAAGCTCATAGGCTCCCCGGTTCCCCTGGCATCGCAGCTTCGGATGTACATATCAAAAATCGTAGTCAGGCTTTCGATAAACGGAAAAAACTCACGCAAAAAATCCCCCTCAATGGGGTGGACGGCTCTGGACTTTGAGCAGGCGCCTCATGATGGTCCAATGCGGCACGGCTGTTCAGTCTTGAAAGTTGGTGATTGATGGGATAACCGGGGGCCCGTCAAGAGAAGTGAGGGTCAAGCGGACTTATCGGAAGGCCTATCGATTCTTGGGCGGGCAACATACGCATATGAACCAGGAACAAAGCCTTTGTCAAAAAAAGGCCCTAAGTACAGGTTCCCAAGAAATTGGAGGAAAGTCCTGAACAGAAATCCAATGGACCACAGACTGATTCATAACTACATGGCGGGGGAAACCAAAGAAAAGAAGGCCGAAGGAATTGACTACATCTTCAGAAACTCAGGGCGGCTCAAAAATCGGCAAGCTCACCAAATACGTTTGGTACTTCGACACAACGGGGGGAAATCTCTCAAAAGAAAAAATAACGCCGCGGGTTTGCGATGACCGTCAAAAAAAAAAAAAAAAAGGGCAAATATGGCCGAAGAGAACCACTTGTTTCAGCCGACTCAGCCTGTAGATAAAAAAGTCTTTCATTTGCTCAAAAGAAAAAAGACGGGGGGAAATACCCCTGACTTATTCTTGCTAGATTAGGCGGGGGGTTAAGATCCTCCTCCTATGCAAGAAAGGGAAGAAGCAAGGGAAAAGCACCGCTTCCCTCGGGAAACACCCAGACCAAGCAGGGGATGGGGGGGAATATTTCTTCTAAGCTTTAGGGAAGGGGGGGGCGTGAGGCAGTCTTCACGAACAAGCACGATCTTTGGAGGCAGGAGTGGCGGCGCGCTCCGGGCAATCAAAGGGGGGGAGTGGCAATGGGACGAGACAAAGACTGCGAAAGGAAGGACCGACGGCAAAGACTCATTTCAACTCGAAAGGGTCCCTGGAACTCTGATGACTCTCATTGTGGAGCGATCGCAAAAACAAACCAGCGGAAACCATTCTCACCGTGCGGAACACTCAGTAATCACGGTGTCCTACGTACAGTGAAACACCAGCCAGAGTTTGGGGGGGGGGGAAGTCACAGGCCAGCTCAAGGGTAGGACTAGACAACCCTAGCTTAAGGAAGACAAGTTTCTGGGCTCCAGCTCCATTTTACTACCACTGGTGCCAAACAAGGCTATATACGTCTCAAACGAGAAAGGGGCAAGATCGATGTCGCAGATGGTTGGTGGTGGGCTAAGAAGCTGGGGGGGTAAGAGGAAGTTTTACGGGGGGGACGCAACCATCTGATCAAAGGCATCGGGGAGGGGGTCTTAGCAATGGGATTTTTCCCGGAAAGCAAACTGTAGATGGCAAGGGGGGAGACCGCGTTATTATTACCAACTTGACGTAAGAGGTTCTCTTGTTCCAGGGGTTCTTAGTTAGAGGGGGGCTAAACCTGACAACGCCTGCGTTTAAGGGGGGGAAAAACTTACTCTTGAGCTTGCCTGGAGTGATTATTACTCCCTGGGAATTAATTGGGGGGGAGCCTTGCCTTGTACTAGAGTGGCCCATGGGCACAGGATTTTCCGGTGTCTTGGCTTTCCCGCTGAACGGTGACACTCATCTTCCCTGTTTCCTACGGGGATCAGTGCCTTTTTTTGAACAAGCGGAAAAAGACGGAAGGAACGGGGACAAAGCCACTAAAGATAATAATGCCAATCACGAGAAGGGAGGTCTTCTCATTTTAATGTAAGCTCCTTGAGGGGGGAGGGTATGGAACCAAACAGAAGGGAGGCCTAGCAATAAAAGAAAAAGGGTAGCCAGAAACTATGGTATGGTTTAATGGGGATCAAAACCTAGCTATCATACTTGTGTGCAGGCATGAGGACAACAATGCTAGGGGAATCCATTTGAAATTTTGTGTGGGGGGGGGGGGTTGGCAGGGGGGCTCAAAAGTAGACGGGAGAACGTATGTCGGAGCGCGGGGGTCTAAAAACGGGTTCCAGCCATTTCTTTTTGCTGGGGCTCGGGGGGAGGGAAAAACCCAAGGGGGGGGAAGGGTTTTCGAATTGTCCAGTCCCGCGGACGGCGGAAGTTGGGGGGGGGGTCAGGGGATGAGCTGAAAAGCTTTGGTGGGACGGTGACGTGTTCAGAAGGGGGGAAGGGGGCTGGAGAACACAGTCTCGAGGCGAAAAGGTGCGGGGGACAACTTCCCCAGGGGGTTCCTTGAGAAGTTATTTTTATTTGATAAGACGCGTTCCCCAGGAAGAGGTACACCTACTCCTCAAAAATTCTCAAAAAAGGAGAAAACTACAACAGGAAAACTTACCTTAACTCAGGAAACATAATCCAAGAAAGTATGGGCGGACGAGCAATCTTGAGGAAAAGGGACTGGGATGTGGGCGAACTCTTGTGTCTGTGGAAGTCGGGAGTGCTAGAGTGGGGCTAAGGATAAGGAAGCTGATGCGAAGGGAAGGGGAGGAGTCATAGGAGTCCTTGGGGAGGTGAAGGTCGAAATGGTGGTCCGCGAACGAAAATGAAATAGGCTAGATCGCTGAAGATTTTTCAGAACGTGCGCGTAACTGGGGGGGAAAAAACTGGCAAAAAAAAGCGGCAATGAAGAAGGCAAAGGAGTTCCATTAAAACACGAGGCTTTGGGTATGAATATGCGAGTGTTTGAAAGGAGGAGGGCGGGGGGGACGGTAAGCTTGAGGGAAGAAAGCGTTGAAAAACTATGTGGGAAAACCCAGGTGCCGGAGCGGCGTCCGGCTGGGAGCTGTTAACTAGGGAAACGAATAAAAGAACGCGCGGGGAGAGGGGGGGGGGTTCTGGAAAGGAAGTCGGAGGATGTTAGGCTGAGGAAATCGTTGGTCAGGAGGCAGAGATTGACGAGGAGTGATATACACTATTTTCGGAGGGGGATTAACCGTGAACATGGAACGCACTTTTCAGATGTACATGGGGGGGGTCTTGTAAGGTGTCCAGATGGATTGCAAGGAGGAAAAAAGGCGGTCTTGACTAGAGTTGTTGAAGGCAAAAAAGAAGCAAGACTCGTAAAACTTGTGAGGGAAGAATCCACAGTAAGAGGAATTAGGAAGAGGTTGCTCGAGCAGCTAACACTCACGATATCAGAAAGGGGGGAGACGACAAAAACGGGGGATTACGATAAGTAAGCATGGGAAGGAGAAAGCAGTCTTCGGAATGAATTTATATACGCTTAAGGGGGAGGGTTCCGTCGCCTTCTGTACTCCATAGGATAAATGACGCCAGGATGGAAAACAGATCGGGGGAACTCTGAACAAAAAAAAGAGCCGTGCCGGAGCCGGAATCTCACCAACCGGGGAAAGAAACTGATGTTAGTTTCGTAAACGCTCCCGGCGGTCAGGGGGAGAAACAGAAAGCCTCCTATGATGCTCTGGTCGGGAATGAAGAACGTCGTTGAAATTGCAGAGGGGGGGGGGGAACTCTGTGATCTGAAGGTCAACAGATGGGTTCCGGCCGTTGGGCGGCTCCGCCAAGAGAGTCGAGGAAGGAGAAAAAAAAAAGAGAAGTCGAAGCCATGGAGTTCACTAAATCACAAGAGTCTAAAATGTCTGTAGGGGAGATCTAGCATAGTAGGTAGACAGATAGCCAAAAGAGAAAACTGAAAAATCCCCACCGACATGGAGATGGAGACATGCTGGATACAAAAAAAAGGACTTATGGTACGGGTTATCGTTGTCAAGAAGGGAGAAAGTTGCAAAAATACTCCCAACCAAACTGAAGGAGGAGTAAAGTGCACTATTTACAACGACCTGACAATACTAAGTCTGTAGAAGAAAAAAAAGCATGGGAAAAAAAAGTGCTAATTGTTCTGGGGGGAAGGGAAGTTGCTTGACTTACCTGTTGGAAGATCGTTCCGAATAGGGCAGCTACAAGTTTGAATATGAAGACCATGCACGCCGTCTCGTGGTTAGCGCATGAGGGAGTCTCTTTGCAGTGCTAAAAACAAAACCGCAAGGCCGCAAACATATACAGATCACCGGCGCTCCGCGGCAAAAGGAACCCGGTTGGGAAACAATTTTCATGATCAACGCCAAAGCGGGAGGAAAAGCGGAAGGGTTCTCAAAACTTGCTGAGACTGGACTAACCTAACAAGATTTTGAACCAGGGGGATGTAGAAGATGCCTTCGCCCTGGCAAAGGGAGGGATCGAACGTCATCAACTCTGTCCAGAAAATGGGGACGAATCAAGGAGAGGAAACGCAAGTGGAGTTAATCCAATCAATACACCTTCAGTCTACATTAATTAGAAAGGAAAGTGTTGACCTGCTCAAATTCTCAAAGAACGGTTCTGCTCGCTAATGGGGAAGATAGTAGGTCTGCTGAGATCGCCGGGGAGCCCCTAGCCGCCTAGTAACCTGATATTTAGAAAACTACCGCTCGGAGGGCTTCGACTTTGCCTCACCCCGCGAAGCAGACCGAAAAGAAAACGCATAAAGCTGAAAAAGAAAAGAGGGGAAAAAGACTTTGGACAAACTCAGTTCCAGCGCACAGGGCGGAAAGAAGGAATGCCATAAACTTGGAAAAAGAAGACTATCGAGTCGCCTGGAAGAAAACCAATTTTCCGATCCCATCAAGAAGGGAGGAAACTGGTACCGAAACACCGCGCCGAGACCTGGAAAGAGGGAACGCGGTACAACACGCCACCTGAGCCGACTATTCAAGTTGCCATGTTCAAAGGTACGAGGGCCCCGCATCCTCTGGGGGGGGGGATCAAGCGCCGTCCGAGGACTCGAAGCGGTGAATAGCACTCCCATATTGACAAGGAAAGGGCCCTCGAGCCAACAAACCGTGTAGAAAAAGAAAATCACTTCAGAGGAGTCGTATATATAAGAGCGCGACATCACAAAACGGCCCGTAGCTACCGTACGTAAAAACTCTACGGCGACGAATGCCGCCAAGCCACCTGTAGAGAGAGGGGGACTTCGATATTCAGCCTTGATTTCATAGATAAAGGAGATGAGACCAAGCTCAGGAAAAAACAAAAAGTACCTTTATCGCCCACTTGACGCCAGCGACGTGATACCGGGCCAAAAACTGGCGGGCCTCAGCGGGACTGACATGGGGTGGGGGGAGCCATTAAGGGGGGGACGACACCGTAAAGAGCGAGGCCAAATGGTTAGCGACATGGGACTAGCGCGTGCTTTGGTCTAACAAAACAGAGTATAACCAATCACACCCATTCCACCAAGGAAAAAATCTGGCCCTCATCAGGTGTTTCACTTGAAGAAAATACCACCTAGTAATAGAAACCGGAGGAAAGAAAAGGCAAACGTATCGGGAGTAGCTCAAGCAAGAAAAAGAATTGACGGGGGGGGTAAAGAACATGGAGAAACCTCCGCCAATCGGGCAAGCGAAAAACACAAAGGGTTAACGTAATTCCATCGACTCAGGAAAGAGAAAAATACACGGAGGTATTGGGACGAGGAATTCTCAAAAAAAAACAAGCGAACAACGTATTTCAACAAGATTGTACGGTGGGCCCGAATTCCGAAACCAGGCTAATAGGAACAAACGAGCCGTTTGCGGCGTAAAAGATACCAAATCAAGTGTGGGAGGAAACCCTTTCTGCTAGACTCTTTCGGCAGAATCATCCTCAGCTTGCAAGGGAAATCATCTTCCCAGGCAACTCACTTCTCAGGGGATTGGGTGTATTAGCTACTGGACTTGGGGGGGAGGGGGGTCTGACTATTCTCGTGGCAGGGCCATTCCAAACGATCCGGGGGGGTGTGGGGAATGGGAGTTCTGCGATTAATGAACCCTATAACATTGATTCCACTACGAACAATAACAGGGAGAAGATAAAAAAAAGAAAGAAAGCATCGCAGCCGGTATCTACTCTCAGATGAAGTTTGGGGCGGACCCGCGCCGGGGGAATTCGGCGGAGGAAGAGCGAAGCCCCCAGCGTCAAATTCGCCCTGGGAGTAAAAGGAACCTTAAAGCACGTGTCCTTTTCAAAGGTGCTCCCCAATGAAAAAAGAGCAGGAAAAGGGTGAAAGCTCGATATCTAGACGACCAATTAAGGAAGAGGGGGGGGGAGGGTAACTTGAAAAATAAAAAAATTCGGACGAGGACTTCCACACCAACGGGATAGAAACAAACAACGTCTTATTAGATAGGAGAATTTGGGGGGGTGGTTGCGAAAGAGTGGTAGGGGGCTGTAAGGGGATACGCAAACATATACTGAGAGGGCTATAGGAGAGTGTCACGGTGGGCCACTTCCCACAAAGACTATTGTCAAGGCATCCTAGTGACCACACTGTGATTTACGGGGGGCGGGCTATGGGGAAAACGATTTTTTATGGGGGGGATCGCGGAATTCCAAAGAGCTCTGCTTTTAAGAGTTGGGACCAACCGGAGGGGCTATTATAAATGTGAGTCTACTGGTTTTCTCTGGAGGGGGTGACGGTTCTCCCCCATGAAGGAAAGAGGGGGTAAATTGCGGAAGTGTAACGCCGAAAGAAAAGAAGTATTAACGATCGTGGGCAACTCGCACTAAGAACAGCCGCACACGGCACTCGGCCAGGATAAGGAAAGCCTAAAAGACTAAATGGGCTGCGTCCTCGGTCAGCTGATTTGAAGTGCATACTGTCATGGGGATTCTTGGAAAACCCCAGAGCAAAAAGATAAATTGAATCCGTTTTGGGGGGGGGGAAGAAAACGAAAGTATCGTGTCGAATATACGGGCCTGCTAGATGAGGCTACACCATTACGGGGCTCTTCCGCGCTGTGGTCAGTTGTTGGGTTTGGAGGAATCTCAAAATGAAGAGCTGGTAGGTGGCCGGGAGGGGGAAGAGGTATCCGGGTGAAGAAAACTGGGGAGGCTCGTGGCTTCAAGTGGTTCGCAGAGGTTATAAATTAAAGAGGGCCTTAGAAGGGTCGAAAGGGGGCGACTGATCTTGGGAATCCAGGAGCGGGGCGTGATTCCTACAAGGGGTTAGCCGTTGATTGTCTGGTTGGAAACCGTTAAGATGTGAATCAAAAAGGGGACTTGTTGACTGGGGTGGAGGACTTGATGGATGTTTTCGAAATATCGCCTAGGTCCATCTAGTGGCCCTACTCGGAACCGACGTGTCGGGTGGGCCACAAAGGGGGAAAATCCACATTAACACTTAAAACTTAAGATCTGAACTAATGGCCGAAAGGGGATAAGAGGTTCTTACGAAGCAACGCCGTAAAACATTTGGCGGTGGCGAGGGGTAAACACGGTTTGAAGGACTCACAAAGAGGAGTAACATTGAATAAATGCTGAAATAATCTTCGAGGGAGCTCAGGGCGAAAACACTCGAGCGGAATCAGAAGAGAGGGCCGCCATGGTATTTGTGGGGGGGACAGATCAGAAAAAAGGGCTTGATCGCTCGATCGGGGACGAGTATACGGAGCACGGGGATCGTTTGACTGAGAAAGAACAAGAAGGGGCAATATTTTATTTGCTGGGGAGATATCGAGGTCTGGGAAAAGAAGTTTCGATGGCGCTTGGGAGTGGGGATACAAGTCGTTTGAGGGTACGGCTCGATACAACCCGTTACTAACTAGGGGACGGGCTGGAATTATGCGTGCTAAGGGGGGTTTAACCAAAAAAGTATCAGGGGAGGAGGGCTTGAAATTAAAGGACGTCGAGGCATGCATCATTGTAGGGGTTTACGGATGCAGTTCAGGGTGATTAGGTGGTTAAAAAGGGGTGGGTGGGATTCCAGGTTGATTGCGGGACAGGCCGCACTGTGCTTGAAATGGGATGGTTAGATTGAAAATGGGGGCGGGTGGTTAGCTGCATTATGCTGTCGGTATGGGAATTCTGTGTCTGGAAAAAAAAAGGCGAGCCTGTAAAAGGGGGGGGGGGAGAAGCTAGGGAGAAAATCTCAGGTGATCGTCTGGAAATTAAGGGAAGAAAGGCCTGAATGGGGGAGTCAGGAAACGCCTACTCAAATAAGCGATCATAAGTTAATAGAAGAGGCACGGGAGGAACTTTGAAGTGTGGGGAGAGACGACTTAGGTTATGCAAGTCCGCCTGCTTGGAAATCACATAGGGAGGGGGAAAGGGAAGACTCCTTCATTCATCGGAGGGGCAGTCGGCAGCTGAAGAGCTTCGAGCGAAAATAGCAGGAACGTCAGAGGCCGAAGAATCGAAAAGATCCTGTTAAAGGAGATGGTCGGAAAAAGATCCCTGGTTCAAGGGACGGGATGTTGAGAAACCAGAATCGTTGGGGGGAACTCTGGTCTGCATAAGTTTTGTGAAAGGGAAAAAGAACGGCGGGTCAGGGAATAAGGGCAAGCGCATGCCGGTGGAGGGGAGGATGACTCAAATATAATGGAAGAGCAAATACGGCGAATCATGGGAGTGGGGGGAAAGTCAAACACTGTCTTGAGAGAACTTCTCCAAAAGAAAAAACAAGGGTAGGACGATAGCCCAAGCTAAGGAGTAACGGAAAATTGGAAAAAATAAAAAAGCTACATTATCCTTGGGGGGCTGATACAAAGGCACTTAGTTCGGAAGGGGGGAGGTCGTTGGAAAAGTAGGAGTATAAAAGAGAGAGAGGTGCAAAAGACCGTTTCCGTCCATACCCTACCGGGGCCTTTGGGAGACGACCGGGGTCCTCAAAAGACTGTCGCCAGGTCGCGTTACTTACCATGGGCGCTGGGGGACTCCAATCGAGTACTTACAATCGACCGACAGGGGGGAAAAGTGATTTAGGCTCCATGCTTTACAGCCGATAACGGGGAGTCGCGTTAAGCAATGGGACTCATCATCCGCAAAGCACCACGGTTGAAAACCATACTAGAAAAGGGGTGGCTTAGCGGGGGGAACTTGTAAAAACAAAAAAAAGGGTTCAACGTTCATGCAGAAAAAAGCACACCGCGGTGCGCTCGGATGCCGGGGGGTCTCACCCGAACTGCTCTTTGACGACCTCACCAGCGGATTGAGGCCACGGATCTGCTTCCCTTCCTCAAGAAGACTCGTAAGCGCCGGAGTCATCGGAAATCCGGCACTGCCACGCAGAGCATCCTGCGGAGGACAACCCATCAGCGGAATCGGAAACCTAAACCTGTACGAATGATATGACTGGGTAGGCAGCTTCCCAAAAGAGGAGGTACGTCCTTCAAAAAGAAATAGGAGCTAGTGGTAGTCACCTGATACTCCTGACGAAGCCTATGGCGAGGTCCAGAAGGTGTCACAAAAAAAAGGTGACGGCTTTTAACCGCTAGGAGGGAAAAGGAAAACGCCGCATAATGCACGAAAAAAAGCAGAGGAAACGGAGGGGGGGAAAAACATCATTTCATCTGAAAGTCGCTCCCTAATATCAAAGTAAAACCTCAACGGGGGAATAAAAGGGAGATAAAAGAAACTCCTCCAACTTCATCCATTACTACCAGTTCCACCCAGACATCCAACGTTCGCCCTTGTTAAACACCGCAACAAACGCTAAACCCTTGATAGGTGAAAAAAAGGCAAAAACCAGAAGGCGCCAATGGCAACCACTGGGGGGGGGAAAATAGTTCTTAAAGTCGTTCACGCAAACGCCTTGTCAGATGAAAAGTATGCACAGCCTTCACCGACCCACAGAAATAGCGATCGTGATGAACGCCTCCAGACTATTTGGACCTGAGGGAAGGGGGGACTGAGAGCCAGTCAAAAGAGCCGTCGTAAACCAGGAATCGCTCGGATCGGATTAGACATCGAAGCAATCAACACCAGTCTCGGGGGAAGACCGTGCCCCCGCTTCGGACGCAAAGGAAGACAAGCCAACGTGGCCCCTGTAGCACCGACTCGCTCTTCGAGCCCTGTTCTTCATCAGGGGGGGGAAAAAGTCGCTTGAAGATCCAAGCCTCTTGAAAACATCGGCGCGTCGCAAGGGAAAGAGACCCTCAATGTGTGGACGCATTCGTTCGCAAACTCATTACTTGGAGGAAAGGGGACCGGGCGTAGTTTCAGTATGGACGTTGAGGTTGAATGTGTAGGGGTTCTTAACCTTGGGAGGGGATGCACCGCACACGCTCGTGAAAGATTTCTTGACTTATCGTTTACCAGCTCTAGCCGGGGAAAAGAAAAAAATAAACACCCAAGGAAGGAGAGCCCGCACCGCTCTGTAAGTTGTGGCAAGAAAAACTCGCCCATCCGGGACAGCCAGCCCAATGAAGGGTCTGAAACCGTAGGATAATGGAAAAAAAAAAAACGATCTTTCAGAAAAATACAGAAACTAATAAGGGATTTTTGGGGGGGGGAAACATCAGAACCCTCGTTAAATGGACGACTAAAATCTGAAATCACGAAACAGAGGTAAAACAATTGCGGGACGTTGATCAAGGTCCCCCCGCGGGCACTCTCGGGTCACGAACGCTACAAATAACTCTCTCTGATGGGGGCTAGGACCTGGAGCAGAAAAACAAACGACTCCAGTATGGGCCACGTAAAATGGTCACTAAAAGCCGGGACTCACGCAGAAACGGATTCATATGGCCTATACTCGGACCTTTTGCGATCGCTCCCTAGAAACCGGATTTGGTTATGCTTCTACCCTTCCCTGATTTTCGGGTCAGACTCAAAGGGAAATGGGGAGTCTACTTATCTTGGGGGGCAAACCTAACCCGTCTGCCCTATGAAATAAAACTCCTACATTGATTAATATGGCCTCGTTAGTTGGCCGTGTGGTTACAGGGTGGGAGTTCTTGTGAATGGGGCAAACATCCAACTTATTTTGCGAATAATCCTGCGTTTCTGGGCGCGTCCCTTCCTAACTCCGCGACAAAAATGTCAGTTCTGTCTCCTCACCAAAGTAAACACCGCCAGAGAACCAAGAGGCCGGAATTTGGGCTAGAACAAAAGAAAACCAGGTTGCAAGAGGGAAAACGAAAACGATTTTGAAGGAGTTCGCAGGCCATGAAGGGCACATTCGCTTGGGAAGACACCCCAATTAAATAAAGGGGGGTGTCTAAACCGTGCCGGTTCAACAACGAAGGGTTTAGGAAGGGAAAAAAAACTTGCTTAAATGAATCTTACAAACCCGGACAAGGGGAGAGGATAAAAAAGGGGGTGTTGTCCTTACTTACACAGAACCCGATTTACGCACGATATTCCACAAGCAAGGCTGGAGGGACGTCTCAACACCCGGGGAGGGGGAAGGTTAGGAGTGAAGGAGAAGCAGGGGGGGGGGTGAAATAGTCTGATAACGGGGAGACAACTCAGCGGGGGAGGGCTATATTAGAATCGTTGAAGTGTCCGGGAAAAAATACACTATTTGGGACGGGTTTCGATTCTAGTAGGAAAAAACATCGTGGTTGAATTTTACCAATTGGAAAATGTGGTTATGGCGTTTAATGTGATCGCGCGACAACTCTTCCAAAAAAGAGAAAGGAAGTCTTCCCCTGGGGATCTAGAAGGAGGGCTAATTCGAACGTCTGGTCGAATGTAGCAAGTACTTGTGTATCTCTTTGAGAAGGAGGTGGGCGTAGTGGCGGGAAGCGCCGAAAATAATTCAAGTCTGAGATCCTGTTGCTGACTCAAGGAAAGAGGAACAGCAAACGAAACACACTTGACCATAAATTAATATATTCCAATCATTGGGGGGGGGATATGAGGAACTAGGGCTCGGGTATGGATTTCTTCCTATTCCATAGAAAGGAATGTTGGGCACCCCCATGAAGAGCGAGAATGAGAATTTTTATTCAAAAAAAACTATTTTGTGGTTAAACAAAGGGAAGTCAGGGATCGAGGGGTTGCCTGCTAGAGGCTTTACAACCAAAATACGGGGGCGCGTGGGAATACTGATGGACCGTTGTGGGGGGTAGAAGGGACTCAAAATGATCTCTTATGGGGGATCAGTTTCGATTGCCGGTCGACGGTTGAAAGAAGGGCTTGGTGGGCAATAAAAAGGCGTTGCGTCAAGAAAAAAACTTAAGAGGTGTGTACATGTGGGCATTCCCACCTTGACTTCTGGGTCATGGCGATAGGTTTGGGGGGGGGAAGTGATTCAGGCAAGGGTTCAGACGACTACTTTTTCAGTTGTCGGGGGGGGGGGGGAGGGAAAACCACAATGAACGGGTGGCATATGGGGCGATAAGCCCTTTCCTGGTAGAGATCGGGTATGTTGTCGAATACAGCCGAGTAGGACAAAAGTCGCGACCCATGACTCTCGAAACCCGGGGGAGGGGGGGGAGGGGAATCGCAAAATTATAAAAACAAACAATGAATTACAACTTCACTCTGAAATAATGAACAAATTGGAGATGGGGGGGAGGAAAGAGCGTCGTGCGACAAAGTGGTGCGGGGGGGAGAGATTCGACTGCTCGGTTGTATATCGGGCATCATCTATTCTAGAGTGAAAAAGGAAGCCTGGGGGAAGGGCTAGGAGTCGGGGAGGCATCTAGCGAGACGTGGGGATTGATTAGCCCTATGCACAAGAGGTTTGGTGAGTCCCGACTCGAAATATATCTCTACGATCTCTGGAAGTTCGTGGCCTCTCTACGTTGTCACTTGCGTCAAACTAAAAAGAGAGCGTCCGAAGGGGGGCCCAACGTGTGATGAGCTTGACATCAGATCGACACTATTCGGGGGTTATAACGTTCGATAATGGTGAATTGGATTGTGTATAGAAAGTAGGTGGAAGACCTCGACGCTTAAGACATTTTGGTGGAACCTAGGGTTCGTATCTAGTGTAGGCAGACTGGCGTAGGGAAGTGTTTCCGGGGGTTTCTTTCAGCTAATGTGGGTCTTTGGGTGTAGATTTTCATGGTTAGAGTGGAAAAAAGGGGTTTCGAGATGGAAGTGACGTAGGAAGGGAAAGAGACTCGAGAGGGATTCGTTTGCAGAGGGGGGATTACTTTTATTGCCAAGGAGTAAAAAATGTGCCTTTGGTAGAAAAAGGGATGGACGAAGGGTTCCATTTCACTTCAACGCTGTGGTATCCGGACTAAAGAGGGGTTGGGGGGCAGACGCAAAAAAGGGACGGCTACAGGGGAAAGTTCAGCTGTATTTTACAATCTCAAGGTTAAGGATTTGTATAAAAAGCAGAACGGAAGGAAAACGAGCATCTAAAAAAGAGATCTAGAATACCATTACGAGAAGGCTTAAGCTTCCTCCTAGGAGTAATTTGAGATTGGATAACAGGGACGGGGGATTGGTCAAAGAAGACCTGCTGCAAAATGTCTTTGAAAAGAACGAAGTTTGCATATGTAGTGGCAGGTCAGCTTAAAGAGGCATGCGAGGAGGCACGTAAGGAGTCAGGGACGCCAAACGATAAACGTCAACTCTATGGGTATTTTAAACGACGTTTCACGGTGAAGGCGAGGAATCGCTACGATGGGCTCTGAGCTTGATTGAGGGCCAAGGAATTTAAAAGATTTGACCAGCGGAGCCGGGCACAGATAGGCTCTCGTCAGGGGAGGTATTGAACTCAAGAAAAAGGAATGATACCTCAGCGCCACGGGGGAGAACTCAGGGGCCTCTAAAATCACCCTTCAGAACAATCACCAAATTCTACCAATATAGAATAAAAAAGGATTAAGCGAAAAAAGGTCCAAACGCGAAGTAAAGCGTGAGGACTCAGGTCGGGGGAACTGGCGAATTGCGGTACGGTGTCAACTAGTTGCAACTACCAAAAAAAGGGAAGGAGAAGGGAGGAGATGTGTGAAAAAAAGGTTGTAGGTCCTTCATCAAAATAGGCATCAGGATTGTCCTCCACTGGGGATACTGTAGGATTTGGGCGCAGTTTCTTTACCTGGGCGGGGCATGTCAAAGAGAACTAGATGGGAGCAGTTAGATCTCGTAAGAAAAAGGGGTGGATTGATTATAGAAAAAACTCCATTGGACAGTCGGCGGGGCGCGCGGGAAAAAAAGTTCCTTGGGGCGTACAATGCCCAGAACGCCTAGCAGACCAAGTGGGACTCAACTTGAAGTACGGTTTGGAAGTGTTCAACACCGCCCAGAGGAATCACCGCTCACGATTCTTATGCCACTTCCCTCAAGTGAAGGCCGCTGAAAAAGGAAAAAGAAAAGTTTCAACAGCTGCTCGGCCTTCTTCCGGGCATTCTCAAGCTTACTGGTCGAGTAAGAGGGGGAACCATCACGCAGCGGAAGGGGTCAATAAGCTGGCTCCCCGAGAGATTTAAACATGCAGGCTTAAAAGGAGCCGGCACTAGAAGAACTCCCTCATTATAAGTACGATAGACAGGCATCTGCCCCCTCCGTTTTCTGGGATACTATTGAGGTCCTTTGCTCGAAACTCTCGCGGGGGAAGGGTCGCAGCAATATGACTATTTTGAAATAGGGGAGGACACATGTATCCCTATCAGAGAAGCAAAGTAAGGTCTACTTTGTGTTGGGGGGGACGAAAACGAGAGTATGC
>Ga0179591_1371072_pt1 | contig 15699 bp, 5 predicted proteins | sample CZOMad2_1_08_16f_FD_182891 | JGI IMG/M metagenome (GOLD analysis project Ga0179591, IMG submission 182891) | Vadose zone soil fungal communities from Angelo Coast Range Reserve, California, USA - CZOMad2_1_08_16fungal (PacBio error correction) | ecosystem: Environmental > Terrestrial > Soil >...
TATGTGCGGAGGGGAAAACAAAATGTCAAAGGGTTGGGGGGAGTCGAGGAATTTTTTCGAAGTAATAAATGATGTTTCTGACTCACGTGCCACCGTGTGAAGAAAAAAAACCTCGGCGGGGGAGGGGGTGGGACCCCTTGGGGGAGAAGCGGGAGCAAAAATCCCACAACCTCATAAGCTCTAGAGGGGGTTCCTCGTGACCGGGAGCGTCGGCTATGGCTGCACAGCAAACGGGTATATGAAAAAGGAGAGGAGAATTGGGTGGGGGAGGACAAAGGAGACGCATTCCCGCATCAGACCTAGCAGCGGCATGTTGGAGAGGTTAACAGTTTCCTCACTCAGAGGGGACGGTAGGGTGGAAATGGATAAGGGAAAAGCCAAGAAGAGGGAAATGCAAAGCGTTGGGCTCATACTCGAGTTCGGGCCGACTTCCGCTCAAAAAGGAGCGTCGCCAAGATGGAATTTTTGGATCGAAAAAACGGGTCAGAGGTGTTCTTGAAGGAGGCGAGAGCTATCCCGGCGGTGCTGGCCGAACCTGTGGGCAAGAAAAATGTAAGGCCTAGGGGAAAATGACGTGACTGTGGCGTCTTCTCTACCCGCGACTCATTATCGAGAGAGTATGAGGGGATTTCAAAAGAAAAGAGGGAGGGGGGAAGTCCGACTCTAAACAGCACTGCGGGAGGAAAGAAAGAAAGCTACGACGATCTGCAACCCTGGCAAAAGAAATATATGTGGCGCCCCTTCACGGCCAAGAAAAGAGATACAAAAGAAAAGAAAAGGAGGGCAGCCAATAATTTAACTGCACCGAGCACCTTGGGAGAATCCAAAGGAATACTGAACCGTCATCGTCCGGCTGAAAAGGGCTCCCGCGCCTTTCCGCGAACTCTAGGCGAGGATCTACACGAATCTACTCCCGGATGGGTCGAAAAGAGAGAAAAAATTGGGCTTGGGGTCAGGAACCGATAGACGAAGAGCCAGCCAACAACGATCTTGTACAAGCGTATCTCGGAACGGAAGTTTCGACGACGGCGGCAGAATGATAATCGCGACGTGAGGATCCGATCCATCGTGAGCGTCTAGGGAGCAGCCAGAAACACAGGAGGGAAAAGCGTGCCCTCGATACAATAAAGCTAGAATCGCGACGAGTCGCCATCCAAGACAAGCAAAAAGAATCTCAGAAACCCAAATGATGATTAAAAAGAGGAGAATTTTTGGGTCGGAGGCGATCTTCCTGAGGCATTTACCAGCAAGGATGAGGAAAGGAAAAAAGTTTTGAGGGAGTCGACTCGAAAAGGCAAAGGGGCTATCCCGTTTGGGACTCACAACGTGGGAGGGGAGATGCCCAGCGCCTTCTGATCAGAGGAATAGATACGCTTTACAACGTTGGCCTTGAGGAGGGAGGGGAAAGGGGGGAAAGGAACGTGAGGCCAAAAGATCAAAGAGGTGAGAAGCGGAGTAGAGAAGGTCGGCGTTCGCTCGCCTAGAGACGACGCAGGGGAGGGTGATCAACGTTTCGAGGGACGAGGAGAAAATAAAGAATATCCTTGAGGGATTGGGGAACGACTAGGACGGTTCGCTTGAGGAGGTTCCTTGCGCTTGAATTAGGCGAAAAAAATCCTCTATAGCAAGTCTATAGCGACCGTGGCGGAATTTGGAAGGGGCGCGGAGGATCTGGCACCGAAGAAGGCAACGGGGCAGTTTAAACTGAGCATCGATTAAGTCTGAGAGCCTTAATCGATCAGGAGCGCCGCGTGTCACGCTATTGCCCAGTCAAAAGGTATGAAGAAAAATATCTACGTTCGAAAAAAGGGTCAGGCCAATCACCGCGGATAGAAACATCTAATATTAGCACTTCGTAAAAAGGCGCAAGGAAGTTTCAAAAGAGGACGCTCACGGGGAGATCCTGGGCAAAGGACATGAGGACGCGTGCAGCCAGGGGGGCTGAGGGGAGGGATTCTTCTGATCCGGAAGGTCATCGGGGGTGGCAAAGCCAAGGGGGGTAAAAGAGGGGGCAAAGAAAATCAAAAAAGGAAGCTCGAGGCGTACTGAAGGGTCGGCGAGGAAGTGGAAAAAAATAAAGGAAGCTATCTTGGGTCCGCAGAATCTTCAGTGAGGGGGCCATCAAGCAAACGCTAACGTTCAGCCAAATGGTTGGAACTTTAAACAAAAGATACACACAAAAAGGACACGCGAACGTAGAAAAAGGGGTGTCGAACCGTTGGAAAGGAGGTCTGAAGGAAAAAGGTTCAGATGCTCAAAGACTGATTACAAATGTGCGATGGGGGGCACAGGTGTACAGGTGAAATACAAAGAGACGAGAGACGAATTCAGGAATCGGCGTGGAAGCGTACCGCCATAATAAGGGGGTCACAATCGAGGTGTGCGAACTGGTCGACACTCAGCGCGGAGCGTCATTGACATGGGGGAGAAGAGCTTGTGTCCGTCTCAGAATTAAGAGTAGAATAAGAAAGTGGGGATCCTCCCTTATCAAGGGGGCCGAATATGTAGGAAGGGGAGGAAATTGCGATAGGGATATATTTGTGGGAACCCCTAATATCTCGAGATCCCGGGGCAAAAGGAAGAAAAAACGAGGTCGCACTATCTAACGGAAAAGATCCGCGGGAGGGGATGGGTCCGCAAGGAATGAACCTTCTATGACTAATTCTTTCTAAAGCCTGGACGGAAGTGGCCGCTGTAAACTAGGCAAGCGGAGTAGAAGTGGGGGAAAAAAACTACCGTCAAGTGGGGGATTCTACGCGCATCTCTCCGGCCGGTTGAACTTCTTTATGGGACGGGGAAGCGATCCTCAAGAAAAAAGTCAAAAGGAGACGCTGCGAGCGAAAACTATGCGTTCAGACGATTCGATCTGCGGATGCCGTCGCCACAATCGGAAGGACACGGTGCGCGAGGGCGGATTAGATACGGGCTGGAGGGAAAAAAAGGAGAGTCACGATAACTTTGCCCGGGAGAATTACTTCTGGTATCAGAGTGAACGGAGGGTGAGTTCGAAGTAAAAAGGGGACCGAGCCGATTGCGCGAGCAAATGCGGGGAATACTAAACATCAATGGGGGGCCGGATCTCAAGGGTTCCGCTAAGCATACCACTGCTGAGGGGAAATCTGCTGCATGCCTTTCTCTGCTCTCCAGAATGGTTGCCTTGAACGGAAAAGACATCGGAGTGGCTCGAAGATGAAAGGACGGAATGCTTCCATGCGTCCTGTAACATGGGGGGTGGTAGCTCAACAAGAGAGACATCACCGTCAGCGGGAAAGGTTATGGAAGAGAGAAAAAAAAAGCCCCCAAACAAGTTGCGGAGAAAAGTGCTGCTGTCCCAAGCTTCGCAAATTCAGGGGTCGAAAGTCGAGTTCATCAACGAGGCGAATAAACGGGAGGTCAAAAAACTAAAACGGAAAGAGGGGATAGTCTGCACGTAAATGGCTAACAAGAATCATGCCGAATGCCGAACCGGACTGCCTCCAAGCCTGAGACGGGGAAACAGGCACGGAAGTGTCACCGCTATAAGTAGTCTTGAGGGGGAAAGTGGAAAACATTGTCTGTCCATTTTCCGCAAATGGGAAAGCGTTCGACTTGTCGCAGGAACGTCCCATAATGGGAGGATTGGAAAAAAACGGTCAAGCAGGGGGGTGGAGCTATATTGGCTAACTTGCTCTGAGGGAGCCAAGATGCAAGGCGGGAAGAGGTCAGGACTCCTAATTTGACATCGCCACTCGGATTCCGCATCAGATCGACCGTCCACGAACCCGGCCGGAAAGGGCACGGGTGAGCGAATAAGAACAGGGAAAGTTTTTTCCGAGGGAAACGTGGAACAGAACTACTCCCCTTCGACGGGCGGAGAGACAAAGTAGAAAAAAATTGAAAATGTTACCCAAGGAGGCAGACTATTACGTCGTGCCTGAGCTCTCTATGATCAATTAGAAATGGGAAGTTCAAGTTAAATCGGGAAAAGGGGAGACACAGGTGGGGGCTGGGAAAGGGTCCTCGCTGGGAAGAAAGGGGAAAGGGAAACTCGAAACCGAGAATCTTCCAGAAGAGGCGCGGGAGGGCAGCTGTCGTTGATAGGAAAGGCCGCACCCGGCGCACTGGGAGAGAAGAAGAGCAATGATGCGCACGGCAATCGGCACAGCCGAAAAATCCATCGGTGGAAACTAAGGAATAACGCTATCCTCAACTGCTTGAATCCCAAAGGCGAGCGCAATTAAAAAGCCATCGCTGTTATCTAAAACTTTACCTAAAGAATCGAAAACACGAACATGACCAAGCCGCCATCTTCTGATACGGAGGATCATCGCAGAATAATTGGAAGGTCGAAGAAAGGAAAAGCGAGGCCGTCACTTACCGGCCTAAAAAAGGGGTTATGGGAAAACATAAGTCAAAAAAAGGCCCCAAAGGCCTCGTAAAAATACCCTGCACTTCCTGCCCACCGACTCACTCGAGTGGGAGAAAAAAACGGAACTGGACAAGCGGAAAGGAGAAAACTGGCCGGGACCTCGCTCCGCAAGTGAAGGGCATGCGGTTGCAAAGACGGGAGGATCTCACGGAAGGAAGAAAGCCGAGACCATGGGAGAGGGTCAGAAACTTGTCTGAGCCGAATGAAAACGGACTAAGATGGGAACGGAGGGGGGAAGACTCATTGTCATGGGAGAGCGGACTGAGGAGACGAAAGGGGACGACTAATCCAGTTCCGGAACGAAGGACAAATCGGGGAGAAGGGGAGAGTGGTAACTAAAGCTAAAGGTGCGCGGATCACCCTACACGAGACTGGGCAAAGAAGTAGAAAATCAATCGAAAAAAGCTGGCGTGAGGCAAAAATTTGAAAGGGGGCCCCCTGAGGGGAAAGGGTCAGGGACACAGAAATCTTAAAACACTGAAAGCCCTCTTCTAGGCGGAAGGGGAAATGATCTGATGTCAAACGAAAAAGAAAAGAAGCTATCTTCTTAATCGATGAGCCTCGGGAAGGCGGCCACAAGGGAATAATGACAAAACCGCGGCCGAAAAAAATGGGAGTTCCCATATGAGGCCAAAAGGAAGGGAGAACGATCAAGGGATCTGGGACGCCCGCTATGGCTCATAAAAAAAAGAAAGTCAGAAATCAACGGGTGCTATTGTTTTGCAATGATCAACGAAAGCTATCGGTAAAGTCGACACGGCAAGAAAAAAGTAAGCCACGTAACGGTTGTCCTCGCAATGCGCACCTGAGGTCAATCCTCGTCGTGCCATGAGAAACTAACTCAAAGTGACTGGGAAATTTCCTCGCCCTCATCCTGAACCCCCCCGAACTCGTGCTCCAAGGGTCTATTTCCGGTGAAACGCCGGAATGCAGCAATCACAAGATATTGATAGCAGCCCTCCTTCCCCGGGTCACGGCCCAGCTCGATAAACAAAAGGGGGTAGTAAAGAGAGAGGGGATGGGAACAGGGCTGATTTCCTGCGATCCGCAGGGGAGCGGGGATTCCGGCGTTCCCAACATAACTCGAGGCTGGGCATCTGCGTACGTGCAGAAGAGGATCGCAAACCTTAGCGGCCGCGGGGGGGACTTGACCCGTAGGATCGCAATCAGGGTCCAGCGGCGGGGAAAGGAGGACTTGTTGGTGTCGTCCGTGTGTCTCGGGTTCATCGATAGAGGCGTCGCGGGATTTCTATTCAACCGAGAAAGGGGGGGGAAAAGTGAGATTTTTGGAACAGCAGAGAGGAATTATCGCTATCAATGGGGAAAGGCCACGCCGCGTTTCTCATCGAAAGAATGCGGCTGAATTTGTATTTCAAACTCTTGAGAAGAGTCGAGCCCAAGGTACATTTGCAGATTTAAACCATCCGATAGAAGACATGAGAAGCGGTTTTTTTGGGGTCTGGGTAGGAGGGCATGTGGCCAGGGAGCGCCAAAGAGTTCCAGTCAAAATGACTCCTGGGAAGGAGGTGAACGTTCAGGACTTTCTTGAACTCCAGCAGGAGCAAAGCAAGGAGAGCACGGTTTTAAAGACGTTCTGCACCCCTCCTTGTGATACGAGCGCCGAAACTCGTGGAGGGGGGAGAGGAACTTGATCGAAGGGGTAGAGGTGCGGCAGGGAACCGTGGCCCTTGGATCACACCATCTGTACAATAGATGATTTCATGGCGGGGAAGGGAGGTCATAGAAAATTAACAGATCGCGTCGCGTTCGCTAATCCCTGACCGTGAGGACTGAGTCGAAAGCCATGTCCTCTACCTACAGAGAAGGGGGAGTCTCAGGCGAAAAATATTGGGACTCGATATGGTTCTCGTCCAGCCATTTCCCGGCTAAAAAAGACAGGATGCGGTACGCTTCCTGTGTTCGCGAAGAGTACGAAGGGAGAGGTATAGAAGAATCTGGGAGAGGGGAATAAACCCGTGCAGAGTCTTTCCTGCCGTCTTGAATCGAAGGTGGGGTTCGAGCGTAAAGAAAAAACCAAGAGGGATTAGGCCGGGCAGGCCGCGCTTTCAATTGCGCGAGGGACAGGAAATAGTTGGGATCAATACGATAGAACATAAGGGGCTGGCTGCTTAAAAGAGAAAGGTGGGGCTGTTCGGGCGGTAAAGTGGGTCGCGATGACAGAATGTGAAGCGGCAATTAGGCGATCGACTTTGTGTAGTGCAATATCTTTTAGGAGAGCTTCGGGGAAAGAAGGGAAATGACTGTTGGGAATTAGGACTCAGGAAGATGGTGGCAGTATCTAATTGTCTATGCTCGAGGACGGCCCTTCACGCTCACAGGAAGGCTCTATACCATGGGTGGGGGTTTCGAAAACATAGTACTGCGCCGTCTTTGATGAGATGAGGGGTTGGACGACGGAAGAGGAGCCTAGGAAAGTCGACAGCCACCCGGGGTCAGAACAAAGGAGTCCAACTCTCGCACAATGAAAAAAAAAGGAATGAAAGAGACATCACCCGATCTTACTTCCTTCACTCTGTAGTCCCCAACGCTAGTTTTGGACTCGAACTGGGGTCTTCGCGACGTCTCTCAGGTTAGAGATTACGGTGTACAATTCAATTAGGAATTAAAGGTGGTAAGGGGGGGCGGGGACTTTGACTGGACTAAAGTCGGCCGCCAGGTCACCTATTCTGGCGCGAGGAGGAGAAAAGACGATGGGGGGGGGGGGGGGGGGGGGGGGGGGCGTGGCAACGGACCTGGGGAAGAAGAAAAAAGATTGGGAATCTTTGGCAAAAGGGGCGCGCGATTCAGCTTGGCAAAAGTACAAAGAGCAGTTACGGCCAACTCAAAATTCCGGTCGTCCTGAGATTCCAACAACGAACTGATTATGGGGGGGAAAAAAGTTGATCCCTTTAAGAAAAAAAATCGCTTTCCATGAACATTCACGCGATGGATGAATCATGGAAGAAAGAACCCGAAAGCCATTTCATTATTTAGACGGGAGACAAGCTGGGACGCTGGGGAAGAGAGGGAGTCTCCCTTGCGTTGGGAAGGGGCAGGTTCGGCCTTCTCCGCATGAGTAACATTAAACAGCCGCTCAAAACCTATATGGGGGTGTCTAAAAAACGGTATTCGCCGACGCGTGTCGAGATCGCATCGCCCTTCCTAAGTAAGAGAACGAGAGGGAAAGCCAAGCAGTTCGCCTAATTGTGGGGGTGGGTTAGAGACCGCGAAAAGGGGGGAACCCGGTTTACCGATTAGGAATGGAACCGTGCGGACCCAAAAGTTCCCTTGAAGGCATCCGGACGGGGGGACCTTGCTTAAGTCACAGGGCCCGGGTCGGAGGGGGGGTTCAAAAAGGGAACAAAAAAGGCACCTGGCGAGCAGCCCGCATGCATCAGATGGTGTCGAAGCGGACGGGGGGGGGAGTTGGGATGCGTGGGGGGTAGAATGGCAGCGAAGGCCCATGAATTTTTTATGTTCCCAAGCCATGCAAAAAAGAAATCGGCTCGGAAAAATTAGACATAAAAGCTAAGAGAAATGACGAGGCGGTCCATTATCTGGAGAATCCGGGAAAAAGCACGCAGATCCAGAGAAGGGAACGCGCGCACAACCGGGCGGTAAACTCGTCGCGACTGTTGAGCCGTCAAGAATGAGAGAAAACAAAACTCCAGGGCTAAGAAAAACGTCCTCGCCAGCCTTTGCTTGGGAGTGAGAGTAAAAAGAAGAAAGACGGCAACAGTTCAGGCCGGCTATTGCGAAAAAGAACGGAAAGAGGGGGGGGGGAAAAACTAAAAAGAGGGCAAACGAGCGTATGGTAAAACAGCTGCCCCCGTAATCAGTCAGGCCTTTCTCCCCATAACTGAAATAGACGGAAATGCCTCGGGAGTAGAGGGGATCGCGTTCGGAGGGGACCTTTTGCAGTGATGGTAGGGGGGTTCTAGGGGTTCGGGGATCCAGACATAAAGGTATTCAACCTCGATCCTATCCGAAGAAAGAGGGACAGACATCAAAGGCCAAGAAGGATGATGGATAAGACTGAAGCCTCCTATAACTGGAATGCAAAACGAGAGAATGGAAAGGACAAATAGCTTCGGGAAAGTTGTCAATGAAACAAGCGGTTAGCGTCACAAGTGCGCAACGTCGATTTGCAGGAGGGGGGGAGCTAAATTATCGCGGGGTTAGGAAAACTCATGCCCTGCCGGCGTTCCGCTTCCAGCTGTTGAGGTGCGTGTAGAAGAAAACAGGGGGTTCGCAGTGGGCCGGCTAACCTTTTGGGGGAAAAGGAAGCCCCTGAGGTGATCTACCCTTCCGTCCACCAGTCGAGATAACTGCTCACGCGGGGGTAAAGGACGTGGTAAAAGGGAGAACCCCACACAAAAGAGAAGAGAGGTCGCGTGACCGTTCTGTTTCTATGTCCACCGGAAGGGATCGGGAGGGGCAGCTCGCCCATTGGGGAAATCTACCCTACAACGCAGCGACATTACAATAGAAAAAGAGGGGGGGGGGATTTGACCAGCAGGTCAAAAAAATCCCTGAACTGATCGTTTACCTCTAATTCTTCGACGAAAAAAGTCAGAGACAGGAAATAAAGCGTTCTCACGCGAGGCAGGAGGACGGGGTCTGGGACGTCCAAAATCGAACGGGGGGGGTTCCTTTCGAGATTGTGCTTGAAACTTCTCTTTCCGCAAGAGCAAAAAAGGGGCGGGCCGAAAATTGGTTAACACGGAGGGGGGCGGATAAGGCAGGGCAGAGGGCAGGGGAGGGGAAAAGAAAAGCGCGAGAGAAATAGAAAGCATATCGAGACGTATGCCTTGCAGTCAAATAAGGCGGAAGAATAGCGTGCCACCGACGCAAAAGGGGCTTCACAGCCAAAGGCAAAGAACGGGCTCAAGAGACTGAAAAAAGAAGAGGAAGTTTTTCGATAAGGGAAGACAAAGGCAACATCGGCACCACTCACACATCGACCGCCGAAATAAAGAAAAGGGACACCGTACACCAGAAATTGGGAGTTCTCACAATATGTTAGCTTCCAGAAAGAGAAGGACCGCTCAAAAGCGCCTTGCGCGGCGTCCTCAGCGAGGAGAAGGGAGAAAAAAGGATCTCACATAAGCTGGCTCAAACAGAGGGCTGGAAGGCACCTGCCGACCGAACTAGGACGACAGACGGGAAGAAAAAAGAGAAACTCTTGGGGGGAGTCGAGGGGACCGAGTTGTCGACGACGGAGCCAATTCTCTCCAAAAGTGGGAGCGACGATCAACGGGTCGCGCCGGGAAAACAAAAAAGCGCAACATCAGCGGATACGAGAGCTTGGAAAAAGAGAGGAAAGATTCGCAAGCCCAAGAAAAAAAAAAAAAGAGATCTCAACACAACAACGGATGAAGCCAGAATATGCTTTGTTATTGTCTGGAGGGGCGGTAAAAGTCATGAGGAGGAGAAAAATACGTATAACGAGTTGTAAGCTGGGGGGAGGAAAGCCGAAGAGGGAGAAAGTTTGATCCGGAGATCAACTTCCGGATTGCATCATCGCCCAGCAGCGGAGGAAAAAGGGATGATGATGGAAAAAGCTGTAGTGTGTGCGGGAAGTCGAGTTCGGGCCCGGGGTCGGGTGCCGGAAAAGAGCAAGAGGAGGGGAGGGAGCAATCTAGACGGGAGGGCTGGGAAGATGAACTAGCCTAGAGGACAGCGCCAGGCGGCGGTTAACCGTTCAAAACGCTATTACCTGGAAGAGAGGAACTACTGGGGAGGAAATACCAAAGGACGGTTGGAATTGGAAAGGGGGGGGCTATTTCTTAGAGGCGGGAGGATGGTGCCCGATGGAATTCTTGGTCCTTTGCAGGACGGAAAGAAAAACCTCCGAGAAAGAGCGTTGCAAGATCGAGGATCGGGACTGCAGGCTGTGAAGACCGGGGGGTAGTGCAAGAGCATCTATGACCTGAGTTTAAAAGCAAGGCAATACGTCTATACTGCCGGCAGCGATCGGAACGCCCGGGGGCCGCTACGGTGCCCGAAATGAATCTGATCGACCATAGAGGAAAAAGGGAAACCAATTTTTCGAATAAGAAAACCTCTTGCCGGCGGAAAAAAAAGGAAGAAAGGTAAGAACACTTCGTCGAAGCGGGCGCAAAGAACAGTTCCACTAGGTGGAGGACGCAGAAGACTTTGGGGCGGAAGGGATCGTTAAAATCGGAAAAAGGGAGTGCAGCCTTGTTCGGAATTGTCCTAACTTCGCGTAAAAGACTTCAGTGACTCGGGTTCAAGAAAAACAAGCCAGGAGAAGAGAGGAAGATGCGGAGAGGCGCGGATTGTCCGCACCCAAATAAAAGAAGGAGGGGAATCGAAAATCTTCAGGGCGGGCCGGCCATGTCGAGAACGTTCACGCGCCCAGAATTTGGGGGGAAGGAAAAAGGGATCCCAAACGTGAAACTCACAATCAAAGTAGGAAAAAAAAAAGTGAATGTCGAACGCGACGGGGCGGCACATCCTGGGCTAATGGACTAAAAAAGGGCCGAGGACCAACAATTGCAGTTGGGTGGCGTACCTCACAAAATCTTGGAGAGGGAAGGTGAGGTACGGCCTGAAGAAGGAAGGAACCGCCAAAAATCTTATTCCGGCGCGAAAAAAAAGAGGACATGGGGGGGACTTTTCGCACTGGAAGCTAAACCCATGGGGAGAAAACGAGGAAATTGAATATTTCAGGGGTTTGGGGGGGCGGCTCCATCGCGTGAATTCCCTTTAACGGAGGACTCTTTCATGGGGAAGGATCATCATCAAGCAGGGATATGGCTCCTTGAATGTGGTGCCTAGGGGGGGGGAATGGTTTCCGATAGGTGAGGAAAATTTCGACTACGAGTGAGTATCGACCCTAAATATCGAGGGCCCGCACCAAGGGAAGAATCCATGACGGTCAAGGTCCAAGAATAAATAGATGACTCTATAAACAGAAAGTGGTCATCCATTCCGTCTATGACGAAAGTGAGGGCTGGAGAAGCCCTGACTGATGAATGGAGTTTCCTCTTTAAGAGCTCGGCAAAGCATGAGGGGGTAGGACTTGGGAAACAGAAAAATCCCGGCGGTTTAAAGTCGTCGACGCAAGGAAAAATGGGGAAAGGTTGAGTGGAAGTTTCCTCGGGGGAATCGCCGTCTCAAGAACGGCTTGCACGAGGGAGAGGACATGTAGGTTAGGAACGCTTGCAGCTCACGAGAAAACAAGGCGAAAATGCGGGACGAAGGCGTCCCTCATGATCTGGAAGGGGAGGGAGTGAACAATTCTCAAAGGGGGGCCCGCGGAGGTATTGATAGGTAGGAAGGGAATGGGATCCATGGAAGACCTGAGGGGCGCGGGGAAAGTTGTGAAATATACACTTCCTTGCAGGTCCGCGCCCATTTAGGATCATAAAGATGGTAAAAAAGAGGTCTGAAATTCCGTGGGAGAGCTCAAAAGGCGATGGTCTGACTGAAAAGAACGCTAACCGGGGGAGAACCGCTGGTTAAAGCATGTTAGGAAAATTCGGAGAAGTCCGGGTACGAAAGTGTTAGAGACACCAGTAGAGGGGGAACCTTCACCGGGGCGTTCACGGTAAACATTTAGGAGAGGAGATAAACCAACTACCATTGCGGATATTTTGACAAAGATATCGTCCGGACTTCTCTCGCAGTTTCGATCAGAGTAACAGCAGAGGGGAGAAGAAAGGTTCAGAGGGAGGGGCAACGAGCCCGATCTAGATGTTTTGCGTATCCTGCGAAGGGGGAGAAGAACAGCAAATGAGGACGGAAGAAACAAGTTCACACAAGCCGGGCCGGAAAGTTCAAAAGGAGAATGGTCTCAAGCTAAGGTACCTAATGGAGGCTTAGATCGTCTCCGTTGTAAGAAGGGAGGCAACGCATGGAAAGCGAGCGACTTGCACGGCATTCGATAAAAAAAAAGGAAAAGATAATGATGTGGGAAAGCCAACGGCGGCACTGCCCGTTTCCGAGAGATGAGAAACTGGCTCGGACAAGAAAAATCAGGCTGGTCGGGGAAAAGTGTCAGGAAGGTCGGAAAAGGCCCCGCCACTCTGATGGGGAACAATCACGCCACGATCGCTACCCGGAAGGGGAAGGGGGAAAACAAAAGTGAAGACGCGACTTTAAGAAGAGGGGAAGTGTTCAAAACAAGAATAGACAATCCAAAGAAAAAACGGGCTACTAGGAAGATCTCAGGAGAAAACACTTTCTTACCTTCGTCAATGGCCAAGGGCGGGGAACGAGCGAAGAGTGCGGAGGAAGCGATTAAAGAATAAGGGCTTTCAAGCAAAAAAGGCTTTTTTATCGACGACAGCCGCCGATCTGCCGCGAACATCCATAATCATCTCATCAAGAAAGGAGAAGTATCTGAGCACTTCGCGGGAGAGAGGGAATGAAGGGGAGGGAATGGACCCGCGAAAGGGGCGGAGGGGCAAGAAATTAGCGCTGACTCCACATGGCGCATAAAGACAAGAACACCTCGTGCCCATGTTCTGGCACCGCCGCGATAAGACAAACATAGTGCCCCCAAGGGAGCGAAAAATTGCCAGCTCATCTGCGGGGGAATCGCAAGCACCACAGAAATGAAAGGAAGGAATATCAATACTCTCTAACGTAAGAAAAAAATCCCCATTAGGGATGAGGCGACGATCATCGCAGAATATTCGATTTCTGTTCCGAAAAAAGGGAAAGCCGGGAACTGGCAAGGACGGAAGACCGGCAGGGAGGGGGGCTCGAAGGAACCAAAAACAGCTGAAAAAAAAAGGATTCCAATACAAAATAAAAGGGATGCCACCGCTCAACCCGATTCGTTTAGACCAGAAGGGGGACCCGGAGGAATCTAAAAACCTGGACCGGCACCTCAGAAGGAGAGCTGAGTACTGATGGCACCCAGGGATAATTGAGGGGGAAACCAGGCCAAGATAGAACTACTGTCTCCTTATTACTTAACTAGAGAACAAAGCGTAATCGGACCAGCTGTTGTCGAGTAACTCAACACAGGAATTGGAGAGTCTTCGGGGAGATTGAAGAGAGGGGGGAACGAAAACCGTCATCAGTGAAAAAAGGAAGAACATCATTCGATTGGTCTGCGTGGGGAAGAGCAGAAAAGGGGTTATTCGGGGGGGCACAGAAACTACACGGAGAACGACTTTGAAAAGGAAAAGAAGGTATGTCCAGAGTCAAAATATCTGGCGAGAACATTAAGGTAGCCTGGGATTGCCTTATTTTTCCTGGGAGTGCTAATTCCCGCGGGCCAAAACCGAAATTAAGAAGTTCCAGGTGCTTGGGAAGGTTAAACTGACGGCTGGGAGCTAAATATAAAAAAAGAGAAAGCCTGAGATGCAGGAAAAATCGGAAGGAAAAAAGACCGCCCAGTCGCTAAAATGTCGAAAAGAAATAAGCCCTCACCGTATTTGGCAAAGGGGGCAGCAAAAATGAGGTCGAAAACTAAGGTATTCTAGATAAAGCTGCTTCGAATAAGAAAGGCCCCATCAGGGAAAAAAACCCGGGTGCTCGCTTTTTTTTAAATCGAGTAAAGAACGTAAAGAAGGAACGTTCGATTCCACCAGAAACGCCTGGAACTCCAAGGACAGACGGGCAAATGCGCACTCAAGAGGGAGAAAAAGGGCGGGGGCCCTTATCAAAAAAATTCCGGAGGGACGGCTGTCTTGTATCCTCGCCATCTCCCCGGAAAGGAGAGGTTACGTACATAGGGGGGCCTGAACATAACACTCTGCGTAATCGCAGCCCCCTCAGGCCAAGGGGGATCGAGACCAAGCTGGGAAACAAAAAAAAAAGAGGAAAGTCAATATAGGTGATGAACACAGGGATTTTCAAGCTAGCTTCAAGATCTTAAAGACATTCGGTTTTCCCCCTTGACTCTGATGGGGAAGGGGGGAGGAGCGGAGGGCGGGAAGCGCGTCGAAAGCAAAGAAAGAATCTCTACCGAGGTAGAGGGGATCCTATTAGAAAAAATCATGCTCAGTTACCGGAGTGTTCACCTAGGGGGGGGTACTTCTGGTATCCGTGATCGATAGCAGATAAGGAGGGAAGTATAGAGGGGAAAAAAACCATCGATCAAAATTGGTTTCAATCTTTATTCATTCTGTGGAAGTATCATCCTAGGTTCTGTATCAGGGGGAGAGGCAAAGAGGGTAACAATAGGGAAATCGCTTGTTAACTCCGGTGCGGCTGGGCACTGTTTTTCCGTAGAAGGGGAGCGAAGGGAAAGGAGCTGGGCGGTGAAACTCCTCTCCATTGAGAAGGATTGTTGTCTTTTTAGTTGCGTGCTCTCCACGCGGAAAAAGTAAAAGGGACGCGCGGAACGAGGGGGGGAACAAGTTTTCCTAGGAAGCAGTAACTCCTCCAGCGCCACTCTCTACGTCTTTTGGAACAATGGCAGGAGAAAAGTCATCTCCTTTTGATGACTTATGTAAGGACTCGGGGCTGTGAATTAGTGAGTCGGGGGGACCTTTTCTGCACGCACCTTGTCCTTCTTCTCCACCAGAGACATACTAAGGATTTTGCTGGACAAGTGGAGAGGGCGACAAGACGAGTCGCAAAAGAGGTAGCTCCCACATGCCAAAGGGATTAAAAGGGTCAAAAACGCCAGACTTCATATTCGGCTCAATTAAGAGGTAATCAGTCTTACCAGTACAAGAGGGAGGAGATAACAGGACCAGTAACTGAGTGTGCAAGAGAGGGGAGACTTAAGAAGAGGGGGGAAGGGGGGGCCATTTCTCTGGGAAAAGGAGCAGTACACGATCGGTTTGCTTCTTTGAAAGGGGAAGGATAGGGGGGCGCAGCTTCTCGGGGGGGGTGGTGAGTGAGGAACCCTACATTCTCTTCCTTGCAAAGGGGAGATGTCATGGGGGGGGGGCGCTACAGTAATAGTTGGGCAAAACTATAGGGAATGGGAGAGGATCGGAAGACAAAGCGGCACTGGGGGCGCGTCAAGAGAGAGGGGAGAAATTCTTTGAGGGAAAGTCGTGGGTGCTCCGAAAGAAATGACGGCATTTCTATCTCCTTTGTGGTATCAAAAAAAGTTGAGTGCCAGGGTCCAGGAACTGGCAAGAAAAGGAGGATGCCAAGACTAACCTATTGGGGACAGGAAGAGGAATTCCTATTCCAACAAAAAAGGGCAGAAGAGGCGTCCCGAGAATTGCTCTCGCCCAGGCAGGGAAGCAAAGTAACTTGCCTTCTTGGGTAGAGTATCTTTGTTGAGGATACGGCGTGGAAGGCATCAGGGCAGACGAACGAGGGAAAAGCAAACCTGTGGCTGCAATTCC
>Ga0179591_1284537_pt1 | contig 15698 bp, 14 predicted proteins | sample CZOMad2_1_08_16f_FD_182891 | JGI IMG/M metagenome (GOLD analysis project Ga0179591, IMG submission 182891) | Vadose zone soil fungal communities from Angelo Coast Range Reserve, California, USA - CZOMad2_1_08_16fungal (PacBio error correction) | ecosystem: Environmental > Terrestrial > Soil >...
ACGAACGCGATGGAAACAGAGACTTGGAAGAAAAAACTGCGGTCGAGCGTGGAAAAGAGGTTCAAAAAGATCTGAAGGTGTCAGCGTAGGTGGGTCCAACGATAAGTTAAGGGGGGAAAAGACCTAGGGGTCCGGGTTGTTAAGTAGAAGGAGTAAACGAACTTACCCAAAATCAGGAGGGGCGGGGGGAAGACGAAGTTACCATCACAAGAACAGGGGAATTTATAGGGTCTTTAAACCCACACACACCGGCATTCAGATTTAGGACCCGGCATTTTTTGGAAGCAGAGTGGGGGAACGCGAGACCGCGGGGAAAAACCAGCGAACACGATTGTGCAAAGCTTGAAAGGTGGCGTCCTGGCGGCAAAGAAAGCCGGCTCCCTGGCGAAGCTTTCCACAAGAAGTCAAATACGAGGCCAAGCGGGTGCGTTTGACAATTAAGGTCAGAAAAAGCCACCACTCGCGGCACCCCATGGGAACTCCTTCGATGCCATGAGGGGAGGAAAGGAACCCGCATACGATCCGGGGGGATTCGAGGGAAATCTAGCGGCGTTCTTGTCATCGAAAGCGACGGCGCCCCAAACTGTACCTCCTAATACGAGGACGATCTGGCCGACAACCAATGCGCCCTGGGGGCCAGTCTCGGGAAATGCAAACGCGTGAACGGGGGGGGGGGTGAATGGAATGGGGCTCATGGGGCGAAGATCTCTTACGCGGGGGGAGGAGACAACTTTCAACGGGAATCACGACAATCCTGTCAGCAAAAGCAGGAACGAATAATACCCTCTTGAATCCCCCGGGGCCATGAAGAAGCCCCAGCACACTTTTGCCCAGCTATGGGGGAATACTGAGACAATCGCCGAGAAAAGAGAGAAAGGAAACCCTGGCATAGAAAATCTTCCCGGGAAAAAAAGAGAAACTAAGAGGGACAAACAGAAAATTCCTACATTGGGTGGTTTCAGGGGGAATGAGAGGAGTGCAGCAAAAAATCGGGGTTTTCGTTAGAAGGGAAAACAAACTGGCAGGGGCGGAAAAAAAAAGAATTCGAACAAGGGTATTAGCCTTAAGGTACGGAAAACTCGACTGCGCATAAAAAAAGGGGGTTGGGGGGCCCATGTGCAGCAACCTAAAAAGAGAAAAAATATTCTGGGTATCTACGCCAATCGAAAAAAATCAACACAACCCGGGGGATGAAAAGATATAGAGGGGGAAAACAAAAAGGACTCCATACAAAGACCGGGAAAAAAGGAAATGGTCCAAACAGGGAATCAAAAAAAGGTTTTAAAGAAAAGAGAAAAGAAGACAAGTGAGTTCTTACTAAAGTGAAAAAACTAAAACTAATGAGGGGATGAAAGGTCCCAAAGATGGAAAAAAAAAAAAAAACGAAAGCAGTTTTCCTCATCAAAAAAAGAATCTGAAACAGAATCGGATTTCACAACATATAAAAGGGGGGAGCGGGGGAAAAAAGTGGCATCCTTGTGAGAAACAAAAAAGAAAAGACTAGGTTTCGGACAGAAGAGTTGGGGGAAAAAAGGGGGCTTAGTGAGAAGGACCGAGAGGTGCAAAAGAGGGTTCTAAGATGTATCTGCCACTGGAAAGGGGAATGAACTATACGGGGGGGGTGATAAGAAAAGTCAAGGTACGTAAGATAATCCGGGCCCAAAGGGAAATTCAAAAAAAAACAAAAATCACCCATTTTATCTTGTTGCAAAGGAAGGGACCCAAACTTTCATATCAAAAAAGGTCAGTGAAGAGGAGGGGCGGGAAGCAAAAATCATTCAGTACGGAAAGAGAAACAAGGGAAAAGATAAAACATGAAACGCGCGCTGGAAAAAACCCTAAAAAAGAAAAAAGATGAAATCAGGGGAGAGAGGAAGAAGAGACATGGTCATCTGGGCTTTCAAGGAGAAAAGAAGGGGGACCAGGGAGTCCCCAAGGGGAATGTCCCCCGCGAGAGCGCTGGGGGAAAAAAAGAAGGGTAACTCACCAAGGTGAAGACGTCGGAGGGAAAAGAATGGTTTGACCCGGAAAAGAGGGGCCCTTGCAATAAAACAAAAGCACAAAATCATAGGAGACTGGAATAAAGGTCTTGTCCATGTTTTGTACAACTTATGAGGGGGAAAAAAAGAGGCTAGGCGAAAAAGACAGGGGGGGGCACGTCAATAAAAGATGGCAACTTGGGGAAACAAAGTGCCCACGTGCGAAGGAGGGCCATCAGGGAGAAAAAGAAGAAAAGGGGATTCTAAAGGGGTTACTGAATATCTAAAGGAAGACGGGAAGGAATAGCCTAAAGCCAAAAGGAACAAGGAACGGCATTCCTAAGTCATAAGGTTTGCAAGGGGAAACAGAGCGGAAACTCCTCTGGAAAGTCCCAAAGAGAAAACTCAAAAGCGCCAGCAAGAGGAAACACTGGGAAAAATGAGAAAAAACGGTGGCACGGGGAACTGCCCCACCTTAGGATTGGGGGGAAAAAAATCCTACTCAGAGCATTGACAGAGGGGAAGACCAAGAAAACGATCCATGGGAGAAGGCTTGGAATTCTTGCAGGTTTGAGAAATTTAAAAAAAAAAAGAACAAGCGCCAATGTGAACCAGGAATTCTGGAAAGCTTGGGGAAAAAAGGTCGGGAAAAGGTGAAAGCCGCTGGTCACAGACCAAAAAGGGGAAAGTCGGCACAGGGGAGGGCCAAGTTCGAAATCAAGACCAAGGGGGTCGGGGATAGGCTTAGTGGGGCAGGGAGCCTCTTCAAAACACGCAAAGATAAAAAAAGGATCGAAATACACGCCCAACGGTTCTGGGAACCCTCATTCAAAAAAAAAAAAAAAAGGAATAATCTCAATTCAAAGGGTCTAAGAAAAAAAGGCAAAAAAAAGAAAAAAAGTGCAATGCTTGGTCCGACCGGGGCGAAAGGTCAGACGCAAACCATAGGAAACCGCGCCGGGGAAGAAGGGTGGGGGGCAAAGGCACCCTATCGTCATTCTAAAAAAAAAAAACCCAAAACAAACATCGTGAAAAGATCGAATAAAGCACGCCTCCCCTGAATTCAACGAGGGGGGTTCAAGGAAAAAGGGAAAAAAAGAAAGGGACTAGGGGGGACAGTTTCAAAGGAGGAAAAGAACCTCCCAGAAAAAAAAAAAAAAAGGGGAGAACATGTACAGCACCCGGGGGAGGGGGACAATCGGAGAGAACGAGGAAACTCCCCGATTTCAGACTAGAGAAAAAAACACGACCCCAGCAAAAAAGGGGTGTGGAACTGCTGTACACTGCTCCTGTGGACTGTGGATTGGGCGGGAAAAAGACAAAGCCTGTGGGGGAAAAAACGAGGGTTTGGAAGCCAAACAAGCAAGAGAGCGAGGAATCACTAAGTTGACGAGCAAGATCAAGCAAAAGTAGGGGGGGGGAAAAAGCGGCAAAAAAAAGGACCTAAAGCTCCGCCAATTCCTCGGAGAAAACACGGGAAAAAAAAAAAAAGGAATGCCCACCTCGTCATATAAGCGCAGGGGGAGAAAAAAGGGGCTTCGAAATCACAAAGGAAGAAAGGGGCACTAGGAAAACTAAAGGGACTTCCCACCCTAACCCAACCGATGTTTGAATGGAAAAAAAACGAAGGGCGGGGAGAGAGCACGCCTTCAAAGAGGGAAACATACCAAGAAGTGATCGACAAAGAGTGGTTCTCCGAAGAAGAGAAACTATCAGTCAGGGACGGAGATGAAAAGAAGAGAAGAGTCGTGAAAACCAGTAAAAAAATGTGCGCAAAGCGGATTGGGTATGGCCCTGTGCACGCCAATGGGTAGATCTAGAATGGAAAGCGCTCCCATTGGGGACCACCATGGAACGAAAAGGTGAAGGGGCCTAGCCTCTCTTCGGGGGGACTAACGACAGCACGTCGAGAACAACTCCCCTCCAGGGTGACGAAGCTCAACTTCGTCAATAAAAAAAATTTTTGCAAAAAAAAATTGTTGGCGCAAAGGGCTCGCTCCCATCTTTATCTGGGGAAAAAGTTGGAGAGGGTGGTCCCACACAAAAACACCATGTAAAAAAATATTCGGGAAAAAAAAAAAAAAAAAGACATAGGGGTTGAAAAATGGCGGTCCGAAGAAGTAGATTTCAGGAGGGACCAAAACATTGAAATGCAGGGTTTTAAAAAAAAAAAACCCCGGAGGTGATTGGGTGAACAAAAAAATTTCCACAAAACAATCGGAGGGCAAATATCCGGGGAGGTTAGAGGAGCTGAAGGGGGAGAGGCCGTTCTATCAAACGCGCCTATAGGTTCCCGCAGGTGGGGGATGTACATGCGAAGGGTGTTGAACTTGGGGGGGGTGACGGGAAAAAGGTGGGTTAGAAGACAGCAAAATTCTGGGGGTCCAACGACCCCCCAATTTTGACGAAAGGAACCAAGCCCAGTATTCTAAAGAAAAAAGAAGGGGAAAAGGAGGGACCTAGATGAAAATAAGGGGCAAAGTACAGCAACGGTCATCGGAGGAGCCTGATGAGGAAAAGGGACGAGAGAGCCGCGGTCTTCCCACAAAAAATAATCCCAAGAAAAAGGTGTTCTATTTTGCGGTGGGGAAATCGGGGGCAAGCAGCAACAAGGCCGTGGGGGTTGGGGCAAAAGGGCTGTCCCAAAAAAACCTTAATGTGATAATGGTTCAAGCTGAAAAAACTTAGCCGGGGCAGGATGTATTCGATATGGAGGGGGAGGGCGCCAAAGGATCACAAACCCCCTTATCTAGCAGGACACCAAACGAAACCGCGATTGGAAAAAAAATCAGGCTGTTTATGGAATTGCAGAAAAAAACGGCTCTTGAATCGGATAGAAAAGGAAGTTTTCTTCGAAGACACAGGGGGGGTATGGTGGACACGATTATAAGCCTAGGCTTCATGGAGAAAGGGTAAGTGAATCGCTGCAACGAAGTTTGGCAGGGAGATTGCGATCGGGGTCTGTTCTGGGGTTCATTTTGAATATGCAAACTGAAGGACATTCTTTTCAATCAAAGAAAAAATCGAGCCAGTGGACCCACCTGGTCAATTATCACGGTCAAAAAAGTCAAAACAGGTGGACTCTAATTCCTGAGTCTTGTACCTCGCGATGGAAGCCAGCGCGTTCACGAAAAAAGTCTAGGCGATGCGGATTCAAAACAATATATGGAAGGGTTAGTTAGCTTTCCCGGCGAGATGAGGGCCAGATCCTCAAAAAAAAAAAATGGGGCGTAGAAAGCTCTGGAAAAAAAGGAATTCAGCATACTGAGAAGGGGGAAAAACGACGATGACTGTCACCAAGAGATCAGGCAAGGGAAAAGGTGCCAAAAACCCCAGGCCCTAACATGAGGAAAAAATGTTGAAAGGCCGCGGCTCCAAGTCTGGGACCCAGCCGCCAGAATCAAAAAAAACATAAAACGCCTTTGGGAAGAAAAACGAACTAGGGGGGCTTCGGGAGGGATCGTAGCCCGGCCGGCGAAAAAAGGGGACAAAAACCCATTCGTCGAAGAGATCTGAGCATTGGAGTGACCATTTTGGTCAAAAAAAAAAAATAAAAAAGGAGGGGCCAGACGGGAAAAGAGGGGCATAGGAGAAAGCCCAAGGGACACCGGGAGAGGAGGACCAAAAAATTTTACCAACAAGGAGATCGCATCGATCTAGTGTTGGTTTTGTGGGGGTAGTCAAGGCAAAGTGCTTGCGGTCTGAATCACGACAGCCACAGGCCGAGACCGAACCTCTCTTGATCTGCGCCCCGAATCAATAATCTGGAGGGAAAGGGTGGCCTCTTGCAGTAGAGGCCACAAGTTATTTTTTAATTTCTTCGGGGGCGCCTACTCGTTCAAACTCTTCGGTCAGACAACGTCCCAATGTTGCCACTTTGCGCTGTTACGTCCATCAAGAGGGCAGGCCAGCCAGGTCCTCCGCCTCCGCCCCTTTGCCCATTGCACCGGGACGGAGAGAAAAGAAATGCAACACGCCAGGAAAAGAAAAGGGGGGATCTAAAAAAAAAAGGAAGTCAAAGCCGACCGGCCAAGGCCTTCCACCGACCTTAGGGGAAAAGAGGGTGTTTTGGTTGCTTGGAATGCAATTATCAGGGATTGCTGACAAAGAAATATAAAAGGGTGAATTTAGGACTGGGCTCAGTCCAAGAGGACCAGCTTTGGGGGGGGAATTGGCCTCGCGCTTGGGGAGGCATGGAAATTGCACGTCCAGAGAAAGCTTCTCCGTTTCCGAGGGGGACTCCACAGCGATACCACCCCCCCAAGCAGCATTTTGGAAAGGGCATGTTCCCCACTAATCTGGCCGTTCCTGTCAACAATCCGAAGAATCGAACAAAAAAAACACCCGGGGGGAAGGAAAAAAAAAGAGAGATGCGGAATTTGAAAAGAGCGCTTCGATCCGGAGGGGTGACAAGAATTGGCCAAACATGTGAGGCTCAAGGCGCTCTTACCCGAGAAAGGACCGCTTCTCTAGGGAAACCAAAAGAGTCAGCCTCTAAGCGTCAAGGATGCCAAGGGGAAAAACTATGGGCCCGGGAATACTCTCCAGTTTGCAAATCAAACGGCGCCCTGCCCGGGATCGTGATGAAGGGGTAGGGGGAAACGATGCTAACATCAAGAAGGACGGGCGAGGGGACGACTTTCAACCGGTTACCTCACAAAAATACAACCCCAAAGTGCTGCGGCTCAGGATAAAAAACGAACGCATCGTGCGGATCGGCGCCCATGACTGGCCGGCAGAGGGGGTGACAAGACTGTTTGGAAATGAGCGGGCCGACACTAAGACTGAGCGCCATGAAGACACCCGATCAACCCCAAAAAAAAGTGTTTGGATCGGACAAGAGACGGCCAGCGGCAAATCCAAAGCCCCGACGCGGCGTCGGAACACAAAACAAAAACACCCACACAAAGGGAACACGAAAAAACAAGGGCGAAGGGAATTCGGGGACTGGTCGATTCACCGATCACCCTGACCGCCCCCAGGCTACCTGCCAAAACTAGATAAAAGTCGCCCAACTCCTGCATCTTCTGTTCTGAAATAGGGTAAAACCGGGCTTCGGTAGCTTCCTCGTATTCTTCCGGTGGGGGAAAGGATAAAACCACGCCTTTTGCCTCGTCCTTTCGGGAGGGGAGTTCCCCAATGAAAGGGAACCTACTGTCAAAAAAAAGAAGCCTCAGAAAAAAAATCGTCATCGTGACACACAATGCGCTGAAATCTCTGCTGGGGAAGTCGACTCTAAAAGCCTACTGAAATCACCGGGATCATCAATAGGGAAGGGGTTGTTTTCAGAACTCCCTCGGCTGCGGCGCCCATCGGTCGTCACATTCCGAAGGAAAAAAAAAAGAGTCAAGTGGGTCGGTTCCAGAATCACCGTCTAGAAACGGAAAGCCTGCTTCTAAATACTCGCCGGGAGAAATCTCACGGCAAAAAAAAAAACACCGAACCAAGGTGGCATCGGAAAAAATACGCGTCAAAAAGAAACGATCCGGGGGGGACCGGGGGGGGGTCCCAGAGCGAAGGTCCTCAAACCGAGCGAGAGCTATCCCCCCGGGTTCTAGACCGTGGACCCACAGGTTGGCCCGGGGCCCTCAACGGGCGCTTCGTGGGGTTATGAAAAAAGTGATATGCCAAAAAACCCAAGGGAAAAGACCCGAGAAGGAGAAAGAGTGCCTTGCCGTTGACGCCCTTAGGCCAGGGGCCAAAACCCGGGGTTCTTTTTGACGGCGGATGACATTTGCATCGTCCACGGGATCGCAAGGGCAATCTAATCTACGACCCGAGCAGCGGGGCGAATTGACCCTGCCAAGTGACAAGGGGACTTGGAGAGGGAGATGGTGTCGATCATTTGCCGCTCCGCCATCTCGAGTCTCACTACAGGGGGAGGGACACGGCAAGGCAAACTACAAACAATCAACCCGGAGGGACGCCTCAATCTCATTCTGCAACTATCCAAAGCAATCTGTCCCCTTTGCGCGACAAGAGAATGTGAGATTCCTCAATGTAGTTGCCTCACCGTGGACGAGAATCTGCCGACGCGATACGGCAGGAAAAAAATTTGAGTGTCCCCTAGTGAACGAGGGCATGCCAGTCAAAAGCCCGAAGCAATGCCTCGCCTACCCAAAAAAAAAACTAGGCGGGACAAGTTTGCCTTCTACAACTACGGCACCACCGCAACCAACCCAATTACAACACACGTCGCCCCCACCTGCGACAGTCCGATCACCTCCTATAACGGACAGCCGCTTGGGTGGAACACTACCGAGTGCTTGACGCACCTTCACCGGCGTTAACCTACGAGGGGGGACCCACGTGGAGGCAAAAAGCGCGTTGGGAGTCAAACCAAAAGCTCAGCTTTCGAGAAGAAAACGGAATCGCGCACATCACCCAAAGTGGCAAGGCTCATCTTGAGTCAACAGGCAGGGGGCAAGAGGAAAAGACCGCCCAGACTCATCTGCACGAGAGCACAGAGAAAAAGAGGCGCCGCCCCGCCCAGCGTCGGAAGGGGGCTTCTACTTGCACGTGACCTGAGGGAGAAAAGCGAGAAAGACGACGACTGTGAGAAAATTCTGTGTACATCAGATGAAACAGGAAGGCTACACGAAAATCACATGGGCCGGCGGTGCATACCGACTAGAAGATGTCTCCGATCCGCAGGCGATCATCTGAAAAAAAACAACTGGAGAAATCGTGACGGATCGGCGACACAGCAAGTAGGGAATTCAGCAAGATTTGTTTAAGTCCTGCCGCTTGGAGGACCAGCTAGCCCTCAATCCGAAATAAAGGTAAAAACACCGCGCAAAGAAGGGGGGTGGAAATGGGCCAAATAGCTCTCAACTACATGAGACGTCAACGTTCTGAAGCCCATCGAAGAGGGTACATGGTTGCGGCAAGAAGGAAAAATTTGGAAAGAGGTGACAAAATCTGCGGGCGCCGGGGGGCCCGGCTCTTGGAAAAACCCATGTTGAGCAGAAAGAAAATGCTACCAAATAATTGGGTGTGGCGATCCCCGTGATCGCAGCGAAAGATGGACCTGGACTAAAATTGTGCTCAGTACGTGGGGGAAACAGGGCGGCGGGGTGACAGAGTCCAGAATGAACATCACAAGTGTCCACAAATCCGGATCCGGAGGGGTGAAATGGTTAGGGCAGTTTGTCCCGACGCGCCGAGTGGGGGCCGCCGGGGTTACACCCCTTGGTTGGTTGCCGTGGGGGAAGGAGGGGGGAATGACTGTTCACTCTCCCACGGGGAGGGGAAAGGAAAAGAACGTCATGAAACGAGAGGAGCCCTCTTTACTCACCTCGCTGAAGGGGACCTGTCAAATCCTACCCGGCGAAATTGGAAAAAAAAACCGAAGATCGGCCGAGTGCCCCAACACCTCCTCGCGCGGGGGAATGGTTGAAAATTCGCGGGTCCGGGCCAGCAAATTGACGCCTTGAATGCAAGAATGCAGATAGCAGACAAAGCCGGGGTGGGATCGGGGGCATCATCATGGGCGCCGCTGTGAAAACCTCGATCAAGATGCCGGTGTGGCGGCCCCAGGTCTCACACAGTCATCAACCGCAAACGCCGGCCTTTGGTTCAGTCCAGGAATCCCCGGGTCGAGAAATAGAAAACATCCAAAACGTAGGTGAAGCGAGGCGATTGCCACACTATCGCGGAAGAAGTAACCCCCCTTGAAGCTCAACGGGCCCCGTACAAAGGCACGGGCAGGGGTCGCTGTGGTCTCGTTCTGGCGGTGGTCATTGGGGTTCAACATTCCCCCGGAATTGTCATAAAAAAAGCTGGTCCCAGTGAAACAGCGTCTCAAGTTTTCCGGCACTGGGTGGCGTAACAACAGGGCGTAGAGCGGTGAGGAAACTCGCCGAAGCCCTGCCTGCGAAAAAGGGGAGACCGATGCGGAGCCAGTGAATAAGTAGGGGGTGTCAAGGAAAGCCTTTATGCGGGGATAATGATGTTCATCCGCCATTCCTCAGACTTGGTAGAAGCTTCATGTAAACAAGCGCATCTTTGGGGGGCATTAGACTGGACTGATGAGGGTCCCTTGCCAAGCCCTATCGGGGGGAAGGAAAGCTTTCTTGGAAAAAAAAACACCACGCAATGACCATCTTGGGACCAGGCAGTGTGTGTTTATCAAGAGGCGGTTTTTTCCGCCGCGCGCTTGTTGCCACACCGACCAGAAGCGCCTTGAAAGGACGTTGTGCAAGAGACGAAGTTTCGCTGGGGCGGGGAAAGCGGTAATTGGGGAACGGGAACCTGGAGGGCCCTGCCAACGGCGGAAGAGACCGTGGTGGCGTTATTTGGGGTCGGCCGCCATCGCGGCAAGATGACGACCACAGCAAAAACCCCTGCAGGAAAATGCCGAGGAGCTAAGCAGAGAAAAAATGTTTGTTTGGGCCGGGGTGAAAAGCGAAGAGGTTGCTCGCCGCAGCACCCAGCGGGGGAGACTTACCGAAAAGCAAGCGCGGACGATCAGGCGGTGGTTGAGGGGGTCCTTCTCGCAGGGCAAACGAGGGCAATGGTGATTGGGTGGATCGTCCTGGCAGGTGGGACTAAGACTCGGGAAAAGACATCGGGAGGGCGGGCCGTTGTGAAAAACACAATCGTTTCCAAAGCTTCATCAGGAGGAAGGCAGGGTGAATGCAGAATCTGGTCGGCATTTCGCGCGCCATGGGATGGGTTTGACAGAAAAAGCCTAAACCAGGTACGAATTAACTCCGACCGCCAAGGCCGCCCACCCTGGCCAAAAGTCGAACAATGGTGTGCCCCTTTGGCATGACACGAAATCGTCGACCCCACTTCTTTGTTGAGGCCAAGGAAACTACCGTCGTGATGCCACAGGGGACCATGTTGAGAATTTACGTCCTTTTAGGTCGCAATGGGGGACAGGGACAGTTCAGTAAGCAAGAGGGGATTCACGACCCGCCCGCGGCAAGAAAAAGCCAGGTTCAGGGAACTAAGAAATCAGACGCGGGGCAATGACATCCGGAAATCCTCTCCAACAAAAAGGAGAAGAAGAGATATGCGGATTGCATACCCCGCGATTTGAAGGAACATGAAACGTGGCCACAACGTGAGGACGACGTCCGGAAACGGTAAGAGGATCTACTTACCTTTAATAATCACAGAAGAAGGACAGGACCCACTATTGGGGCGCACGAAGACTAGCATCACAATGAGAATAGTGGGGGGCGCTGCAAGAGGCCAAGGGAACCCATATCCCTTTCCGACGGAGCCAGGCTCAATGTTGGGAGGAAGGACTGACTCTTTCTACCTCCGTGGGGGGAAAGTTTGCCTTCTAAGCCAAAGTCAAATGCAAACAGGTAGAATAAGGATGACTAATGCACCAGGATTTTTGACTTGCAAGTCAGGGAAGAAAAATTGTCAACTAGAAATCCTAGCGCAACCGGGAAAGAGAAACACCCATGTGTTTCGCGGGGGTTGAAGCAGCGTCATCCCTCAAAACCCGGTCACCGGAGCGTCGCGAGGTACTGCGCCGGCTCTTGTAAGAAGAGCAATACGGCGCGCCTTCAAGAACAAAAATAGTGAAGAAGAAAGAACAAGAAAAAAAACCCCCACACAACAACCACAAAACACCGAAGAAACTAAATTCGATTCCACTCTCCTCCGAAAACTACAAAAACTAATTTCCCGGTTCCTGGGGTCTTCTTACATCGAAAGAGAGCGAGCTTCCGAGAAAAACCAAATGTAACAAAAAACGCTTGGGAGCGATAGTATGCCCGCGATTGGAAGGGGGTGAATCCTCTTCCCTCCTGCAAACTAAAAAAAATCATCGCTCAGGAGCTGGGGGGGAGGACTCCCTTTTGTGGAAAAGCGGGGATGGAAAAGACTCTATGGACTGCGGGGTTCCTCATAGAGGGGGGGCATGCGGGGGGGGGGTTTTAGCGCTTATCGGACAGAATGGGTCCGCCACATATTCGTACAATTGAGCCAAAAAGAGCCAAGGTGTTCCAAAAAAGAGAAGGAGAACAGGACAGGGGGAAGGAGACGAGACATCATCTCCAGGGGAGCTCACGCTATACACCTCAGATATGTTTCAAGCGGCGGGATCGAGGATAAGCAAATAGAACAAGACCTGGTGTGCTGGGACATCGCTAGGGGTCGCTCAGCACGAGCACCCTAGGGGAGAGGGGGTTTAGCACTAATTTTTGCACTTTCTCAACGGATACTGGAGGTTTGGAGGAACAATAAGCCGAACCATGGCCATAGCAACCGGCTTGGAGACCCGGAAACGCAAAGTTCCTGTGTAACTACCCTTAATTAATCGAAAGGGGGCCGCAATTGTGCCTCGGGATAGGCGGGGGGGGGCATAGGAAAAAAGACGCCCCCTTTCACCTCCCGCCGAAAGTTTCTAAGAGCACCCAAAAGGACTGGAACGCCAAACCCTGGAACCGAAAAAGGGAACCGGCTGAATCACGCGGAGTACGGGTGGCTATCCGGCCGGCCAACGCCCATCGCCAAACCCACACCCCCCCCCCAGCCCTTTCTCCCGAGGGCCCCCAGAGTGCAATCATTCAGAAAAAAGAAAAATAAAAAGGGAGGTACCACGTCTCATCTCATTCTGCAGTCGACCAATGTTCTGCTTGCCACGAAAAGAAATGTTTCAACAACACCGCCCCCACGGGATTTGGGGGGGAAAAAACAAGCGGGGGGCGAGAAAGAAAAGAGAGGAAGAGAGACTGCAGGGCACCCCATTTCAGCAGGGGTCGGTACGAGACTTCAATCGCCTCTGCGATGCGGGACCTTGAAAAAAAAAAAAAAAAGGGCCGGGACGATTGTGGAAGAATGGTTGTCCTCTACGACACCGAACCGTGGGCAACTGAAAACAAAGGAAGCCCTGTAACAGGCGCTCGGCCGCACTGGCTCCAACGGAACCCTCACCCAAGACGGACAAGCTCTAATGGGTTGGGCATTCCCTGATTGGGACAATGCTCGGCCCTGGTTTGGCGGTTAAGCCCCATTTTGCACCAACTAGTCTAAGAGGGATCACCCAGGTCTCGGCTAAGAAGGGTAGCAACAAGAGAAAAGTATTGTGACAGGCCACCGCCACCATCTTAACATGCTGTGGCACGCCGCCCAGCCGGACGCCCCAAGCTCCACGAAGGGGCCTGCGGGCTGGGCCCGTCCCACCCGGACTTCGCCAAGAAGACGTCAAATCTCCATGTATTCGAGGGGGGCACAGTTCAATTCACTACGTATAGGACGTCCCTTACCAATAAGGTCTGACCAGAGGGAAAAGGTTCCATAGGGGGGGGGACGCGCTACACGGGAACCTCGGGAAAGGCATGGGTACAGCTGATCAAGAAAGTTATTTTCTCCGTCCTCGCACCGCAACAACAATTATTAGTAGGAAAAAAAGGGAGGGAGATGGGAGGCGGACAATAAGTGAGAAAAAAGAGAAGCGTATTTTTATTCCTCCGCCAAAAGGATCGCCCATGGGGCTCATTAACCCATCGGCGGCGCAGTTAGTGGGAAGTGGGGAAACACACGTGCCATAGACTTGGCCACGGTAGAAAAGAAAAGACCCAGAGCCCCCATGTCGTCTGCGATGGCGGCCGGCGCAGCTGAAGCCGGTGTAAGAATTGTCGCAAAGCAAGAAGGCAACATCGGAATGGCGTCCACCCTGGCAGGGCCGACAGGGGAGCACGAAATCATGCGCCAGGGCACCATGGGGTAGGGCACTTGAAATCGCAATCTAAGGAAAACGGAAAAAATTTTGGAAAAAATTTGGCTCAGGCCATAAGGGGGGAACGGGCCTGCGGGTTTTACCAACCAAAAGGGAAAGTGTTGAAAAGGAAGTGGGCATGGTCCACAACCAAAGGAGGAGGGCTGTGGAGAGATTGAAAGGTGGCGGGGGCGAAAGGCGCAGCGATGTAGCAGGGGAAGTGGACTGGCAGGCAAAAAAACAGGGGTTTTAGGGTGGGGACAGAGGGTGTAAGAGCAGGACAACTGAGTCCCACAGAGGGGTCCGGGGGGGCGAACGCACGGCATAGAGGAATGCAAACGACCTCGTGGTAAGGGGGAAGAATGGAAAGGAGTTCTTCTATGTTGACGATGACGAAAGCGGCCAAAAATCCAGCGAGGGGGGGCAAAGTGAGAGGCCGGTCGACAAACCACAATGGGTTTGCTTCGCGTTTGCTCGGGAAATAAGCGGCGGGTTTCAAAACGATGGGGGATTTGTGGGAAGCAGCACAGGCGAGGATAAGCAAATCCCGAGCATGTGGGCGTGGGCCGTCCGAAAAATCGCCCCTCCGCCTTTTAAAGAACGAAAGGGCCTTGGCAGGCATGAACTGCCCGGTCTCTCGAAAAGGACGTAGACGAGGTAATGTTAAGGCGGCGCTGAGGGTGGGATTGTCCACGGAAATCGCCAAGGCACTTGAAAGGAATCTACACCCGTAGGGAACAGGCCCACAGGTGCAGGGCGCAAAAAAGTTGGCACTTCGTGCTGTATGGAATTGGCCATGTTTCGGATCCGGGTCTACCCAACGAAGGAGATCCAAAGGAGACCAGGTCCACCTGCGGCACACTGGCCAAATCGACCATCGGGTTTGAGAAGACCGGACGTCGGGTTGGGGACCCCGGCGGCCGCAAGCCATCCGGTTTTAAATGAGACCGTTCGTGCCACGGGAAGAAGCAATGTCACGGGGAAACTGATCTGGGCCAAAGGGAGAGTTAAACTCGAATCAAATGTCAAGCTTGGGGGGGGCGTAGAGCCCTTCACATCTTGGGGCCATGTCCCGGAAGTGTGAAAAAAAAAGAAGAACAGCCACAGCAGAAGGGCAGTTGGCGTCTTTGAAAAAAACCACAACCCACCCATGCACACAAGGAGGACGGCCCACAGGATATAAGCTCTGTTGAGACACTTGTGTCCACCTTCCCCAAGCTCCGAATACATTTGTGCAAAAAAGAATGATTTGCGTCTGCGGCGGGGGGTAATGCCCGGCTTCGAAGCTCAACTTAAAAGAGTACAGAGGTTTCAAAGTTAACCTTGGGGGGGGGATCAGAAAGAGACCTCTGAGGAGAGTTACGACCCGCGCCTTCGATGAATGTCGAAGTAAGGCAGCGAGAAAAAAAAAGAAATCTAAAAGTTTTTGGGGGTTCGAGAGTGGGGCGCTTCGAGGTGAAGAAAGCCCGTCGCACGACCAACACCACCAGCCGCCCCGGTACCCTCCGACGAGCAACTGATCCGGCGCCGGGTTTTGAAAAGGATTCCGGGGATATCTGAACCTCGAAACAAGTTGGTGGGGGGAAAATGGTGGGAATGCGCTTCGTCAGTGGCGCGATTCCTAAGAAAAACCGGGAGGACCTTTACGAAAAAGTCCCACGTAAATACCACTGAGGAAGGGAAACGTAGATCCGGCCGGCATGAGCGTTGGGGAACGCAGAAGGTGCCCATGAGAGGTTGAGAAATTCGCACAATCTCCTAGAACCAGCCAAGTTCTGCACACGCCTGCAAGCACGGGGTGAGATGGGTGACCGTTCTTCTACGATCCTCGGTCAAACCATAACTCCTTGGTTTATTAGAAAACTGGACGCCCAGTGAGGTCAGGACAATAGGGGGGGAATTGGCTCCTTGAGCTTTCTTTGTCTTGGCACCTGTCAGAATCCCAAAAGCTGGATCATCTCAGCGGAAGACATTACGTCGCTCCCGGTTGTTTTGGAAGGGTGCAGTTCCAAGAAAGCCAGTGCTGTCAATCCGCC
>Ga0179591_1303622_pt1 | contig 15696 bp, 21 predicted proteins | sample CZOMad2_1_08_16f_FD_182891 | JGI IMG/M metagenome (GOLD analysis project Ga0179591, IMG submission 182891) | Vadose zone soil fungal communities from Angelo Coast Range Reserve, California, USA - CZOMad2_1_08_16fungal (PacBio error correction) | ecosystem: Environmental > Terrestrial > Soil >...
GTACTCAAAGGGGAAACCCAGGGGGGGGGAAGTTGCTCACTCAATGAGAGGGGAAGAAGAAAAAAAGAACTGGCGCGAACAAAACGGTGGCGTATCGAATAAGCAGAAAGGGAAACTCTAAGAAACGTGAATGTTTTCCGTTCGAACGAAAATATTTTACATTGGGGAGAAGATAAAGCCCCAATCCTAATAAGATGCGGAAAAATAAACCAGGGAAAAAGTGTGAAGGGGATTGGGACAAAGTTATGTTATTCAAGGTTAGGGGGGGGGAAAAAAGGGTATTGATGACTATAATGATGTAAAGGGTTGGGAACGGCTGTGTTTCGGTTTCCTGTGTTGGAAAGGTAAAGGGAGGGGGTCTAAAAGCCCCCGCTAAAGGAAAAGAATGAGAACGGGTTATAATCACCCAAGGAAACGTGAAGGAAGGGAAAAAAGGTAAAGGGGGGTCGGTTTAAGGTTAAGAAAAACGCAAAGAGGGGAAAAATTTCCCCGGCAGGCCCAAACGCTCGAAATTGGGTGGGATGGAAGGACTGTTGCGGCTGGAATAAGGTTGTGAACCGCAACAAAAAGAAAACTGTCACCAAAAAAGTTTGAACAAAAGCACAAAGGGGAAAGGTTTGGCTAGGATAAAAAATCAAGATTGGCGTGTTGAGTGGGGGGGCTGAAAATATCCAGGAAGATAAGCGGGGAATAGGATGAAAATGATGGTTTGGTCATTGAAGGGGGGGGGGAAGGAGAGAGCAAAGGCTTGCGGACAAATGGGGGTAGCCTGCCAAAAGAAAATGCGACTCGCCGGGTGTTGCGGTTAGGAGGAATCCGATTCATACCACTTGTTGGGAGAGGGGAGGGAAAGGGACTAGCAACGGGGGGTCGTGAAAAAAAAATTGAAATTCTTCCCTACTCACGAGTGGGGGCTGGAGAGCGAAAGGAGGAAGAAGTGGGAAAAAGATTATTCGTCTGTGAATTATTAAAAGGACCGAAGAAAAGAATTAAAAAAAATTTCCCACTTACTGGGTGTACCAGAAGCACGAGGACAGGGGAGACGCTGGAAACGAACCAAACGAAAACAGTTTTAATTCCTCCAGGGTGTTAAGGGGGAAAGGGGGGAAATGGATTGTTGAACAAAAAGGACAAAAAGGGAAGAAAAGGGGGCTGGGAAGAGGTGAACGTGATGCTTGGAAGAAAAAAGGAAAGCTTCAAAGAAAGCAAGTTAACACGTCCCCTCAAGGAAAAGAATATATATGGTCTTCATATGGGCGAAAGGAAAAGTGTGCCGGGTGCAAGTTTCATCCGAAACAAAAAAGGAGAAAGTAAGACGGGGTTGATGGAACCAGTTAAAACTAAGTAACCAGTTGACTCAAAAAAGGGAGGGAAGAAAGAACAGGGGGGTGGAAAAACAAAGAGGCCAACTTGCAAGTTTAGAAGAGGGGGTCCAGACGGAGGTCACAGAAATTGTAAAGCAAAGGGTGACGTTTTCCACAGGGCTGCTCAACTAGTGAATCTTGGGGGACTATTTTTAATCCTTTGGAAAAGGAAACCTAGGGACTCGAGGGCAAGTGTTTCGCGGGGAAATACGGCGAAAAAGTGAAGAAAAAAAAAAGGGTTCGCCAGTACAACAGACCGTCAAAAATTGAAAAAAAGTGCGAGAAGCATTACTCCATTGCTGGATGCGTGACGGTCAAGGAAAGTTGAGATAAACTGGAAGGGAAAGAAGATCCACTTAAAAACTTAGAGATGGGTGGACTTCCAGCAATAATTCATTCAAAGACAGAATAAAGAAAGGGGAGACTAATCTGACCAGGCGAAAAGACATTGGGGAAACGTAAAAGGGAACCAGGTGATGAGACGTTTGGGTATTTGAGGGAGGGAGGGGAGGGGGGGGTGACAATTCAGTGGCCATACGAAAGAAGTGCAGAAGGGGGGGGGAACCTTGATCACATAAGAGATAAATAAACGAATCATCTACAGACTTACAAAAGATAACAAACAAAGGGGGAGGGGGAGTGGGGAAGGACGGAAGAAGTAAATATCAAAGGGAGGCAAGAAACAATAGGAAGAATGATGGGTGGGGGATTCGGACAGAGGGGGGGCCGATACTACGATTTATTGGGTACAGGCAGAAAAAGAAGGGACTCAAACAGACGCATTTTGGATAAAAAAAATGTTAGAGGAAAGGAACCAAAGAAGAGGAGCCTACCTAGCGCAGGTTTGGGTACTTTGAGGAATGGGTCACAGAGAAACAACACGAAAAGGTGGGGGGGGGGGGGGGAAAAACAGTAACGAACAGCGGAAAAAAGGCATAAGGAAGGGGGCAAAAGAGGGGAAAAAGATGAATGAAAAGACCCGAAAAATAACCTGCCAGACAGCTGGGAAAAAACCGAGCCGAAAACCTTTGAAACAAAGACGACGTGGGTTACTTGGGAAAGAAGAAAAGGATGGGTATGAGGAGGTCAGGCCTGGGGAAAGTGGGTCTCGGGGTAGGGAAAGGAAGATGGGAAAAAAACCACACCTTCGAAAAGAGATAGATCGTACCAGGATTAGGGTAGAATCAGGGAAAACAGAAATTCATAATAATTATAAGGGTGAACAGCCAACCGGGAAGGAAGAGGAACGTCGATTTTGGGGGGTGACAATTTGTTTCAGTATTTGGAAGGAAGAGCAGAGGTTATTTTTCGGGGGGGTAGTCCGATATCGCTGAGGGGGAACACTCGGGATTTCAGTTAGGAGGAGGGGTGAGGAAAGGGGGGAAAAACATACTCAAAAGGCAATGGGGGGTGGGAAGGCGAACGTCACCAATAACCTGTAGAGTTAACTGAAAGAGGAAGGGGGTTGGGTGTCCGCTTATTCGCCAATCGCATCAAGGTCCGAAAAACAATGAAAGTACCAATAAAGAAGTAATCAAGAAGAGAGAAAAGGCAAGGATTGGGGGGGGGTTTCGCGTCAGGTGAACTAATTCAGTTGGAAGCTTGGTCCATGAATTCACTGGGGGGACAGACCCGGAAAGGACCGAGAAGTGTGGAAATTGGACTCGGGGGGGGGAGTAAGGGAAAAGAAGGTATAAAATATTCTGTGATCAAAATTCAAAAAAAAACTTTGCCCTGAACCCGTATAAATTTAACAGGGGAACAGGAATGGGTGTTCAAAGGGGAAAGAAGTCAGACACGAAAGAGAAACCAAAGGGAATTAAAAAAATGTTAAATGACGGGGGAACAAGACACACCCATGGAGAAGTGAAAAAATGCCCTTTCAGAAGAAGTATGACCTGGTCACCCAATCGGAGGTGTTTTAAAGTGAATCTGGGTGGAAGGGTCAAAGACTTTAGAAAATTTAGGGGGGGGCGATCCGAAAGTTGGCACAAGAAAGAAAATAGAAAAAGAGGGGGGAATAGGAAACCGCCTTACATCGTACGTGCGAGGAAGGGAAGGTTGCTGTTTCCAATTCGGCTATGTGGGGGGGGAATCAATTGGAAGCCTGGGGGGTAGTAAACCATGAGCCGGTAATCAGAAGCCGAAAAGGACAAAGGGACTTGTCGTCAGTGTTTTGGAAAATAAAACCTGTTGCGTCAAGCTTGTGGAAGCAAAGGGGGGTCATCGGTCATTCCGGATCAAAGGGGAAAAGAAAAAAAAAAGGGAGGAGAACCTTTAAATTGGGGTCCATCAAACTGGGGGGGAAAAAAATCGGTGCGCTAACAGATTTGGGGGAAAAAAAAAATTTGGGAATGAGATTCCACTGTGAAGGCTTACAAACGGGGGAAGGAGGGAAAAAGAAGGCCGCGCAAAAGGGAAGGGAGGGTGGGGGGGGTTGGTGGGTTGTGTGTTTGGTTTGTTGTGTTGTGGGGGTGACGGGGGGGGGTTGTGGGGCGGGGGGTGGGTTTTTGGAGGTTGGTGGGGGTTAGTGTAGGGGCTCGCGCACCCTGGAGGGTTTTGGGGGAGGAAAAGTGTCACAGCCAACAATAGTCAATCGCGATACAAAACAGAACTCTGAGGGGGAAAAAAAAATAGGGAAACTTGAGGGACTTGTTAATGGATGGATAAGGAAGGCTCCAACGGGGGAGGGGGGGCAACCAACAGGAACCGCACATACTCTTCCGTACATGCAAAAGTTTGTGCTAATAAGAAAGTTCACCAAAGTTCATTAAGGGGGAAGGTTGAAAAGTGCCAGACAAAAAAACCAAAAAAAAAAAATTCGGAGAATTCATTCAGTGGCTAGGTGGGGTTTCAGAGAAATCACAGCTTGATAGCGGGGGGAAACACGAATGATCATGTAAAGGGGTAAACCCATAGCGAGGGCGGCAAATGCCTAGTGAGGCACCAGCTAATGAGGAGGAGGATAAGAGCATCTTCAGATGATGATGCCCAATGGACCAAAATGATGGGGGAGTAGGGAAAAAAGGATTGTGCGGATTTTGACCAAGTGGAAATATAGGGGGACGGGCGAGAACTACTTACGGAAAAACCCGTTATGACAAATACAGGGGATGATCAGGGATTCCTCTCCCGGGGGACCAAAAATAAACCTGTCGACGAAAATTGGAAAAAGAAAAAAAAGACTAGGGGAAGGAGGGCCCTCGTGGAACACCATAGGGGGAATGAGGGGGGTGAAGAAAGTAAAATGAAAAATCAATGAAAAACTAACGGGAAGAAAAGTCATCACGGGGAATATGATGCTCAAAAACCAAAGAAAAGAAAAAGAAAATACAGGGGAGTGATATCATAAATAAGGGGCGCGGGAGATTGCAGGGTTTGTTTACAGGGGTATGAGCAGGGGGTTTTGGGTGTTTAAACCATCCTCAACAATCCCCTAAAGACCAGGGGAGTGTTTTGCCTTCCGGAACGTGGGAAAAGAAACTACGGGTCTCGTACTTGGCGAAGAACTTGGGAAAGGGGGGAAGGGGGGGGTGAGAAACAAAACATTTTCGCTGAGGAGCCATGGGGAGGATGGTTGTCTACCTCCAGTGCCGTCGTAAACCGTCGAAACTCAAAACCAGCCGCTTGAAACAGAAATCAGTTGGGGGAAAGATGGGGGGGAAAATGCGGGACAGTAGTTTTTTCGAAAACAAGAAAAAAAGGTTTGAGGTGTACAAACAAAAATGGAGTCACGAGAAGTAGTGCAAGAGCTCTCAGGAGGGGGCGGTTGAGGGGGGGAAAAAAAAAGCGTGTAACAGCCCGCGTAAAATTTGGATCGAGGGGGGGGGAAATGGCGAGCTTTTCTAACACCCCCCAACCCCCCCCAAAAAAGGGGTTAACATCTAGTGGAGCGCAAGGGAAGTCTTATGTCTTTAAAAGTTCAAAATAAAAATGGAAAAAGCAACTTCGATGGGTGTTAGCAAAGAAGGAGGAAATCGCGAAAAAACACCGTATTATTAATATATAAGGTTGAGAAGGATCGATAATCAATTTACAAGGGGGGCAAAGAAAACGAAATGTTCTCTTCGCGACAGATGTAACGGAAATGAGGCGAACGAGGCACTCTATAATAAAAGTGCATTTGGCTGTCACGAATGGTTAGCCCATGTGGAGTAAATCTAAGTGCAGGAAGAAAAATATCATGAGAGTGGGAATGCATTTTTTGGTACAAGACAGGGACGGAAAGGTGGTAATAGGGACGTAAACGATAACTAAAGGTGAAAAAGCAAGTCCTTGCAGTAGGAAGGAGGAGCTTGGTGGGGTGATTACAAACCCAGCGGGTGGTCTTTTCGCCTGGTTCGAAGCATCTGCAAATGGGGTCGCCAAGCCACACAAAAGAGATCAGGAGCGACTGTATACAACAAAGCCAAGCCACGCGGGAAGGGTCCAGTCGGGGGGCCTTTGGAACGAAGAAAAGGCGGAAAACAGATTCTAAGATACATTGTAGTCTAGGTTGGTCGGGGACGTTTAACTAAGTGGGGGGAAAGAAAAAGCAAATACTAACAAACAAAGGGTTGCAGGCTGAACCTCTGGGAAAACTTTGGGTGTCGAAAAGCCATTGATTGGGGGGGGGTTGCTGCGGAGGGGATCAATGGAAAATTTACTTGCATTGTGCTCAACATGATGGTTACTTTACTTGATTGTTTTTCGGCATCCAACTACGACGAAAAGAGGGGCACCCCGGCCTCCGAAAGTGGGGTTGTACGGCACCAAGAAGGTTCTTGGTTGCGGATTGGTCATTTAAGGTTTAAAGGAGTGGTAAGATGTGCATTTGATCAAAATACATGTAGGCTAGCAGTCTCATTCCACTAATAATGCAGTCACCCAACGGTCGATGAAAGACGCACATTACGGGGACATAGTCAGAAATAAATTGGGTTCATTGAACCAATACCAAGCGATTCAGAAAACACTAAGGGGGGAAAGAAGATTATAGGCGGGTGCATTGATAAGAAGAGTTCGAAAGATCTATGCCCGCCTACTAGGGAGGGCCACTACGGGGGGAAAAGAAAAGGCTTTTTAGGGGGGCTGCGAACGAAATATAAATGGAAAAGGGGAAGGAAGAAGGTCGATAAACCAGCACTTGGAAAGTGAAATGAAGGAGGTGGGGGTGAAACAGAGAGAAGCGCAAAAAAAAGTCATGTTCGTTGAGGGTGTTAGCAGATTGATGAGGTGGCAAAGAACCCTGGGCTTCTCCAGCCAATGAAAAACAAGAGAACTAAATATGGGAGGTCAAAAGTTCTGACAGGTAGTACAGAGAAGGAGGATTTGTTGCTGGTGAGGGCTCCTGAGAAAGGAAAAAAAAAGAAGGCTGGGCACAGGGGATAAAGTGGGGAGGAACCGCAGGAACGCCGCATGACAACTTTGCAGGACTCCCGGTTGTAAGATTGCCAAGGGGCAAAAAGACGCCAACGGCGAAAAATTATTTGGGTGGGTCGGGGGGGCGAAGGACGTGATGAAAAACGGAAAAGGGAACAAAGGTGGGAGGGAAAAAAAGGGGGGGCTGCATCATATACGAAAAAAAAAAGGATTTGTAGTTGGCAGAAAGAGCCAACGTCACAAGCTATTACGAACGGGAGGAAGGGTAGGATGACGTTTAAAAGAAGGAAAATACAACAATGATATGTTGCAGGAAAACAAGTGCGTAAAAAAAAACAAGACGAATTTGAAACATACGTAAAAGATACATGGTAGCAGGTGAAGCCTGCCAGCAGATTTGTAAATGATTGGGGAAAAAAAGCAACGACTCAGGATCAAGAGCGACAACTGTAAGAACATGTGGGGACTACATGAAAAGCATCCTTAACAAAAAAAAGAGGTGGGCAAAAGGGGATACCTCACAGTCTAACTGAAAGGTTGGGGGTGGGAACAGAAAGTTGAAACAGTTGATCCCGGCAGTGGAATTGGGTGAGGGGGGATCAAGAACTAGAAGGAAGAAAAAAAAACTGGGATACACAAAAGGTTCCGGGCACTTTGGGGGTTGGGGGCTCACACAGAATCAGGATCGGGCCGACGAATTAAATCAGAGGAAAAAAAGCCAGACACTTCTCAAATGAAAGGTGGGGGGATACGGGTGAAAGATCACAGTCCGAAGGAAAAGCCGAAAACTTCGAACAATAGAATTGAAGGGTGGGTCAATCTCCATTTGGGGAAAAGGAGCGCGAAATGGTGAGGTGTGAAAGAATGTAACAATTGTATCCGAACCATCGGCATTTTGAGGAAATGGGGGAAGGGAGGGAAAAAAACAAAAAGGAAGGAAATAACTATCGACATTTTGATGGTGACGACGTGGAAAGGGAAGGGAACAAATGGAAAACGAGTCTCACTCAAAGGGGGTGGTATGGGGGGAAAATCAAAACGACTAAACGAAAAAAATGGAATTAGGGCAAATAAGCGCTAACCTCTGAGAAGAAAAAGAAAACTCTGCCGTCAGTAAAAGGGGGCGGGGGGGAAGACCGAAAAAAAGACCCTTTGAAAAACAATGACGGAAAGTGGACGGCGTTTTGAATCATAGAGGCACCCTGGAATAATTATTCTTAAACGGGGTCAAGTCTGGACAGGGAGGTAAGATAAGCTCACACAACAGGAGGGGAGGAGGAAAGGAAGAATTGACGGAAAATCGGGAATTGAACTCAAGCAAAAAGGAATAGATACGAAATCATTGTGCAAATCAAACAAAAAATGAGGGAAGAAAGGGAAAACGGGAACGGGCGATTTTTTTGAAGGTTGCGAGGTGGGCATGGCTTCCGCAAGGAGGTCGGCAAGGGGGTTGGGAAGAAGAAAACAAGAAGCTTATTTTGCAAAGAATGGCTTTAATGTCAGTTAGTCACTTGTTGGGAAAAAAAGAGAAAAAGAGAAAAAAAGGTGGTTGATAGGTATGAAAAAAAGTGGGATCACCAATACCGGAGGTAGTGCCTACGAAAGGGGTGGGGGCCTCTTAATTGAGCCAAATCGCACCCAAAAGAGGGACGAGGAGCCATCAATCAGTTCTAAGGAAAGACAACCGGACCAAAAAATCTGATAGAAAAGCAAAAAAATCAAGTCGTGCCGTTTGGGGCGAAGTTTTCCGAGGAAAAGTCGCAGTGATCGGGTTTAAGAAAAAAGGGCAACCCAGCCCGCATTCAGAGAGAAAAGTTCTTTGGGGGAGGGATGAGGAGTCGTCGGAAGAAAAAATAACTGTATTCAAAAAAAACATCAATCATCCTGACTCCATTACATGGGGGTAAAGGACGGTCAGGAAAGTTCTTGATCGGGGGGAAGGGTACAAAACTTCAAAACTAGATCAAATGGGACTGGCAAAGGTTGAAAAACTCCACACCCGGCTGACGCACTGGAGAGGGGTGCTGACTTTTGAAACAAAGCCAGGAGTAAGGCGGAGGGAAGTCCACAAGAGGGAAGTTGTTAAGTCATAAATGAGTGCGAAACTCTTTTCAAAGGAATAGAAAACGCTGCTGTGCAGGATAAACACCTCCTAAGGGCGTAGGGGAGATTGGTGGAACATTGCTGTTAGCGAATGTGGGGGTCAACTGGGTGGGGGGAGAACAGGAGAAAAAAAGTCTTCTAGTCAAAATCCCGCCCGACTGTTGTGGCTTTTTAGAAAGAGGGACGGGGGACTAAAAAGGGGAAAAAATTTACCATCCGGCAAATGGTGAAGGAAGAGGGGAATCATCCGGGGAGAAAGGGTGGGGGAAAGGGACAACAGCTGGGCTCGTACTTGCAGGGGGTCAGGTCTGGCGCACTCGATTGTCAGGTGCTCACAGTCGGAGGATTTGGGGGTAAAGGGGGAACTAGCTTGAAAAGGGATGGAGATTAAAATAAGTTTCATGTCTGCGGGACAAGTCGGACCATCTGCACATTGGCCAAGAAAGAAGGGGGAGGGGGTTTTTTGGAAATTGGCGAGGCAAAGAAAAGGGGGCATAGAATACTATAGGCCAGAAAGTCGGAACAGGTAAAAAGAAGATATTCTCCTTGAGGGGATCGGGTAATTGCTTGAGGTGAAAAAGGGACGGGGGGACCAGGCCATCACTTGGGCCGAAAAAAAAGAAAGAAACCCATATTCGAACGCAACATGCACTCGTGTCTCCGAGAAAAAGAAATCCGGGGAAGGAAGGGAAAAAAATTAAAGTGGGGGATGTTGCTGTAGCGCAAAAAAAATTAAAATGGGGGGGGGTTGAGAAGGTCGTTTTCCAAAGAAAAAAACAAGTGAATATCTTGGGAAACAGCAAAGGGTAAGGAAGGGGGAAATGGGGGGATAGCGAGGACGTAACCGTAAACCGGTCAAATGCAACATCGCTAGGGCGTGGGGGGGGAAGTACTCAATGCAAGAGAGGGATGATGCAAATTCAAAAAGGAGTGAGTAGTATAAGGCCTGAGGGAGGGAAGGGCATAAAAAGGAAAAGAAGAGTTATATTGTTCCAAGAATAGCCTAACTTCCCTGTTTGGGAACAGGCCAGGACGAAAGAGAGGAACTGGGGCGTACCATTAAACCATTATAGAAAGTTAAAAAAACAAGGGAACAGTTCTTGGGGGAGGTAAACTCAGAACAATGTCAATATGAAACCCGGGAGAAGATGTGAATTAAACACCGGAAAAAGAAAGGACATCGGGGCATCACTAAAACCAGAGAAAAAGGAATGGTCTTCTCCCTCTCAACTCAAAACGCCCAATACATTATTGGGAGGGAAAAAAAACGTCAACGGGGGGAGAGGCTTGAAAATTGCAAAAAAAAGGGGGGGGGGAAGGGTGGTGCATAGATAAACTTATGCAACAAAGCCGCAACAGCAAACCTACATGAAGATTCTAAAGGGGAAGGGGGGGGGGGTTTTGGTTTTTGGGGGGGGTGGGGGGTTTTTTTTTGTGTGTTTGGTGTTGTGGTTTTGGGGGGGGGGGGTTGGGGGGTTGGGGGGGTGTTTGGGCCGACGTGAGAAGAGGAAAGGGAAAGTCAGGAGGGGAAACGCAGACAGGGGGGGGACCAGTGAGCAGAAAAAAGTTTTAAGGGAGCGGGATTTGTCTACAAATAAAAGGGGGGACAGGAAGGAAGACAAGAAGAAAAAACGGCCACCCCGCTTTTGCAGAAACAAGATGGACAGGAAGGGATTAGAAGCTTTTTCAAAGTTGAGAGTTCCGTAACCGTTTTCAGAAAAGAATGGGGGGTTGGGGAGAAACTAAAATATTGGCATATACACCTCAAGGGGAGGGCTTGAGGGAAATCACAACAATTGGCAAAATAAAGAGGGTTGGAAAAAAAACGTAAGAAAGGTAGGGGGGGAAAGGCAGGACTAAATCATTACAGTAAAAAGGGACATAGAAGGGGGAAAGGCCAAACTCTTCGCTTCACAAAAGGGCCATGGAGGGGAGCAACTAGAAAGGTTTAGCCGAGTTGTGGAATGGGGGAGAGAAAAAAAAACAAGAGGGGAAGGAGTAAAAGAGAGAAACTGGAACACCAAAGCGGTTGCAAATCATGTACATCTGTGCAAGAAAAATCTAAAAAAAAGGGGTAAGGTCGCGACAATGGGGTTGAGAGGAATTGTAGAAGATAGAACTGGGTCAAACGGGAGGGAAATAAAAGGGAAAAGTAGCCCATTGTTTGTAAAGAATAAATCATATTATGCGATTAGATGCAATATTTCATGGGGGGGGTGAGATGAAAAAAACAGGGTCTTATTAGGGGGGGGACCTGGAAGAACGAGAATGGAAATCTGAAGAGGACTAATCTAAATGATCCGATGGTGAAGGGTTTCAAAGCGGGGGGGGTGTAAGGTCAGGGACGCAAAGTGAATGGTGCAAAGGGGATGGTCAAAAACTAATTCCAAAGATAATGGAATTTTTGAAAACCAAGGCAAAAAAAGAACTGACCTCAGAAAAGTAAGCTAGGGAGGTGTAGCTTTGACCACTCGGAAAAATAAAGGCCAAAACGAAAAATGGGGGGAACATTGTCTGGAGCTGTTAAGAGGGGAATAAAAGCTGGGAAATCACTCCACCTGTAAACAAAAGTGCAAAAGTCAGCGCCCACTGGGGACGGTTTGCTTTAATGAATATCACAAGAAGGGGAGGGAGGTGGTTCTGCGGTAAAAATAGAAGTCAGGGGGGGAGGCAGGGGGTGGGTTTTTAAGTTTCATGAGGTGGTAGTTGAAGGGCTGTAGAAAAAGCGGAAAATAGGTGCCACTCGAAGAGGCGAAATAAAAATGGAAGAGAGACCGGTTTGGGCAAGCGGGGGATGGTTAAGAAAAAGGCGCGAAGAAAAAAATGAATTTTAAAGGGGGGAAAAGGGCTAAAGCTCATTAACTACTATATACACAAAAGAGAGCTCAAAAGGAAGGCATTCGTCACATCAATGGGGGTGGGAAGGGGGCAGAAAATCGATGCAGATAGGAGGACGAAATATCCAGAAGATATTCAGGGGGGGGGAAAGAAAAAAGATGGACCGACCTCACTAAACAGGTAAGATGAAAATGATTTGTTACAACCTATCACAATGTGGGCGGGCGCTGGAAAGAAACCTAACCTGAAGTGGAGACCGGAATGGTGGTTCGTACATCAAAGAAGGGATCATTGGAAAAGGAAAAAGGAATGAACGAAGTGCAATGGAGTCTAGAAGTAAGGGTATCAGGGGTGGGAAAAGTTATGCAGGGCAAAGAAAAAAAAAGAAAGTCGGACACGGAGAAAAGAAAGTTACACAGAACTAAGAAATATAGTGGGGGAAGGAAGAGTCCTGGCCACTATCAGGGAGGCGATGACCTTAGGGGGCTGTGCATTGGAAGAGGGAAACCAATTCTGAAATCGCGGAAAAGGACAGAACCGCCGTAAGAATGTGAAGAACGAAACAGCACATGACCTACAAAAAGGGGGAAACCAAGGAACTAAAAAGGACAATTGGGGGGGGGGGGGGGACAGTGGACTTGGAAAGAGAGCGCCATCGGGGTGGGAAGTAAAAAAAGGGGGGGCTACGATGTACCTAGGAAAAAGCGAGGGAAATATGCCGAGGTGTGAGAAAAAGTAAGCTCATGGAAACGAAAGGAACTAGGTTTGAGGAGAAGGTTCAGGGGGAAGGGGAAGACGGACGAGATTCATGGTTTTTGGGGACTACACATTTAAGGGTCAGAAAGAAGGTTCACGGTGCAACCCCTTCACGAATTGAAAACGCCAACCTTCGTCCAAAAATCAATTACAAACAATTGCGTGAAAAGCCAAAGCAGATTGGAAAAAATGACCTTAAGGCAAAGAAGAAAACGAAAAAATGCCTAGTAAACAGCGAGGGAAGGCCGACTAAACTTTGTCAAAAACAGAGGAAATGAAGAAGACAATAACGAGAGGACTAAAGAAAAAAGACATGGGATAAACGTCCTGTGTATAGAACGCAGGGGATGGTGAATGAACTTATAATCCAGAACGGATGGAACACCTGTGGGAAAGAAAGCTATTCCGGGGTAAAAAAAAACATGCTTCCAACTTGGGTTGGGAGTTGGGATCAAAAGAGGGAGACGAAAAGGACATTACCTTCCAACAAAAAATTAGGGTGAGGATGCGGAAAAAGGGACGAGAGGCAAGAACCTTGAGGGGAAACAAATCGTCAAGAATGGGGGTTTGGGTCATATCAGACTGGGCCGAAGACAGGGGGGTGGACCCGCACTTTATTGGCTAGAAAAAAGCATTGGAGAGGGCTATTACGCGGAAACAAACACTCATACAGCTCAGACGGTTAATTGGTGAAAAGGGAGGGAAGGCCATGTGGGGAAACACTAGAACTCATTTGAGGGTTGTGAACAGACGAAAGACTAAAGAACCAGTGGTGGGCGCGATCCTCTGGTAGGGGCTTCCTAAATAACAGCCGGAGAAAGTGAAGTTGCGAGGCAGGGGCAAAAGAGGCCGAAAAAACAGACAAAAACAGAAGGGGAAAAAAGGGTGAAGCGTTTGGCCTCAGAAAAAGGTGGGAAGAAATTCTGCCTTTGAAGTGATAAGGGAGGGGAAAAAATGCAAGGAATTGGTACGTATCTCTCAAAACACGGAGGGGAAAGGATAACTGTGCCAATTTGGGGAACCTCAAAACACACAAAAAGGGGAATAAAAAGGAAAAATTTATCAGTGTACATAAACAAGAAGGGGGAGAAAACGAAACCACTTTTCTCAAAAAAGGTTGGGGGGAGGGTTTAAATCGTTGTGGGTCAATTGAAAAACGCACGTAAGGGGGATCGGAAAGGTGGCAGTGAAACCGGGGCTTATTAAACCAGAGAAAGATGGAAAATGTCGTTTAGGAAAAGAATACTGGGAAAGAAAAAAGCGTTGAAGAGGGGTTACCATAGGGAAAGAGTCACCAGGACGCTAAGGGAGGCCTGGAGTTGGGTACGCGTAATTCAGACAATCGCATCCAGAGGGGTTAGAGGGAGAAATCAAGAAAAGGGTGCAAAGGAGGGGAATCAAACATGAGGGGGGCAAAACAGAAAATCAAACCCGTTGACTATTGTTGCGAATTGCGAATGGGGGAATTGACCTTCGGTGGGATCTTGGTAAAATCAAGAAAACAGCATTACCGGAAAATGATTTATCGGGTTTAGAAGGGAGATGAAGTCGTAGCCGCCTTTTGGAAAAAAAACAAAAGAGGGTTTGACAGCTTCACAAAACCACAAGTTGGGAACCGGACAGGATGTATCAATGGACAGTGGACAATGTAGCATAGAAAGTTATCAAGGAATTCAAGTAATAAAAAAAGGCCCTTAGGGGGGGGGGGAAATTATTTTTCCCAAAACAAAAGGGTCTTGTTCATGCCTGTTCAGAGTCTTTGCTGATTGATCCTGTTGTCAAAAATCTGAGGGGGGGTAGGTTCTTAAAAAAACTGGCAATGAATGAAAACATGGGAATCGTGATACGGGAATGAGGGGGCAAATCTGATTTTGCGCAAGGCCATTGAAATAGAAACTGCTGGAAGGGAAAAACCTACATGGAGTAATGCCTGCTTTATTACGGGGAAGGGGGGGGGAAAATGTGTAGGTCACGGTAAGGGAACAAGATCCTTGTTGTAAAACCTGACAATAGAACCGTCAAAAAGCCGACACCGTAAAGAAAAGTTTCCGGGGGAAAGGGAGTTGCCTACACCTGGGGCGGGGCAAAAGAGATTTGGTGTGAGATCCTTGGAAAAAGTGGGGTAAAAAATGTAACCAGGTGATAAGAACGTCTGGGAGAACTGGAAGGTCAAAGGGGGTCCGTAGAATGTTTTGAAAAAAAAAAGGGTTGGAGACACATCTTGACACCGGGTGAAGAGCTTAAAAGGGTTCATGGGCGCGGCCCATGCAGTTCCAGACAGGACCGGGTTCGAAAAAGAAAGACAATGTTGGACGTGCGGTGAAACGTGCCAACCCAACACTGAAGATCTAATACTAATAGCAAAGAGGGGAAGTTTCTAAACCTATAGTATCCTGGGAAGTTGGGAAGGAGAAGGAAGGGGTTTTCTTTACCCATGAGGAACCAAAAGGGGAGTAAACCGCATATAAGAACGCCCATAAAATCGTTGGAGGAGAAAACTTGGGAATTATGAAAAATTTCAAGTAAGTGGGCAGTGGCTTATCGCACAACAACTGGAGAGAAGAAAGGGGAAGAGTAGGGTTCGTTTACGCCCGAACCAGACAGAGGAAGGGGAAACGACAGGGAGGGGGGAAGACGGAGGGTAACGGGGTAACTATGGCGGGGGCTGGTGCAACCAGCGAGAATGAGGGCAAGGAAGGTCGAGAATCTTCGAGGGGGGCTTGGATTCCAAAAAAAGGATTTAGGGGGAAAGAGGGCCTTAAGGCTGAGGGGGAAGACCATGGTGGGCAAAGGAGGTTCCTGATCGTGAATACAGACTGCCCTGTTTTTGGGGATCAAAACCACCAATTGGAAAGGGAAGGGAGGTGAGGGGGGAAAAATCAGGGTCACCGCTTGGGGGAAAGGGAAGTGGAAAGCCCTATTTTCGCGATTGTCAATTGGAAAAAAGAATGGAAGGCAGGTTGGATTACCGCCGGACAAAAGAAGATTACAGGGGAGATGAGAATAACGGGAGGGCTAGAGCCCTCAAAAAGGAAGGGGGGATTCATTGCCAAAAGAAGTTGCGGCGGTAAGAAAAGTTGGCAAACTTTGGGGGGGGGTTGGGGGGAAGGGTAAGAAAAACTGAGTAAAAACAGCCTCAAAGCCCTACAATGAAGACGATGTCGGAGTAGGTGGTAGGACGGGGGCAATTCGGGGGAAACCGAAGGAGGGGAACGACTGATTCTAGGCTTGGGGGAAAAGGGGGGGGGGAGAAGCCGTTCGTTATCTGGTGTCG